>OJDA01000114.1_pt1 | contig 26986 bp, 21 predicted proteins | sample 1592551 | NCBI WGS metagenome assembly OJDA01 (sample SAMN05416810, study PRJEB24817) | seawater metagenome | isolation source: Sea water | place: Canada:Atlantic | collected 2013-07
AGATAGCGTAGCGTCTCGTGGGCTCGGAGATGTGTATAAGAGACAGGTGCTGTACCAGGTAGTTTCGCCCAGCCCCCTTCTCTTTAGAGTGACTGATCAACCGGCGCACCACATCCAGCTGGTGGTAACGCGGAAAGATCATGGTCTCGCTTTTTCGCTTTTTAACCGCCCCGTCTTTTAAATATTTCTTTTCTTCCACCTGCAAATGCATAAAGCGGTTAAGAATATCCAGCAGGCTGTCCCGTTGCAGCACATCACGCCACAGGTAAGCTGTGCGGTATTCGCCGCCCTGTGCTGGCGGGTTACCGGCACCGTCGTGATAACCCAGATTAAAGGGTAAAAAGAAGGTCTTTTTGCCGCTAAGGCGCGTGGTCATAAAGGCTAAATCGGTATCCACCGCAAAATGCACCAACGCGCCCTTTTTAAATTGAAAGATTGGCTCGTTAGGGTCACGGTCGTTTTTGTACTGCTTAATCGAATCGGTGGTCGATTGGCCAGTAAACTTGTTTTTAAGCTCCAGGGTCACCACTGGTAAGCCGTTGAGGAACAACACCATATCCAGCGATTTGGTATCGTTGGCTGAAAAATAGAGCTGGCGCGTTACCGACAACACGTTTTGACCATACAGCGCCAGGGTGTCGTCGTTCAGTTGGTTGTTCGGTAAAAAGTAGGCGACTTTAAGTTTTTTGCCGTAACACTTAAAACCATAGCGAATCACATTCAGTACACCCTGGGTATTAATGTGCTTGCGCAGATCCGCCACCACAACATTGGCCGTCTCATCGCCATGAATTGCTTCCAGCGCCTGCCAGGTCTTAGCCTGTGTGGTTTGGATAAAACTAATAAAACGATCTTTTTCTAAACAGAGCGCCGGATCAAAGTCAGCTGAATCACCCTGCACATACTGGTTATCCAGCAAGTGATGCTCAATAGCCTCTTCAAAATGGATTTCCTGGGTATTTTTCATTTATGTCGCTGCCTTGGGTATATTGACTGCACGAACGTCAATCTTTCCAGTTACGGCTGAAGTGATGATTGCTGAGCGGTACTCTTGCAATTTATCCACTACATTTGAGGCTTTATTTTTCATAGGCTCAATTTTAGCTAATTCGTGCTTTATATAACCCGAAATCTCACCTTGCTCCTTCAACGGCGGATAAGGCAAAGGAATTGAACCTAAATTTTCTTTTGAAAGTTTTGGTTGCGCCGAGCCGGTGACCCAAGGCTCATACTTAACAATACATAACAAATTCGACCAAAAACCGAATTCACCTTGAATAGGTTTTAAGATATGAGCATGGTTATTTACCCAATACTCGCCTGTTGCAATAAATGCCAGGTCTGTTGATCTTGAAAGCAAATTTGCGCCGTCCTCCGCAATCAAGATAGTTGGTTCGTCGTAGATGTAATTTTCTACATGATCGATAATTCCTGACGCTCCATAATATGGATAATTTTTCTCCATCCCAGTACGATCTTCTGCACTTAATGGAATCCGCCTGTTATTAAGGAAATCACAGCAGAATTTCAGTGGACGCACATCCCAATGCTCCGGTACATCCCCCAACCAATCCACGCCTGAGGGTTTGAGTTTGGCATTTTTATCGAGGCCTTTGGTGACGGCCTGGGTGATAACGGCGATGCGTTTTTCTTCGAGCTTTTCGATCAGGGCTTTTTTCTTTTCAATCAGTTGATCGATTTGTTGGGTTTTGTAGTCCAGGAAGGCGGCGATTTTTTCTTGTTCTTCTATTAAGGGAATTGGCACTCTAATTTTCTTTAAGTCATCTTGACTCAAATTGGGCTGACCACCACCAACGGACAATGAAATTAGCACATCGCGTCGCATCCAGAGCCAATAAAAGAAAAACTTTGTATAGAATTGCTCAGGGTTATCAAATACACAACAAGCCTGATTCACCGTTGCATTTATACCCAGAATCCCTAATCGACCAATGGTTGCTCCATACATCGCAAATGCCAATGCGCCTGGTTTATAAATTTTTAGCGTTGAATAATCATTCAAGGCTTCTTTAGTAACCTTGAATTTAGTATCAAGAATTTCTTTTTCCCTTAACTCACTTGTTGTAATCCACGCTGTTTCGCCTTCCTCATAGTAAGCCTGGTTATCACTTTTAGGGGTCGTACCACTTCCTATCAAACCAAACCCATGAGTTACTTTCCATGTTTCCCAATGAGACGGCACTTCACCTATCCAATCAACTGATGAAGATTTGTAGTTAGCATAAGATCGATACTGCATCAAACCACCTCCGCCAGCATATCCAAAATTTCCCGCTCTAAATCTTTAATATCCGCTTCAATATCCGCCAGCTCGCGGGGTGGTTGATATTCATAGAAATGGCGGTTAAAGGGAATCTCGTACCCCAGCTTGATTTTGCTGTGGTCGATCCAGGCATCGGGGCGGTAGGGCAGCACTTCGTCTTTCAGGTATTGCTCGCAGTGTTCTTGCACTAATGCCAGCAGTTGGCTTTTGTCGACCTTGCCTTTATTGGTGCCTTTGTTTTCATAATCCAGCGGTAGGGGCAAGGTGATGCCTTGGGGTAGCGGTACGTTTTCGGTATCGCGCAGGTCGCCATCGGGCTCGGTATTGCCTTTGCTGTCTTTGCATGGGTCGGCGGTTGGGTCTTTTTCTGCCAGGCTACCGGGGGCTAGCAGGGCTTTTTTAAGTGCCGAGTCCAGCTTAATGCCGGCATGAGTAAAAGCTGGTTTGATTAGTGCTTCAAATTCATCGCGGTTTTTAATCACTGCTTTGCCATTGAACTGTGCTTGCAGGGTTGTTAGCACCGCTTCAATCGCGGCTTGCTGAGCCTGGCCGGCGGCAATTTCTTTTTCCATCTCCGCCTGGTTTTTGCGTTTTTTGCTGGTGGCCAACCCCTGGTAGTAACTGCTCGCTTTGAAGGCGTTTATGCGCGCTTCATCGACGGTGAAATTTAGCCGCAGTGGCCGCTCTACGGTCATTTTCAGATAGCCGAAATCCTGGTTATCAAACACTTTGCTCACGGTAACGACTTTACTCATATCGCGCGCTTTCTTTTTCGGCAGCTCAACATTGGTGTTGATCTCGGCCAGCGTACGGGTTTCTTCCTGTTTGAAGGCGGCGTAAATGTCGGTGAGCATGCGGATATGGTCGGGCTCGGTTTTATTGGTATCGGTCGGGCCTTCACCAATTTTTTTGCGTTTATCGCCGAGGGATTTTTTCATTTTCCAGGCGAAGTCGGTGCCGTTGATTAACTGCACCTTTCCACGACGGTCGTGGCTGTTGTTAGTGCCGTCGGATTTGCGGTTGGTGACGATCCAGATATAGGTGTAGATGCCGGTGTTATAAAACAGCTGGTCGGGTAAGGCGACGATGGCTTCTAACAGGTCGTTTTCGATAATGTAGCGGCGGATATTGCTTTCGCCACTACCGGCATCACCGGTAAACAGGGGGGAGCCGTTAAAGACGATGGCGATACGGGAGCCGTTGGCGGCTTCTTCTCCTTCGCGGTGCAGGGGGTATTGCGCCGGTGGGTTTTGCATTTTTGACATCATGTGCAAAAGGAACAGCAGGGCACCGTCGTTGATGCGCGGCAAGCCGGGGCCAAAGCGGCCGTTGAAGCCGAATTTTTCGTGCTCGTTGGTGACGTAGTCTTTTTCGGGTTTCCATTCCACGCCAAAGGGTGGATTGGCGGCCATGTAGTCAAACGTTAAGTCCGGGTGGCCGTCGCCATCGACACGGTCTTCACGGCTGATGCCGGTGCCCAGGGTGTCACCGAAGGCGATGTTGTCGGCCTCTTCGCCTTTGATCATTAAATCAGAACCACAGATAGCGAAGGATTCGGGATTGTATTCCTGGCCGAACAGCTCGACGTTGGCCTGTTGGTTTTGTTCCAGGATTTCTTTTTCTGATTCCGACAGGATGCCGCCGGTGCCACAGGCAGGGTCATAAATTTTGATCAGCTTGCCGGGGGTATAAATTTGCTCTTCGCCGGTGAACAGCAGATTAACAATCAGCTTGACCACCTCACGGGGGGTAAAGTGATCCCCGGCTTCCTGGTTGGCCTGTTCGTTGAATCGCCTGACCAGGTCTTCAAAGATATAGCCCATGTCCATGTTGGTGATTTGGTCGGGGTGGAAATCGACACTGGCGATTTTTTGGAAGACCTGGAACAGGCGGTTGGCTTCTTCGAGTCGTTCGATTTCCTGATCGAAACGGAATTTTTCGAGGATTTCGCGGGCACGGGTGGAAAAACCCGCAATGTATTTGCTGAGATTGGAGGCGAGGTTGTCGGGGTCGCCCAGGAGCCTGGCGAAAGTTAAGCCGCTGGTGTTATGAAATTGCAGTTTGAACTTGCGGTTGATCATCTTCTCGATGACATGGGCTTCGTATTTATCCTGAACCTTCAGCTTTTCGTATTCAGCTTTGACCTCGTCGATATTGGTTTCGAGCACACAGTCGAGACGGCGTAGCACGGTGAAGGGAATCATCACCCGGCGATATTGTGCCGGTAGGTAGGGACCGCGCAGCAGGTTGGCTATGTCCCATATAAGATCGGAGTTCTTTTTGATTTGTTCCTGGTTTTCCATTAATTAATCTTCGCTAAAGTAATCGGTATCTATGGTACTGATTTTGTAAGTTTCCTTGGTAGAGACACCAAGGCCATGTTTAATCATTAATTCGGTTAACTGTTGTCCATCAATCAAGATGATTTTCTTCTCAATCATGGAAATGTAATTTCTGGCTTCTGAGCTAAATTTACTGGTGGTAATAAAAACACCTTTACGAGCGCGTTTCATTTCTAGCGCACCAACAAAGGCTTGTATATCGGGTCTCCCGACAACTGTTTCAGTGTAGCGCTTAGCCTGTAAGTAAATGGTTTCTAAGCCTAAAGGATCTTCATTGATCAAGCCATCAATACCACCATCTGCGGTGTATTGCGTCGCAGTGCCAGAATCTTTACTCCAGCCACCATATCCCATGGCTTGCATCAACTCGACCACTAGTTTTTCTAAGAAGGCTGGGTTTTGCTCTTTTATGGTTTGTAAAAGGTCAATGGTAAGACTATTTTGAATCTCAAAGTGGGCGTCTTCAAGTCTTTCTAATGGGTCAGTGGCATCAACAATAGCTTCAGTTTGATCAGGTATCTTATCCGTAACGGCCTTTGGCTTAGCCTTTTGAAATTCGAGAAATTCAGGGTATTGTTTAAGGTAACTAACATCAATACGTTCTGGTTGTTTCTGAAGCGCTTCAAGACCGCGGTCAGTAATTTGCAACTTACCACGTCCTGGTGCAATCAATAAACCGGCTTTACCCATAAAGGTTCGAGACCATGAAACTCTGTTACGGATAACTGTTTGCTTACCAGACGGAAGCTTCTGACTCAGCTCTGATTCTGTTAGGTTGAAAAAGCGACTAACCGCATCAAATGCATCGCCAATGGTGTGTATTTCACCATCACTAACTGCATTGAGCAAAGGTCGCATACAGGATTGAAAATCAGGGATTGCCACGCTGTCCTCCTTGGCACGTTGCTTGTTCTATTAAGTCAGTTAATCTACCAGATATGGTTTCTTTCCACCATGAATGAATTGCATGAGATTAAAGGGTTGGCAGAGGTTGATTCTATAAGGACTTAGCTTCGAGGTAAGCATTTAGAGCTTTCTTGCCCCTATCTGGTGATGATGGGACAAAACTCTTGTTTGGTTTTTAATAGGATCCATTTCATCAGCTATTTTTTCAGCCCAATCTAACCACATATCGAACCCTTCTTCCGTGCTACCTGATTCCTTAAAGGCCAAAATTAGGTTCCGAATTGATTTTGCCTGATCAAATGCCTGGGCCAGTTCAAATAAATGATTACGTCGGCCTTCTTCGATTTCCTTTAAACGTAACAACTCCTGATTTCTTTTTGCTTTCTTCTCCCATGCGAGGTCCCTTGCCCTTCTTTTAATGGTTTCAAGCTTCTTATATTCAAAAGCTTGCCTAAAGCCTTGCACGATACTCGGCAGTCTATTTTCAAGCCTTTCCTTTGCAGTATCTTTCCAACATGCTTGTAACCCAGTCAAATACATACCGCTCATAGTGAACTCAAGCAAACCTGAAGGGGCGTATTCTTTTGTAGGCCATAAATATCCGTCTTTTCTCTTGAGGTTAGTAATTTCCACAGGGACCTGTGTAACGGGTTCTTTTAACTCAATTCTCAACATTTCACCCTCAAACACAAAGGCAGCTTGATTAGAGTTCCCAATACCTTTCTGCATTATCCAACCATAAGAATCAAACAGCTTAATAATACCTTGAAGAAACAAGCAGGCGCGATTGAACGTTTTTGGCGTTACTTTCATTCCCATATTCACAGAGGGGGTTCTAAAATTAATGAGGGTATAAAGTTTTACAGCACTTTTTTGTTATTTAGTTGTAAATATTTCCGTTCAAACACATCAACTGGCAGTGCTTTATCAAAAAAGTAGCCTTGAACTTTATCAACGCCTAAATTTATACATAAATCTAAATCATCCTGTGTTTCAACACCTTCGGCAACAATTTGAAGCTTTAAAGATTTAAGCATGACAATTAAACCTGATAATAATTTTTTCACTTTTTCTGTTGAGAAATAACTAGGCATTAAAGATTTGTCTATTTTTACAATATCAATAGGAAAGCTATGTAAGTGCGACAATGAAGAAAAGCCAGTACCAAAATCATCCAGTGATATTTTGCAACCTAAATCACTGATTGCTTGTATTATTTGCACCGTTTTTTCTGGTTCAACAATTAAGGCTGTTTCTGTTATTTCAAATTCAATTAAATTGGCATCGACATTATATTGTTTTATACAGTCGTGAATGACGTCGATTACACTGTCATTTGTTAACTGTACGGCTGATAAGTTAATAGCCATAGTAATTGATTGCGAATGGTCTAGATTTAAGTTACTTAATTGCCTTATTGCTTGTTCAATGACCCATTGACCAATATCGAAAATTAACCTAGATTTTTCAGCAATAGGTATAAACTTATCTGGGCTTATTGCTACACCATCGACTTCCCAGCGAATTAATGCTTCTACCCCTGTTAACTGTTGAGTCTTTGGATCCATAACAGGTTGGTAATGCAGGTTAAAATGTTTATTTTTAAGCGCTTCTTTTAACTGATTTTCAATATGAAAATTCGATAAAAACTCTACTTGCATTGCTTCTTCGAAAAACGAAAATTGATTACGCCCTTTGCTTTTAGCTTTATACATTGCTATATCGGCGTATTTAAATAGTTCTTTTGGGTTAACGCTATCATCTGGAGAAATGGAAATACCAATACTCGCTGCTGAAGTGATGATGTGATTATCAATCGTAAATGGCTCACTTAATGCATCTATAATACGTTGTGCAACATGCGTGGCATTATTAGCTGAGTTTATATTGGTTAAGGTTATTGCAAATTCGTCACCACCAAGACGAGCAAATAATTCATTTCCTCTTAAGCAACCATGTATTCGGTTGACTACTTCTATTAATAAGCTGTCACCAATGTCATGTCCATAATTATCGTTAACGTATTTGAAATGGTCGAGGTCAATTAATAATAACGCGAGCGTTGTTTTATTTCTTTCGTTACTTTTTAAATCATTACTCAAAGATTCATCAAAATGATAACGGCTGGATATGCCAGTTAAACTATCTTGTTCTGCAAGTTCTTTAGTGTGTTGATAGCTTTGATAGAGACGTTTTTCTAGATCAGCTCTCGCATGTGAATTAACAATGGCTCTTTGTAATCGAAAAACGTTTATTTCAGTTTTCACAAGGAAATCTTGCGCGCCTGCGTTAATACAGTTAAGCGCTAGCTCGTCGTCTTTTGACGTGCTCATCATTATAACTGCGACGTCATGTCGTTCATGGGCGTTTCTTAGCTCAACTAATAACTCAATACCATTACGTTTTGGTAAGTTATAATCGAGTAAAACGGCATCAAATTCCATTTTTTTTAGTTGTTCAAGTGCTTCATCTACTGACTCTACACCCGTAATGTCACTGGATATATTGCTGCGCCTTAAAGTCCTTGTAATAAGTTCTCTGTCAACAATATCATCATCAACTATTAGTATATTCATATCTTGACACGCTTTCCAAAGTTAACCAGCTATTAAAATCAGTGTAGTTGCTATGTTTTATATTATTTGGTTTTATTGTCTTTCATTTAGGTAATTGGACAATTTTCCAATAACTATCTAAAACATTCACAATGTCTAAAAACTTTTCGCCTGAATCGCCTTTTATAAAATATCCTGCGATATGTTGTTTGTAGCTTGATAACATATCTTCTTCAGATTTAGAGGTTGTTAATACAAAAACTACTAAATCAGACAAGGCCTCATCAGCTCGTAACTGTTTTAAGAATTCAATACCGCCCATTCGTGGCATTTGTAAATCCAGTAAGATGATCAATGGGCGAGATACTTTATTGCTTCTTAATAACTCTAATGCCTCTATACCATCGTAAGCTCTAACGATTGGGTTGGCGATGCGTTGTTTGAGAAAGCCCCGCTCAATTGTCATGGCATCGATATCATCATCTTCAACTAATAATAAGGTTACGTCTTTTGAGTTAGTCTTCATAGTTTATCCTTCCATAATGTCAATATTTATGAATTTGATAGTGGCCAATAAATAGATATCTTTGTTCCGTGTTTACCATCAGAAGTAATTAATATCTTGCCTTTATAATGTTCGACAATTCGTTTAATCATCGCTAATCCCATACCGCTACCTTCCACTTTATCTCTCGGCTTTAATGTTTGAAACATTTCCAGTGCTTTATCATGAAACTCTAATGGAATGCCCGGGCCATCATCCTCAACGATAATAATATGGTAGTCTGGATTGCTTTCATACAAGACATTAATAGCACCACTTTTACTTTCATGATGTTTTATTGCATTTGAAATCAAGTTTCTGAGTACTATTTCTAAGGGTGTTTTAGGGATAGCTATTTCTACATCTGGCGCAGATAATGTAAATCCCTCTGTTTTATCCTGCATTGAAAACACATCTGTGCTGATATCTTTTAAGTTTACAGGCTCATTTTTAAATTTATTGCGATTAATGCGTGAGTATTCAAGAAGGTCATCCAGTAACCTCATCATACGGTCAGTACGTTGAGTCAATAACGCTAAGTGCTTTTTTGATTCGTCAGGAATAATATCTTGGCAGTCTTCAGTTATCCATTCAACGAGGTTTTTGATCGCATTGAGAGGCGATTTAAGATCATGTGAGGCAACATATGAGAACTGTTCTAAATCACTATTTGATTTTTCTAAAGTAAGTGTTTTTTCTTTTAGGGCTTGAGTTATTTTATCGGCATAGGCTAGTGCTTCGCGATTAGCTTTAGTTAATAATAAAAAGAGTGTGAGTAATAAGGCATCGATTACTAAGCCGCCAATTAAGATGAATGCGGATTGGTTTGACGAAAATTCATTTCTAAAGGCCAAATTTGATTGAATTGAAAAAGTCCATACTCGGCCATATAACTCGACATGTTCTTCTTTGCTAAACAGCGGATCCTGATCTAGGTTCTCAAGGCTTCTATCAGCATGATCGTCAAATAACAATTGTCCGTTATCATGTATTTGAATACTGACATGCCTATATTTCTCAGCCAAGGTGCCTTGCATAAGGTTTTTCATAATGAACGGGGCGTACGTCACACCCTCAATTAACGCTCTTCGTGTTTCAAGGTTGTCTGGCTTAGCACCATTTTCATAAAAGGGTGTGTAGAATAAAAAACCGGGCGTTTTTTTTGCGTCTTGTACTAGGGTAATTGGTCCTGTTAACTGAGCCTGCCCTGAATCACGTGCTTTATGAATGGATACATAGCGATTCTTCTCAAAAGCCATATCGAGGCCTATCGCTTTTTGGTTCGGTAATGCGGGTTCAATATAGGTAATGGGCCAATATTCAGATTCATGATGCTTAGGGTGTATGCTGAAATGTGGCCTAAGTTCTCGCTGTTTTAGTAGATAACTATCCAGTTGAGGTGGTTGGATATTATAAATAACACCAATCCCATTAATGCCAGGATAGGTAGCGTCTATTTTAAGGCTCCGTGAATAAGATAGCCATGTTCTGTAGGTAATCGGTGTATCAACTGCATCAATGAATGCGACACTGCTCCAAAGTGCATTTTCATAAAGCTTCATTCTTTCTTTTACTGAGTTAACAACTTGCTCTGCATTACGATGAAATTTAGTTTCAAGTTTTTGATTAAGTTGCAACCTAGAAAATTGCCAAGCTGTAAAAGTTAGTACAATAGAAAGCAATACAATTAACCAATGCACTACATGCATTTGCCCTGCTTGTATTAACTTCTCTTTTTGCATGATTTTTTTTTCGGGTTCTACCATTTATTTAAACTCTGTAATGGTTACATATTAGTTATTTGCTGGGTGCTTCAATGTCATTACCTGTTGTTTTTAAATATATAGTACAGGGTTAGGCGTTGCGTAGGGAGTTAGCAAACCATTGTTTTGCTAGCGCGATGCGCGCCTCAACGTCATGTGACATAGCTAATATATGTTGATCGATATGTTGAAGTCGTTTGGTTAAACCGGTTTGGTTTGCAACCTGAATAGCGAGGCCTGGGCGAGCATTGAGTTCTAAGATCATAGGGCCTTTATTTTTATCCAATACAATATCAGCGCCAAAGTAACCCAAGCCGACCATTTCATAACAATGAGAGGCGAGCTGTAAAATATGGTCCCAGTTAGGAATTACTAGCTGATCAAAGCTAAACCCAGTGTCTGGGTGCTTTTCAATTTTAATATTATTTTGCACTGCGAAAAGGCTTTTTCCTGTGTTTATATCAAGCCCTACCCCGACGGCACCTTGGTGTAAGTTCGCTTTGCCATCTGATGCATGGGTTGAGCAACGAAGCATGGCCATAACAGGGTATCCTTTATAAACGATAACTCTTATGTCTGGAACGCCTTCATAGCTGTACTGTGAAAAAATAGGGTCGAAAACAATCATATCTTCGATCATGACAACATCGGGGCGGCCACCCAAACTATACAAACCGCTTAATATATTGGTGGCATGATGTTTTAAGTCCCTTAGTTTAAGCGAGGGGCCACTGGATTTGATGTATTGATCGTCTACACGTTCGGCTATGACTAAAATGCCTTTTCCACCACTGCCCTGCGCTGGTTTAATAACAAACTGGTCTCGCCCACTAAGTTGGTTTTCTAATGTTTGTATGTCATGTTGATTATTAATAACAGCAAAAAGTCGAGGCACAGACATGCCAAATTTTTCAGCGAGTCTTTTAGTTTTTAGCTTGTCATCTACTAATGGAAAAAGACGCCTGTCATTTGAACGGCCGATATAATCAATGTTTCGGCTGTTCATACCAAGGATGCCAAGTTCCCTTAGTTTTTTAGGCGATACCCACTTCATTCAGTGTGGCCGAAAGCACGAAAACGATACAGTTCAAACAAGCGATAACCTGTGTATTTACCTAATAATAAAACAATGCCCAGTAGGCTGATCATTAACTCGGGGAAATTAAAGGTAAGGTGCTCTACCATCGACATTGACATGGTTAAGTAAACCAAAATGGCCGCTAATAGGCTCCCGCCTCCTTGTACTAAGACTTCGTGCGCGCCCTCTTCTTCCCATACAAGTGACATTCTTTCGATAGTCCAAGCAAGAATAATGGTTGGGAAAAAGGTGATTGTTAAAGCTTGGTGAAAGCCAAGTTTATAACTAATAACACTTAAACCTGCCATTAATAGAATAACTACGATGACCACAGCGGTTATTCGTGCTACTAATAATAAATTGAGGTAAGACAAATAATAGCGTATCCATAAGCCGAAGCCGACCACGGTAAGGAAAATACCCAATCCCACTAAGAGTGAGGTTTGAATAAAGGCGAGTGAAATCAGAATAGGCATAAAGGTGCCAGATGTTTTTAAGCCAACCAGTATTCGCAGCAAAACGATGATTAAAGCACCTACTGGTATCAGTAATAAGCCCTTAAAAATACCTTGTTGCTCTACAGGTAGAGCATAAATTGAAAAATCTAATAAGGGTTGTTCTTCAAGATGCCCTTCCATGAAAAGGATAGATTTGAGAGGTAATGTGTTTTTTACTAACGCAAACTCAATGGACGAGTTGCGCCCTCCAATGACGTCTAATATTGAGGTGGAACCGTGTTGCCAAACAAAAAAGTTATCCGGCAGCCCTTCAGCACCTGTTGTAGGGTCAAAAATTAACCAGCGGTCGCCAGCGACTATTTCAACAAGGCTGCTGATACGTTGTCGACGTCGACCATCTTCCAAGAAGATGCCTTTAATGAGTTGTGCTGGAATGTTGGCATAAGCTAGAACATCCATAACCACATCTAGATGTACGCCACCATAGCTCGACAAAAGAAAGCTCATGTCTGGGTCGGGTTGCGGCAGGTTGATACTGTCGAATAATAAAGCGGAAAACTCTGCGGGCGTTGTCGATTTTGTCTTTAAGGATTCGACCACTTTTTCCATCACCTCTTCATTCGTGGTGGTTAAAATAGGCTGCTCAATATTAGGGACAACTCGGTCTGTGAGCGCCCTGTCTCGCATACGATAAACTTGTTTTTTATAAAACAAGGTCGTAGCCCGCTCCATTGTTTCACGTGTCCAATGTGCTCGTCTATGACCGTTTTGTTCAGTCACTGAAAAATTAAAGCCAGATGAGGCAAAGTGGTCGTCTAAAGACACCCAACCAGCATCTTCTTCAGGTAAGGTTAGCGCTATTTGAACAGGCCCTTCATGTAGGGGTTTAAGGTTTATTTTGGACTCTATTGTCCAAACATCTTCTCTAATACCCGGTAAAAGCGGGAACCCTAACACTATATTTTTGTACAAGGTCAAGCCAAGACCGAGCAGGATCATAAATAGCGCGATGATGGTGATTTTATGTGTAGATGACAAGTTTTAAGGCCTTAAGGTATGACGTAAACTAACATCAACTATAGCTCGGTCAGTTAATAAATTACGCCCAACTAATAGCTGATAGTCAAAGGCAGATCGGTCGGTCAAGTTCACTTCAACCTCATCTTTATTCTTGCCGAGAGTTAACCATAATGTGACGACGTATCGCATTTCATTATTCCCATCTTGCTGTTTGATAATTACTCGCCTACGAAAACGACGTTCTACCTCAACGAGTGATTTGGTTTTACTATCGTATAATGAAAAGCGCACAAAGCGCTTGCCTTCACGTTCAATGAGCTGGATGTTTTCTGCATGTATCGAGGTGGATTTTGCTCCGGTATCTATACGTGCTTCAAATTTTAAATTTAGAGGCTCAACAACAACATTTTCAACGCCTCCTATCACGGGTAGATTTAACTCCCCTCTTGTTTTTTTAGCTACTTTTTTTATGGGTTCAGCAACTTTAGGGCAAGTCGTTGGTTTACACACAGGGCATACCGGTGCAGTTATTACTGGTTCCTTTTTATCGATCGGTGGTATTGTGCTACAACCGCTAATAAACAAAACACTTAATAGAAATAAGGTGTAAATAAAGCTTGTTGTAGAACGAAGAAGTTGGATGGGATAAAACAGTGTGCTCACAAACGTCACCGACAAAGTAGATTGAAAGTTTAGGTATAGCCGTGTCCATTATGGTATCACGCTATTTTTGTGCTGGTTAGAGCATAAAAAAATGAATAAAGAAGTGAATTCCGAGTATTTACTGGAGCCTAATATAACACAGTATTTAATTTAACTTCTTGCTCAGCAGCGTACAGTGTAGACAGATACTACTCCGTAGTATTCGCTAATATGTTATGCCTGTCACTGCAGAAATTGATGCCAATAAATTTTAATTACTTAGGCATGTACAAGCGCTTAATGCTAAAAGCAAAATAGTTTCAAAGTTAAAGGGATAAGCGTTTGTCGTTACTTTTTGACCCATTGGCCATCTGGAAATTGAATAAAATGCCCTTTGCTTGTTTTTTCAATAGCTTTTTTCCCTGCCAGTTGTTCAACGACGCTTAATGGCTTAGCAACTTTTGCTGCAACTTGGGCATATTTTTGTTTCCGTTTGGCATTAATATCACTGATGAGTGCTTTAATGTCAGCTGATGGAGCACTAACGGGGCTGGCTAAATACCCGTTCGGCGTTTCTCCTACTAAACCTTGATCTTTTGCACTATGTAGATCAATGGCTAAAGAAACTGTTGATAGTGTGAGCATAAAAACAGTTAATAAAATTTGTACGTATTTCATCATCGTTCCTCTTAAAATAAGCCTGAATCTTCAGACAGTATGGAGTCTAGCTCTTTATCAACCTTGACTCGAATTTCGTGTTCAATCTTTACATTTAAATTGATTGTAATGGGCTTGTCTGACGCTTCTACTTTGACGGTTGGCGTGCATCCAAATATCGAGCTTAGCAACAAGCCAATACATGTTATATATGCGATGGGGGCTATTTTTTTCATACAAAACCTCATGTTTTTATTGGCAATAATATTGATTATTTGAATGCTTTATTTTAGAGCGTATAAACGCTTCTATGTTTAAATCAATACCTGATTGAATGCGCATTGTTTCAAGAGCCCCTTTTAAGCCGACTTCAGTATTTAAGTTTAAGTTGATTAAACGGCCATTGGCAACAGTTGGATTACGCCCAGAAATAGCAGATTTAAACAATAGCGTATCATCATCGTAAATTATTTTGCTGTTTAACGTTGTGTAGTTAAAGTCTTCCAGTACATCGAAGGTTAATTTGAGTTGATCATTTATATTTGTGCTTTGGCTTAAAGGTGTGGTGTAACGTATTTTCCCGCCATCGATGCTATTCATACGGCCATCCGATACGTTGAATTGCCCGTTTATATAGTGCACAGGAATACGTCCTGATAATTTGCCACTGGTATATAAGCCATCCATGTTTTGCGTTCTGACCAATTCAGATAAATCCAAGCGATCTACGATCAACTCCAGTTGTATAGCATCGTTAAAATTAATGTCTTCATTTTGAATTTCTACTAAACCTGAAAAAACGGTCGCTTTGCTTAACGGGGTTTTAAAATGCCACTCGTTTAGTTGATTATAAAGTAAGCCATTAAGCTCGATATTGTTTGCCTTGATACCCATATTTAATTCATTAATGTGGCCGTTAAGTTCAGCATAAAAAGAGTCAAACGTAACCGCCTGTTGTGTTTTATATGACCCCAATTGTTGCGAGGGTGAACTTAACTGAAGCTGAACCCCTTTAAATGTACCTGTCTGATAAACGCCTTGTGCGTCGTGTAATGAGACCTTGAATTGCTTAAATTCAGTTTCACCCTTGTTTAATTCAATAACCGCGTCTCCCGCAAAGCTCCCTCCAGTCATGTCAAATGGAAGTATTGGTGTGTTAAGCCATTTTCTGAATGTCTTATGTGTTGAAAAAGTCTGCTGCCAATGGATATCAATTAAATGCTCTGTACTGTTTTTAGGTTGCCAGTTTGCGAAAAGGATGGGGTCGTTACAAATATTGGCGAGTTTAAGCGATGATTTAGTTGCACTTAAGTCTTTAAACCAGAGTTGGTTTTTAATAATCATGGGTGGGATATAGTATGTCTGATCTAACAACGCCAGATTCATTGCGTCAATTGAAGAACGAATACTCATCTTATGCTGCTGGAGGCTTGCGTTTGCTGTAAGCCCCCATTTTTTAATGTTTAATTGATTGCTATCAAGGTTTTGACCACCTAATGCAAATTTCATAGCGGAAACATCTTGCGTGTTTAAATTAATAGAAAGCGTTTGGTTTGGAATGTTTACGAAAAGTGTTTTGGCTTTGTATTCATTAAAACGTAAAGAATGTATTTCAAAACGATTTTTCGACAACGGCTGAATCATCAAGTGATGATCTTGAATGCTTACTCGGCTGTTAACCTCACCTCTTAGTTTGCTAATAAAGAGGTTTTCTATATCGAGTGGACGATAAATATTAGCAAGGTGTAGATTACCTTTGAGCTGAAACTGATAATGGCTTCTGTGACTGTTTTCTGGGGTAATAACCTCCATGTTAGAAAACTGTACATCGATCAGCTTTTTGTTCTTTTCAATGTATTCTAGGGTAAAGCTGCCATCTATAATTGAGAAAGGGTTATTCAAATCAGCCAATAGATCATACTCGATGGTGAGAGGCTCCTTTAGATTGGCAAGCAAAGTGCCCATTTCATCCATCATTTTGTAGTTGTTATCGGGCATAAGGAAACGTTTTAGATAGCCGTTTATTTCTACAATAGGTTGTTTAGGGTCTACGAGCGTTAAACGAAATTTTCCTTTGTCTAATGAAAACCTTAGCGTTGTGTCGGTGGTGACTTTAGTCGTTGCTGCTGTGTGTTGGTTAGAAAAATGACTGGTATTTTGTATCTTAGTAACGCCGGTAAGTTGTGTAATCTCATCTATAGAGAACCGTTGTGTGGCAGGTAATGTGAATTGGTTGCTACTGACCAATTGATTGCTATTAACACTTATCGCACTACCATTAATTGTTGGCCACTCGAAAGCATTTAATTCACTGTTAAGCTGCACGTCCCCTTTCAGTAGATCACCTTGTTTTGTTAACTTAAGGCTCAACGCTAGTAATGGATTAGCGGCGGTATCTGATATGTTTAATTCAAGTTCATTTTGCGTATTTATTTTTAATAAAATATTGGTGTCGATTAACTGCTTAAATACTTTGGAACCTTTGTTAAAAAAACCGTCACCTAATATGGTTTGGACGGTTAATAATCCATTTGATAAATCAATCCTGAACGCCTTGAGTTCTAAATGAGGTTGATGGACCGTTAACGAGTTAACAAGCAGACGCACTTGAGGTAGATCATCGATTAAAGCACTTGGCAAAACATCAAATAAATTAATGTCAGTAACAGTGTTATTCGAAGAAGGTTTATTTATCCGTATATCAATAGAGTCGATGTTAACCAAAACCAAGTATGCGGAAGGTGTATTAAAGTTGATGAATGTATTTGCTATATCAACGTCTACCTGCTCTTCAAATCTTAATGATAATGACTTTAACTGAAATGAGCGTGAAGAAAGTTGTTTCCACGATGGGCGATCGAACTGAATGTTTGTAACTTCAATGTCGTACTTGCTTAATGAAGATGTCAGTGCTGTTTGTACAAGCCAAGGTAACGCGATGTATGAGAGAAGGAATAAGAAAACTATAGCGCTAAACGCTATAAGTACACCACGTATTTTGGGCATGAAAGACAATCTATCGTCCTGGGGAGGCAAACATACAATAGTTAGCAAGCGTGATTAAAGAGCTTTTAAATAATACGCCATTTTTCATTTAAAAACATTTTTCTACAGACGATAAAAATAGATGTTAATTCGCACTCGTCGACATTCGGGTTCTATCTAATTAATTCAAAAACAACCCTGTATTAGTCATTATAGAGCTTTATATAATATCTCAGAGGGCTCGATGATTATGTCCGACTATAATCATCCTCAAAACGAATAATGTCATCTTCACCTAAATAAGCCCCTGACTGTACCTCAATCATTTCGAGCAAAACTCGACCAGGGTTATGTAATCTATGTTTGGTACCAACTGGGATGTAAGTGGATTGGTTTTCTGAAACCAGCATAACTTTATCATCGCAGGTAACTTCTGCCGTGCCTGTCACTACAATCCAGTGTTCAGCACGATGGTGGTGCATTTGTAATGATAATGAAGCGCCTGGTTTAACCGTAATTCGTTTAACTTGGAACCGTTCACCAACATCAATAGCGTCATAATGTCCCCAAGGGCGATAACATAGACGATGGTTTTCTGCCTCTTTACGGTCTTCATTTACCAGTCGGTTGACTATGCTTTTTACATTTTGTGCAGATTTTTTACTCGCGACCATGACGGCATCAGCGGTTTCAACAACAACAATATCATCTAACCCTATAACAGATACCAAACGGTGCTCACTATGAATATAAGCATTTTGCACATCTTCAACGATCACGTCGCCTTGTAAAACATTATTATCGGCGTCCTGCTGCGCGCATTCCCATAAGGAAGACCAGGAACCAACATCGCTCCAGGCGGCATCTAACGGTACAACAACGGCTTTGCTGGTATGTTCCATCACTGCATAATCTATTGAGTCTGAGTCACAAGCTTCAAATGAAGCAACATCCAAACGAGTAAAGTCGAGATCTTTCGTACCTTTAGCTAAAGCTTCACGGCAACTGGACAAAATCTCAGGTGAATATTTTTCTAATTCACAAATCAACGTGGATGCTTTGAACATAAACATCCCACTATTCCAATAGAAATTACCTGAGTCGGCATATTGCGTAGCAGTCTGTAAGTCTGGTTTTTCTACAAACGCTTTAACGGGGCTGATGGTGTTTTTTTGATCGGCCTGAATATAACCGTAACCGGTGTTTGGGGAAGTGGGCACGATACCAAACGTTACAATCTTGCCCTGTTCTGCTTGTATTTTTGCAGCTTCAATAGCTTGATGAAAAGCTGTAAGGTCATCAATAACATGGTCTGCGGCTAAGACTAATAAAACTGGATCATCGCCCATTTTTTGAGCTTCTAACGCTGATGTAGCGAGCGCTGGCGCAGTATTTCGCCCAACAGGTTCTAAAATAATATTAGGTGAGGTGACTCTTAATTCTTGCAATTGCTCTGCTACCATAAAGCGATGATCGTTATTGCAGACAACAATAGGTGATTGAATACCCTCAAGTCCACTAAGTCGATTTAGTGTTTCTTGAAACATGGTATTTTCGCCAAATAAAGCAATAAACTGCTTAGGTTTGTTCTTTCTAGACAGTGGCCAAAGGCGTGTACCACTTCCACCCGACATAATAACTGGAATCATAAACTTCCTTATTTAATCCTACTCAGTAACTGCATAATGCCTAATAAAATCCGTTAATCAATAGCAATCAACTCAACATCAAAAATAAGCGTTGAACCGCCTTTTATGGCCCCCATGGATTGATTGCCATACGCTAATTTGCTGGGTATAAAAAAACGTGTTTTTTCACCTGTTACCATTAACTGCACACCTTCAGTCCAGCCTTTAATGACTTGGTTTAGGCCAAAGGCAATGGGCTCACCTCGATCTACAGAACTATCAAAGACCGTTCCATCTAACAAAGTACCATGGTAATGAACGGTCACTTTATCGGTCGAAGTTGGGTGCACTTCACCATCACCTGGTGAAAGAACTTTGTATTGTAAACCTGATGCGGTGGTTATAACGCCCTCTTGTTCAGCGTTTTTTGCTAAGAACTCTTCACCAGCTTGAATATTATCTTTAGCGTTTAACGTTGCTTTACCATTTAAAAAATACTGAACCAGATAAAAAACGGCTGCAATGACAACAATAATAAGTAAAATTTTCATAGCAGCTCTATTATTGAATGACCGTCAATTTTGAAATCACTTTACTAACCCCTTTTACCGAGCTTGTAAGACTTATGGCTCGATTTAATTGAGCTGAGCTCTTAACATGTCCATATAGGGTGACCACGGAACGGTAGGTATCAACATTAATATCAAAAGCATCAATCTGCTTATCTTTGATTAATGTAGTTTTGACTCGAGTGGTTATAGAAATATCCTCTGATATAACACCAACAGGTCGCTCGTCAGTACCAACTGCATAACCGCCAGCACCAGCGCCACCAATTAACACGGTTGTGCAAGCACTTAGGAAAAGCAGAAGGGGTAAAATAAGCAGAGTAATAAATTTATTCATTGCTAAATCAATTAATGTGTCAGTTAATGAGTGGTAATAATACCTTTTAATATAGCGGAATATTTTATTTTTTTGCTTGTTGGTTAAGTTCTCTTAAGTATCGAAGCTTTTCAGCAATCTTTATTTCAAGTCCACGATCAACTGGTTCGTAATAAGTCGAACCAATAAGCGCCTCTGGTAAATAATTTTCCCCTGCAGCAAAGGCATTGGGCTCATTATGTGCGTAACGATAACCTTCATGATAGCCCTCTTGTTTCATTAAGGCTGTTGGCGCATTTCTAAGGTGATAAGGAACATCCAAACTACCTGTTTTTTTTATAACGCTGTCAACTGCATTGAAAGCGCTATATACGGCGTTACTTTTTGCTGCACAGGCCAAGTAAATTACTGCTTGCGCAAGTGCTAACTCACCTTCAGGGCTGCCTAATTTTTCTTGTGTTTCCCAGGCATTTAAAGCTATTTGTAACGCACGTGGGTCTGCATTACCGATATCCTCAGAGGCAATACGGACAATACGTCGTGCGACATATAACGGATCGCATCCGCCATCAAGCATGCGTTTTAACCAATATAGCGAGGCATCGGGGTCACTACCACGAACGGATTTATGTAACGCCGATATTTGATTGTAGAAGTCTTCACCGTGATTATCAAAACGCCGCACTCCGTCTTGAACAACCTCATTAATTATATTGGCTGTAATGGTTTTATGTTCGTTTGCAGAAGCCAGTTGAGCGCTTAATTCAATAAAATTTAATAACCGTCTGGCATCTTTATCTGAGGCATTCAGTAATAATTGAATGGCCTCATTGTCGATAGTAAACTGGCTATCGAGCCCTTTGTTTTTATCCGTTAAGGCATGATTAAGGATAGCTCGCAAATCGTCTTCTTCAAGTGATTTTAATGTGTAAACACGCGCTCTGGATAATAATGCATTATTGAGCGAAAAAGAGGGGTTTTCAGTGGTCGCGCCAATGAACGTAAAAACTCCGGCTTCTACATGTGGTAAAAAAGCATCTTGTTGTGATTTATTAAAACGGTGTACTTCATCAACAAAAAGAAGCGTGTTTTGTTGTTTATCTATACGATTTTTTTTTGCTTGCTCAACAACGGCTCGAATATCTTTAACGCCGGCTAAAACAGCTGAAAGTGAAATAAAGTCGGCCTCGGCTTGTTGCGCAATGATTCTTGCTAAGGTTGTTTTACCAACACCTGGAGGGCCCCATAAAACGAGCGAGTGTAATTGCCCTGATTGAATTGCTTCATAAAGGGGTTTACCCTCAGATAAAAGATGTTGTTGACCTGAAAATTCCTGTAACGAGGTGGGACGAAGGCGGTCGGCTAGCGGTTCACTGGGTTTCATTAGTTCGGTGTTTCTTCAAAAACATCAGCGCCATCTGGCACAATAAACTCGAAGGTTTCGTCTACAATAGGTTCGTTAATGGTCACATCAGTAAACAATAAATCGGTGGTTTGGCCAAAACTATCATGCAGACGCATTTTGTTGAGTAGGCCATCTTTAAAACCCACCTTAATAAATTCAAAACCACTTGAGTCTTCTTTAGGCGTTAGCATTAACCATTCTAATTGCTCGCTGTTATCCAACTGAGTAATATTAAAAAGCGTATCAAGTTCAATAGAGCCAAGAATTACTGCTAAAGGCGAGGAACCAACCGATTTCGACGCATCTTTGATGGTAACTTGCTCAAGGTCTTCGTCGTAGACCCAAAGCTTATCCCCGTTTGAGATAATTTTTTGCACATAAGGCGTTGCGTAGTGCCAACGAAATTGATTGGGCTTTTTTATCCAGAACTCACCGGTTGATGATTGAATAAAAGAGCTTTGTTCACTGCTAATGACCTGAGTAAATTGACCGCTAAGGTTTACATAGTGTTGCAAATGAAGCGCTAGATTATCTTCGCTGCTTTTTGCGACGCTTGGTAAAGTAAAAGCAAATAAGACAAAACAGCAAAAAACGCTACGAAGTGTATTCATAATTTATAACTCAGGTGGTGGTGGGGCCAATACTTCACGTGAACCATTCGATTGTAATGGACCGACAACGCCACAGCGTTCCATTTCTTCAATCATTCGTGCGGCTCGATTATAACCAACCCTTAATTGGCGCTGTACACCAGAAATGGATGCTCTGCGTGTCTCTGTTACAATTTTTAAGGCTTGATCATACAGCTCATCGGAATCTTCCGAGCCACCACCCGACCCTCCCCCGTCAAACTCAGCCGGGTCAGAGGCGGTCAAAATGCCATCTATATAATTTGTTTTGCCTGATTTTTTAAGTTGTTTAACAACTTTATGCACTTCATGATCATCCACAAATGCTCCATGAACACGTTGTGGCAAACCAGAACCTGGGGGTAGATACAACATATCACCATTACCTAGTAAGGATTCTGCACCGGACTGATCGAGTATCGTACGCGAGTCAATTTTTGATGACACTTGAAAGGCTATTCTTGAAGGAATATTGGCTTTAATTAGGCCAGTTAACACATCAACCGATGGGCGTTGTGTTGCCAACACTAAATGTAAGCCAGAGGCCCGTGCTTTTTGCGCAAGCCGGGCAATCAACTCTTCAACTTTTTTACCAACCACCATCATCATGTCGGCAAGCTCATCTATTATGATGACTATTTGAGGTAACTCAGTCAGTGTGCCAGCCTCATCCTCATCAATAAAGGGTGTTGGCTCCCATAATGGGTCAGCTAAAGGGCTCCCCTCTTTTATTGCATCTCTTACTTTTTTGTTATAACCGCTTAAATTTCGCACACCCAATAAGGACATTAATTTATAACGCCTTTCCATTTCGGCAACAGACCAACGCAATGCATTGGATGCCTCTTTCATATCAGTTACAACAGGGGTTAATAAATGTGGAATACCTTCGTAGACTGATAGCTCAAGCATTTTTGGATCAATCATGATCATTCGAACTTGTTCCGGTGTTGCTTTATATAGCAAGCTTAAAATCATCGCGTTAATGGCAACAGATTTACCCGAACCGGTTGTGCCAGCAACCAATAAGTGCGGCATTTTAGCCAAGTCAGCAACCGTAGGTTGACCGGAAATGTCTTTACCTAACACCAATGTTAAAGGAGAGTTTGATTTTTCATACGCTTGAGAAGAGAGTATTTCACTAAGCCTCACCATTTCACGTGCTTCATTGGGTATTTCTAAGCCAATCACAGATTTGCCAGGAATAACTTCTACAACACGTACGCTATGTGTGGACATCGAGCGCGCCAAGTCTTGAGCAAGGCCGCTAATTCGACTGGCTTTTATGCCCGGCGCGGGTTGAATTTCAAACCGTGTAATAACAGGGCCCGGATTAACTGCGACTACATCGACCTCAACACCAAAATCTTGCAGTTTTAATTCAACCAATTTCGACAGTGCTTCAAGCGCTGCTTTAGAATACCCTTCAACCTGCTCGGTAGCCTTATCTAATAATGCCAAGCCTGGCAAGGCACCTGCAGGCTCATCAAATAGCGCTACTTGTCGCTCTTTTTCAACACGCTCACTGCTTTTTATTTCTCTAATAACAGGCTCAATTCGTGCTTTCGGTTTGGCTGCAAATATTTTCGATTGCTTTTTGAATGAATCACTACGTTGTTTTTTGACGGTAACAGACGTTTTACGTTCTTTGCTATCTTCAATGTAGGCTTTCAACAGGCGAAATGCTTTTATTGATAAGGCACCGAGTTTATCCATCAGACCTAGCCATGAAAGCCCAGTAGAAAGTGTGATACCGATAAGGAAGAAGCTCAAGAGAATAAGTGTTGCGCCCTGAAAAGCAAACAGATGTGTTAGAAAATCTGTTAACTCTAAGCCAATAATGCCTCCCGGTGAACCAGGAATGGTGAGCCAACGTTGGTAATAATGCATGTCTAACAAGCCAGCTCCGGCAACTAAAAATACAATAAAGCTAACCCAACGAATGACTTGGTGCGTGAGTGTATCAACATGTTTGGAACGTGCTTCAGATAAGAACTTCCATGCGCTGCTCATTAACATAAAAGGAAGAGCAAACGCCATAAATCCCATGATAGATAACATGAAGTCTGCTATCCATGCGCCAACAACTCCGGTGATATTTAATACAGCCTGTCCCGTGCCACTATGCGTCCAACCAGGATCGTCCACGTGATAACTAAAAAGTGAGCCCAGCAAAAATAAGCTGACAGCAAGTAATACCAAAAAAGCCGACTCTTTTAACAGCTTTACAATCTGTAAATGTGCGGGCGAAGGCGTTGAAGTTGTCGTTTTTTGATTCACGTAATAATTTATTTAAACTGGTTAATTGTGTGCTTTTTTCCGACTGATTAATTGCAATATACAGGCTACTTTAAGACTGATAGGCGACTATTCTCATGTTCTATCTTATCATTTTCATAACAAATGTTGAGCTTAAAGAAGGGATCTTCTCGACAGGCATAATCTATGAATTAACATACACATCGTATCGTGTATTCACACTATTAATAGTGTAACTCGGAAAGCACTCATTGAGTGGAGCTGCAGATTTTGGTCGCTTCACTACAACACGATGCATGGCAGTTTTCAGTGCCGTCTCTAAAAGCTCATTATTATTTGAATTATGTGCGACAAGATATTGTAATACTTGCATTTCTTTTTTTATTTTTGCCGATTTTTTTCTTTCGGGATACATGGGGTCTAAGTAAATTACATCCGGTAATTTACTATTAATATGTTGGTAAGTATTTAAGTGAGTTATTGAGTCTTGATAAATGCATTTCATCCTATCAGCAATATCTGCAACGCTACTATCATGAGTGGCTCGATCAAGGGCATCGGCTAATAAACCATATAAGGCGGGGTGTCTTTCACATAAAGTGACTTGCGCACCCAGGCTAGCTAAAACAAAGGCATCTTTTCCAAGTCCAGCAGTGGCATCTAAAATACTCCAATCTGGGTGTTTATTTAGCCCGCACGCTTTTGCCAGAGGCTGATTTTTACCTCCACCATATTGTCTACGGTGCTTAGCTTTACCATTGATGAAATCAATGCATAGCTGCAAAGGTTTATTAGTCGTTCGTAGTTGAAGGTTAAGGCGTCTATCGTTATAGATTAACAAACAAGCTTCAGAGGTATCGTCAGTGTCGATGAGTCGATAATCACCCTTATTAATAAGGTGTTTGATTTCAGGAGGTGGTTCGCTTGGCTCAGTGAGCAAGATGGGAAATGGTTTAAATGGCAAAATATGGCCCGCTAAGGAAAATAACACCGAATTTTAGTTTAAAAACTAAAACAGTGAAATGACTAGGCATATTAAAGGAAAGAATAATCGTAAAATGGGGTGGATGAAGGGACTCGAACCCTCGACAACCTGAGTCACAGTCAGGGGCTCTACCAACTGAGCTACACCCACCATCGACGATTTTAAACAGAACTTAAATTTACAATTTTTATCTCTTAAAGGGTATAACCAACTTAACCTAGCCTTAATGGCGCGCTTGACAGGACTCGAACCTGTTACCCTCGGCTTAGAAGGCCGATGCTCTATCCAGATGAGCTACAAGCGCTTCAGCATAAGTAAAAATTGGTCGGGGTGGAGAGATTCGAACTCCCGACCCACTGCTCCCAAAGCAGTTGCGCTACCAGGCTGCGCTACACCCCGACTTCCTTCAGAAAAAATGCATAAATAATGCAATAAGTCTGTAGGTGGGCGATAATACGGCACACGGTAATTTTGGTCAACGCTTCTTTAACAAATTTAACAAAGAACCTTAAAAAATTTAAAAAATATGACATTTCAAACGATTGATGGAAAAAAAATCTCAGCTGAACTAAGAGCTGCAATAAAAAAACAAACAGACGGTCGAATTTCTCGTGGTTTATCAAAACCCGGTTTAGCGGTCATTTTGGTAGGTGAAAACCCTGCTTCTGAAGTTTATGTACGTAATAAATGTAATGCCTGTGAAGAAGTCGGCTTCTATTCTTTATCAAAGACCTTTCCTTATGGTGTTACTGAGGAGGAGCTCCTTAATTTAATTGATGACCTAAATAATAATTCGGCTATTAACGGGATTCTTGTCCAGCTACCGTTACCGGAGCATATTAATGAGGAAAGAATCATCGAAGCGATTGACCCGCTTAAAGATGTAGATGGCTTCCATCCTTATAATATAGGTCGCTTAGCGCTTCGTATGCCTGTTTTAAGGTCTTGTACACCTAAAGGCATTATGACCTTACTTAAAAGCACTGGGCTTGCCCTTGAGGGCAAAGAAGCTGTTGTTATTGGCGCCTCTAATATTGTGGGTCGCCCTGTTTCATTAGAATTATTAATGGCTCGTTGTACCGTAACCACTTGTCACAGTCGTACAGTTGATCTTGAGGCGCATGTTAAACGTGCAGATATTATTATTGCCGCGGTTGGGATTCCAAGTTTTGTAAAGGGTGACTGGGTTAAACCAGGCGCTGTGGTTATTGATGTCGGTATTAACCGTCTAGAGTCAGGTAAGCTGGTTGGGGATGTTGATTATGAAACGGCTTCAAAAAAAGCAAGTTGGATAACACCCGTACCAGGTGGTGTTGGCCCAATGACCATCGCTTCTTTACTTGAAAACACCTTACAAGCAGCTGAGTTACAAAGCAGTTAACCCCTGCGCCAAGTTGTTTCAGGCCCCTTATCTTCTAAAATAACGCCTTGTTCTTTTAAGCTATCGCGAATTTGATCAGCTAAGCTCCAGTTCTTATTCGCTTTAGCTTCAAGACGCTGATTAATTTGAGCTTCTATCTCTTCATTACTGATACTGGCATCCTGCCCCGCCATTGATTTTAAAAACAGATCCGGGTCTTGGCTCAAAAGACCCAGCGGTTCGGCCATAGTTAATAAGTCAGCTGCGGTTTTTGCCGCCTGCTCTGGTTGTGTATGTTTTAATTTATTTAATTCGTTTGCGCATTCGAACAGTACGGCAATGGCTTTTGCAGTATTAAAATCATCGTTCATCGCGTTTTCAAATTGTTCGATATACGTTGATTTAACCTCATTTTTTACTGGCGTGACATCACGTAGCGCTGTATAAAGCCGTTCTAATGCGGAACGTGACTCATTTAACTGATCGTCTGAATAATTCAATGGGCTACGGTAATGGCTTGATAGCACGAAAAAGCGAATTTCTTCCCCGCGGTATTTTTTCCTGTCTCTTATACACATCTGACGCTGCCGACGATATGCAG
>OJDA01000124.1_pt1 | contig 24762 bp, 29 predicted proteins | sample 1592551 | NCBI WGS metagenome assembly OJDA01 (sample SAMN05416810, study PRJEB24817) | seawater metagenome | isolation source: Sea water | place: Canada:Atlantic | collected 2013-07
GAGATAGCGTAGCGTCTCGTGGGCTCGGAGATGTGTATAAGAGACAGGTAATAGCCCCCATTATTATAGCTTTGCTTAACATCCTCAATATCTTTCAATTCAATCTGACTATCGTATAAAATTTTTAGCATTATACGCGAAAGGGATAGCCCATTTACTATTTCTTGCAGGTGATCAAAAGAAATGGATTGCCTTTACCCCTTGATGCTGATTTGACTTTAAGGTTTATTATTGCCTACAAACCAACTATACGTGTCGGCCAGGTGCCACTACCGGCATTAATGTCGATTAACAGGCTAGCTGTATTCACTTAAATTTAAAGCTCACCTGGCCACCTTTCACCGCAACACCCCAAGGGCGATAGCATAAACGGTGGCTTTCGGCCTGTTTACGCTTGCCTTTCATTAGCCTATTAACGATATTTTAAACGTTCTGCGCGCTACCTTAGCTTGCAATCATGACGGCATCAGCCGCTTCAACCAACACAATATTTTCAAGACCTAAAACAGACACCAACCTGTTCCACCGTGGATATACACGTTATTAACATCATCAATCATGACATCGCCATACAATATATTATTGTTATTGTCTTGTTCTGCGCATTCCCATAATGATGCCCAAGGGCTAACATCACTCCAGCCTGCATTCAACGGCGCAACAACGGCTTTTCTGGCGCACTCCATCACTGCGCAGTCAATTGAGCCAAGGGGGGGGGGGCATGCGGCAAATACTTCAGCATCTAAACGAATAAAGTCTGTATCTTTAACACTATTAGATAACGCTGCTTTACAGCTTTCTAATATCTAAGGGAGGCTTTTTCAAATTCGGCTAAAGCTTTGAACATGAACATACCACTGTTCCAATAATAGCTACCTGAGGCGACGTACTGTGTATCAATGGGTAAGCCTGACTTTCCCACAAAGGCACCCATCTTGCTCACAATTTTTTTTCAGCGGCCTGAATATAATAAACTATGGCAGGCATTTAGTGAACTTGGCACCGCACCGAAAGCAACCAGTAAGCCATGTTCAGCTTGCACCCTGGCTGCGTTAATGGCTTGATGAAATGCCGAGCGAGGTATTTTAGATAACATCGATCGACTGCAAGCACCAGCAATAATAAGGCATCACCTTATGCGGTTGCCTGTAATGCTTCGATGGCAATGGCTGGCGCTTATTTCAACCAACAGGCTCTAAAATAATATTTAGTGATAAAACATCTAATTCATGTAACTGCTCCGCCACTATAAACCGATGGTCGTTATTACAAAAAAGCACAGGAGCTTGCATGTCTGCATTGCCGTTTAAGCGAGCCCATGTGTTTTGAAACACGGTGTTGTCGCCAAAAAACGCAATAAACTGTTTCGGCTTATGTTTTCTGGGTAATTGACATAAGCGCGTACGGCTCCCCCCGGACATGATAATAGGGGTTATTTGTCTTCCTTGTTAGTTAATTCCACAAACTATCAAAATATTTGAAATTTAAATTACCAGCCTATCAACGCGCTGATTACCTTTAATATGTAACTCAAAAATCTCATCAATATCTTCTTTGCTCTTAAATTGATACCAGGTTTCTTCGGGATAAATAACCAGCACAGGGCCTTGACCACAGCGATCTAAACACCCTGCATTATTAACCCTTACACCACCTGGTCCTGCAAGGCCTGCTTCTTTTACTTTCTTCTTTAGATAATCACGCATTTCTTGTGCATTATGGTCTTGGCAAGATGCACGACCATCGCTTCGCTGGTTGGTACAAAAAAAGACATGCTGTTTATAGTAAGCCATATAAGTTTATTTGTTAGCTAATGGATGAAACAATAAAAAAAGGATTCAGTAAATTTTGTTTATTATATACAAGCGGTTTTGAGATCCCACCCTTATTAAACTCACATACCTTCATTCCAGCGCATAAAACAACCGCGTGTGCCGCAGCCGTGTCCCATTCCATTGTTGGCCCTAGTCTTGGATAAATGTCAGCTTCACCTTCTGCAACGAGACAAAGCTTCAAGGAACTACCAATGGATACTAGCTCTTTGACTTTTTCTGTTTTTATCTCATCAATGAATATTTTTGTTTCATCAGACAGATGCGAACGACTAGCTACTACTTTATAGCTATCTCGCTGCTCAGCTCGTTTTAACGGTAAAGCTTGCCCGTCTTTAAAGGCCCCTTCACCTTGCTTAGCCCAATACATTTGCCCCAGCGCTGGCGCATACACCACGCCTAAAACAGGCATGCCTTGATTTATTAAGGCAATATTGACGGTGAACTCACCATTTTTTTTGATAAATTCTTTAGTGCCATCTACAGGGTCAACCATCCAGAAGTAGTCCCAATCCTTTCTATCCTGATAAGGAATATTTTTGCCTTCTTCTGACATAAGGGGGATTAGCCTGTTATTCTTTTGATCCAGCTCTTTTAAGCCTTGTTCTATAATCTTATGCGCCGCCGTATCGGCCTCAGTCAGTGGCGATTGATCCGCTTTAAACTCAACCTCAAAATCTTTTTGATAAATATCCATAATGGCATCACCTGCTTTTTTTGCGAGTGCCACAATGTCTTCTATGTTTATATTATCTAACATTTTTAAATATATGCGTTCTTTTTAAGGTAAGCCACAACTTCCGTAGCCGCCTCTTCAATACTAATGCCGTCGTTAACAACATGCAGCTCAGGGTTTACCGGCACCTCATAAGGTGAGTCGATACCCGTAAAGTCTTTAATCTCTCCTGCACGCGCTTTTTTATATAACCCTTTAGGGTCTCTTTGCTCACAAACCTCTAATGGTGCATCAATAAACACCTCCACAAACTGGCCTTGCATGGCCATATCTCGTACCATTTGACGGTCATTAGCAAACGGGGAAATAAACGCAGTAACGACAACCAAGCCTGCATCACAAAAAAGGTTAGCCACTTCACCTACGCGGCGGATATTTTCTATTCGATCTTCTTCACTAAAGCTAAGTCCTTTATTAAGCCCTTGCCTCACATTATCGCCATCGAGCAAATAGGTGTGCTTCTTCATCGCAAACAGTTGATTTTCTACTGCATTAGCAACCGTCGATTTACCACTACCACTTAAGCCGGTAAACCATAAAATACAAGGTTTTTGTTTTTTTAAAATAGAGCGCTGCTTTTGACTAATATGATGCTCATGCCATACCGTGTTTGTACTCATTTATCTATCCTTATTTGATGTAATGCTTTTTAACGTACTTAACAATTACTTCAACTGACTTGTCAACTGACAAAGCATCCGTATCAACGACTACTTCGGCATGCTCAGGTTCCTCATATACCTCATCGACGCCAGGAAAGTTTTTAAACTCCCCACTTAAGGCTTTTGCGTAAGCACCCTTATGATCACGCTTTTTACACGTTTCGATGTCTGCCTTTACGTAAACAATAATATTATTTCTGACCATTTCACGAATTGCTCTGCGTGATTCTTTATACGGTGAAACAAACGAGGCAACAGTTGACACTGAATTGTTCTGCAAGGTACAAACAAGGTTGCCAATACGGTGCATATGACGATTTCTATCGTCCCTTGTATAACCAATATTCGGGATGAGGTCCCGAATATCTTTTGAATCTATCCGCTCAATGGGGATATCAAGCTTTTCAAGTTGCTCAAAAACTTTATCAGCAATGGTCGTTTTGCCACTCAGTGGTAAGCCGGTAAACCAAAGATTAAAAGGCTCTATTCTTTTTTTCCCCCAGCGCACTTTTAGCCAAGCCTTTTCGTGCAGCCAAAAAAGTCCAATTTTTAAAACACTTTCCAGCAACCCCGTTGCAATAGCAAGATCCAGTCGACCAAAAAACACGTAGACAATCAGCATCGTTGTTGTTGTCGCAACAATACGCCACGTCACCCCTTTGATAAGAGAGCGCTTATTCGTTTCTTTATACATCCGTGTATTCTACGTCCTATCCCTAAGAATTTTCATTAACTATTTTCGTTAACTTATCGGCCTTCGCAAGCCGGATTATGAGCCCTGCTTCCATGCAGTGACTAACACCAAGTGATTCTTTACGAGAGCAAATCATCAATCGATCGACAGCCCCATTCGGGAAAGTGCTGCCTAATCAATACATTTAAATCTTTTTCAAAAGCACTGTATTCTTTTGCTGATTGGCCGTTTGCGGCAACAGTAGATTTCTCTTGAATCATACCCGCCGCTAACGTGGCGTGGGTGTACTTATCAATCACAATAAAGCTACCCGTTCCCTTTACATCGGCATATGCGTCAAAAGCAATCGCTTGCTTCAGCGATAAGCGGCAACGAGCAATTTCATTGAGTTGCAATTCACTGGCTTCAATTTTTTCTAATGTATTAACATCGACCTTATGATGAATCTGCTCAAACCTACCTGGCACAACATTACTGGCCCTTTTGATTAGGTAATCCACCCCTGTATTCATCGCCGTTTCATTCATCCACACCAAGGTGACATCTAGCTGGTCAGCGACGTCTGGAAGATCAGTCGTTTTCACAATCATATCGCCGCGACTAATATCCACTTCATCTTCAAGCGTCAAGGTGACCGCCATTGGCGCAAATGCTTCGCTAACATTCATTTCGCTTTCACTAACTGCTGGCTGAATTACCTGTTTAACCACTGACGTTTTTTGCGATGGCAGCACGGTAATACTATCACCCACCTGGATACTACCCGCCGCAATGGTGCCGCAAAAGCCTCTAAAGTCCAAGTGTGGACGGTTTACGTACTGTACTGGTAAGCGGAAGTTTTCAAGATTTACCGTATCTTCAAGCGGAATCGTATCGAGCTGCTCCATCAACGGCGCATCGGTATTCCATGGCATATTTTTGCTGGCATTAACAACGTTATCACCAGTCAACGCTGACACGGGAACAAACACAGGCGAGTTGATACCTACCTCTTTTGCAAACGACTGATACTCGTCTTTAATTTCATTAAAACGCTGTTCGCTAAATTCAACCAAATCCATCTTATTGACGGCTACCACAATATGCTTAATACCCAACAAACTTGTAATATAGCTATGACGTCGTGTTTGTGTTTGCACACCATAACGCGCATCAATGAGAATAATCGCTAAATCGGCTGTAGACGCACCGGTTGCCATATTTCGCGTGTACTGCTCATGCCCTGGGGTATCTGCAATGATGAACTTACGTTTGTCCGTGGCGAAAAAACGATATGCCACATCAATTGTAATGCCTTGCTCACGTTCAGATTGCAAGCCATCAACCAGTAAAGCCAGATCAACCGCTTCACCTGTTGTACCGTGCTTTTTAGAGTCATTATTAATTGCCGCCAACTGATCTTCAAAAATCATTTTACTGTCATGCAGTAAACGTCCAATTAACGTACTTTTCCCATCATCTACGCTACCACAGGTAATAAAACGTAATAATTCTTTGTTTTCATGTTGCTTCAAATACCCCTCGATATCAGATGCAATCAAGTTATTTTGCTCAACAGCCATTAGAAATACCCCTCAATCTTTTTCTTCTCCATCGACCCTGATTCATCATGGTCTATCAATCGCCCCTGGCGCTCGGATACTTTGGTTAGCAGCATTTCTTGAATAATCTCCGGTAAGGTTTCGGCTGTTGACTCCACTGCCCCTGTTAGCGGGTAACAACCCAGCGTCCTGAAACGCACCTTCTCCATCACCGCCTTGTCACGTAACTCTTCAGGCATGCGCTCGTCATCGACCATTATTTTGGTTCCACCGTACTCAACCACTGGGCGTTCTTTTGCAAAATACAAATCAGGAATAGGTATCCCTTCAAGGTAGATATATTGCCAAATATCGAGCTCAGTCCAATTAGATAACGGAAATACCCGAATCGACTCCCCTTTTTGATGGCGCCCATTATAGGTATCCCATAATTCTGGGCGTTGCGCCTTTGGGTCCCAACGGTGATTTTTATCGCGGAATGAATAAATTCGTTCTTTAGCTCGTGACTTTTCTTCGTCACGACGAGCGCCGCCAAACACCGCATCATATTGATAACTATCTAACATCTGGCGCAGGCCTTCTGTTTTCATGATATCGGTATGCATCGATGAGCCATGTTCAAATGGAGATATGTTTAGCTCCTTACCCTTTGGGTTAATATAGACAATCAAGTCCATACCTACTTCTTTGGCCCGCTTATCCCGAAACTCGATCATTTCTTTAAACTTCCAAGTGGTATCCACATGCACCAAAGGAAACGGTGGTTTGGCAGGAAAGAACGCTTTTTGTGCCAGATGCAACATCACCGAAGAATCCTTACCTACACTATAAAGCATTGCCGGGTTATCAAATTCAGCAATCACTTCACGTATAATATGCACAGACTCCGCTTCTAAGCGCTTCAAATGCGTCAGTTGTTTTTTACTTATAACCATAATGTTTATTTAAATAAAATTATATAATGTTTAATTATAACGAATTATCCGCACTCTTGCCTATTTTATTATTTTGACAAACCAAATCAACTATACCGATACAGACCTTTGCGTTAAGTGTGGATTATGCCTACCACAGTGCCCCACGTACAATTTAACTAAAAATGAAAACGAATCACCACGTGGCCGCCTAGCCCTCATTCAAGGTTGGTCAGAAGACCATCTCGAACTAACAAACACGCTTAGCGAGCACATTGATAACTGCTTAACGTGTAGAGCCTGCGAACAAATGTGCCCCGCCAAAGTACCATATGCTAGGCTCATCAACGACTTTCGTGGCGACACAAACACCACCGAGCATAATAAATTGAGCCTGTTAGAACGTTCATTCATTAGTCGCCTCAAAGGACAATACAGGAAAAGCCTAAACTTTTTTCTGCGTTTTTATCAGAAAGTTGGTTTAAGTAAACTCCCTTTACAACTAAATACTTATTTGCCCGCCAAAATTTCCTCTAATCAGTTTAACGAAACATACCCGACATTGGTTGCAGAAAGGCGAGGGCACGTTGCGCTCTTTACTGGTTGCGCCACAGAGGTGCTTGATTCTAAAACACTAGAAGATACTGTCTTCCTTCTTCAACATTGTGGCTTTGACGTTTCCATTCCCCCAAACCAACATTGTTGTGGCGCGATAGATTTACACGCTGGCAATCATCAGCAAGCACTAAAGCTCGCCCAAAACAACCAAAACACGTTTGATAATACACACTACGATGCCGTCATTACGGTCGCCAGTGGTTGCGGTTCTACCTTAGCCGAATATGACCATGCTCTATCAAAAAAAGTCGTTGATATCAGTGATTTTATTGCGCCTTATTTAAGCACACTCTCATTCAAACCACTGAAAGCATCGGCTTGGCTTCACACCCCTTGCACCTTAAAAAATGCTCACCCCTCAACCACCGATATTACTGAACTACTTGCTAATATCAATGAATTAAACATCCGCTCTTTCAAACCCAATCAAATGTGTTGCGGCGCGGCTGGTAGCTACATGCTCACCCACAAAGAAACCGCAACCACCCTACGCGATCAAACTATTGCTCCTTTAAAAGATCACACAACTGATTATTTACTAACCAGTAATGTAGGCTGCGCACTGCATATCCGCTCTGGTTTAAAACAAGCAGGGCTTAACACCACCACCTTGCATCCGGTATCATTACTAGCACAACAACTAAAGGTATAACCATGCAAAGAGCTTACTCCACCGCTGACAACCTCATTGCTCATGCCGACCGTGTGTTACGAACCTTAGCGGGGCATGCTAAAACAACAGGGCGAGAAAACCCGTCTGACGCCGTCGAAGATAACGACCTTAATGAAGACGAAGCTAAATTATCAGCGCAACTGATGCGTGTAAACCATGCTGGCGAAGTCGCTGCCCAAGCCTTATATCAGGGTCAGTCATTAACTGCTCGCAACAAGGCCGTGCAAGAAAAACTGACCCAAGCTGCCGAAGAAGAAAATGATCATCTTGTTTGGTGTCGCAAACGTCTTGACCAGCTTGGCGAAAAAACCAGCATTCTAGACCCTGCTTGGTATTTGGGCTCTTTAGCCATTGGCGCCACCGCCGGTTTAGCCGGCGACAAATGGAGTCTCGGCTTTTTAGCCGAAACCGAGAAACAGGTTGTTCAACATATTGAGAGCCATCTCGAAAAACTGCCCGATACCGATCACAAAACACGCGCCATCCTTAATCAGATGCACGAGGATGAAAGCCAACACGCTACCAGCGCCATCGAGCAAGGCGGGGCTGAGTTACCTGCCCCCATTAAACAAGGCATGCGGCTTATTTCAAAAATCATGACAAAAACATCTTTTTGGGTTTAGTCTTAAATGAGCAATAACTGGGAAGACCTTGTCAATTTTGACAAGCAACACATTTGGCATCCTTATACCAGCCTAAACCACCCAACACCTGTTTTCCCCGTAAAATCAGCTTCTGGCGTTCGATTAACGCTTGAAGATGGCCGTGAATTGATTGATGGCATGTCATCTTGGTGGGCGGCCATTCATGGCTACAATCACCCCACTTTAAATGCCGCTATTGAAAACCAACTCAAATCTATGTCACATGTGATGTTTGGCGGCTTAACGCACAAACCTGCTGTTGATTTAGCAAAAAAACTCATCGACATCAGCCACGATGATTTACAACATGTATTCTTTGCCGATTCTGGTTCAGTCGCCGTTGAAGTTGCAATCAAAATGGCCCTTCAGTATTGGTCATCACTAGGCCAACCGCAAAAACAACGCTTATTAACCATTAAAAATGGTTATCACGGTGATACTTTTGGTGCGATGGCCGTTTGCGATCCCGATAATGGCATGCATCATCTATTTAGTAACGTTCTCGCTCAACACCTTTTTGCAAAAAGCCCTGATTGCCGAGACCAAACTACATACGATCAAGCCGCCATTGATGATTTTGAGCATTTATTAAAAGACAATATAGGTACTATTGCAGCCGTGATTATAGAACCGCTGGTGCAGGGCGCAGGCGGCATGCGATTCTATAGCGCCGCCTATCTTAAAAAAGTACGCGAGCTGTGTGATGAGCACGATGTACTACTGATTCTGGATGAAATAGCCACTGGATTTGGCCGTACTGGAACCTTTTTCGCCTACGAACAAGCGCAAATTGCACCTGATATTTTATGCGTCGGAAAAGCGCTAACCGGTGGTTATGTAAGCCTCGCTGCCACGCTGTGCTCCAGCAAAGTAGCCGATGGTATTGGCGGAGGCCAACACCCAACCTTAATGCACGGTCCAACGTTTATGGCTAACCCTTTAGCCTGTGCAGTAGCTAATGCCAGTTTAGAGGTTTTATTGGCTTCGCCCTGGCAAACCTCGGTACAGAGGATTGAAAAACAATTACAATCTGAACTAGCGCCTTGTTCACAACTGAGCGCTGTAAAAGAGGTTCGTGTTAAAGGCGCGATTGGTGTCATTGAGCTGCATCAGCCCGTTGATATCCATTGGATACAACCCCGGTTTGTAGAACTCGGTGTATGGGTTCGTCCTTTTTCAACCCTCATCTACGTGATGCCCCCCTATATTATGACGACAGCTGATTTGTCAAAACTAACATCAGCTATGCATCAAGTGGCCTGCGACATCGATACAATTAATGACCAACCAAAGGCGGGTGGCAAATAATTTGCACCGTTACGCCGCTAGGATCATAACAATAGAAACTTTTTGCGCCATCACGGTGTTTGCGTGGTTGAGTTTTCATTTTAACGCCATGATGTTTTAAAAACTCAAACCAATCATCTACATCGTCTTCTCGGTCCAGAAAAAAGCCAATATGGTCTAACGCTGGAACCCCTGCCTCTTCTCCTGTAACAACATGCAGGGCCAAGTTATCATTCCCTGAGGTTAAATAAACGTTCTGTTCATCTGGTCGCCATTCAACAGACATTCCCATTAACTCAACATAAAAATGCTCAGCGGCTACTAAGTCTTGTACATTTAACGCAACATGCCGTAAGCCAGTTGTTGGATTAGGCCGCTTCATTAGGCAACATCCACAATTTCATAATCATGGGTTATCTCAACAGCCTTACTCAACATAATAGAGGCCGAGCAGTACTTTTCAGCTGATAAATTAACAGCACGTGCAACAGCTTTGTCGGTTAAGCCCTTACCAGACACGATAAAATGAACGTGAATTTTAGTAAACACCGCAGGGACCTCATCAGCACGCTCAGCATGAATTTCTGCCACACAATCGGTCACCTGTTGACGCGCTTTATCCAAAATCATTTTTACATCAAACGCTGTACAACCGCCCATACCAGTTAACAACATTTCCATTGGCCGAGGCCCTAAATTTCTACCTCCATTTGCTGGCGCACCATCCATTACAACGGTATGCCCACTGCCTGATTCGCCAAGAAACATCGCGCCTTCAACCCACTTTATTCTTACATCCATTTTCAAACCCTTGTTTTAATTTTAGGCGCAAAGAATATCATAAAACCAGCCAGCAACATGACGTTTGCTAAAGCGACCACCAAAAGGCTTACGACGTAGGTTATTTCAAATAATCTCTGTTACACTTTGGGGAATGAGCACAAAAAAAAACCTTCTTAATTTTTCTGGTATGTCGGATGAAACCTTTGCTAGGTTTATCCGCTTTTGCCACCGACACGAATACCCGAATAAAACAGATATTATTCAGCCCGGCGATGAGATAAACACTTTATATTATTTTATTGAAGGGTCCGCCTACGTATGCATCGATGAAGTCGATGGTCACGAATTTATTCTCGCCAATTTAAGTCGCGGAGACTTCCTTGGCGAAGCGAGTTTTTTTGAACCGACCCTGACACGTGACAAACAAAACGTTTACGTTCAAACCTCTTCTTCCTGTCAGCTTGCGGGCATTAGTTATAACCGCTTAAACTCTTTACTTAAGAATGAGCTCCAAGCAGATAGCAAAGAAATTATTACCGTACTAGGCCGCCAATTGGCCAAGCGTCTATTGCAAACCAGTCGCAAAGCTGGGCGTTTAGCATTCTTAGACGTCAGCGGCCGTGTTGCTCGAACATTAATCGACTTAACCGAGGCCCCTGAAGCGATGACCCACCCCGATGGCATGCAAATTAAAATTACGCGACAAGACCTAGGCCGAATGGTCGGCTGCTCACGTGAAATGGCTGGTCGAGTTCTAAAAACAATGGGCGAAGATGGATTGATTGAAGTCAGCGGCAAAACAATCTTGGTAAAAAAGGCTCGCTAAGCAATTAGCCTTTTTAAGGCCTCGCCAGGATCATCGCAACGCATAAAGGCCTCACCTATCAAAAAGGTATGCACCTGATGCTCTTTTAGCATGCTAATGTCTTCAGGTTTATGCAAGCCGCTTTCACTGACAACAATAATGCCATCAGGAATATGCTCCAATAAGTCCACCGTGGTTTTTAATGACGTATCAAAGGTTCTTAAATCCCTGTTATTTATGCCAATCAAGGCTAAATCCAATCGTAACGCACGCTCTAACTCATCCGCATCATGAACTTCTACCAGCACATCTAAACCTAACTCGCCAGCTAATTGATACAAGCCCTGTAATGTCTCATCATCAAGCGCAGCAACAATCAATAAAATACAGTCTGCGCCGATCGCACGAGCCTCATACACTTGATAAGGGTCTACAATAAAGTCTTTACGAATAACCGGCAGCTTGCACGCTGTTCTTGCTTGTTTTAAATACGCTTCTGAGCCTTGAAAAAAATCCTTATCGGTCAGTACCGACAAGCAAGCAGCACCACCTGCTTCATAGCTGGCTGCTATCTCAGCTGGGTTAAAATTCTCGCGCAACAAGCCTTTACTCGGTGATGCTTTTTTTACTTCAGCAATCACCGCGGTTTCACCGTTACTCAGTTTTTTCTTAATCGATTTAACAAAACCACGAACCGGCGAAGCCTGTGCAATTTGCTGCTTTAAATCATCAATGGAAAAACGCTCAAGCCTCTCGGCAACCTCTTGGTGCTTACGCGCTACTATTTTTTTTAGAACGTCGGGGGTATCACTCATCTTTAAAGCCTTGTGTTTTCTCTTTTAGTTCAGCCATTTTTTGCAAAGCTTTACCGTTGTTTATGGTCTCAAGCGCCAATGCAACACCAGACTTAATGCTGTCTGACTTACCACAAACATATAATGCGGCACCCGCATTAAGCGCAAGCATGTCCGCCGCCTTTTTACCTTCTGTTGTTTTTTGTAAGCCCAGGGCATCGTTTATTAAAGCCAGTGACTCACTAGCACTGTTGACCGTTAAGCCAATTAAGCTTTGACTCGCAACCCCCATTTCTTCAGGCGTTATTTTGTATTCAACAACATGTCCATTTTTTAATTCTGCGACGTGTGTTGGAGTGGCTAAACTAATTTCGTCCAGCCCATCTTGCGCATGCACCACAAGCACACGCTCACTGCCTAATCGCTGCAAAACATTCGCGATAGGTTGGCATAAAGCTTCGTTAAACACCCCTATCACCTGCGACTTTACGCCAGCTGGGTTTGTCATTGGCCCCAACATATTAAAAATGGTTCGTTGAGATAATTCTGTACGCGGCCCAATAGTATGCTTCATCGCACTATGGTGCGCGGGGGCAAACATAAAGCCGATACCCACCTGTTGAATACACTGAGCCACCTGCTCTGGCGTTAAACTTAGGTTGATGCCGGCTGCTTCTAGCACATCCGCACTACCTGTTGAACTGGATACCGAGCGATTACCATGCTTGGCCACTTTCGCGCCGGCTGCTGACACAACAAAAGCACTTGCCGTTGAAACATTGAATAAATTTGAACCGTCACCACCTGTTCCACAGGTGTCAACTAGAAAATCACCACTCACTGGCACAGTTGCTGCCAACTCACGCATCACAATAGCGGCACCTTCAATTTCGTCGAGCGACTCCCCTTTCATTCTCAATGCGACTAGAAAACCGCCAATTTGCGCCTCTGTTGCTGCACCTGACATAATCTGGCGCATAACATCGATCATCTCATCGGTAGCAAGATCTTGATGGTTAATAGCTGTTTCAAGCCCTTGTTTAATATCCATTGTTCAGACCTTGTATAAAAAGTTGTTTAATAAATCATGCCCGTGTTCAGTCAAAATGGACTCTGGGTGAAACTGTACACCTTCAACCTCTAACTCTCGGTGCTTAAAGCCCATAATTTCATCCATTTTACCTGTCTCCGTTTCCGTCCATGCTGTTATTTCCAAACAGTCTGGTAAGGAGTCTTTTTCCACCACCAATGAATGGTAACGCGTGGCTTTAAATGGATTACTTAAACCAGTAAAAACGCCGCTATTATTGTGGTGCATATCCGATGTTTTACCATGCATAATTTTCTTTGCGTGAACAACCTTTCCACCAAAAACTTCACCAATACTCTGGTGCCCTAAACAAACGCCTAAAATCGGCACAGAACCAGCCATTTGCTTAATAAGTTCAACAGAAATACCCGCTTGGGTTGGGGTACAAGGCCCAGGTGAAATCACTAACCGGTCGGCCTGCATCGCAATTACTTCATCAATAGTCGCTTGGTCGTTGCGCACAACATGCACATCGGCGCCTAGCTCAGCAAAATATTGCACCAAGTTATAGGTAAAGGAATCATAGTTATCAATCATCACTAATTTACACGTGGCCATTAACCTTCACCTTCTTCTAAACCATGTTTTGCCATCGCCACTGCTTTAAAAATAGCCCGTCCTTTATTCATTGTTTCAGCCCACTCGTTCTCTGGCACAGAATCATGCACGATGCCTGCGCCCGCCTGAATATTCAACTGCCCATCCTTTATCACTGCTGTTCGAATAGCAATGGCTGTATCTAAATTCCCCGACCACGACAGGTAACCAACAGCACCCGAATAAATGCCGCGCTTAACCGGCTCCAACTCGTCAATAATTTGCATTGCCCTCACCTTTGGCGCACCACTAACGGTACCCGCAGGAAAGGTCGCTTCCAAGACATCAATAGCATTAAGGCCAGCCTCTAGTTGCCCTGTTACATTCGATACAATGTGCATAACATGAGAATAACGCTCAATCACCATTTTATCGGTTAATTCTACGGTACCTGTTTTGCAGACACGCCCCGCATCATTACGGCCCAAGTCAATCAACATTAAATGTTCGGCGCATTCTTTAGGGTCTGCCAGCAACTCTTTCTCCAAGGCCTCATCTTCTTCACGTGTCGCACCTCTCGGGCGGGTACCGGCAATGGGTCGAACCGTTACCTGCTCATCTTCCAAGCGCGTTAAAATTTCTGGCGATGAGCCAACAACATATGTATCGTCTAAGTTTAAATGGTACATGTATGGAGATGGGTTCAAGCACCGTAGTGCACGATACAAGTCTATTGGCGGCTCTTCATAAGGGATGCTCATCCTTTGCGATAAGACCACCTGCATCACATCGCCTTCAACGATATAGTCTTTTACCGTTTTAACCGCTTCTTGAAAGCCTTCTTGGGTGAACCCCGAAACGAACCCCGACTCATCAATCGCTGGTGATTGGCTTTGCCCAAACGTAGAACGTATTTCAGTAGTATTTAATTGAAGGCTAAGCTCTTCAAGACGACTCAAACCATCTTGGTAGGCAGTCTCCAGCGTTGGATCAACGTGAGTCACAATCATTATTTGATTGTTAACGTTATCAAAAATCAACACTTCTTCAGAAATCATTAATAAGATATCTGGGGAGCCTATTGGGTCTTCTTTTTTATTTTGCTGGCTGTTTTCTGCGACTTTTGGCTCGATATAATGAATAGTCTCATAACCAAAGTAGCCAACCAAGCCGCCACTAAATCGTGGCAGGCCATCAATATCCGGTATATTAAATGTCGATGCGTACTGTCTCACCCAATCTAAAGGGGCATCACTACTGAGGCTGTTTGTTAGTCGACCATTCGATTCCAAGCGAATGTTGTTACCCGTTATTTTAATCACTTCGTTACACGGTAGGCCAATAATCGAGTAACGCCCCCAATTCTCGCCACCTTGTACAGATTCAAAAAGATAACTATAAGGCCCATTAGCCAGTTTCATATAGGCGCTTAATGGGGTTTCTAGGTCGGCCAAAATCGTTTTCATCAGGGGAATTTTGCTATAGCCCTGATCGGCATATTGTTTAAATTTTTCGGGTGTCATCACACGGTCTCTTAATTACTTCATCAATGGTTTTAATGCTTCTGCTAAATCATTCAGCCGAACCGCCATCGTTTTTTCATTAGTTTTACATCACCCATATTTGGCACCTTCTCTTATGCGGCTTTTTCCAGCAACTGCGCTATTTCTGAAAAGTGTTGTATGACAACATCAGCACCTAATTGATGCACATCATCCTCACCGTGATAACCGTAACTGACACAGATGGAATAAAAACCAGCTGCTTGGGCCGCTATAATATCATTGACCGAATCACCCACCATAATAGACTGCTCAGGTAATACGTTAAAAAACTTCGCCGTCTCTAATAGTGGCATCGGGTGTGGTTTTCGGTGCTCAAAGCTATCACCGCAGACAACTTTATCAAAAAATTGGCTCAGCCCTATTTCCTTTAATAAAGGCAGCGTAAATTGTTCTGGCTTATTAGTAATACAGGCCATAGCTATTCCTGCCCGTTTGAAAGCAGCTAATGTGTCTTCCACCCCATTATAAAGCTCACTGTCGGTATTTAGGTTATCTGCGTAGTGCTTTAGGAATATTGGATAGGCTTTATCAAACAAGTCTTTCGGTATATCGCCATTAATATCCCCCGACAAGGCACGTTTTACTAGTACGCGTGCGCCATTACCAATCCAGCCACGCACGTTGTCTTGTTGTTGCGTTGGTAAATTTAACTCCGCCAATGTTAGTTGCACTGCTTTTGCTAAGTCAGGCACGCTATCCAATAATGTGCCATCTAAATCAAAGGCCAGTAACTTTGTTTGGCAATTGTCACGCAATGTTTTCAAGCAACTGCCTTTGCTATTTTCTCACGCATAGCTGCAATAGTTTTTGCATAATCATCGGTGTTAAAGATGGCCGAACCAGCGACAAACATATCTGCACCGGCAGCGGCAATTTCACCGATATTATCAATCTTTACACCACCATCTACTTCAAGCCGAATATCAGCCCCACTCACATCAATACGTTGACGAACTTGACGTAATTTCTCCAACGTAGAAGGAATAAAGCTTTGCCCGCCAAAGCCTGGGTTTACCGACATCAATAAAATCACATCGAGCTTATCCATCACGTGATCTAGATAACTTAATGGCGTTGCTGGATTAAAAACTAACCCTGCCTTGCAACCTAATTCTTTAATCAGGCCTAAACTGCGGTCTATATGTTCAGATGCCTCAGGGTGGAAGGTAATATAGCTAGCTCCTGCTTTTGCAAAATCAGGAATAATTCGGTCTACTGGTTTGACCATTAAATGGACATCAATCGGTGCAGTTACGCCATGATTGCGCAGCGCCTCACACACTAATGGCCCAATGGTTAAATTCGGCACATAATGGTTGTCCATCACATCGAAATGCACGACATCTGCGCCTGCAAATAGCACATTGTCGACCTCTTCGCCCAAACGAGCAAAATCAGCCGATAAAATAGACGGTGCAATTAAGGGTGTTTTCATTTCTTAAGCAACTTTTTAATAAAGGAAGAAGGGTACCCGAATTTGCATTTTATTTCATCTCCATTAACCCTATAGGCCTTACATCGCGGCTTATCTTAACCGCCTAATAGATAAAAACTTTTGTTCTGCAGTAATGTGCATTTCAAACTCACCATAAATTCCATCATGCGTTAAAAACTGTCGCACATTATCTGCCGAAAACTCTATTCGTCTTCCGTCGCTAGCGATGGTTGAGATTTTGTTCGCATGGCCTTTATAAACAGATAAATATTTTTCTGCTGAAATAGCCAATTTAAAGATTAACCGTTGATCTTGCATGCCCGTATTTTACCCATGTAAAAACTGTTTTCATATCTGACAAAAAACCATTGTATGAATTAGCACTGCTAATACCTGCTTTAGTCTAGATTTTTTACGTACACTAATGCACCATGAGCACTTCAATTCATTCACATAATACTTCTCAACCATGCCTAAAAAACTATTACCTTTTTTAGCATTCAGTTTTGGTCTACTTGCTAGCGGTTTTGCATTTTGCGCAGACTTAGACAGAGAAAAGCGCATCGCAGAAAGCGTCAAAGACAGTATTATCATTGGCGACATACTGACTTTAAAAACCGACAGTGTCGAGTTTTTGGGGCTACTTAATAATGAAGAGCCTGAACAGTTGCGCGGTAGTATTATTATTTTGCATGGCATGGGCTCAAACCCAAATGCACCACAAATCATTCGACCATTGCGTAGTCAACTGGCACAAATGGGCTGGGTCACCGCATCCATTCAACTCCCAATGGCTTCTGATGATGCCTCTATTAACGATCATTTAGCTTTAATTAAAGAAAGCGGCCCTAGAATCGAGTCGACCTTAAACTACATGCGTGAAAACTTTGACAACCACCCTTGCGTATTAATAGCACATAGCTTGGGTGGCATTATGGCAACAAATTTTCTAGCCCAACAAGACAAAAAAGCCTGTGATGCTCTTGTACTAATTGGCTTACCCACCTTGGCCTCTGACTTACCAGAAGCTCAAGCAACTGAACATTTAAGGGACTTATCCATCCCTGTTCTCGACATCTTTGGCAGCCAAGACCTTGATAATGTAAAAAAAACCGCTCCTATGCGAAAATTAGCGCTGGTTAAGAGCAACCCTCTTAACCGTCAAGTTGAAATCTCAGGTGCCGACCATCTCTTTACTGGTTTAAATGACACATTGGTTTTATCGATACATAATTGGCTTATACACGTTTTTAAACACCCTCTTCAATCACAATAAAAAAGGAATACTCATGATCTCTCTAGCAATTAGTCTGCACGCTTTATCTTCTGTTATTTGGGTAGGCGGAATGTTTTTCGCTTACCTTGTTTTACGCCCCAGTATTGCCACCCAACTTGATTCTCCTCAACAACTCAGCTTGTGGTCCACTGTGTTTGCCAAATTCTTCCCTTGGGTCTGGGTTTGCGTTGTACTACTACTTGGCACAGGTTTTTGGCTTATTTTCAATAAATTTGGCGGCATGAAATATGTTGCACCCTATGTTCACCTCATGATGAGCATGGGTATCATTATGGTGCTTATTTTTATGCATATCTTCTTTGCACCTACACGTAAATTAAAACGTGCCGTTACTGAACAGAACTGGGAAGGCGCGGCTAAAAGCCTAGGCCAAATTCGTCTATTAATTGCCATCAACCTTATCATTGGGCTGAGCATTATCGTTATTGCTACCGCTGGCCGATACATGGTTGGTTAACGCGGACCTTTTGAGCAAAACCCTATCAATTAAAAAAACAGCCTGTCTTATGAACAAAAGTTTAGTCACCAATTTATTGGCAGTTGGCATTATTATCGCTAGTTTTTTTACCCCGCTATACACTGAGAATATTAGAGCCATTGGTGTCTTCGCGCTTTCTGGCGCAGTTACCAATTGGATTGCGGTTCATATGCTTTTCGAAAAAGTACCTTTTCTATATGGCTCTGGCATTATTCCTGCTCATTTCGAAGAGTTCAAACGCGGCATTCAAGACCTGATCATGCGGCAATTTTTTACGCAGGAAAATATACAACGTTTTCTACAGCGTGAAGAAGATGCCGCCCAACAGCTGTTTAATGTTGAACCACTTCTTGATCGGCTTGATTATGACCAACTCTTTCAAGGACTGGTTGATGCGATTGCCGAGTCATCCTTTGGCAGCATGCTAGCCATGGTTGGTGGCGTTGCTGCGCTCGACCCTTTGAAAGAACCTGTGTGTAAAAAGATTCGCTTAACACTTGCACAGATGACCCAAAGCCCAGCATTTATCGACGCCATACATGAAGGCATTAATGCCCAGCAAATCAGCGGTGATTTAATCGATGACATTGAAGCTATTGTCGAAAAAAGGCTAGATGAATTGACACCCGATATGGTCAAAACCATTATCCAGCAAATGATTAAAGAACATTTGGGTTGGTTAGTGGTATGGGGCGGCGTTTTTGGCGCGATGATCGGTTTTGTGTTTAGCCTTTTATAACCAACCGGTCACATAAATAATGGGCTACTCAGCAACCCGTAATACTAACGCTACGCGCCTATTTTTACTGCGCCCCTCGTCCTTTATATTGCTAGCTATCGGCCGAGTATCTGCATAACCAATAGCGCTTAATCGTTGTGGAGCAATACCACGACCGATTAAATACCGCGTGACACTCGTCGCTCTTGCAGATGATAACTCCCAATTTGATAAGAACCTTGGCGTAGAAATCGGCTGATTATCTGTATGACCTTCCACCAGAATATGCCAAGGGCGCTGCTTTAACATCAGCGCTATTTCATCTAGCACCCGCTCACCAGAGCGGCTTAACGTAGCATCTGCAGGGAAAAATAAAATACTATCGCTCATCGCCAGCTTAATAATATTTTGCTCTTCTACCACGCTCACCCGGTCTTTTAAATGACTAAGGTAAACCTGATCTAAAAAGGCACCGTTATCAACAGAGGGGGATATTTGCATGGCTTTAGCTGCCTGAGACTTTTCCTCTGCCGACTGAATGCCTTGTTGTTGATACCCGAGCAGCAAAACAAACAGTGTCACCATTAATAGCAATAGATCAATATAACTTACCGCCCACGACTCATTGTCCTCTACTGGAAGCAGCGTTTCACTAGACTGTGACCTTCGTTCAATCGACATGAGAGGCCATTAAAGGTAATAATTTAGACAGTCTACTTTTAGTGATGGCTCTTTTTGTTTCAGGTTTTGTGTCTGCTGGTATTCCGTGTGCTTCTAACATGTCACGAATCACAAAAGGGTGTTTCTTTTGATACACCATCACCAAGCCTTCTAACAATACATTAAGGTGCGCGGCATGCTCTGCCGTAACTTTTTCCAATTTAATCGCCAGTGGCTTACATACCAAATTAGCAACAACCAAACCGTATAATGTTGTCAGCAGAGCAAACCCCATTGTGACACCGACTTCATCCAAGCCTACATCGCCCAAACCATAAAGCATATGTATCATACCCAGTAAGGTTCCTAGCATCCCAAACGCAGGGGCATAACTCGACATTAAACGTAAAATCTGTGATTTTTCCTGATTGACTACTAGCAAACGAGCTCGCTCTTTTCGCAGGATAGTATCAATATCTTCTAACGAGGTTCTATCAAGAATAAGCTGGACGCCTTTCCTTAATAACGGCTGTTGCGCCAATTTAATTTCTTGCTCTAGCACTCGCAGTTGAGAGGAGCGATACAACTGCGCACAACGGAGCAATTGTTTAAACTCCGCACGCCCTTGAAACGCTTTTTCTTTCCCTTGAATAATATCAGGCAATTCGCGTAACAACTGCACTACTTTATGTTTCGGTTTGCTAAGCATCACAGCACATAAAGTACCACCTAACACTACCAGCAACCCAGGGACATTGATCAACGCAAACAAATGGCTAGGGGAAATCAACACAACTACCGAACCTAACAACATCAACAGCGTTACATTAAAAACCGACAAAAATCGCATCATCTAACCCTTTATTTATTAATCTTAATAAAAACAAAGCAATTGATATGCCTATTTATTTATTACATTAAAAAACAACTAGTTAGGAATTTTATTTACTTAAATAACTTATTTTATCTAGAGCAAAGAATATAGTCGCGGCAGCCGTTTGCCGGCCAGGCAATACTAATCGCGGAAATTCTTAAACTGTAATGGAATACCTAAGTCTTCCGCTTTTAATAAAGCCATTACCGCTTGTAACTCATCGCGCTTCTTACCCGTTACACGAACTTGTTCCTTTTGAATTTGCGCTTGGACTTTTAATTTTTTTTCTTTAATTAACTTGGTTATTTTCTTAGCCGATTCGCTATCCAAGCCTTCTTTGATAATCACTTTTTGGCGCACCCTTAAGCCTGATTCTTCGGCCTTCTGTACGTCCATACAGTCAACATCAACACCCCGACGAGATAATTTTATGCGAAAAATATCCAGCATCTGACCCAATTGAAATGTTGATTCACCACTTAGAACAACCTCATGTTGAGCTAATTCAAAAGAGGCATCAGTCCCTTTAAAATCAAAACGCGTACTCACTTCTTTGTTTGCCTGATCAACCGCATTGGTTAATTCGTGTGTATCGACTTCTGAAACCACATCAAATGATGGCATAGCACCTCCTGTTCATTGGATTAAAATACATTTAATTTTAACGAGTAGAGTCGTAGAACAACAGTTTTTTATCGCCCCACAAAGGCGCTAGCTTGAAAACACCTTTAATTGCAGTTCATCCAATATCGACAGCAATTCATCTTTGATCTCACGAAGTTCTGCACACTTTTCTTTTGCTTCTTGCTTATGATGCGCTTTATACAATTGTATAACTTGGTCGCCTACGCTGTGTAAACGCCGATGCAGCTTGTCTATAGCTCCAAAGTTGGCTAAGTGACCATACTGCTTTAACCCATCTGAATGATACCAAACCCCAAAACGGCACCTATTTTCATCACTTAGTAGCGCTTTTTCAGCAGCTAATGTTTCGTCTTCAATTGGGTTCAGTACATTATTAACCCATTCACGAATGTCGTACTGCGCTACCAATAACGGAAACACCTTGAGATCCCATTCCGTTTCTGACCAAACGTTCCATCTCGCATCGGGTGTGAATTTTTCTGACCAAGCCATTACCGCTTCTGCCGGCATTGCCTTTGCGATCCCATCCCCTTGCGCAACATCACAGCCTAAACGCATCAAGAGCCCTCCCTGCTCAGCGGTTTCGACACCCTCTGCTAGCACCTCTCGTTCAAATGTCGTCGCTAAGCTTATAATCGCCTGCACAAGCGCCAGATCTTCTTTATCATCCAAAATATCACTTACAAATGATTGGTCTATTTTTAGCCTATCGGCAGGTAATCGCTTCAAGTAACCTAACGATGAGTACCCTGTACCGAAATCATCCAACGCAAAACGCACACCTAAGCCTTTACAGTTGTTAATAGCTGCCTGTACGTGTTGAATATCCCCCAGCGCTGCCGACTCTAGTATTTCTATTTCAAACTTATTTGGCTCCACATTGGCGTATTGTTTTAAGCTATCTCTCAATCGTCTATAAAAACTAGGCAAATGAAAATGTTTTGCTGCAATATTGACGCTCACCGTCCACTGCTTACCCTGCTTTTGCCAAACCGATAGTTGCTCTAATGCTGATGCTATCACCCATTCGCCCAAGCTGATGATTAACTCATGCTGCTCGATGATTGGCAAAAATTCCATTGGTAGTATCAGGCCTTTTTCAGGGTGTCGCCATCGTAGCAAACCCTCCATACCAACAACCTCAGCGGTTCTCATATTTACTTGGGGCTGATAATGCAGCTCAAACTCACCAGCCGCTAGTGCGCGCTCAATTCGCTTAATAACTTTTTCAGAATCATGCGCTTTTTGGTTCTGCTCCACATCAAACCAATGAATTCTATTTCGGCCTGATTGTTTAGCGTCATACATCGCCTGATCAGCTTGTCGCAATAACGTATCAGCATTTACTTTTTCACCCGAATAGTTTGCCACGCCAATACTGCAAGAGATTTCTATGGTTTTATTATCAATCCGATAAGGCGCAGACACCGCAGCTTTTAAACGATACAAGGCTTGCACTAACGCTGGTTTTTGACTTACCTCACCGATCAAAATAACAAATTCATCACCACCTAACCGGGCAACAGTATCCTCCTGGCGAAGTTGTTTTTTCAGACGGCTTGCCACTTCAATTAATAGTTTATCCCCTACTTCATGGCCATAAGTATCATTGACCGGCTTAAACTCATCTAGATCCATCATACAAACAGCCAAATTAGTGCCATGTCTCGATGCCAAATGAAGCGCCTGCTCAAAACGGTCTGTTAACAAGGCCCTATTAGGCAAACGCGTCAACATATCGTGCGTTGCATGCCATATCATTTCTTCACTGTAAGCTGAATGCTCGGTTGTATCGACGAGTGTAATGACACACCCCGTAGTAAACTCACCTGCCCCCTCTAGAGTAGACATCTTCCCTTGCACAGGGACTCGTTGACCGCCTTTCGTCACAAGCATGACATTACGAGGGAGCTGTTCAACACTATTAAACGATCTACCTTCATCGCTAGAGTAATAACTCAGCAACGTATTCGAGGCTTTTTTTACTAAACAAACCACACGTTTGACCGGCACGCCTATCGCTTCTGAGTAATTCCAACCGGTCAATTGACAGGCCGCCTCATTTATATACGTCACCAGACCATTTTGTGATGCCGTTATGACTGCGTTATCGACGTGCTTCAACGTTAATTCGACGTGTTTTTTTTCAACCTGAAGCGCATTTTGCCAGCGCTGCTGATGTGATAAGTCAACCAGCGTCACCTGATATAAGGTTTGGTCGGACAAACCTAACAAGCTCATCACCATTTCCACAGGGAACTCGTCATCGCTATCAAATCTTTTACAGATGCATTGAATATTTGCACTACCTTTTGAACTAGCCTCTTGCAGTAAATGGCTAAAAAGTTCTTTTGAAGCAACCCCATTCGGTTGACAGTCTGGCGCCAGCGAAAACAAATGAAGACCCAGTAACACATCTCGAGAAGCTGCATTAAACATCTGCAGCGTGGCCTTATTTAATTCAATCAAGCCGTCATCACAGTACACCATCATTGGGTTAAGATTTAAATCAAATAATTGCTGATAATGACGAACATCATCGCTAAAGTATTGCGCCTCTCTCGTTGGTATTGATTGCAGATTGAGATTTTGTTCATCCATAAACGTTAAACCCTTAGCCATTCCATGGCGAAGCCTTATATATTTAGTGTATTGTCAATTGAATATAGCTCAAACATTAAAAAGCTCAAGCTGCCTTTCGAAGGTCTCTGATGGTATCGTAAGCTTCTGTGATTTGCTGCGTCTTTTCTTTTGCTATCTTCATCATCTCATCAGGTAAGCCTTTTGATACCAATTTATCGGGATGATGTTGGCTAATTAAGCGTCGATACGCTTTTTTTACTTCCGCATCGCTTGCAGACTCACTCACTCCCAGAATAGCGTAGGCCTCTTCTGGTGTTGATCGGCTTTGTTGATGCGCCCCCCGTCGTTGACTCGCTCCCAACATACGCTTTAGCTGCTCATATGCAAACTGAGGAATACCTAAACGTCCACAAATATGCGCTAATATTTGATCTTCCGCATCATCTAGCTCTCCGTCTGCATAAGCTGCTTGAAGCTGCACTTCAATAAACATGCGAATTAAGTTCTTTTGCCGCTGGCAGGCCTGTTTAAATTCATCCAGCTCGGCATCTAAATTAAACTCAGGGGCTTTTCCGCGATTAAATTCATTAACAGCCTCTTTTTTCATCGCCGCGGATAGCTCCATTTGAGCCATTACCTGCTGAGCCATTTGAATTTCTTCTTTAGACACCTGCCCATCCGCTTTAGCAAGGTGCCCCATGATCGCGAATGTAGATTTAAAAAATATCTTTTTTGTTCGTTGCTGGCGCTCTGGATCAAATGGATTCTGTGCCATACCTGTATCAAATTTATGACCAATATAGACACCCAGTAGCGCACCTAAAGCACCAAACGTCATATAACCAAAAACCTGTCTCTTATACACATCTCCGAGCCCACGAGACGCTACGCTATCTC
>OJDA01000127.1_pt1 | contig 24585 bp, 29 predicted proteins | sample 1592551 | NCBI WGS metagenome assembly OJDA01 (sample SAMN05416810, study PRJEB24817) | seawater metagenome | isolation source: Sea water | place: Canada:Atlantic | collected 2013-07
TACGAGATAGCGTAGCGTCTCGTGGGCTCGGAGATGTGTATAAGAGACAGCTCGTACTCAGAATGAATATCTCTTGTAAGTACCCCTTAAACTAATACAGTTCGAACGTAGAAATTTCTATAATCAGCGGATGCTGAAAGGAGTTTTTACCATGAGCAAACGATTAACCGAAAGCCAGATTGTTGGTATTTTGAAAGAAGCTGAAGCAGGTACGCCTGTCCCTGAGTTGTGCCGCAAGTATGCGATAGGCAACAGCACCTTTTACAAATGGCGTAGCAAATACGGTGGTATGGAGGCTTCCGATGTCAAACGTCTCAAAGAGCTTGAAGAAGAAAATCGGCGGCTAAAACAAATGTACGCCGATTTGAGCCTAAAAAGCCAAATGCAGGAAGACATTATAAAAAAGCTGTGAGGCCAGCAGCGGATCGTCGTCACTGGGTTGACCAGTTACGTCAACACTATCGAGCGAGTATTGTTTTGTGTTGCGAAGCAGCCGTCTTAAGTCGTACGGCGTATTATTACCAGCCCAAGCTGAGCGATGATGCCGCGTTAATTGATGCGCTACTGGCCTTAATTGATAAGCACCCACGATGGGGTTTTCCCAAATGTCGGAAACGACTAAGGGCTTTAGGCTATCGGTGGAACCATAAGCGGATTTATCGTGTGTACTTGCAGCTTAAGCTGAATATGCGACGTAAGGCTAAACGGCGGCTACCCAGCAGGCACCCACAGCCTTTGGTGGCACCTCAAGCCTCTAATACCTGTTGGTCAATGGATTTTATGAGTGATGTATTGCAACACGGTCATCGGTTTAGAACATTTAATGTGGTGGATGACTTTAATCGAGAGGTATTAGGCATTGATGTTAACTCAAGTATCCCAGCAAACCGAGTCACAGCGTATCTCGATCAGATAGCCGCATGGCGCGGCTACCCTGAACGCATTCGTTGCGACAATGGGCCTGAGTTTATCTCCTATGAGTTGGCATCGTGGGCAGAGAAGCATCAGGTCCTGATTGATTTTATTAAGCCAGGCAGCCCTTATCAGAATGGCTTTGTGGAGCGTTTTAACCGCACCTACCGAGAAGATGTATTGGACTTATATTTGTTTAGCAACCTTGATGAAGTTAGACAAATGACCGATGATTGGATGCAGCTATATAACCACGAACGACCGCATGATGGACTCAATGATATGACACCGATTGAGTTTTTAAATGCGGCTTAACCCTCTACGTTAGAGTTGTGTTAAGAAGGGGGTATTTACACTCTAACTGCCGCAATTAGGCAGTCTCTTACATGCAGGTATGCTTGCTCTGTCTTTTCATCTTCAATCTTTAAGGATTTATTGACATTGGTCGCCTGCCATACAATTCTGAGAATAAGCTCAAAGTTATCTGTATGGAAAAAGTCGAACAGACTCTGTATATCGTCAGTTAGCAAGCCATTGTCAGTCGCATGCTCCTTCAATGACCCATAGGCAAAACTATCGTCAATCGCGATGCTTGCTCCGTTCCCCAGCAAGATTGCCCCGCCATTGAATTCGTCTTTGATATCAGACCACTGAAATATTTTGGTCGGCAACTGCACATCCTCCTGATCTATAAAGACAGCTTGTCCACAAATAATGCCGAGCGACAATACACTGATCTAGCTGTAACTGTCACCCTCAAACCCAATGCAAGAGGGTATCACCAGGTACCTTTTAGTGCTGCGGTGAGGTCGAAACCAGACTTTTTAATCATGTAATCAGCAATCCTCTGGCTTGCCTCTCGGAGTTTTGTCATGGAAGGGTGAATATAATGTGCATCCACGCCTTCCCTGGCATGGCTTAGTAATTCATCAATAAGGATTGGGCTGATTTCCAGTTCTGCTCCAATAGACTTGTAGGTTCGTCGCAAATCATGATTCGTAACAGATACTCCAGACGCGTTTTTAACGATCTTTCGAGCATCCTTTGTGTCCCTGTAATGCCCGCTGCCAGTAATTCCCGGAAATAGATACTCCGTCTGTTCAGGCAAATTCGCCAATCGATTACGAACAATCGTTTCAGTGGCAGTGTTCAGGGGTAATTCCACCTGCTTGCCGCCCTTCTTGATAATCTTGAAAGTATGCCTATTGAGATCAATACCGGCGATCCGGATAGTCACCGTACCCGTCAACCTTACACCCGAGAACAGCATAAATAACAAAGCATCCCGCCCATTCCGAAAGGCGGAAGTGTGATCATGCTCCCGGAGGCCCAGCACCGCTTTAAGATAGGGTTTGAAATCGCCATCATCCAGGCGCTCGGTGCGACGGTTAGAGCGATTGATGTTAACACCCAGTTGCTTCATCGCCCGGCTAACCGGATTTCGGAGAAAAAGGTCCGACTCGTCATATTTCGCCTGAGCCCAGTTCCATACTGATCTCAATATGCGCATCGCATTGTGCAATTGGGTTTCGCCTTTACCCACTTGCTGGAGGTATACGGCCTTCACCTGCTCTGCCGATATGCTGTACAGAGGCTCATCCAGTAAGTCCACCAACAAAGCCTCACATTTATTTTTGATATCTATCAAATAACGGTCACCGGGACGCCTCTCCGCAACAAAGCCATCGGGTAAATACTCCCCTTCCTGATCTGTTGGTGAGCCAAATATCATGTCTCTGAAAGATCGCTTAGCCGAGAATAGCTGTTGCTCATTATCCTGCTCTGCGGCTAACTGCTGGGCAAGTAACTGGGGGTCACGCCCTTCTTGTATTTCTAGGAACAGGCTATCCGCTTTCTGCCTCAACTCCGAGATCGGTACTTCCGCGTTTCTCGCTTCGCCGACCTTCATAATTTGCCGCTTATACAGCTTACTTTTTTGCTGGCCGCGAATACGAATCCTTTCGTATACACAGAACGCACTATCTGAATATGATTGATTGGGCCTGACTCTTATGGCCAGATGACTACCATTATCATAAAGGTATGATTCCTTGGTAAACTCACCGCTATTAATTCGGCGCTCAATTGCGGTTAAGGTTGGCTTGCTGAATTTGATCCGGTTTTCTGATGATCTTCCCATGAACAAGAACTCCTTTTCAGGCGATGATGGGGCTAGATTTGGGATACACCTGGGATACAAAACAGAGTAATTTTTGTATCCCAGAGGAAATATCGAGTAACAGTGAAAATTGACGAACCAGGAAAGAATAAGGCATTAAATCCTTATATATCAACCACTTGAGTAGCGGAAATCAACTTTAAGGAACTTCAATCAACACTGAGGAATGATTATACGAGAAGGATTCAAAATCCGGTTTCTTCGGAAGTGCCGGTTCGATTCCGGCCCTCGGTACCAAATTTAAGTTTCAAGAAGTCCCAGAACATACTCAAACCCCTTTATCCAAGGGGTTTTTTATTGCCTTGAATTCCTATACAATCCCAAGACGTTTTAAGAAATACCCCCTCTTTTGGGGGTATTTTTGGGGGTATTTTTTATCCTAGGATCCCAAATACCCCCACTTTTTTCACTAAAAAACAGGAAATACCCCCACATGGCTCTAGATGCGTTGACAGTAAAGGGATCCAAGCCTAAAGAAAAACGATATAGGCTTTATGATACGAACGGTTTGTACTTAGAAGTAACACCTAAAGGGGGTAAATTGTGGCGTTTAAAGTATCGCTATGCTGGCAAAGAGAAGCTTCTTTCATTAGGTGCTTTTCCTGATATTTCACTCAAACAAGCACGTGTATTTAAAGACGAAGCAAAAAAGCAACTGGCTAACGACATTGACCCGGGCGAACTTAAAAAGGAATTAAAACAAAGTAAGCTAGCCGATGCACAAAACAACTTTGAAGCAGTAACACGTGAATGGATCCATACGAATAGAAATAAATGGTCTAAGAGCAATACCACCCACGTTATCAGCCGTTTTAAACGTGATGTATTCCCAGTTATTGGGAAATATGGCATTGCCAGCATTACCGCCCCACAATTATTAAGCTGTGTTAAACGAATAGAAAAAAGAGGCGCTTTATATTCAGCACATAAAGTATTACAAAATTGCGGACAGGTTTTTAGGTTTGCCATTGCAACCGCTCGTACTAATACCGACCCAACAACAGCTTTAAAAGGTGCATTACCAGCCATTCAACCAAAACACCATGCCAGTATTACCGATCCAAAAGAAATAGGTACTCTACTACGTGCCATTAACGGGTATGACGGCACCTATACCACACAATGCGCTTTAAAGTTTGCACCGCTTGTATTTGTTAGGCCCACCGAATTAAGACATGCTGAATGGCAAGAAATAGACGTAGATAATGCAGAGTGGCGAATACCCGCTAACAAAATGAAAATGAAGGCCGTACATATTGTGCCACTGTCTAAACAAGCTTTAGAACTACTGGAAGAAATAAGGCCCGTTACTGGACAAGGTAAATACATTTTCCCCGGTGCACGATCAGCCAGCCGCCCTATGTCAGAAAATACCATTAATGCCGGGCTAAGGCGTTTAGGCTATACCAAAGAAGAAATGACAGGGCACGGGTTCAGAAGCATGGCCTCTACCCTACTTAACGAACAAGGCTGGAACTGGGACGCAATAGAAAGACAACTAGCCCATGCAGAACGCAACAGCATAAGAGCGGCTTATAACTATGCTGAACACATGCCAGAAAGAATACGCATGATGCAACACTGGGCCGATTATTTGGACGGGCTAGCTAAGGGTGCTGATGTTGTTTCTATTAATAGAGTTGAAAAAGCCTAACTAAATGAGTGATACAAAGAAGGAAAGACAGAAATGGTTTCTTGATAGCCCCAGACTTTCTCATTTGTTAGGTGGTGAGGGTTCATACAGCCAATACCTTCTTGAGGCTAAAAAGTGTTCTGAATACAAGCCTATTAGAAAAATAATATTTAATAAGTTGCCAAAAAAATGGAATATTCGCAAAAAAGCACTTATCGCTAGTCGCGCATCAAAATGCGCTTGTGAAGCACGATGGATAATTCAGCAGCAATATAATGAAAGAAACTTCCCCGTCCTTACGAACAAAATATTTTCTGATTTGAAAAAATTCAACAACATAACAAGCTCTCTTATAAATATTCTCTTAGACAAACATAACGCTGCTCACGCATTTATTTCGGCTGCAATTGAAAAGACTGGTATTGAAAGAGATCAATTCAATCTTGCCATAAAAACACTTGAGGCTGCAATAGAAGGAGGGGCCGATGCATATAAACCTAAGAAGCAAGAAAGTAAGAAACCCGTTACAGAAAAGGGTTCGTATGATCTTCAATTAGGAGAGCTGCTTATTACCCTTGGAGTTCGACGAAAAAGGGCTGCCATAATATGCGTGGCGACAAGAAAGGAATACCCGTACCTTGCAGCATATGTTGGCGATGGAGAACCTGTAATTAATTTAGAAAAGGAAACTAGGGCCGTCGAGCAGCGCCTACGAGATAATGGCTTATAAAATATCAGGTTTCTAATTTATAAATAAACCGTTTCTAACACCTATACCAATGCCATACCCTTCACTTGTCACTAAAAACAAGCAACCAGAAGGACTCAAGACATGGCATTACAAATCATTAAAAAACCAGACGTACAACGAATAACGGGGCTTAGCGGATCTTCAATTTACCGTTTAGTATCAGATGGCACTTTCCCAAAACCTATTAAAATATCAGCACGTTCAAGCGGGTGGATTCTCACGGAAGTAGAAGCATACCTTGAGGCAAGAATTAAGGCATCACGCCCTAGCGAGGTTCAATAATGGAGCCTCCCAAAAGAAAAGCCCCGGTGCTGGCACACCAAGGGCTTAAAACAACACACTGCAAAGCATATTTTAACACAGCTATTCGCCCCGGATCGTACCGTTGGCGAAAACACAAAGGCTTATTAACCATTAGCGATCATGTATTTATTTACAGGTCTATAAGGTCGCCTCGTGGGTGTTATCAAACCCCTTTAGCAGACGATTTAATTTAACGGTTTTAGCTAGGTTAAAGAGCACCTTTTTAGCATTGATAGCCGCGTAAGCAATCATAAAACTGGGCACGGGTTTCCCTACCCCTCTAAAAAGTGGTGTACCACGTGTACCCGTGTACCACCCCCTCTTAAACCCTTATAAAAACTGGGCAAAACCGCCACACCTATTTGGTACACCTAAAAAACAATGTGCTGTTGGTGTACCACACAAATTAAGGAGCAAATATGCAAAAATCAATGGACTTTAAATATGTATCAAGTGAGGCGCTTAAAGGCGTTGAGCGTGTTCTCTCTTACTATTTACCCGGTGGAAAAACCAAGGGTAACGAGTATTCCCCACTGAACCCAACAAGGGCCGATAAAAAAACAGGTTCGTTTGTTATTAATACAGAAACTGGCGTTTGGTGTGACTTTTCAACCGATGATAAAGGAGGCGATATTATTAGCTTAATTGCCTATATTAAAAACCTTTCTCAACTAGAAGCCGCAAAAGAATTAAGCGACTTTTTAGGGCTAAGCAGCTCACCCACGACACAACCAAGTCAACAGCCAAAAAAAGCACCGGAAACGAAACCTAAAACAGACTGGGAAGCAATACTTCCCATTCCTGATGATGCGTTGAATAGTTGCCCAACGAAGCACTATCAAAACGGCACCCCTTCTTGTACATGGGAGTATAAAAACGCTAATAAAAAGCTATTAATGAAAATTATGCGCTTTGATACCACCAAAGAAGGCAAAAAGGAAAAAGTCTATTCACCCTTAATTTATACAAATGATTTATCAACCGGGCGTAGACACTGGCAATGGAAACAAATACCCGATAACCGCCCTCTTTATGGCCTTGATGAATTAGCACAAAACCCTAGCCAGCACATTTTATTAGTAGAAGGAGAAAAGGCCTCTGATGCTGCTAAAGAGTTGTTTCCATCTCATGTGTGCATGGCATGGCCTATGGGCGCAAATGGTATTAACAAAGTAGATTTTAGCCCGTTAGTTGGGCGAACTGTTTTACTTTGGCCTGATAATGACCAAGCAGGCATTAAGGCCATGCAAGAAGTACAAAAAAAGCTTAACGCCGTTGGTGTAGAAAAAACACGCACGTTAGATATAAGCGTTTTTAAATTAAAGCCAACAAATTCTAATAACAAACCATCACTTCAACCTGGGGGAAGCTGGCCTAAAAAAGCAGATGCTTATGATGCGCTTCAATGTGGCTGGACAGCCGCCCATATAAAATTAGCAGAAAAGGAACGAGGCGGCCTATACTTAAAGCCAAAGAAACCCAGTAAACCAAGCAACTTTACAGTTAATGAGAAAGGCGTTTATTATCGCCCCTCTTCAGATGACGACGACCCATTGCCGCCACTGCGATTATGCGACCGTTTAGATATAATCGCTCGAACGCGAAACAAACTAGGTACTAACTGGGGCGTTTTAGTCACCTTTAAAGACCTTGACGGTAAATTGGTAGAGCACAATATACCTGCTAAATTATTCGCCACTGAAGGCGGCGCTGAAGTCGTTAGGGGTTTACTGGATTTAGGATTAAACACAGTACCGGGGCCAACACCAAGACGGCGTTTAATTGAGTACCTGCAAACAGACAGTACCGATCAACGCATTACATTAGTTAATAAACTGGGGTGGTTTGATGATGCTTTTTTATTACCCGGTGAAGTTATTGGCACCCCAAAAGAACCGCTTTACTTTCTTGATACGGGTGGTGCGTCCAAGATTGAACAAAAAGGCAGCTTAGAACAGTGGCAAGAGAATATAAGCCAATACTGTATAGATAATCCCCGTTTGATTTTTGCAGCTTGTACCGCCTTTGCTGCACCATTACTTGAACTAACGGGAAGCGAAACAGCAGGCTTTCATTTTTATGGCCCAAGCTCTCAAGGTAAAACCACCCTTCTAAGGCTGGCCTCTTCTATTTATGGTAGCCCTGATTATGTGAAAACATGGCGTTCAACCGATAACGCGCTAGAAGCAACAGCAGCAAGTCATTCAGATTGTTTATTAGTATTGGATGAAATAAGCCAATGTGACGCACGCATTATTGGCGAAAGTATTTATATGCTGGGAAATGGCAAGGGTAAAGCTCGGGCCAATGACCGAGGCGGCTCGAATAACAATACAGCCGAATGGCGGCTTCTGTTTTTATCAACAGGTGAAAAAACACTTAGCGAGCACATGACCGAGGCAAACAAAACCATTAAGGCGGGAATGGATATGCGCTTATTGGCTATTCCTTCAGATGCTGGAAACGAACAAGGCATTTTTAATAATCTTCATAACTTCAATGGTGGAGCTGCACTATCGAGCCATATAGCCGACAAAACAGGCTCTTACTATGGCGTACCTTTTAAGACTTTTCTTAATAAGTTACTAATGGGTGATATGAAAAAGAAACTACCGGGGAGAATTAAAGAAGCCAAATTGAGCTTTGCATACGATAACTTAACAACACTTGCCAGCGGGCAAGATAGCCGCGCCGCTGATAAATTCGCGCTTGTGGGTTTGGCGGGTGAACTGGCTACCCACTTTGGTATCACAGGTTGGCCTAAAGGGGCCGCTAATGAAGCCGCCAAAGTATGCTTTGCAGCATGGCTAGAGCAAAGAGGTGGGGAAGGTAGCTTAGAGAGTAAACAAATTGTTCAACAAATCGCCCTATTCTTTGAACGGTATGGAGAAAGCCGTTTTACTCGCTGGGACAATGAAGAGCCAAGAGTAGATGAACACGTACCGAGAACAGATAACCGTTGCGGCTTTCGTAAAACCGAGGGGATGTTTAAACATGGTAGGGATGAATCAACAGAAACGATCTACTATGTATTGCCGGAATCGTTTAGAACTGAAATATGCAAAGGGCTAAACTTCAAAGCCGTTTTAAAGCTGTTACGTGAACTAGGTGCTATAGAGTGCTCTAAAGATAATAAAAGCTCTATACCGTACAGGCTTCCCGGCTATGGCAAGAAAAAACAGCGGTGCTATAAGGTCATCCCTGCCAACCTGAACAGCGACACAAAAGACGCACAAGCAGACACAGCAGCTTAACTATTAATGTATGAAAGCCCATCCCCCATTAGGGGGATATTGGCCCAACTAAATTATTTATTTTGCCCTGTTATTTATTGTGCTGGGCAATCCATCGAAATACGCACAACACCTTTTAAACAAAGGCTTGTAGGCCATATGAACCACTATTTCACGTGGTACACCTACTGCACATTTATTTTTAGGTGTACCAAATAGGTGTGGCGGTTTTAGCCAGTGTTTATAAGGGTTTAAGAGGGGGTGGTACACGGGTACACGTGGTACACCACTTTTTAGAGGGGTAAGGAAATCCCCCGCCCTTTTATTTATAGATGACTGCGATTTTTACAACCGATTAACTCAACTTCAAACCGAATTTAAAATATAAAAGACGGCTTTCATAATAAATATTTCCTTCTCGAAAACATGGAAGATGGCTAACTTAGCTAAAACTGGCAATAATCACGGCATAACGAGCATAAATTACCCGTATATAGCCATAGGGCGGGTAAATTCTCCATAGATCAGCACATTGGTGACCACTGTCCCCTATTTGTTTTTGGCGGCGGGAGTTTCAGACGGGGTATTAAAAAGGTACTTCCTAGCACTTCACTACATGCGGGCAAAGAGGCGCAATTTTTTCACAGCCACCGAATTTCATAGGGGGGTCCGCTAAAGAAATTATCTAGGTGTTTTAAGTGGTACATTTTAATAAAAAGGTACTCCCAGCCGCTTATGCAGAAGCGAGTAATTGGCACCCTGTTTTTTTTGAGTTTTTCTACCCTCTATGACTCTCAACTACAAATAAAAAAGAACCTCTACAAGCCTTTATATAAAAGGGACTAGAGGCATCTAAAGAATATGAGCTTGCTAGTTTTTTCTCAAGCTAGATAAAATTTAAAGCCACTCTCAATTAATAAAAAAAACGCCCTTTTCACCTTCAAAACGCACCTTTCCAGTATTCACAAAAGCATCATGTACAGCCTGAACCGTTGCTATGTTTGCATTGGCTGAACCATCGACCAATTCAAGCCTTTTTATGGTTGTGGTTCCAACGTTTGCGGCCTGTGATAACTCACCAACAGACCATTTTAACAGCCCTCTCGCCATGCGTATTTGAGCGCCACTTATCAAATTTGCCATTTTTTATATCTCATTAAAGTTATTTATAGACCATATTATATCCATAACAGGTATTTAAAAGGCTATATTAAACCGTTAATGATCTTTTAAAGGTTTACTTTAGACACTATAGTGTCTAATATAGACCTAATTAGTATTAATCCATAATTATTAACGAGGTGTAACAATGCACAAAATAGTCAATTTTAAAGCCTGTGAAGTAAGTGGGCGATATTTAGCACGCCGCCCTCTAACAGAAGAGCAGATTCTTAAAGCCGCGCTATCTTTAATTAAAAAGAAATACTCTCAAAAGAAAATGGTTATAAACAACCCAAACGATATTAAGCAAGCACTACCCATTGCCCTATCAAGTTATGAACATGAAGTGTTTGTATGTTTTTTCCTCGATACCAAGCACCAATTAATTGAAATGGAGGAAATGTTTAGGGGTACTATTGATTGCTCAACAGTCCACCCTAGAGAGGTTGTTAAAAAAGCTTTGCGTATTAATGCCGCCGCTGTAATATTTGCTCATAACCACCCTTCAGGAAACCCGGAGCCAAGTGGGGCAGATATTAGTATTACAAAAACACTTATTGACGCACTCGGTTTAGTTGATGTTCGTGTACTGGATCATTTTATTGTAGGAGGAAATGTACCCTGCTCACTAGCCGAATTAGGCTATATTTAGCTAAAAGCCCGTTAAGCGTCGATTATATGGGGGTATTTTTGGGGGTATTTTTAAAAGCCAAATTACATAAATCCTTATACAGCAGTACATACAAGAGTTTTCACGGTTCCGGCCCTCGTACCACTTAAGTTTTCAGTAATAGACTGAATCAGACCTCAAAGCCCATTACTAAAGGGCTTTGAAGCTCTTAACCCTCTCTTTACTTTCCGCAATAAACCGCATTAAACGGCATCTTTTGCCTTTCATTTACGCCATTTTTACGCCACAATTTACGCCAAGTTATTTTTAACGGGGGCTTTGATGGCTAAACCAAGAAAAGTTAATGGTAAATGGCGAGTTGAATTCAGGCGTAGTAGTTGTACTGAATGAGCTTATTGATCTGCTTAATAAGCGCTGGTGGGTATTGTGCTAAATATTCATTTATTGGCATCTGAGTTTATTGCATCTATTGCGCTGCTAAAGCAACATAGAACAAGCCAAAACCCGTGAGGTGCTTATTAAGATTAATACGCACCTCACGATCGTAACCAGTGTTACTTTTCGTTAAACACGTCAACCAGCTTGCTAACCTCAACATCGCTAACAATGCTGTGAGCTAACAATACAGCTTCAATGGCTGCTTTGTCTTCTTCAGTTGCTGAACCATAACGGTCATGTGAGGTAACAAAGCCTTCAAACTGCTCATTATCGTTATCCAGGCTAATTAACAAGTTTTTGTCTTCTGCTACATCCGCGAATGCTTCAAGAAATTCCTCGAATTGTGTATCAGAGTCGATATCAACTTTACAGGTGAACTCAAAACCCATTATAGCGAATTCGCCTACATATAATTTTTTGCGCAGACGTCTGCTGCGACCTATTTCTTTAGCCATGATATTTATTGCCTTTATTTAAGATACGAGATAAGAGTGTGTGATCCGTATTGCCCAAAATGCTTCGTTAGGAATCCTTCCAAGCTATTGGACAGAGCGCGCATATTAGCACAAACAAGAAGGCTAGAAGTGGTGTTAATGAGCATCCTTAATATTCGCACTGATAAAGGTTATAACTTACTTAAGAACACCTCGATAGCAACAAAAAAGCCATGCTTAAGTTAAACGCATGGCTTTTTTATGAGATCGTTTGTAATTAATTAAAATTAGCCACAAAGTACCCACGCTTCTTTCTCTGAGCTAAACATTTTTTCTTTCCAGTCATCACATAACGGAATCACTATTTCGGTGGTTACCCCTGATAAATAGTCTCGCGTATCAATATAATAATACTCAATCAACCCATCTATAGTACCGCCTTGGATTATAGGCATACCTAGCGCTTCTAAACCCGGCAAAAGAGCTTCAAACTCTTCCTTTGAGCACATTGAAGGAAAGAAATGATGCACGCCTTCACCCTGCTCTTTTAAAAAATCGTGATACACGCATTTATCTGACTCTGGGGTAATGAGCTCTAAAGCAAACTCACCCACACGGCCAACATGGTTATTATATTTATGATAAACCTGTTCACCAAAGTACGTCGTGTCGCTCATGGTGACACCCGATTCAATTTTAAATTCAATCCAATCTGTCATTGAGAATAATTTCGTTAAGCCTGCCTTGGCCACATCCCTATCTTTACAAACCACCCCAAGGTGTAACATATTGGCTGTTGGTAATAATTTTGGACCTAATAGCGTCAGGTCAATATCAAACACTTCATCAGGCGTCATGGATGCTTGCCAATTTTCTGTTTTTGGGCAAACCACTTCAAACATCACGTTGGACACCAATGAGCGCGTATCTAATAAATAAACATCTGCCACGTCGTAAATGGTGCCAGTTTGACGAATACTAATGTCTAGTTCATCGAGTGTTTTATTTAACGCGTCAACGTTAAAGGCCGTTGATTGAGTCAGGCTAACATGGTGTACGCCTTCGCCAACTGTGTCTAACATATGTTGAAAGCTAGATGGCCCGTCGATAGGCTGTATTAACTCTATCGCTAAATCTTTATTTCGCCCCATAACTCGTATAAAGCGGTGCTCAACCAATTCACCTTCAAAGCGTGTATTTGTTAAATGGTTACCGTCATAACGAAAAACCTCCCAGTGACTAATACCAAAAAATCGTGCGTAATTGGTTACCACTTGGCGGTAGTCATGAACCACTATGGAGGTACTATGCCAGCCGTCTATAGGTATGCTTAATGCCATTTATTTCCCCTTAAAATTATTATTGTTATTAATCAAACGTAACATCTTCACCAAGGTCGGCAATTCGTGCGTATGTCGGTGGTGCAACCACCTCTAGGAACATCCCGCCTAATTGCTCACGGGTGTCTAAGTAATAAAGTTCTGCAACCCCTGCAATATTGCAATAATTCCCAACCTTTACCCCTTGGCGAGTATATTCTTTAACTAACTCTAAAGGGTTAGGGTGTGATAAATCACCCACATGTTGCATGCCGTCCCCGTGTTCTTTAACAAAATCATCAAACACGGTTTTACCCGAAACCGGCTCGCACAATTCGATCAAGGTATCGCCCATACGTGCAAAGGCTGATATCCAAACAAATTCAGCTGGCTCACCATAGTATTCGGATGTTTCCATCATATCTGATGAAATTTCCATCACTCGCCATGTTTTTATACCCATTAACTTGGCATAGCTTTTTGCGGTTGCTCTCCAGTCCTTTACTGCCATTGCCACATGGTTGATAGGCCCCATACTAATGTCTAAATCACTCATTCTTTGCTCCTATTGATTGCTATTTTGTTGTTCTTTTTGCTCGAGCATTTCTTTTATTTCTGGGCCCAAAACCTCATTAGCCACTTTCAAACCCAATACCATTGCAGGTGCTCCTAAATAAAACACGGTTTGGAATAAAACCTCAATAATTTGCTTAGGTTCCATCCCAGCATGCAACGCGACCTTCATATGGTCTTTTAACGGCCCTTCACGTCCTAATGCTAAATCAGTGCCCATTAAGATCAACGACCTTTCTTTTAACGTTAAACCTTCTCGCTCATATAAAGCTCCCCATGTTTTAGAAAAAACATAGCCCAGCTCATCACCAAACAGAGGGTTATCCAGCAAAGATTCAATATGCTCAGAGGATTCTTCTCCCAACACTTCACGCATCAACGATAGGCCTTGCTTAAAGTCCTCTCCTTCACGTGAAAAAGGAAAACCATCAGCATATTTATTGTCAATATCTGTCATTACTACCCCCTATTTATATTAAAAAACTTAAGTCGTATATTTCGCCATCACAATTAAGCAGTACTACTTTTTTGCTGGTCATTTTCCATTCACCGCCACGCTTAACTAATTTGTGCTCGCAATTAGCTGCCATTGTTTGCAATGGGTAAAACCGATCTTGCCGATTGGCACGGTACTCATGCAAGGTAAGGTATGAGTCAATAATGACGACTCCATCCACTGTTTTAACCCGTACGTTATTTACTGAATGTTGCGTTCTTGAGCCAGGTATTTGTGCATGACAAGCTCCGCTTTGTAGCCGTTTAATGCGCTCATCAAGCATTTCCATATCATCATAAATAATGGATACATGTTTTGTTGGATCTACATTGACATCACGGCTATAAGGTAACCAATATAATGCATCCGCAGTGAATAGCTTTCTCCACTCATTCACTTCGCCTTCGTCAAGTAAACATGCTTCAGCAAATAAAAAGTCTTCTGCTTCAGCTCGTGTCATTTGTTCTGAATTATTAGCACTCATGATTGGCTCCCTAACGTCATTAAACGTCTGTATTCAAAATAAGGTGCTCTTTGCTGTGTTTCTTGCGTATGCCCACCATAACGACGCCCGTGCTCATCGACCTCTTCAGATTTAATACCTCGATTAAATAAAATCCACGGTACCATCTCTGCCTTCATCCCCTGACCGGCTCTATCAAACATCGCATAGTCATCTGGTCCACCAAAGGCTGCAGGGCTATAAAAGAACTCATGCTCACGCACCCGTCGAGTATTAATCTCATCAGGCGCATCTTTTAGCATCGTGTGATACATACGCACTTCTGTTTTATCGACTCCCATAGGGCGTATGACTCGGAATTGATATTCAAGTAGGGCTAAGTTGGGGAAAATCACTAAATTAAAACGGTGTCGCAACACATGCATGGCGCGCTCTTTGCCGTGTTTCTCGATCATTAAGTCTATATATTCAGCTGGCCAGCGTTTATAAACCGCTTCATCGGGCAAGCTATACACTTCCAGTAAATTATTGCCATAACCACAATCCATACCTTTAGTGTCATAGCCTTGATAGTTAGGTGGCATGCCCATTTTTCTGATCATCACATCAAAGGCGGTTGAATGGGTAACCGGCGCATGATAGCCCTCAACACTGCCTTCTGTTTGGATTTTCCAGTTAGCATGATAGTGATGTTTGTTCACCCCGCTATTACCTACAATGATTTCGCCAACAGGGGAGAAATCCATGTACATGTCGATGTACTCTTTCACGCCTCTTAGTTTCTCGTCTAATGAAATATCAGGAACCGATAATAGCGACGCAAAAATAATACCCCGATAACTTTCAACTTTTTTAGCCGAAACTAAGCCTAAACTTTTATAGTCTAATTCACCTTCGTTATAACCACGCGGCATCGACACCGCTAATAACTCACCGTCCATACCATATTCCCAGCCATGATATTGGCAAACAAAACTAGGCGTATTACCTTTTTCTAAAGGACACACTGCTACCCCGCGATGAGTACAACGGTTAATAACAACGTTTATTTCATTATTTTCTCCACGCGTTACAATAACTGGAACATCACCCATAAAGGTCGTTTTGTAATCACCCGGATTCGGGATTTCACTTTCGTGTGCGACATATATCCAGGAGCGATAAAAAATCCGTTCCATTTCATCGCTATACACCCCTTGATCGTTATATAAGCTAACATGTGTTCGATCTATTCGAGCCAAATCATCATAGTCACGTTCTACTGACATAATCCTATCTCCCCTAGTTTATTTATTCTAATTTTTATGATCGTGTTACTAAAAAAATAACATACAATAGAAAATACTAATTTACAATATGATTATATTGAATAGAGAAATTGTCTTACGAAGTATTTATTAGGTGTAGCAACAAGTTATGCAGAAAAAATCTGCATAACTTGTTTTAGGTATTAGGCAGGAATGGTTGTTATTGCTGTATAAAAAAGCCCCGCGCAACACGCAAAGCCCAAGCCAAAAGCACTGAAACGCAAGGTTGCCATATTGGTTAAATAGGCAATAAAGTAAACGCCGCGTATAACCACGAAAGAAATGCAGAGCATGGTAACCGTTTCATTTATCGCATTGGTGATAAAAACAGCCAATACAGCGGCTGAAAAAAGCCCTAATGCTTCCCAGCAATTGGCATGTAAATATTGTGAACGAGCCCCTGCACCCACTAGCGTTGCGGCTTGTACACGTGGGTTAACAAGGTCATATTTACCTGTTTGTGAAATTCGGTAATAACCACCAATTGATGAGGCCAAATAAGGCATAAAAGCAATACAAGTCAAACAAATCACAACGGTCAACATAAGAAATCTCCTCTCTCGATTATTTTTAAATTAGTACGTGTCGTACCCGAGTGAGTATAAACATTATTTTCTCGCTTAACACCCATCAACTGTGGCCGTTTAATCGGCATCAACTGATAAAACTTCTCCACTTATTAACAATTGCTCAATGTCTTAATTTCCAAGCAACTTACTATTAATCGAGCATTAGAAAAATCATGTTATTAAAGATACTATCTACTTTCGATTTTCATTTACGACATTCGTAAAAAAACGGTTGCTTTGTATACAGTTAATCCAACCTAACCAAGCGCCTATCTTCATTCCTAGCCAATATCTTCTTCACTGCTATTCTTTATCAAAACCATCAACAATAATCGCTCCCATAGAAGCAGGCATCGTAATAATAATTAGTCGCTTCAAAGCTATCACCGGATCTAGCATTACAGGGAACTTATTTAATGACAACAACACCAAAGCAACCACACAAGCGGCTATAAAATAGGCAATAAATATTCTGCTTATAAATATTGATGTTCTATATTTTATATCGCCTTGAAATACAATTTGATAGGCAAAAAAGCTTAAAAATACAATCGACAAAATAAAAACAAGAAACAGGTTTGCAAAAGGAAGAGTTTCCCCTAATTTCCAGGCCTCTTCGGAAAACGAAATAGGCACAGCCAAGGCAAAGGACCCAATAACTACCTGACTGGCGTCTTCTTTATTAAAGTTAAGATTCATAGCTAATTACCTGGCGGTTTGTTGACTGTTATGCATTACCGGCTGGCGATTCACGCCTTAACACCACCTTTATTGTTATCATCAGGGATGCTTTTTGCCTCGCTATTATGTCAGATCCTGATAAGGGTTGTAGGCCACCTCCCAGTAATAGCCTTCCGTATCTTGAAAATAACCGGAGTAACCGCCCCAGAAAACCTCCAGCGCGGGTTTAATCAGTCGAGCACCAGCAGAGACCGCTTGATCAAGCACAGCATCCACGTCTGACTTACTTACAACATTGTGGGCCAGCGTTATGCCAGAGAAACCAACCTGATTCGAGTCCGTTAACCCAATATCTTTAGCCAACTCTTCGCGCGGATAGAGCGCCAACCACGTTCCTTCCAAACTAAAAAACGATATATTGTCACCTTCAACATTATGCGTTGGCAAACCAAGTCCCTCACTATAAAAGCGAGTCGCTCTTTCTAAGTCATCTACACCAAGAGTAATAATGCTGATTTTCGGTTTCATAATTCCCTTCCTAACACTTTAATATAAGACGCACGCCTCCTTTTCCTATCGTCATTGTCACACTTACAAAAACACAATAGGTTTGCCAGCCACAACCGTGCTACACATTAAATCCATCTCCACCCAATTCTTCATACTTATAGCCAACACTGTATACAGATTTAATTAACTCTTGGTCTTTATAGTGATGAGAAATCTTTTTTCTCAGGTTTTTAATATGGCTATCTACGGTCCGATCAGTCACTACACGGTTATCTTCATACAGTTTATGCATTAACTGCGATCGCGAAAATATTCGCCCCGGTTGTTTTACCAATGTGCTCAGTAAACGAAATTCAACTGGGGTTAAATCCAACGCCTGCCCTGCTACTGTTGCTAATATTCGCTGTTCATCCAAGGTTACCAATTGATTCTCAACGATTGATATCTGTTGCCGGTAAGACAACGTACGAAACAAAGCCTTAATTCTTGCCATCACTTCACGAGGGCTAAAAGGCTTGCAGATGTAATCATTAGCACCTATTTCTAAGCCCAAAACTTTATCAATTTCTTCTACCCGTGCAGTAATCATAATGATCGGGATGCCAGAAAAATGTCGTATTTCCTGGCAAAGAGTAATGCCATCTTTACCTGGCAGCATTAGGTCTAATAAGATAAGGTCCGGCTGCTCTTGCTGCACCCAGTCAATAACAGCGTCTCCATGGTTAATCCAATGAGTGCTATAGCCCTCCTTATGGAGATAGTCTTGCAGTAATTGCGCTATCTTAGCTTCATCTTCAACAATTAGAATGGTACGTTCTGGTTCGGCAGTATTCATAGCGTGATTATCCTGATGAAATGGGTAGCTCCAAGGTGATTTTCAGCCCACCCAGTGATGAAGGCTCGGCTGTCAATTCTCCCTCGTGCGCTTCTGCAATACTCTGTGCGATAGATAAACCTAGCCCAGAACCACCAGAATCTCGGTTACGAGAATTATCTACTCGAAACAACCGTTCAAATAAACGTGGTATCAATTCTGGCGAAATACCGGGTTCGCTATCTTCAAAACAGATCGTTAACGAAGCTTCCTTTTTACATTGTATCTTTACGCGGCCTCCTTCATGGGTATAACGAAGGCTGTTTTCTAATAAATTTGTGAACAGCTGAGTAAGTCGCTGAGGATCAGCCAATACCATGGGGCAGGGTTCATCGCATGCTACGCTTAAAGCAATATTCTTCTGTTGCATTGGAAGCACGTAGCCTTCCGCTACATTTTGTAGCAATGAAAATGGATTCACTGCTACCTTTTCATAAGTCAGCGAGCCTTGGTCGGAAAGAGAAAGCTGGTACAAATCATCAACCAGCCGCTGTAAATGTTTAACCTCCAAAGAAAGGGATTGAATCGACTCACTGTTAAGCTCCCTTACATTATCTTCCATGGCTTCCAATTCACCTTTAAGGATGGTCAACGGTGTGCGCAACTCATGAGAGATATCCGCAATCCACTGACGGCGACTTTGCTGATTTTGATCAAGTGTCTCAGCAAGGGTGTTTAGATCAGTGGCCAAGTCTCCCAATTCATCTCTAGAAATTTTCTCCACACGGCTGTCAAATTGGCCAGATGTCAGTTGTCGCGCTATACCCGTTAACCTCGTAATGGGCTTATTAAATGCACGTGCCAGCAATAAAGAAACAATAACAGCAATCACAAACGAGAGTATTCCTGTTAATAGTAAATTCTTAACTTGATCACGTTCAAACCGCTGCTCTATACCCGTACGCATACCTTTCAAACGTCGCATACTCAAATAACCGATCACCTCACCATCCAGCATTATTGGCAGTTTCCGATCATTTTTCGAAGCGGGCGGACCAAAAATGGACGTTTGAGCACTATCCTGTAAGCCTATTCGGCCGCGCAAATGGGGCGGTAAAACAGCTGAGTGATGACGTCGTTCAGAATACACACGGGCTGAACCAAGCCTAGCCGAAGGCTCTTGTCTATGATGCTCTGGCTGTTTAGCATTTCTTGGCGGTGGCGATGCCAGTTCATGTTCAAGCAACAATTGTTGCCACAAAAGAGGCTTATTTTTCAGAAAATCCCAATGGCCATATTGTCGGTACAGCCCACTTAAGGTTCGTTCAACGTTGTTCAGCCTTTTTAACCGAACGTCTTCAATATACTGGCCAAAACCCTGCTGGAAGCTATAACGAGTCACCGCCATATTAACGAGCAAAATCAGAAGTATCACCAATAGAATAGAGAAAAACAGCTTGTGCCAAATTCTAATTCGTATAGAAAACATGCTTTAAACAGCCCTTAGTAAGGATACATAGCCTGAAGCAGCCGTTTGCATAGTCTCTGCTAAATCTCTTCTAGGCTGTACACCTATTTGCTGAAAGGCAGATATGATCGCCTTAAATATGCCGGTAATAAATTCTGTGCTTGCTGTTGCGTTTAGGTTTATCATCTTATCCCTACTCTTTATTCATTATTCCACCAACAATAAAATTGTAGCGACTAAATATGGATTAAATATGAAGATTAATCACTTAATCATCTTAGGCCATATCTCCACATTTTCTTCACATTCTCTTCGTAATTGCTACAACATTGCCCCCTATTCTATAACTCAAGAACAGAGACATTAACCGCCCTGTTCTGCTTATTAAATTTAGGAGAAAACCATGAATATTAAAGCAGCTTTATTAACATCAGCAATCGCCCTTACAGTAGCCACCAGTGCCTATGCAGAAAGATCTGACGACTGCTCTAAAGGCAAAATGCAAAAAAGAGGCCCATCAATTGCTCATTTGCAAGAAAAGCTTGATTTAACCGACAAGCAGGCCGATTCACTTAAAGTGCTATTTGAAGAGCAACGAGCCAAACAAAAAGCACTTCGAAAAGCGCATAAAGAAAACCGAGACATCATGCATGAAAAAATCTCTAACATTCTAACAAAAGAGCAATTGGAAGAATTCAAAGAGATGAAGCCTAAAAAACCTCATAGATAACATTAACCACACTACGCACAACAAGCTACACAGGCTGTTGTGCGTAGTGTTTCTTACTCAGAATGCTAGCTTAAAGTAGCCCACAACAAGCCCCCTAAATATGGCAATTTGATTTCCAAAAATAATTAAATAGCCACACTCTTAAGCTTAGTCAAATACCATAAAGCCAAGCTCTTTCGCCCTTTATGGCAAGCATAATACGAGACTTTTAAGTATCGCTTTATTCCACTGACGATTATAAAAAGAAGAAAGAACTAATCCCTTATTACGTTAAACCCTGATGCGGATTGTAGGCTACTTCCCAATAATGACCTTCCGTATCTTGAAAATAACCGGAGTAACCACCCCATTTATGAAACATTTATTGACCCTGAAAATGGATAATGCCTTAGCGGGAGTTGATGATTTTCATCCGATAGGCCGCATCGGCAAACCGGATGACATTGCCAACAGCATCTTGTTCCTTTTAAATGATTGCTCCAGCTGGGTAACAGGTGCCATTTGGGATGTGGATGGCGGAGTGACTGCAGGTAGAAACTAAACGATTAACTAGGTGCTTAAAATGACGACACAAATCAATACCGATTTTTCACAACGAATTGTAATTCAACCCGGTGACTATCGCTGGGTTGACTCGCCCATGCCCGGCGTGGAACGCATGATGCTCGATAGAATCGGTGATGAAATCGCACGTGCAACCTCCATTGTGCGTTACGAACCCTTTAGTGAGTTCTCGTCACATACTCATACAGGTGGCGAGGAGTTCTTGGTGCTCGACGGTGTGTTTTCTGACGAGCATCAAAGCTATGGTAAAGGCTGTTATGTACGAAACCCCATTGGCACATCACACACACCTAAAATAGGCAAAGAAGGCGCAACTATTTTCGTCAAACTACAACAATTTGATGAAGCAGATACACAACAAAAAGTCATCGATACCCAAACACAATCATGGCATCCAGGGCTAGTCGATGGCCTAAGCGTCATGCCGCTGCATGAATTTGGAAGTGAGCACGTAGCGTTAGTAAAATGGGCACCGAACACGCAATTCAATACCCACCAGCACTGGGGTGGAGAGGAGATTTTTGTATTAGAGGGTACTTTTCATGATGAGCATGGCAGCTATCCTCAAGGCTCATGGTTACGCAGCCCACACCTGAGTCGACATACCCCCTTCACCAAAGAAAATGGCGCATTGATTTACGTAAAAACCGGGCACCTGTAAATACAGTGCTTTTGTCCGTTGTGTTTGGTCTGTAGTAGCGTTTTGGCTACAGTGGCGAAGTCACCCCAAAGCGGAACGTAGACCAGAACATAAAACCAATAGGGTCCATTAATTGGTGGAAAGTCTCAGATCACGCCTGAACGACTGGCTATGTGTTTTATTTCTCTTTAAACACACCATTTTTTATAAATTCAATAGTTTGATCTGCCACTTCACTGTCATAACGCATCATGGAATGACCCGTTTCTATAATGATAAAATCTGTCATACCATCAATCTTGGTGGCTTCTACCGAAACAAGTCCATCATCTTTTCCTGGTATAACCGTGTCATTCAATTTACTCTTGAGCTCTCCCGCAATAATACCCACGGGATAGTATGGAGGCTTTAGTGATTTTGGAAAACTCTTATCATCGGTACCTAAGGCTTTAGCTGTTGGGCCGAGAATATCCATTAACCAACTGTTACTGAAGTGGTCAGCCGCTTTGCTGCCTTTATTTGGGGTGCCCAATAAAACGACTCTTCCCAGTTTATCTACCTTATTATTTTGTAGGTAAGCTCTAACCATCAATCCTCCGAGTGAATGCCCTACGAAATTAACGTTTTGAGTATGATTTTGGCAACATTGGTTAATTTGTAAACTGATATCTTGCAAGATTTCATCAGGCTTTTGATGTAAAGAACTGTACCCCACACGCTGAACATAATACCCGGCATCTTCAAGTCGAGAAGCTAGCAACCACATTGACGTATTGCTTCGACCTAGGCCGTGAAGAAGAACAATAATTTCCTTATTCTCAGCCACCTCATCACTGTGATTAAACCAAGCGTTGGCAGTTTTAAAAGTAACTAATGTTACTAGTAATATTATAAAAAGAAGACTAAATAATTTTTTCATCTTACTGTCAGTTAGCTTTATAAATGCAAGTGTTCAGTTGATTACAGTTAGCTCTAAAGCACATAACGCTCGGACTCTCTAGGATCGAGAATCAATAGGGTCAGGATCGATTTATTTTTAAATTACTATATTTTTCAAGACCTTGAAGATTTTATTTTACTCTAACCCCAATTGTTCAAGGCAGAAACCGATCATTCACGTTCAACGATGGGACAGTTACTGCTTTTGAATTTTATATTAGGCTGTGGCCCCGGCATAGCTCGTGTCAAAAAGCTGGGTGTTTGCCGTTCAAAATGTGCTTCGCAGTCACGATCAAAAAAGATAGTCAGCGATATAAGGTCAATCTGTTTTAACGACTGAGCCACGCGTTGATGTGTTTTGATAAACAGCACCATCGTATCCAAGTCTCTCAAATTGACGGCGGAAGGTGGCAATGCTGCTTGCGTATAGCTAGCGCTGCTTAATAAAAGAAGACTGACAATACCGCGAATACTCTTCATGCTTTCTATACCCTATCTCACATTTGGTGTATCGCCATACAAGCGATACGACATTGCCCTTATATCAAACCGTTACTTTGGACTGATAATAACCTTTGTTTTATTCGCTTGAGATTCAGGCGCACTAATATCAATAGTGTATTGATTGCCATAGGTCAACCAGGTTTCACCAACTTCATTCGCCGTCAAATAACACACTTCACTCCACTTACTTGCTTCGCAGTTCACACTGGCAGTTTCAGGCGAGAATGAGACGATTGCAGGGTAGACTCCCCACCAGCCAGGAAAACCATTGCTAATGCTTAAAACTTCTTTGGTTTCGCCGACGGCTAAATAAATAGCCGAGTCATCGCCTCTCGTTTCAATTAAGGATTCGTAACTCGTTCGAGCGCTTGCACACCCTTGAAGTAGTACGACGATGAAAGCGAAGGCGATTATTTTAAAATTCATCATATAAATCTCTCTGTAATATGGGCTCAAAACAAACCGTTTCATGTGTTGTCATACTCATTTAACACCCCATTGGAATGGCGATATTAATTACCGTTACGACCTGCCATTGTGTATTAATTAATTTTTCTATTTTAATGCGTGCCGTGCTAAGCGAAACCTCGACGGGACTGTAACCTTCTGGCCAACCTTCTCCATTAAGTATCCTTACCCACTCCTCGCCGCCTTTCGCCAATACCGCCGCATTTATTTCATCATGCGTGACTTCTGGAAAGCAGTCCACATTCACCGCATCAAAATTCGGCAATAACACTGTATGGTTGTCAGCGATCTTAAGCCGATGCCATTTGGTCGTGCAGTGTTTCCACTCCGTTAAGTCAAGATGTGGGCCTTCGGCATTGACTGATAAACTCGTTTCAAGCTGCAGAGCAACTCGATAGTTTTCGCGATCTTTACCATGAAGCATGACCGTTGCTTGAGACAGATTCTCGCCAGCCTCAAGCTCAGAAAAATACGCTTTTTTGAAAGGGGCATTATAATTTATCGGGTTCTGAAATGAAATCTGTCCATCGGGTATGAGCGTGATTCTGTCGAATGCGTAAGAATAATTCGACAAACCAATCATTAACAATGCCATAAAATATTTCATCTCTATACGCCCCTTACCCATTGTTGTTTAGCCTATTCAAAATCAATAGGGTTAGACTCGATTGATTTTATTTTTAAACGCTTTCGATTTCCTATCACCACCTTTGCTCCTTGGATGCATGGGTCGGTTAATTTTAGCCTTTATCGTTTTAAAAGAACCACTGCCTAACACCCAAGATTTGTTCGTTACCTCACGAATTGCTTTGAAGCGGTTCCGCTCATTAGGACAGTAAAAGCCGTTAGTTAAGGAGTTATTTTC
>OJDA01000131.1_pt1 | contig 24015 bp, 27 predicted proteins | sample 1592551 | NCBI WGS metagenome assembly OJDA01 (sample SAMN05416810, study PRJEB24817) | seawater metagenome | isolation source: Sea water | place: Canada:Atlantic | collected 2013-07
TGATCATGGTGGCGGCAGGGGCCATCACTCTCCTGGCGGCCTGGTATGGCGTGCATCAGGGGTATGCCCCAATACGTACTCTCAGTGAGTCTATGGGTAATGTCCAGGCGGATCGGCTGCATGTGCGTCTCGATCCCGATACCGTACCGGGGGAGCTGAAAACGCTGGTTGATTCGTTCAACCATATGATTGGGCGATTGGAGGACAGTTTTGTTCGACTTTCTCATTTCTCTGCTGATATCGCCCATGAATTGCGCACACCGCTAACCAACCTGATCACCCAGACCCAGGTGGGACTGAGCAAGGCTCGTTGCGAGGATGAGTACCGAGAGTTGTTGTATTCCAATTTGGAAGAGCAGGAACGCCTGGCAAAGATGGTCAATGATATGCTCTGGTTAGCGAAGACTGATCACGGTTTGCAAAAGCCAGAAATTGAGTGGCTGGATTTGGCGGGCGAAGCCCGAGAAATACTGGAGTTCTTTGAGGCCCTGGCTGAAGAAAAGCACATCCAGTTACTGCTTGAAGGTGACGCTCCCAGCGTGCGGGGCGATCGCGCCATGCTGCGTCGGGCGGTATCCAATCTGTTATCGAATGCAATTCGCTACACTGCTCCAGGTCAACAAATAACAGTGCAGCTTGCAACAGCCGCCAATGAAGAAGTCACACTGTCGGTACAAAACCCAGGCCCGAAAATCCCAGCCGAACAACGGACAAAACTATTCGACCGATTCTACCGTGCTGATCCTTCGCGAGCTCGTCAAAGTGAGGGTGCCGGGCTGGGCCTTGCAATTGTGAAATCGATTATTGAAGCCCATGGGGGACGGGTGCTGGTGTCTAGCGACCATGAAGGTACACAGTTTACGTTGATTTTGCCGCAACAGAGAAGCTAATAGCTTCTACGGTCAAGCTTTGCTTCAGGGTAATGGGGTTCATCCAGTGCTATTTGAAAACCAAGTATTTTTTAAAATGATAACAACTAGCTGCATAAGAATTAGTTGTTTCATAAAAATATGTCGCAATTGTTGAAGGTTTAGCGGCAGGGTTTGTTTTGCTGAATTGGCGGGCAAGGTACCGTTCCGTAAGAGCAGTAGACACAACAGTCTCCCTGTTTGGGTTTTAGTACTGCATGACATTCGCTGCATTCATAAAACCATTGGCAAGCATCGGTGGGCATGGTTTCCAGCTTTTTATGACCGCAGTGAGGGCAAGTGATTTCTGAGTCTAACTGAATATCTTTACTCATGACTCGTCAGCGTGCTTAATGGTGGATGGGTAACCGGCATTTGTCGTGGCGTTGATCAGCGCATCTGGACTAGTCAGTTCATCATCAAAGCTGACAACGGCTTGCTTGCCCTTATAGCTTACGTCTGCATCAGTGACACCTTTGACATTTTTCAGTGCTTTCTTAACGGTAATGGGGCACATAGCGCAGTTCATTGTGGGTAAATCGAGAATGACAGTCTTGGATTCTGCCCAGGTGCTGAGACTAAAAGCCATTAATACAACTAACACTATCTTGTTCATTAGGTAGATTTCCTATTCCGCGATTAGCGGTATCCAGTAAGGGCTGGCGACAAAAAGGGTAGCCAGCAGCATGGCAGCCCAAAAGATGATCTGGCGCCTTCTTCGAGTCTTGGGGATTGCGCAGGCCGAACCGGGCTCGCACTGCTCGATAGGGCAATGCACTTGCCAGCTCGCCCACCCAAATAATATCAATACCGCCACAATGAATAGAGGCCGATAGGGTTCTAGCTGGGTCAGATTGCTAATCCATGCACCACTGATACCCAGTGAGATCAGCAAAAAAGGTCCGACACAGCAAAGTCCGGCACCAAGGGCTGCTGCAATACCGCCGATTACTGGCCAATTGGAATTCTGGTTGGGCATTTCCGCTCCATACAACAGTAAATAGAGCTATTATAAACTCCGTACTAAGGTACGGAGTCAAGTGGCTTGCTAGAAGGGAGTAAAGATTCGATTATAGGGCAATGGGATTGATCCGGGTTGTTCTGGCACTGGATAACTAAATTGTTCAATACCGCTTGAAGGCGCTGTAGATCCTCGATTTTTGCCTGCACGGTATCCAATTTTTGCTCCGCCAGGTCTTGTACTTCATGGCAGGACGTTTCGCTCAACGTTAGTAGCGTAGTGATTTCATCTAGTGTAAACCCTAACTCTTGTGCGCGCTTGATAAAGAGTATGCGCTCCAATGTCGCCTGAGGGTATTTCCGGTACCCGTGCTCTGGCTTAGTCGGCTGCTCAATCAGGTTTCTCCGCTCATAGTAACGCACGGTTTCTATATTGATACCTGCGGCCTCCGCCAGTTTACCGATGGTAAGAACAGAGGGATTAGATACTGTTGTAGTCATTGCTATCCTGATTAAGGTCTATCGATACCGGTTGGACAATAGTGAGCTTTCAGGTTCACCCCGATATGTTAGAGCAATAGCTTCAAGCAGGGAAATGTTAGCCTGGAACTGTAGAGGTATTTGGAGCTAAGCAGGTTTGTCAGAATGTAGGCAGGTAGTGGATAGAGTGTGAGGTTACGCGAAAGAGATTCAGATTACTCCCGTTTGTATCCCAGGTGTATCCCAAGGCTTTATTTTGGATTTTGGGTAGGAAATAATCCGTTGGGTTTATGTGGAGGGGGGGAAGATGGTACCAGAGGCCGGACTCGAACCGGCACACCCGTGAAGGCGGGGGATTTTGACATTAACCTACCATCTTTCGATGCTAGCCAGACTATATCATCACCCTAATATACTTAGGGGCTGGACGCTGTTTCACTTGGGTTCTAATCCAAGCTACTTCCTGTTATTAAGCCATCTCGCAACAGCTCAGGTAGTCGTTGAACCTTCCGTCTCAGACGGCTTGGCTGCTGATTGTCGTATCTATTTCTAGACTTAGAGTTTCCAGCAATTCATCCAGTTTTTCTCACTCGCGATTGCTCGCGAGGGGGACTCAGTTTTTTAAAGACACTGGCTTTCGCTTATCCCCTGTGTCTACCAATTTCACCACTCTGGCACTAAATACATTTATTGTCTGCCGACAATCCTTCTTTATACTACCCGCAAATCCTTTCACAGGTACACTACAGAAAAGCTTAATTTTCACTTGGGATACAAAATCGCTTGAGAATTTTGAATCCGGCGCGTCTACCAGTTCCGCCACCCCGGCAAATAAGTGTGGGCATTATAGACAGTTTCAAATTCAAACTCTATTAAAATTTTAATTTAATAGCCTGTTTTGCGCTCGCTGATGAGGGTCGTTCCTGTTAAGATCCGTCGCCATGAAAAAAAGTGACTTTAATTACGACTTGCCCAATGAATTGATTGCTCGCTACCCATTAGAGAAGCGGGTTGATAGCCGTTTGCTGGTGGTGGGTGAGAATGACTTTTCCGACAAGGTTTTTGCTGATCTGCCGATGTTATTGAGAGAAGGGGATCTGTTAGTTTTTAACAATACCCGCGTTATTGCTGCGCGCCTGTTCGGCCATAAAGAAACAGGCGGTAAGTTAGAGATCCTTATTGAGCGTGTTATGGGGGATAAGACGGCGTTGGCACATGTTCGTTGCAGTAAATCACCCAAAGCCGGTACCCACATTATTTTAAATGATGGTTATAAGTGTTTGGTTGATGGTCGTGAAGGCGATTTGTTTCAACTTACGTTTGATGACTCGATTGATACTGTGTTGAAGGCCATCGGGCATATGCCATTACCACCTTATATTGATAGGGACGATGAAACGCTGGATATTGAACGCTATCAAACGGTGTTTGGTCGTAAACCTGGGGCAGTTGCTGCGCCAACAGCAGGGCTGCACTTTGATGAGCGCCTGCTTGACGACATAAAATCACTTGGGGTGAACTTTGCTTATGTCACCTTGCACGTTGGTAGTGGTACTTTTCAGCCGGTTAGAGAAGAAAACCTTGCTGACCATATTATGCATAAAGAATGGCTAACGGTAGATGAACAAACGGTTCAACAAATTGAAGCGACTAAAAAAAATGGTGGGCGTGTTATTGCTGTGGGTACAACGGCGATGCGTTCATTAGAGTCTGCAGCAAAAGAGGGGGCTATTAAGCCTTTTACAGGCGATACAGATTTATTTATTACGCCGGGTTACCACTTTAATGTGGTGGATGCGATGGTAACGAATTTTCATTTGCCTGAATCTACTTTATTAATGTTAGTGAGTGCATTTTCTGGTTATCAGCGAATGAAATTGGCGTATCAACATGCAATAGCCCAACGGTATCGGTTTTTTAGCTATGGTGATGCTATGTTTTTAACAAAAATGTCAGATACAACTGAATAATATGAAATTTAATTTATTAAATACCGATGCTAAGGCCCGCCGTGCACGTTTAACGTTTGACCGCGGTACTATTGAAACCCCCGCTTTTATGCCCGTAGGCACGTACGGTACGGTTAAAGCAATGGCACCAGAGGAGTTATTAGACACCGGTGCTGAAATAGTGCTCGGTAATACGTTTCACTTAATGTTGCGTCCGGGTGTGGAGGTTATTGAAGCGCATGGTGACTTGCATGACTTCATGAACTGGCAAAAGCCTATTTTGACTGACTCCGGTGGCTTTCAAGTATTTAGCTTGGATGAAATGCGTAAAATTACAGAGAAGGGTGTTCATTTCCGTTCCCCGGTGGATGGCCGAAAAGTATTTATGGGGCCTGAAGAGTCAATGCAAGTGCAACGGCAATTAGGCTCGGATATTGTAATGATTTTTGACGAATGTACACCATACCCAGCCACCGAAGAAGAAGCGCGTATATCTATGGAGTTATCGCTACGCTGGGCCAAGCGAAGTAAAGATGCTCATGGCGATAACCCTTCGGCCTTATTTGGTATTGTTCAAGGGGGCATGTATGAAAATTTACGTGACAGGTCATTAGAAGCGCTGAAGCAAATTGATTTTGATGGCTTTGCGATTGGCGGTTTGTCTGTTGGTGAGCCTAAAGACGACCGTGAGCGAGTTTTGGAACATATTGTTCCGGCTATGCCCAGTGATAAACCGCGCTATTTGATGGGCGTGGGTAAACCCGAAGATATTGTTGAAGCGGTGTTAAAAGGCATTGATATGTTTGATTGTGTTATGCCAACACGGAATGCACGTAATGGTTATTTGTTTACCCGTAAAGGCTTAGTGAAAATAAGAAATGAAAAGTATCAATTTGATACCAAGCCAGTTGATGAGGCATGTGAGTGTTATACCTGTAAGAATTATTCGCGTTCCTACTTGCGACATTTAGATAAGTGTAAAGAGATTTTAGGCTCGCGTTTAAATACGATTCATAACCTTCATTATTATCAAGACTTGATGCGTGGCTTACGTCAGGCTATTGAGCAAGAGCGCTTGTTAGAATTTGTGGATGATTTTTATGAGCAGCAAGGCAAAACACGAGATGCTGTGGCATAATGCGTGATTGAGTTAATTCATTAATAAGGAAAAAATATGTTAGATTTTTTAGTTTCAAACGCCATCGCAGCAGATACCGCAGCCGCAACTCAAGAAGCAGCAGCACCAGGGTTCGAAGGATTACTTTTTCCAATTGCGTTAATTGTTATTTTTTACTTTCTTTTAATTCGTCCTCAACAAAAGCGTAATAAAGAACACAAGCAACTTGTTGCAGGCGCTAAGAAAGGCGACGAAATTGTAACCAATGGTGGTTTGCTGGGTAAAATTACAGAAGTGGATGATCATTTTATTACACTTGAAATTGCGCCTAATACATCGGTTCAAGTGATGAAGACTTCAATTTCAACGGTAATGCCTAAAGGCACATACGCATCTGCTGGAAAAGCAAAAAAATAAACTGCCAAACGAGTTATTGTTATGACGAATCATTTTCCTGCTTGGAAGAACTTAATGATAATAATGGCGTTAGTTGTTGCTATTATTTACGCACTACCAAATCTTTACGGTGAAGACCCTTCTGTACAAATTTCGCCTTTGCGTGGTGCGGTCATCAACAGTTCTGTTTTAGCTGATGTAAAAGATCAGCTAGCACAAAAAGGTGTTGCCTTATTAAAAGGTGAGTTGAATGACAGCCAAATTTTGTTGCGCTTCAAGCATTCGAATGATCAACTTAAGGCGGTTGATATTATTAAGTCGGTCTTAGGGAATAACTATGTTGTGGCTCTTAATTTGGCGCCAACAACCCCTCAATGGTTGCGTTCGTTAAATGCAGCGCCTATGTATTTAGGCTTGGATTTAAGAGGTGGTGTGCATTTCTTACTGGAAGTGGATATGCAAGCTGCTGAGAAGCAAGCAGTAGACCGTGGTGCGGCTGATTTTCGCCAATATTTGCGCGAAAATAAATTGCGTTATCTAAGCGTTATGGTCAATGGCCACAATGTTGGTATTAAATTTAGAAACCAACAGATTCATGACGAGGCGATCAGCAAATTGGAGTCTCAGTTCCGTACTTGGGACTTTAAGCCTGAAGTTAGCGAGTCCTCAACGCCCACCTTAACGGCAACGATGTCAGATGATGAGTTAATGGACGTAAGAAACTATGCTGTTCAGCAAAATATCATTACGTTAAAAAATCGTGTTAATGAGTTAGGTGTTGCAGAGCCTGTTATTCAAAGACAGGGTGAAAGCCGTATTGTTGTTGAATTACCTGGTGTCCAGGACACGGCTCGTGCAAAAGAGATTTTAGGTGCAACCGCAACACTTGAGTATCATCTGGTTGATACGCAAAATTCAGTGTCATCTGCATTAGCTGGAAGAGTGCCGATTGGTTCTAAGTTATATAACCGTCGAGATGGTGGCCAAATCCTGTTGAAAAAACAGGTTATTGTGACCGGTAATGAGATTGTAGATGCTTCATCAGGGATAGAAGGTGATACAGGCTCCGCGATGGTTTCTGTGTCATTAGATGGTCCGGGTGGTAAAAAAATGAGCAAAACCACACGAGAAAATATTGGTAAACCAATGGCGGTTGTATTTATTGAAAATAGAACCGATATAAAAATGGTTAACGGCGAGCCGGTACGCTACAAAACAGTCGTCGAGGAAGTGATTAATGTGGCGACCATTCGTGGGCACTTTAGTAACCGTTTTCAAACAACAGGCTTAGATAATTCAGCTGAAGCACGTGATCTAGCTTTATTATTAAGAGCAGGTGCCTTGGCTGCGCCGATTGATATTGTTGAAGAGCGCACGGTTGGGCCAAGCCTAGGGCAAGATAATATTGATAAAGGCTTCAATTCTGTGATGATTGGTTTTGTTTTAGTCTTAATTTTTATGGCTATTTATTACAAGACATTCGGCCTTTTTGCCGATGTGGCCTTGGCCTTTAATCTGGTTTTTATCGTTGCTGTATTGTCACTCTTGCAAGCCACGTTAACGCTGCCTGGAATTGCCGGCATTGTGCTAACAGTGGGGATGGCGGTAGATGCTAATGTGCTAATTTTTGAGCGCATTAAAGAGGAGATTAAAAATGGAAACTCACCTCAAGCTAGTATTGCGGCGGGCTACGATAAAGCCTTTTCTACCATTGCGGATGCAAATATCACGACATTGATTGCCGCGATTATCCTTTTCGGTTTTGGTACAGGGCCTATTAAAGGTTTCGCTATTACCTTAAGTATCGGTATTTTAACCTCTATGTTCACCGCTATTATTGGTACGCGTGCATTAGTCAATGTGACTTTTGGTAGTCGTCAAATAGAAAAACTGAAGATTTAAATTATGAGTAATCAACATACAATCAAGATTGATTTTCTAAGTAAACGTAAAATAGCGCTTATTTTTTCTACTCTATTAATTATTGTTTCTATCGCTTCTTTAGCGACCATGGGGTTAAAAAAAGGGATTGATTTTACTGGTGGAACGTTGGTAGAGCTTAGCTTTCCCGAAGCAGTTGAGCTGGAAAGTTTAAGGAATTTGTTAACAGAGGCTAATTTTAGTGGCGCTGTGGTACAACATTTTGGTTCATCAAAAGAAGTGCTTATCCGCTTATTACCGAATGATGCGTTAAATACTGCGGCGTTAAGTAATAAGGTGTTGGCTGCGGTGAATGAGAATTTCTCACAACAAGGTGAGTTAAGACGGGCAGAATTTGTTGGCCCGCAAGTTGGTGAAGAGTTACAAGAAGATGGCGGTTTGGCACTATTATATGCCTTAATCTGTATCCTGATTTATGTCGCTATTCGCTTTGAATATCGCTTTGGCTTAGGCTCTGTGGCGGCACTGGCGCACGACGTTATTATTACCCTTGGTTTCTTTTCTGTTTTTCAGTTTGAATTTGATTTAACAGTACTGGCGGCTATTTTAGCGATTATTGGTTATTCATTGAACGATACTATTGTTGTGTTTGATCGTGTAAGAGAAAACTTTAGAACATTGCGAAAAGGCTCACCGGTTGATGTTGTTAATATCTCGTTAAACCAGACGTTTACTCGAACCGTGATGACCTCGCTAACAACTTTGTTAGTGTTAATAGCATTGTTTGTTTTAGGTGGTGAAATTATTCATGACTTTGCACTTGCGCTGATTGTTGGCGTGTTAATTGGTACCTATTCTTCTATTTATGTTGCTAGCCCCATAACGCTTGCCTTGGGAGTGACGAAAGAAGACCTGATGGTTGTTAAGGTTGATCAAGATGAGTTAGATAAAATTCCTTGATGAGCTGATAATTGGTAATAAAAAAGCCGCTTTTATAGCGGCTTTTTTATTGATCAAGTTTTGTGTGTTGTTTAACTGTTAATTACTTTTTCTGCATGCGGTGTAATTTTGTTTAATAAGGCCTGATGCATTTTAGGGTTGCCACAAACAATGTTACCTGTTTTGTGGAAATCGTGATTATTAGAAAAATCACTAACAACACCACCAGCCTCTTGAATGAGTAAGACGCCAGCAGCAAAATCCCAAGGTTTTAGACCGATTTCAAAAAAACCATCTAGTTTTCCAGCAGCTACATAAGCTAAATCTAAAGAAGCAGCTCCTGCACGTCTAACACCAGAGGTGGAAGAGAAAATATCACGAAAGATATCGAGGTAAGGTTCAATATCTTTATCGTTCTTAAAAGGGAAGCCAGTGCCTAGAAATGAACCTTCGATTTTTCGTTGTCGGCCAACACGTAGACGTCTGTTGTTCAGCATTGCCCCTTTACCGCGTGTTGCAGTAAATAGGTCTTGACGAACAGGGTCGTAAATTACGGCTTGCTCTACGGTATCGCCTCTTTTTAAAGCAATAGATACCGCATAATGCGGAAAACCGTGTATAAAATTCGTGGTTCCATCAAGAGGGTCTATAATCCAAATATATTCAGCGTCTTGATTTAGATAGCCCGATTCTTCGGCTAAAACACCGTGATCGGGATAAGCACTTAATAAGATATTAATAATTTCTTCTTCAGCACGCCGGTCAATTTCTGTGGCGTAATCATTTTGATTTTTAATAGTTATCTTAAGTGTGTCAATTGAGTCAGCTGAACGTATTATAATATCGCCTGCTTGCCTTGCTGCCCTAATGGCAATATTTAACATTGGGTGCATGATGATGCCTAACTATTTATGTGGCGCAAGGATAACAGATACAGCCGGAGGATGTCTTTTGAAAGTCGATGAAAATAACGAAATATTGTCAAATATAAGGATTGTGTTGGTACAAACTTCACATCCTGGGAATATAGGCGCAACAGCGCGGGCCATGAAAAATATGGGGCTTAGTGATTTAGCCTTAGTTAACCCTAAAATATTTCCGAGTTCTGAGGCCACCTCACGTGCGTCTGGTGCCGATGATATTTTGGCAACAGCAAATGTTTATAATAGTTTAAAAGAAGCCTTGGAGCCGTGTGAGTTAGTCTTGGGGGCTAGCGCTAGAATTAGGCATTTGGGTTGGTCAGAGGTTGGCCCTAAAAAAGGCAGTGAATTGGCCATTGCATCGGCAAAGAATGCAAAGGTTGCGTTGGTGTTTGGCCGAGAAAACTCCGGGCTCACGAATGAAGAGTTGGAATTGTGTCAGCACTTATTACATATTCCAACTAATCCAAATTTTAGTTCATTAAACGTTGCATCTGCTGTGCAAGTGTTATGTTATGAGGTGTATTCAGCAGTGATAGGTGAACAGGTAATTGAATCACCTGATGTTGAAGATAGGCCTGCAACCAGCCAAGAGTTTGAAGGTTTTTTTGAGCACCTTTTAAAGACGCTTGAGAAAACAGATTTTCTACAGCTCTATAAAACTAAAAGGCTGCAACAACGCATCAGGCGTATTTTTTACCGTTCTGAACTTAATCGAACAGAGGTGAATATCCTACGTGGCGTGTTAACGGCGATCAATAATAAGATAGATGGAATCAAAAAAGCCTAACGTTGTAAAAAAATGTGTTAATAAAATCACGCACGTTAGAATAGAGTCACTATTAAATAAAAAAGCATTATGTTTAACCAATTAAAAGAAGATATTAATATAGTTTTTGACAGGGATCCTGCGGCACGTAGCAAAATTGAAGTGATCATGACCTACCCGGGGTTTCATGCGCTCCTGCTTCATCGCTTAAATCATTGGCTGTGGGGAGTGAATTTAAAATTTATTTCTCGTTTTATCGCTTATTTTTCACGCTGGTTAACCGGTATAGAAATACATCCTGGTGCGGTGATAGGCAAGCGTTTTTTTATTGACCACGGAATGGGCGTCGTGGTTGGCGAAACAGCTGTTATTGGTGATGATTGTACGCTCTATCATGGGGTGACCTTAGGTGGTACGAGTTGGAAAAAGGGTAAGCGACACCCTACGCTAGGTAATGGTGTGGTCGTAGGTGCTGGTGCTAAAGTGCTGGGGCCGATAGAGATAGGTGATAATGCCAGGATTGGCTCTAATGCGGTTGTTGTTAGATCGGTGTCTGCTGACACCACAATCGTCGGTATACCCGGTCGTGTTGCAACCACTGATTCTGTTAAACCAAGTCCTGAGCAAGAAGAGATGGCTAAAAAAATTGGTTTTGACGCATACGGCGCCTCTCAAGAACTACCTGACCCAGTAGCGGTAGCTATTAATAGTATGTTGGAGCATATCCACACAATGGATAAAGAAATGGAACGCATGTGCCATGAAATAAAATCATTGGGTGGTGGAATGGATGATCGGTCGGTCGAAGAAATTAACAGTGAACCGGTTGATGATGGAACAGGTTCTACTTGTCCAGAAGCGCGAGCTAAAGAAGGCTAGAATTTAGAACACTGATGATTTATTTTGATAATAATGCGACATCGCCGATAGATCCTCTTGTTTTTGAAGCGATGGAGCCATTCTTAACGACCTTTTATGGTAACCCTTCCAGTTTGCACAGACACGGGCGGGTGGTTAAAACAGCGATTGAACAAGCAAGGCAACACGTGGCTAACCTTGTTAATGTGAGTGCTGAGCAAGTTATTTTTACCAGTGGTGGAACTGAGGCAAATAATCTTTGTATCTCAGCGGCTGTTTGTTCGAACAAACAACACCTTTTATTAGGCGCTACAGAGCATCCTTCTGTGGTTGAGCCAATACGCCAGTTGTCAAAAAAAGGTTTCTTTTTTGATCAATTAGCCGTTGATGATAATGGCCTGATCTCAATAGATACACTAAAACGTGGTCTTAGCGAGGACACTGGCCTAGTGAGTATTATGCAGGCTAATAATGAAACTGGTGTGCTTCAAAATATAGCACCATTAGCTGCGTTGGCTAAAGAAAAGGGCGCTATTGTTCATACGGATGCGGTTCAATCAGTTGGTAAAATACCCGTTGATTTTAATGCATTGGGTGTCAATTTAATGTCTATATCAGGTCATAAAATTTATGGCCCAAAAGGTGTTGGCGCGGTTATTCACGATAAAAAAACGTCGTTAATGCCTATGCTTTATGGTGGTGGGCAAGAAATGAATATTAGGCCCGGCACTGAAAATGCTGCGGCTATTATTGGTTTTGGGCGGGCAGCTGAGTTAGCCCAACAAACGCTGGATAATCGCTCTAGGCACTTGTTAGCTCTTCAGCAAGCATTAGAAGCAGGGGTTAAAGGCATTGAAGGGGTGAGGGTAGTTGCTTCAGATGTTGACCGTCTACCCAATACAAGTCAATTGCTTATTGAATCGGTTGATGGGGAAATGCTTTTGATGCAGCTTGACCAAAAAGGCGTGGCAATCTCAAGTGGCTCAGCCTGTTCAAGCAATAGTAAAAGCCCAAGCGCCGTATTAACGGCGATGGGCGTGCCCGATAAGCGAGCCCTAAGTGCTATTCGTGTAAGTTTAGGGCAACAAAACACTCAACAAGAAGTAGCAGAGTTTGTTTTAATCTTAAAGTCGGTTGTGACTCAGTCGGCTTGATGTGAAAAGCACTGGCCAGACTTCTCGCTAAGAATAACGTTAATCAAGTTATTGGCTAATTCAGTGGGCGAGCTTAGGTTTTTTTCGTCTTCAGCTGGATGTGTCTTCTTTCTAATCGGTAACATACTGGGGCCTGGAATGAAGACATTACTGACCACAGTCGTTGCTTCTAGCTCATCTGCTAACATGGCGCAGAAAGATTCAAGTGCCACCTTGGAAACACCGTATGCGCCCCAGTAGGCTTTTCCTTGGCGAGCAGAGGAATCAGAAATAAAAGTGATAGATGGTTGTTTAGCCTGATGTAAAAGTGGCAAGCAAACTTTGCTTAGTAACACGGCTGAGTTTAAATTAACTTGTAGAACTTTCTGCCAGATCGAGCCTTCTTGGCTGCCAATGGGGCCAATGATTCCCATATCACAAGCCGCATGAACTATACCATCTAACCTTTTGAATTCATTATAAATAGATTTTATTAATTGCTGGTAAAGCTCTTCGTCTACTTGGCTTAAATCAAAGGGAACAATAGCAGGCGTTGGGTTGCCGGCCTGTTCTATTTCATCATACAAGGCTTCTAATTTCTTTTCATTTCTGCCGGTTAAAACCACTGTTGCACCGAGTTTGGCAAGTGCAAGGGCAGTTTCTCGCCCTAAGCCTCCGGTTGAGCCAGTTACTAAGTAAACGTGATCTTTGAGCGCCTGAGGCTGAAGGTTTATCGGGTTGATTATTATAGGTTTAGTCATCTTTTATATTGCTGATAGGTGTTGGTTTTCGGGTTGCTTTTTCAATGGGTTCTATTTCAGACATGGTTTTGCGTGTTTCTATACCAAGGTCTTTAAATTTACGTGCATTCGGGAAGACTTGCCGCTCTAAAGAGCCCACCGCTTTGTTGTAATGATCTACGCTTTTCTCTAAGGAGCTACCAATTTTACTGATGTGCTCTACAAAGGTTGTTAGTCTGGAGTACATTTCTTCACCGAGTTTTCGAATCGCTTCGGCGTTTTCGCTACTGGCTTGTTGGCGCCAACCAAATGCTATTGCTCTTAGTAAGGCGACCAAGCTGGTGGGCGTTGCTAAGATAACGTGTTGAGCGAGTGCATCTTCAAGTAGTGAGTGGTCTTGCTCTAAGGCGGCACTAAGAAATTGGTCGCCGGGTATAAACAGAACAACGAAGTCGGGTGTGTTTTTAAACTGTGACCAATAAGCCTTTTTCGATAGCTCTTTGACTCGATCCCTTACTTGCTTTGCGTGTCGGATAAGGTGTGCTTTTCGTTCGCCATCTTTGCTTTGTTCGGTAGCCGATAGATAGGCGTCAAGAGGTGTTTTAGCGTCAACAACAATATCGCGTTGGTCTGGCATGCGAATGATCATATCAGGTCGCATAGCACCTTCTTGGGTGTTTAAGTTTTCTTGTTGAAAGAAGTCACAGTGCTCTACCAGCCCGGCTAATTCGGCAAGACGCTTTAAGGTTAGTTCGCCCCATTGGCCACGGACTTCAGGCCGTCTTAGGGCTTGAACAAGATTTCGTGTTTCACTGTGTAACTGGTGCTGGGTTTCAGTCATATTTTGTAAATATTGACTGATTGAGCCGTGAGTTTGTTGTCGATCGGCCTCTAGTTTTTTGAGTTGTTCATCGGTTTGTTTAAGTATCTCTTTAATCGGGGAGACCATCTCGCTAAAGGCTCTCTCTTTTTCATTTAAGCGCGTTTCGACGGTCATTTGTTGTTTGCTAAAGTTTTCTCTAGCAAGTTTTAGAAACTCTTCATTATTGTCTCGTAATGCTTGGCTGGATAAGGCAGAAAAACTATCGCGAAAGTTTTGCATCATACTGTCTTCATCGGCCTTCGTTTTTTCTCTTAACTCCTTTTCAATGGCTTGGCGTGTTTCATGCGTCAGTAATTCTTTTTTAAGTGCTGTGTTAGTGCGTAACATGAGCAAATAACCGCTAATAAGGCCTATGACGATGCCACCTAAAAGGAAAAAAATATCGTTAATGCCAGCCATGATTAATTGATGCGCTTAGAGTAAGGGTTGTAGAGATGTTAATAAATCGGCGGGTTTATCAATATATCTATCAGCTTGCCAGTCATTAAAGTCAATACTGTCTGGAATGTAACCGAAGGTACAGGCTATTGTTTTTAGGCCAGCTAATCGACCTGCACGAATATCACGTTCTGCATCACCAAGATAGAGTGCGTTCATGGGTAAAACATCCAGCTGTTTACAGGCTAATAAAATAGATTCGGGGTGTGGTTTTGGGTGGTTGACCTGATCAGCGCAAACGATACAACTGGCTCTATTAATTAGCGCTAATTTCTCTAAGAGGGGCAGTGTTAAATAGGCTGGTTTATTCGTCACAATACCCCAAGGGATTTGATGTTTTTCAAGAAACAGTAAGCTGTCTTCAAATCCATCAAATAGTGTTGATTCATTAGCAATGTTTTGTTGGTAATGGCCAAGTAAGGATGCTTTAATTTTTTCATGCTGGTCACTGGATAGGGCAGACCCAAAGCCGAGCTCTATTAAACCATTAGCACCGTTTGAGACGATAGGTCGTATCGTTTCATAAGGTAACGCTGGCTGATTGTTTTGTACTAAGGCGACATTTAATGCGGCGGCAAGGTCTGGCGCGGTATCGACTAAGGTGCCATCAAGGTCAAATAAAACCGCATCGACTTGCCAATCATGCATTGCAATGGACATAATGGATTAGACCGTCTTTTTAAAGACGCAAATGTAATTCACACTGATGTCATCGGACATAGAGAAGGACTTGTTAAAAGGGTTGTATTCAATACCTCGGCTATCTTCCAGTGTTAAACCTGCTTGTCGTGCCCATAAGGCTAGTTCGGAAGGTTTTATGAAGCTGGCATAATCATGTGTGCCTTTGGGCATCATGCCGAGGATGTATTCGGCACCGATAATGGATAATAGGTAGGCCTTTGGGTTTCTATTTAGGGTGGATAGGAAAACGTAGCCGCCCGGTTTAACGAGTGTTGAACACGCGTTAATAATTGCTACCGGGTCAGGAACATGTTCGAGCATTTCCATGCAGGTAACACAGTCAAATTGCTCCGGTTTTTGGCTGGCCAATGCTTCAACACTGATGTGCTGGTAATTGACGGAAACACCGCTGTCTAAACTATGAAGGTCAGCAACGTCTAGCAGTTCTTTGCCTAAATCAATACCCGTTACATTAGCGCCTTTAAGCGCCATTGACTCAGATAAAATACCGCCGCCACAGCCAACATCTAAAACATCTTTGCCGGACAACGAAACTGTTTTATCAACTAAGTTAAGACGTAACGGGTTAATTTGATGCAGTGTTTTAAAGTTGCCCTCGGTGTCCCACCACTGGGAAGCCATAGCGCTAAATTTTTCGATTTCACTTGGGTTTACATTGTCTTTAGTCTGCGTCATTTGATTATTTTACACCGCTTTATTGGGTTGATGATGAAACGGGTTAATTTTTCTTTGCCAGTGTTTTACTTTTTCAATTAGCTGGGCTTCATCCAGGGTGGTTAATTGCTGATCTTGCATTAAACGTTGGCCAGCAACCCATACATCAGTAATTTGAGAGCGGTTTGCAGAATAAATCAGTGTAGAAATAACATCATAAATAGGTTGAGTTTCAATGCTATTAAGATTTATTGCGAACATATCGGCTTGTTTTCCAATTTCAAGGGAGCCTATTTTTTTATCTAATCGTAGGGCTTTCGCGCCGTTTATGGTAGCCATACGCAAAGCAGTTTTTGCGGGTAATGCATCTGCTTGTTTAGTGCGGCCTTTGGTTAACAGCGCAGCCGTTTTGGTTTCACCCAACATATCAATATCATTGTTGCTAGCCGAACCGTCTGTTCCAATAGCAATATTAATATTTGACGTGATTAATTCATTAACAGGGCAAAAACCACTGGCAAGTTTTAAGTTTGATTCGGGGCAATGTATAACATTAACGCGGTGTTCGGCGATTAACTGAATATCGGTGGCGCTTAGGTGGGTCATATGTATGGCCATTAAGTCGGGGTTTAATAGGCCAAGATTGTTTAATCGTGCGATAGGGCTTACACCATGTTTGGCAATTGACTGTTCGACTTCATTTTCTGTTTCGTGTAAATGAATATGCATCGCCAAGCCCAGTTCATCCATGATGGGTTGAATGGTTTTTAAAGAATCATCACAAACGGTATAAGGGGCGTGCGGGGCAAAGGTAAAATGAATGAGTTCATTGCTACGGAAGTGATCATGAACTGCAAGGCCTTTACTGATATATTCATTTAAGTCTTTAGCCCAACGCGTTGGGAAATCTATAACCGGAATACCAAGACATGCTCTTATACCCGTGTTCGAGACGGCAGTTGCAGTCTGGTCGATAAAGAAGTACATGTCATTAAAACAGGTTGTGCCGCCCCTAATCATTTCTGCAATGGCAAGCTCAGTACCGTCTTTGACAAAATCACTATCGGCTAAAGCTGTTTCAGCAGGCCAGATGTGGTCGTTTAGCCATTCGTTTAGCGGTAAATCATCAGCAAGGCCCTTTAAGAGGCTCATAGCCGCATGAGTGTGCGCATTTATAAAACCGGGTGCTAAGGCGTGATCGTTACATTCTATTAGTTCAACGGGGCTGTATTTCTTCGCATCTTGTTGAGGTAAAACATCAATAATAATATCGTCTTGAATGATAACAGCGTGATTTTTTAAAACGTTATCGTCAGCATCTACGGTGATAACCCAGCGGGCATTAATTTGAAGACTTACTTGCATAATTAAGTGATGAAACCAGAAACGTTAATATAGGGCGCCATTCGCTCGGCTAGATGACGCGATAATAGTAAGTGTTAAATAGGGCCAGCAGTCATGACGTGATAATAAAGTATAGCCAGATCTAAACAGTACGCAAGCCCTAGCCATTTGATAAAAAAGTAGGCTCAAAAGTGTTGTTAGCGCCTGATAGTAGCTTTTTGGTTCAGCGGCGATTTTTGTATTAAAAGCTGGGTTTTTGGCGAGGCATTAGTGAAGACAGGGAGCTAACAATTGATAACGTGCCATGAGTTGCGCCAAATATTAACGATTGTGACCGAAAAAAAGGTGCTTGAAGCGCCAGATGACAGTAAAATGAAGGCTTTAATTAATTAGCATTAATGGTAATTTAATGGCTCAACTTCTGGCAATAGCAGCAGGTGGATCAGTCGGCGCAGTGATGCGCTTTATTGTATCGACGGGCATATATAGCTGGCTTGGCCGTGGGTTCCCTTATGGAACCTTGGTTGTTAATGTTATTGGTTCGTTATTAATGGGACTGTTGTACGAACTATTTTTGCAGCGTTTGTCGGTTTCACCTGAAGTAAGAGCAGTGTTATTGGTTGGCTTTTTGGGTGCGTTTACAACATTTTCTACCTTCTCAATAGAGACCATTAATTTAATTGAGCAAGGTTATGTAATAAAGGCCATTGTTAATGTTTTAGCTAGCGTCATTTTATGCGTGCTAGCTGCTTGGGTTGGCCTGCTAATCGCGAGGCAATTATGAAAACAGAATCAGTCAGAATCGCTCGAATTTATTTAACCGAAGCGGATCATCAGCTTAATAAAATTATGCAATACCTTCATGATCATGAAAGCATCTCTGGCGCAACGGCTTATAGAGGCGTTGAGGGCTATGGCTTATCTGGAAAGATGCATGACTCGTCGTTAATTGATTTGTCGTTTGATTTGCCTGTTACCATTGAATTTTTTGATCAATCAGAAAAAGTGTTGATGGCAATTAAACATGTAAAAGAAAACTTCAATGTCAGTCAAACCCTTAGTTGGTTAGCTGAACACCACCACTAAACTAAATTTAAAAAGGAAAGCTACATGCTTGACCCACAGCTTTTAAGAAACAACCCTGAAGAAGTGAAAACAGCCATGCAACGTCATGGTGCTGATTTGGATCTAGAGGTATTTAATGCGCTTGAAACACAGCGTAAAGATATTCAAGTGAAAACTCAAAACTTACAAAACGAACGTAATAAACGCTCCAAGTCGATAGGCATGGCGAAAGCCAAAGGCGAAGATATTCAGCCTTTATTAGACAGTGTTTCTCAATTAGGTGATGAGTTAAAAGCCGCTGAAACGGAATTACAGGGAATCCAGTCCAAATTGCAGGCTATTCAGCTCTCATTACCCAATATTCTTGCTGATGATGTACCACTCGGTAAAGATGAAGAGAATAACGTTGAGCTTCGTAAATGGGGCGTGATACCGCAGTACGATTTTGACGTTAAAGACCATGTGGATTTGGGTCAATCATTGGCGGGAATAGATTTTGAAGCCGGTGCAAAAATAGCGGGTTCACGTTTTGTTACCCTATCGGGTCCATTAGCTAGGCTTCAACGTGCATTGACGCAGTTTATGTTAGATATGCATGTCGATCAGCATGGGTATAAAGAAACTTATGTGCCATACCTTGTTAATAAAGACAGTTTGTTAGGAACGGGGCAGTTACCTAAGTTTGAAGAAGATTTATTTAAAATTTCAGACGACTCGCCGTATTATTTAATTCCAACGGCAGAAGTGCCTGTTACGAATTTAGTGCGTGATGAGATTATCGCTGCAGACCAAATGCCGCTAAAGTTTGTTGCCCATACGCCTTGTTTTAGAAGTGAGGCAGGCGCCTATGGTAGGGATGTAAGAGGCATGATTCGCCAACATCAGTTTGAAAAAGTTGAGTTGGTTCAAGTGGTCAAGGCGTCTGATTCTGAACAGGCTCATGAACAGTTAACTCAACATGCAGAGAGTATTTTGCAAGCGTTGAACTTGCCTTACCGCCTCATGTTGTTGTGCTCAGGTGATACTGGCTTTTCGGCAACAAAAACCTATGATCTTGAGGTTTGGTTACCTGGTCAAGAGGCGTATCGCGAAATTTCATCGTGTAGTAATTTTAATGATTTTCAAGCACGCCGGTTAAAAGCGCGCTGGCGTAACCCAGAAACAGGTAAACCAGAGTTAGTGCATACGATTAATGGTTCGGGTTTAGCGGTAGGTCGGACGTTAATTGCCGTGATGGAGAATTATCAGCAAGCCGATGGGTCCATTAAAGTCCCTGATGCTTTACAACCTTATATGGGAAAAGTCACCTCGATTACGTTGTAAATAATCGACGCATAAAAAAAGCCCCTAAAAGGGGCTTTTTTTATGGGTAAAGCTAAAGACTACTCACGACCACTTACTGCACCGAGTATGTGTAAAAGGCTAGTGAATAAGTTGAATAAACTAATGTATAGCGACACGGTTGCCATAATATAGTTGGTTTCACCACCATGAATAATTTCGCTAGTTTGATAAAGAATCATGCCGGACATCAACATAATAAACATAGCAGAAACACCCAAAGATAAAGCAGGGATGTTAAAGATCATAGCGCCAATGCCTGCTAAGAAAGCCACTAAAATACCCACCATTAAAAAACCAGAAATAAAGCTAAAGTCTTTTTTAGTGGTTAGTGCGTAGCTAGATAAGCCTAGAAAAATAACACCTGTGCCGCCTAACGATGTCATGATCAGCTCATGACCGTTTGAAAAGGCACTGATATACATATTAAGGATAGGGCCGAGTGTTATTCCCATAAAGCCGGTTAAAGCAAATACGCAAACAATACCCATAGAGCTATTTCTAAATTTTGTTGTTAGCCATAGTAAGCCAAAGTAGCCGACTAATGTAATGATCAACCCAGGATGTGGAAGGTTTAAGCTCATTGATAATGCAGCAGTACCTGCACTAAAGAGTAATGTCATGGCAAGTAGCATATAGGTGTTTTTTAACACCTTATTGGTAGCTAAAATACTCTCTTCACTACGAGAAATAGATTGATTAAATTGGTTCACTTAAAATACCTCATTGATAATTAAAAAATGCTCAACAGATATGACTCTGTACCGCATAGAAGGTTCAATCTTACGTATTCAATAAAATACTTCAAGTCTTTTAACAATTCCGCTGGAAAAAATCCTCAGACTTAAGTAATATGCGCGGCTTGAAAGCAAAACATTTAATGATTGCTCTCAATATAATCGCTTAAAACTGGAGAGATGGCAGAGCGGTTGAATGCACCGGTCTTGAAAACCGGCAAGGGGTCAAACCCTTCCAGGGTTCGAATCCCTGTCTCTCCGCCATATATAAACCCTATGTATTTGATACGTAGGGTTTTTTTATGATAATCGATTAACTGTCCCACCATTCGTCCCACCACATTGAATTGGTTATCTAACTTATAAGTAACCTTTCTCAGCAAAGCTGACTGTTTCGTCGTGACCAACCACAAAGTGGTCTAAGGTGCGTATATCCACGGTTGCCAGTGCTTGTTTAAGTCGCTGAGTGATGTCTTTATCTGCTTGTGATGGAGTTGCTATGCCGGATGGGTGGTTGTGCGCGAAGATGACGGCAGCGGCGTTATGCTGTAGAGCTGCTTTTACGACTTCTCTTGGGTAAACACTAGCACTGTCGATAGTGCCTTTAAAAAGCTCTTCGTATTTGATTAAGCGATGCTGGTTATCAAGATACAAACATGCAAAGATTTCTCTTTGTTTGTCGGCTAATGATAAAGTTAAGAACTGACGCACTGTTGTTGGGTCGCTCATCGTTTCTGAATTAGGTCTTTGTAATACCTCAAGTAGTATCGCTTTGGCTTTATCTATGATTTGCTCACTTGTTACAGTGTGAGTCGTTTGATAAGTCCCGGTTGTTTCATTTAGTGTGAATGCTTGCATGATCGTTTCCTTAGTTAATAACATAAAGAAATGACTGAAAAACTGTGAGAGAAACGAGCAGTTAGGTTTTATATAAATTGAGTCTCAAGGCGATTTAACATAGTTGCGATTATGCGGTGAAGCAGGCAGTGGTTTTGCACACTGCGCATAATTGCTGATTATGTTTACATCATGCTGATACAAGCGCGAATGATTAATGAGCGAACTCTCAGTGGTTGAATGCTCGACAGAAAAGGGTGCTTTTTCGTTTCAGCGGTTTGTTGCTAGATTTACATTCGAGATGAAAACCCGAATCCGAAGTGGGGTGCCTTATGGCGAGCATGGGGTAGGGGACCCATGCACGTTTAGATATAAGTTTTTAAAAATTATAAAATTTTGCAAAAAAATTATTTGCGGATTAGAGCCAATCAACAGTAATAAGGGTTCATGTTAAATCGCTCATTCATTTGTTTGAGTAGTCATCAAGAAACCGACCCATCGTAAGATCAGGATCGTTAGACACTTCCCGTCTTGCAGCGCTCATCAGTTGCTCGTTGAATTCGACTCCTCTTTCGGCTGCACAACGTTGAAATGTCTTAAGCGCTAGGCTAGCAAAGTTCTGGTTTTCTTGAAAAACAAGGTGGAGTAATGTTGAGTTTCTACCGTTATTTGCTGATTGTTGAAGCTTGTTTACGATGTTTCCAAAAAGGCCCATTATTAGTTTCCTCCTAAAGATGAATACTCACTGCTTTCAAACCAAGAGTAAATTAAAGCTCCTTGCAGAACCGTACCATCAGTTTGATTAAGAATATCCGCCATGTTGCGAGTCATTTTCGCTATTGTTAATAAATCTTCTTTTTCAAATGCTATTAAATAGTTGGCAAAAATGCTATCAGGTAAAACTTTTAAGTGATACCTCGTCTTTACATCGGTGATCATGGCAGTAATAGTTGTTAAACTATAGGTGGCGACCTCAGCGTCACTTTTTGAAGTTGCTAAGTTAATGATGTCTTTAGCGTAATGTGAAATAGCGTTCCCAACTTCATGCCTGTGCGCCACTTTTTTTAGAATATCCTCGACTGAGGGTTCACGGTTTTTTTTGAAAAATCCAAACATGATTAATGCTCCTTAGTTTTGTTAAGTACATAGATTCCATTCGTTAGTGCAATCCATATTACACGAATCTTAGTAAGTTGGAAGTTTGTGTTGTTGTTTGAATATTCTTGTCATATGCTCTTTAGTAAATTACAAGGAATGTAAATGGACGCAAAAAAATCATCTGACTTTATTAATAAATTAATAAGCTTTTCCCAAAAAGCAGCTAAGTTTGGCTGGCAGGGCGCGAAGAAGGGTGCAAGCCATGTTTCTGAAACCTATCCCGAAGCTATTGATAGTGCGGATAGGCTTTTTAACGATACTAAGAGCGTATTAAACGATAAATACAAAAACGCGACTGAAGTCGTTTACGCTTTCCGTGAAGAGATCGTTGTTATTAGTGTGTTGGCTGCATTAAAGAACGGTTCCAATCTTGTTTTTGATTCTCAAATTGAACTGGCTGCTTTAGAAGCTATACGACGTGGTTATAGCGCTATAAGTCCTAGTGCCTCTGTTGAAGATATTAGTTTATATTTTCAAGCTGTTCCTCAAGAAGAAATCCTTGGGCATGTAAGCCATATTGTGGGTATCACTCATGAGGTATTAGTAGTTGATGCTATTAATACAGCAGGTAATGGGGACACCGCTAGCTTGTTTGATGAAACTAATCACCCTGTGGCCGATATTCTTATTGTTAATTCTGATGGGGTTGCTGAAGAGGTTCAATTAAAAGCGACCGACTCAATTAGCTATATCTATGAGCATCTAAGAAACAATCCTGATGTGGATGTGATTTCAACGGATGAAGTTGCCAGTGCAATGAATAATGAGCAAGTGACTTCATCTGGTTTTGAAAATGAAGAGCTGCGTCAGGTGGTGGAGCAAACTTTAGGAGAGCTTTCTGAGCATACGTATAACGAGTATGTTGTTGGTGGAACATTGGCGGTCATTATTAGTCTAGCGATTAACATCACACCCTTATTGAAACAGTATTTTGCAGCTACAGACGAAGCAGAGAAAGAACGGGTCAAGGCAGAGATTGCTTCTACAGCTAAATGGACAACCGCTAGAACTACTGGGTTTATTACCGCACTCCAAGTATCAGGTTTAGCGCCTGTGCTCACAACGTGGTTAGTCGCCAAGACCCTGTTTGTCGTCGCCAAAGTTTATGGGCCAGGTCTGGTCAGTAGCGCCAGCAGTGCTTTATCCACTAAAGCTCGTGATGCGTTTTATAAAACCGCATGGAATTTATCAGGAAAGTTGAGAGGTTTTGGGTTTTAAAGTCAGGAGAAGGAATAAATGGAATTTTTAATAATTGCCTATTTCATAATAGGCTTAGTACATGCAAACAGTAGAGTAAATAACCCTAATCCCGCGTTGCGCACAATATGGGCTAATGACAAATCATGCTCATTTTCTTTACGTCTAGGGGGCTTTTTGTTAATAGCTTTTTTTTGGCCAATAACAATGATTCTAGGGTAGGAATATGAATTACAGCATTTTAAAAATTGCTAGCCGATATTGTGGTGCTGGAGTATTAACATCGTTGCTTTTTTGTATGGCAATGTTTTTATCACTTCCTGCTACGGCTGGCTTTTACGATAAACCCGCTAAAATTCGAACGACTCCGGAAGAGTGGTTGCCACACGCTTTAGCTGGTGATGCACAGTCTCAGTTAAACCTTGGTTGGGCTTATGAAAATGGTGCCAAAGGCGTTGAAAAAAGTTTAACTGAAGCAGCGAAGTGGTACGGCATGGCAGCAGCAAATGGTTTGCATAGAGGAGTGCTGTTATACGCTGAAGCGTTAGAAGAGGGTAAGGGCTGTCTCTTATACACATCTGACGCTGCCGACGATATGCAGTGTGTAGA
>OJDA01000144.1_pt1 | contig 19863 bp, 23 predicted proteins | sample 1592551 | NCBI WGS metagenome assembly OJDA01 (sample SAMN05416810, study PRJEB24817) | seawater metagenome | isolation source: Sea water | place: Canada:Atlantic | collected 2013-07
TAGCGTCTCGTGGGCTCGGAGATGTGTATAAGAGACAGCCAATGGCCCCCAGCCGTAGGGCGGGCCATGCCCGCCGCACAAGACCCCATCAAGCACCAACCCCGGCTCAACCCAACAACACACAAAACCCCTAAATGAAAATCCTCGTCACCGGCCACGCTGGCTTCATCGGCTTCCACACCGCACAACAACTGCTGCGGCGCGGCGATGCCGTGGTCGGCCTCGACGTGGTCAACGACTACTACGACCCCACCCTCAAGGAAGCGCGCCTGCAAGAGCTGCAACGCACCGCCGACCAAACCGGCAGCGCCTACCACAGCATCCGCGCCAACCTCGCCGACCGGGCCGCCGTAGAACAATGCTTCGCCCAACACCGCTTCGACCGCGTCATCCACCTCGCCGCCCAGGCCGGCGTGCGCTACTCACTCGAAAACCCCCACGCCTACGTCGAAAGCAACCTCATCGGCTTCACCCACATCATCGAAGCCTGCCGGCACGCCAACACGCCGCATCTCACCTACGCCAGCACCAGCAGCGTCTACGGTGCCAACACACAGATGCCGTTCTCAGAACACATGGCCACCGTGCACCCCCTGCAGTTCTACGCCGCCACCAAACGCGCCAACGAACTCATGGCCCACAGCTACAGCCACCTGTTCCGCCTGCCCACCACCGGCCTGCGCTTCTTCACCGTGTACGGCCCCTGGGGCCGGCCCGACATGGCCCTGTTCCAGTTCACCAAAAACATCCTCGAAGGCAAGCCCATACAAGTCTTCAACAACGGCAACCACAGTCGAGACTTCACCTACGTGGATGACATTGTGGAAGGCGTCATTCGTGCCAGCGACCAGATCGCTCAGCCCAATCCGATGTGGGACAGCAAAAACCCGGACCCCGCCACCAGCAATGCCCCGTGGCGCCTGTTCAACATTGGCAACAACAGCCCGGTGAACCTCATCGAGTACATCGATGCCATTGAGCAGGTCTTAGGCAAGCAAGCCATCAAGGAGCTGCTGCCGTTACAACCTGGCGACGTGCCCGACACCTACGCCGACGCCTCCCGCCTGCAGCAAGCCGTGGGCTACAAGCCCGCCACGCCCGTCACGCAGGGCGTGGCCGCCTTCATCGACTGGTACCGGGAGTACTACAAGGCATGAAGCCCACCGTGACCGGCATCGACAACGCCCGCATTGCCGTCATCGGCCTCGGCTACCTCGGCCTGCCGCTGGCCGCCGAGTTCGGCCGCGTCGCCGACACCATCGGCTTCGACATCAACGCCAAGCGCATCGAAGAGCTGCAGGCCGGCCATGACCGCACCCGCGAACTCAGCGCGGAAGAGCTGGCCGACATTCCGCGCCTGCGCTACGCCCGTGAAGAACGAAAACCTCACCTGCGTGCGTCCAACGTCAATCCATCAATTCAGCTTCACAACAAGACTCAGGGATCATAATGACAACCTACCGCAACCCTCTGGCCCGGCTCAGCCGCAATGAAAAACGCCGCGGCGGCCTCGTGCTGGGCTTGGTTATCGTCACGGCCGTACTGGAAACCGGCGGCGCTGCCTCGCTCATGTCGTTTCCGAGCGTACTGGCCAACCCCGACGGGGCGCAGGCCAGCGCGATGCTCAACGCCATGTTTGATGGCCTTGGCTCCACCTCGGCGGACACCTTCCTCCTCGCGTTGGGCGCGGCCGCCTTCGGGCTGATCCTGTTCTCCGCCTTTGTGTCACAGCTTCTGAGAAGCGCAGTTGGAGGGCTGAATTGATGCGGATCCTGATTACTGGCGGTGCCGGTTTTATCGGTTCGGCGGTTGTGCGCCAGCACATCGCGGAAACAGGTGCGACCGTGATCAATATCGACGCTCTGACCTATGCCGGCAATCCCGAGTCCCTGGGGGATGCGCGTGAGAACCCGCGGCATGTGTTCGAGCACGTGGATATTGCCGACCGTGCGGCCCTGGAACGGGTGTTCCGGGAGCACCGACCGGATGCCGTGATGCACCTGGCGGCTGAATCTCACGTGGATCGGTCCATCGAAGGCCCGGCGGCATTCGTGGAGACCAACGTGACCGGCACGCATAACCTACTGGAGGCGGCCCGTGGCTACTGGTCGAAGCTTGGGGGTGAAGCGAAAGAACGCTTCCGCTTCCATCATGTGTCCACGGATGAGGTGTACGGGGATCTCGGGCCGGACGACCCCGCCTTTACCGAAGACACGCCCTATGCCCCGAGCTCGCCATATTCGGCCAGCAAGGCGGCAAGCGACCATCTGGTGCGTGCATGGCATCGCACCTATGGGCTGCCGGTCATGATCACCAACTGCTCGAACAACTACGGGCCTTATCAGTTCCCGGAAAAGCTGGTTCCCCTGATGGTCCTCAATGCCCTGGACGGCAGGCCGCTGCCGGTCTACGGGCGCGGTGACAACGTCCGCGACTGGCTGTATGTCGAGGACCACGCGCGGGCCCTTCGCCATGTGCTGGCCCACGGCGCAGTCGGGCGCACCTACAACATCGGAGGGCGTTGCGAACGGACCAATCTCGAGGTTGTTCATGCCCTTTGCGCAGTCCTCGACGAACTCGCACCGAACGAGCAAGGCCCCTACGCACGCTTGATCGAGTTCGTGACCGATCGCCCCGGCCACGACCGCCGCTACGCCATCGACGACACCCGCATCGCGAATGAGCTGGGCTGGCAGCCGACTGAGAGCTTCGAGACGGGCTTGAGGAAGACCGTGCAGTGGTACCTCGACAACCCTGAATGGGTTGAACGCGTGCGCTCCGGCGCCTACCGCCAGTGGATCGACGCGAATTACGCGAACCGAGGGCGGGCCGCATGAAGATCCTTCTTCTTGGCAGCAACGGCCAGGTAGGCTGGGAGCTGCAACGAGCGCTCGCCCCCCTGGGCGAAATCACGGCACCGACACGCACCGAAACGGGCGGGTTATGTGGCGACCTCACGCGGCCGGATCTGTTGGCAGCCACAGTGAGACAGGTCGCGCCAGACGTCATCGTCAACGCCGCGGCCTACACCGCGGTGGACCAGGCAGAGTCGGAACCGGAACTCGCCCATGCCGTCAACGCAACCGCGCCAGGGATCCTGGCCGCCGAAGCACAGACCCTTGGAGCCTGGCTGGTGCACTACTCGACCGATTACGTCTTCGATGGAACCGGCACGCGCCCCTGGCGCGAGGATGACCAGACCGCCCCCCTCAACGTCTACGGCCGGACCAAACGCGATGGCGAGCAGGCCATTCGGGAGAGCGGCTGCCGGCACCTCATCTTGCGCACCAGCTGGGTCTATGCCTCCCGGGGGCGGAACTTCATCCGCACCATGCTGCGCCTGGCAGTCGAGCGCGATGCGCTGCAGGTGATCGACGACCAGTTCGGTGCCCCCACTGGCGCGGAGCTCATCGCGGACACCACCGCCCAGATCCTCTCGCAACCGCTGGACCCGGCTGAGATCGGTGGTCTTTATCATCTTGCGGCCGCGGGCGAGACCACCTGGCATGGTTTTGCCCGATTGGTGATTGCCACGGCGCGCGATGCCGGCTGGCCCGTCCGGGTTGCCGATCAAGCGATCCAGGCCGTCCCCACAGAGGTGTTTCCCACGGCGGCACGCCGTCCAGGCAATTCCCGGCTGAACTGCACAAAGCTGGAGACCACTTTCGGCCTGCGCATCCCCGATTGGCGCGGCGGTGCACTTCGTGCCCTCGACGAGATCCTCGCCTGCAAGGCACCGGCAACAGGAGGCAACGCATAATGCGGCGCAAAGGCATCATCCTCGCCGGCGGCTCCGGCACCCGCTTGCACCCGGCCACGCGGTCGATCAGCAAGCAGTTGCTGCCGGTCTACGACAAACCGATGATCTACTACCCGCTGAGCACCCTGATGCTCGCGGGCATTCGCGACATCCTGATCATCTCCACGCCCCAGGACACCCCGCGCTTCGAGCAACTGCTGGGGGACGGCGGGCAGTGGGGGCTCAACCTTCAGTATGCCGTCCAGCCATCCCCGGACGGCCTCGCGCAGGCCTTCATCATCGGAGAGGACTTTATCGGCACAGAACCCTGCGTGCTGGTGCTCGGCGACAACATCTTCTACGGCCACCACTTCAACGAACTGCTGGACAACGCCATGAAGCGCGAGCAGGGCGCGACCGTGTTCGCCTACCACGTGCATGACCCTGAACGCTACGGCGTCGCAGAGTTCGATGCCGACGGCAAGGTGCAATCGCTGGAGGAAAAGCCCAGGCAACCGAAATCCAGCTACGCCGTCACCGGCCTTTATTTCTACGACGCCAACGTCGTGGCGATGGCCAAGGCGCTCAAGCCCTCGGCTCGCGGCGAACTGGAAATCACCGACCTCAACATCGCCTACATGAATGCCGGGAAACTGCATGTGGAGATCATGGGCCGCGGCTACGCCTGGCTGGATACCGGAACCCACGACTCCCTGCTCGACGCCAGCCAGTTCATCGCCACGCTGGAACAACGCCAGGGGCTCAAGGTCGCCTGCCCGGAAGAAATCGCCTACCGCGCCGGCTGGATCGATGCCAGCCAGCTTGAGGAGCTGGCCCGACCCCTGCTCAAGAACGGCTATGGCCGCTACCTCCAGCGTGTCCTGAAAGAAAGGGTTTTTTGAACATGAAAGCCACGCCGTTAAGAATCCCCGACGTCCTGCTCCTTGAACCCCGCGTGTTCGAAGACGAACGCGGCTTCTTCTACGAAAGCTACAACCAGCAGGCCTTCGACGAGGCCGTTGGCCACCCCGTCACGTTCGTACAGGACAACCACAGCCGCTCCGTAAAGGACACCCTGCGTGGTCTGCACTATCAGCTTCCGCCGCATCCGCAGGGCAAGCTGGTACGTGTGACGCTCGGCGAGGTCTTCGACGTGGCCGTGGACATCCGCCGCGGGTCGGCCACCTTCGGGCAGTGGGTGGGGGAAACGCTCTCCGCCGAAAACCGCCGACAGCTATGGATTCCACCCGGCTTCGCCCACGGCTTTCTGGTCACCAGCGACATCGCAGAATTTCAGTACAGGTGCACCGACTTTTATGCGCCTGAATGCGAGCGATCCATACATTGGGCAGACGAAGAGCTCGCGATAGACTGGCCGTTAGGTGAAAACATAGATCCACTTGTATCTCAGAAAGACAGGCAGGCGGTCTCCTTTGCCCGGGCCGAGAAGCACGAAAAGGAAGCCGAAAGCGTATGAGCCTGGTGAAATGGGTCGACTTCCAAAGTCTCGGCGACGAGCGCGGCAGCCTGGTCGCCGTCGAAATCGGCATGGACAAAGCTGTCCCTTTCGACATCAAACGTGTGTACTACATCTACCACACGGAAATGGGTGTGAGCCGCGGTTACCACGCCCACAAAAAGCTGAAACAGGTTGCCATTTGTGTAGCCGGTAAATGTCGTATGGTGCTGGATGATGCCAGAAACCGGGAAGAAGTCTGGCTTGATTGCCCAACCAAGGGCCTCTTGATTGAGGATCTGGTCTGGCGGGAAATGCACGATTTCAGTAAAGACTGCGTGCTGCTGGTGCTTGCCAGTGAGCACTACGACGAATCCGATTATATTCGCGATTACGATCAATTTTTAAAGGTGCCCCATTCATGAAAATTCATCCAACTGCGATCGTTTCAGCTAAAGCCAACATTGCGGAAGATGTTGTTATAGGTGCCTACTCAATCGTTCACGATAATGTAGTCTTAGCTTCCGGCACTGAGATCCAGAGCTATTGCGAGCTTGGCGTTAGCAATGGGATGTCTGGTGGAGATCTGTTAAATATAGGGAAAGACTCACTTGTAAGATCCCATAGTGTGTTCTATGAAGGTTCTGTTTTCGGAGATGGTTTAATTACCGGGCATAGAGTCACGGTAAGAGAAAAAACGTTGGCTGGAAGGGGCCTTCAAATTGGTACATTATCCGATATTCAGGGGCATTGCGAGATTGGCGATTACGTCCGCTTCCACAGTAATGTTCACATTGGCCAAAGAAGTCAAATCGGCAACTTTGTCTGGATATTTCCATACGTGGTTCTCACCAATGACCCGCACCCACCGAGCGAAACTCTCATAGGTGCTAAAGTGCGGGACTTTGCAGTTATCGCAACAATGTCGGTGATCTTGCCCGGGGCTATTGTTTCCGAGGGCTGTCTTATTGGCGCCCATTCCTCTTTAAAAGGGGAAACCGAGGCAGGCTATGTCTATGCTGGCGCGCCCGCCAAAAAGATCTTTCCTGCTTCTCAACTAATGCTTTCTGATGGACGTGGTGCTGCTTATCCTTGGACGCGGCATTTCAAGCGAGGGTATCCGGAAGAAGTCATTGAGCGCTGGGGGAGGGGGCGTGATTCAATTTCTTGACCTAAAAGTAATCAACGCCCAATACCGAGACGAACTCGTGGCCGCCGCAACCCGAGTCATCGACTCCGGCTGGTACATCCAGGGCAGTGAAGTAAAGGCTTTTGAAGAAGAGTTCGCCGATTACTGCGGCAGCAAACACTGCGTCGGTGTAGCCAATGGCCTCGACGCGTTGACCCTCACCCTCAGAGCCTGGAAAGAAATGGGCAAACTGAAAGAGGGTGATGAAGTCATCGTTCCGGCTAATACGTACATTGCCAGCATACTGGCCATCACCGAAAACCGGTTAAAGCCCGTACTGGTAGAGCCGGACGAGGCCACGTTCAACCTGTGCCCTGAAAAAACCGCAGCGGCCATCACCCCCAACACCAAGGCCATCGTAGCCGTTCACCTCTACGGCCAGATATCCCCAATGCCAGCGCTGATGCAACTGGCGGATAAACATGGCCTGCTGGTTCTGGAAGACGCTGCCCAGGCACACGGCGCCAGCATAGATGGCCGAAAAGCTGGCACCTGGGGAAGCGCAGCCGGATTCAGCTTTTACCCAGGCAAAAACCTCGGTGCCCTGGGGGACGCGGGTGCCGTTACAACCGATGATGACGATTTGGCCAAAACCATCCGGGCACTGGGCAACTACGGCAGCCACAAGAAATACGAGAATCTCTACCAGGGCGTAAACAGCCGGCTCGATGAAATGCAAGCCGCCATGCTCAGAGTCAAACTGCGCCATCTGAATGAGGAGATTCAGAGCCGGCGGCAAGTGGCCGAGTATTACCTCGCGCACATTGATAATCCGAATATTGAGTTACCGGCTGTCGATAGCCGTGAAAGTCACGTATGGCACTTGTTTGTTGTGCGGTCAGCACAGCGGGATGCGTTGCAACATCATTTGGCGGAGCAGGGAGTGCAGACGTTGATTCACTACCCGGTACCACCGCACCAGCAGAAGGCTTATCTGGCCTGGCAATCTCAGCACCATCCTTTGACAGAGAGCATTCATAAAACAGTACTCAGCTTTCCGATGGGGCCTACGTTGTGCGCTGAAGAATGTAAGAAGATCACCGTGGCATGTAATGACTGGTGAGTAACAAAAGATTGATGCAGACATTATCGGTGGATTACTTTGATCATGCGTAAAGTTGTCAGTGGATACTCTGCTGAGCTTCTCCGCGGTGTCGCAAGCGTAGCCAGCCTCAGAATCCTTGGTGTCTTGATCGGTTACGCTTTTGTTCTGATGGTTGCCCGTATATTTGGGGCTACTGCGCTGGGCCAATATCAACTGACGATTCAGGTAATTGGAACCTGTGGCTTGATCTCTACGTTGGGCTTTAACCAGCTGACATTGAAATACGCTGCACGACTGAAAACCTCTGAAGAAGGTTGGCGAAGTTTGCAAAAGCTATGCAAGCAGTGGGCTGGCATTGCCAGTGTGGCTGCGGTGGCCAGCTCAATTGCTCTGGCAGCTTTCGCTGAAGAGGTCGCTTTGCAATTTTTTGGCGGGCCTGAAGCCAAAAAGTACATTCTTCTAGCCAGTATTCTGATCCCATTCCAAGTATTAACGAACCTTGCCTGTGAGCTGTTTCGCGGCATTGGACTGATTTCACTGAGTGAGTATTTGAGAAGTATCCACGTTCGAGTTATCAACTTTCTGGTTTTAGGCTTGTTGATACTTGTCGGTGGACAAAATGTTGATTTTGTATTGCAGTCATTTGTTGTTGCGAGCCTCTCGGCATTTGTATTGGTGGCCGTTGTTGTATTGAAGAAGTTCAGGGAAAAGCATAGTGATGGCCAAGATGCTTCCTCACCAAACGTGGAAACACTGAGCCTGAAACAAAGCCTTGGCCAGTCATTGCCAATGTATCAATCCGCCTTGTTGATCTTCGCGTCCACTCAGGCGCTGGTCTACATGCTTGCTTACTTCGAGAATCCTGCCGAAGTTGCCAAATACAACGTGTCTTTACAAATAGCTAACCTTGCAAACTTTATCTTTGCTTCTGTGGTTACGGTTTCCGCGCCCATGTACTCACGGGATTTTGCTGACGACCGGGCCAAGCTTGAGGCCTCAGTTAAAGAGAGCTCTAAGATGATTTTTTGGGCAAGTGGTTCTGCAGCGGTGATGATCGGGCTTCTGAGCTATCCGTTGCTGCTTGTTTTTGGCGAGGAGTTTGCCACAGCCTGGCCTGCATTGGTTATTCTGGCTGCGGCCAACTTTGTCAATGCGTTTACCGGAGCCTCTGGCAACCTGCTGGACATGACGGGCAGTCATAAAGTCAGAAAAAATATTCTTCTTGCCAATGCCATGCTTACTGTTGTTATTGCGTTTGTTGCGATCCGGGAAGTTGGTGTTCTTGGTGTAGCTATTGGATATTTCTTTAATATGTGCTTCGGAAACCTTATCGGCGTTTATGTTGTCTATCGAAAGCTCGGTATAAACGTGATGTACGTTCCATGGGGCCTTAAAAATGCAGCTTAGAGGGACTGCTCTATGACTAATGAGGTAACCACCATTCCGGACTTTTTGATTGTGGGTGCCGCCAAGTCCGGAACATCTTCCTTGCACAGTTATCTGAGCAAGCATCCGGATATCTACATGCCAGAAAAGCGAAAGGAACTCTACTTCTGGCATGTGGCAACCAATAAGAATCGATCAATAATCGACCATGTTGGAGAAGGTAACATACCGACTCGGTTGGATGATTATCTCGGATATTTCGAGGATGCTCGAAAAGATCAGGTAAAGGGCGAAGCGTGCCCTTCCTATCTGTATTTCCATGACCACGTTCTGCAAAATCTCAAACAGCATCACACCCACTGGAGGGATGTGAAGATTATTATCATCCTGCGGGAGCCCGTAAGTCGAATTGTTTCCCAGTACCGGTTTGTGTGCAAAAAGCGACTGGACCCTGACTTTTTAAGCTTCTCAGACTCGCTCAAAGTTGAAAATGATCGTGTGAAGCGGAATGAGCTGCTTCCAGACTTGTTCTACACAGAGGTGTCGAAGTATGCAGAGCAGGTGGAGTTTTATCAAAAGAACTTCAATAACGTTCACGTGTGTCTTTATGATGAGTTGAAAGAGAGCCCTCGGAAGCTTTTGGAAGACCTGTGTAATTTTTTAAAAGTCGATAGCTCAAAGATGCCGGAGCTTGATTTCGAGGTTGTAAATGCTTCAGCTGGCGCGAAAAAACTGAAGCATCCGCTGATTGTTAAGAGGGCACGTAGCGTCGGTCGTTTGTTTTTAGGGTGGTTGCCTGATGGCTTGAAGGTCTTTCTGCGAGAAAAAATCGAAGGCGCTTTATCGGAGGCTGTGATTATTCCAGATCAAGAGGTGCGCCGATTAAGAGAGGTGTTTCAGGGGGAGATAAAAAAGCTCGAAACTATTCTTGGCAAGGATCTTTCCTTTTGGGCAATGTCAAGAAAATAAAGTGAGGCCACAGAAAATGCCGGAAAACAAACCAAGAATCAGCGTGCTCATTCTCACCTTCAATCAAGCTCAGTTCGTCGAGAGAGCGCTGCAAAGCGTCGTGGAACAGCAATCGAGCAACTATGATCTTGAAATTATAGTAACGGACGATGGGTCGTCAGATGGAACCGTTGATGTTATTGATCGTTTTGTTCGCACCTCGCCAGTTTCAATAAAAGTTTTGGCCCAAAAACATGAAGGTGTAACGGCGATCGCAAAGAACTTTTTGTCGATGATCAATATTGCTAATGGAGACTTTATCGCATTCCTGGCCGGCGATGATTCCTTTTCGCAGGATCGATTTTCTCAACAGCTGGAGAAATTTTCCGCCAATCCAAATCTCAACATTTGCTATTCGGACGGTGTTAATTGCACGGCCGGTGAGATTGGGCAGCGCTGTCATTCAGCAGAGATCGTCGGTCTGATGAGAAGCGGCGATGCCGCGAAAATCTATAGGCACCTTACATCACAGGCTCCTGTTTTGTTCATACAAGGAGTTTTGGCAAAGGCAGAGTTCCTGAAGGAAATCCAGCCTTTTGATGTTGATTTAATCGCCGACGACTGGGTTTTCAATATAAAGATATTCGGTGCGTTGGTTGCAAGTGGAGGTGACTATGATTTTGAAACCAGCCCATGCTTTATCCGTAACATTCATGGAGATAATACATCCAGAAATTTGATCGTCCACTATGAACGAGTCCGCCAAGTGGCGGACAGGTACTGCAATAACAAACGTTCGATAAAGGCTAGATTTGTTGGTCAATCTTTACTTTCAACGGTCAAGAGGAAGAGGAAGGACGAATTTATATTTTTTGCTGGGAAGCTGTTTCGGTTTCCAGAGTCGCTTTATTGGTTTGCTTGGGCGCTTGCCTCAAGTGTCCAGAGAAAGCTTGCCCGTAGTTAAACGTTCAAAACACTTATTAGATGAAAATCTCAATAGCAATGGCCACCTACAACGGCGGCAAGTACCTGCGCGAGCAACTGGACAGCTTCCTGGCGCAGACGCGGTTGCCGGACGAACTGGTGATCACGGACGACTGCTCGACCGATGACACTCTGGCAATCATTGAAACGTTTGCCGCAACGGCGCCCTTCGAGGTGCGCTGGGAGCGCAACGAGCAAAACCTCGGCTACACGGGCAACTTCAACAAGGCGCTGATGAAGGCTGTCGGCGATCTGGTGTTTCTCAGTGATCAAGACGATGTCTGGTTCCCCGAGAAGCTGGAGCGTATGGAGCGTTACGCCCTCGAAGACCCCGAGGCACTGGTGGTGATGAACGACGCCGCGCTGACCGATGGTGACCTCAACGACACCGGGTTGACCAAGCTTGGACAGATCGCCTGCGCCGGCATGACTGATTTGAGCTTCGTGATGGGGTGCTGCGCTGCGGTGCGGCGGGAACTGCTCGAACTGTGCCTGCCGATCCCTGCGGGATACAAGGGGCACGACAACTGGATCGTGAAAATGGCGGAAGGGGTTGGGCGTAAACGGGTGTTTCGGGATGTGCTGCAATGTTATCGGCGCCACAACGAGAATGAATCGCAGTTTATTGCAAACCGAACGACGAAGGTCACACGTTTGTCGGTATTCAGGCTGAGGCTGGTTAGATTGCTGCGGGGTTGGGCGCAACAGGAGCAGGCGTTGGCGGTTTCGTTGGAGCAGATGCGGGCGTTCTTGGGTGGAGTCCGTTCCGCACGTAATCGGTCTGCCTTCCCGCTAACAGATAAGTTTGATTCCTTCTCTGGGCGAGTGGAGGAGCGATTATCTGCAGCGGAGGCGCGGCAAGCAGTGCGCGCGAAGCCCCGCGCGACGCGCTTGCCCGCTGTCGTGGCGCTGTGGCGAAGGGGTGCTTACGGTGAGTATTCCGGCGTTAAGACTGCCGCACTCGACCTTCTCGTTCGGTAACTGCGGACGTAAAGCGGACCATGAGGAAAACGGCAAGCGCGGACATATTTATTGTGGCGCAATCGCGATTGCTGTGGAAAGCCTCATGCCTGAGCCGGAACATGCAGCCACGGGTGCCGGGGCAGATGCCTGATCTCTTTTTCGAGCGGGTTTCAAGATGCAACACGGATGATTGGCCAATCACTGAAGGATGATTGCTGTGACCTATAGCGTTATTGTTCCTCATTACAACGATCCCGCGCGGCTGGCGCGTTTGCTGTGCTCGGTGCCGGTCGCGCGTGATGACATTGAGGTGATCGTCGTGGACGATTGCAGCCCCGACCAGCCCGCCCTGGACGCCGTGCGTGCGCGCTGGCCTCGGGTGCGTTGGCTCTCGACACCAGAAAACGGCAGGGCCGGGGTTGCCCGCAACGTGGGGCTGGATGCCGCGTGCGGCCACTGGCTGGTGTTTGCCGACTCGGATGACGAATTTCTGCCGGGGGCCTTCGAAACCTTCGACCGTGTCCTTCGGGTCGACGACGCGTTGGTGTATTTCCTCGCAGAGGCGGTTCAGGAGGTGGATGGCAGCCCGTCGGTTCGATCGGAGCGGATGAACGAACTGGTGACGGACTACGCGACAGCAGGGGATGCGGCATCGCTTCAAAGGCTGCAGCTGCAACATGTTAATCCGGTCGCGAAGGTGTACGCGCGCGCCTTCATCGAGGGCATTCAAGTGCGTTTCGGCCCGATACGGCGCAGCGACGATATGGCAGCGATGTCGCTGATGCGGCACTTGGATATTTCTTGGCGTGCAGCCTGGTTTTTGAAGCACAAGCTGATGGAGACCATGTTTCGACGCGAGCAGGCCCGACCGCTGAAAGGCATGGTGTCGGTCGATGATGCCTATCTGGGCGGCGAACGTGCTGGCGGCAAACGAGGGCGCGGCTCGGAGAACAAAGTCCCTTTCGTCGCTGCGGTCGAACTGCGTGACGGGCGCCCGCACCGCGTTCGTTTCAACCGCGTTGCCAACTTCAGCGTTCCAGCCCTCCGTCACTGGCACAAGGTTGCGCTGACGCCAGACAGCCACGTGATCTCCGACGGACTGATGGGCTTTGAAGTGCTCAACCGCGATGGAGTCGGCCATCGGGTCGTACAACCTCCTCGCGGCAAGGCGGGAACTGAGATCGAACCGTATCGCTGGCTGAACACCGTTCTGGGCAATCTCAAGACAGGACTCTCGGGTGCTCATCACGCCTTCGCGTTCAGAAAGTACGGCCATCGGTATCTTGCCGATGCCCAATATCGCTTCAATCGCAGATTCAGGCTGGCAGATATGCCCAACCGGCTTCTGGTCGCGCTGATTCAGACAAATCCACGTCCAGCCAAAGACTTGCGAACGCCAGCTGCGTCATGGACATAATCAGGTCAAGGATTATGTCCCAAAATATTTTGCGTCCTTTTGTCACCCTCTTCGTTGCAGCTATTTATGCGTTATCGCTAGCCAATATTGAGGTTATCCTTGGGGTGTCGGAATCCGACATCAAGGACCGGCTCAATTACCTAAATTACTTTTTTGTTCATGTCTCATTGATAGAGTCTTTATCCCAGGGTAATATTATATCTTTCTTCGCGTCCGAGCCCGCATTCTCGTTCCTTTGGGTTTTGCTATCTCGGCTCGTAAGCGACGAGTCGTTGGCGCTCAGCATTCTCATATTTTCATCGGCCTTGGTTGCGGCATTTGTCATCATGGAGCGCAGGGATGTTCCTTTTTTGTGGAAGGTTTTGATTCTTGTTTTTCCTTGGTTCCTCGTAAATTACATCATGACATTGCGCCAAGGGGTGGCTATAGCTGTTCTTTTGTACTCTCACTTCTATCTCACCGGCCGATGGAAGTGGATCGCGTATGCCGTGACACCGCTAATACATTACTCGTTCTTTTTGGTGTTGGGGGTGCTGATTCTATCAAATGTACTAAGCGCCAGTAAAGTAACAAATGCCGTTCGCCTCGTTGCGCTTAATGGCCTTGTTCTATGGTTGTCAAGTCTAATTCTGGCCGTCGTGAACGGATGGATTCCGACGCCAGTCATGGAATTCGAGTCTCTGGTTCTCGGTTACGCTGATAAGGTAGCGGGAGGGTTTGGGTTCGGTATATTGTATTGGGGGGGGGTTCTCACATTAATGCTTGCTTCCGAAAGGGATTTCATTAAGAATAACTTGGCTTCGATATTTGCGATCACGCTATACTTATGCGGGGCATTATTCTTTTCGCCAATGAGCAGAGTTCTTCAAAGCTTTTCACCTATTATTTTGTTGGTTGGTTTCCAGCTAACTGGATATCGGCTTGTGGCCTTCAAGGGGCTTTTGCTTTTGCACGTTATATACTTTTTCGCAACATCGCTATATGAGGGTGGGCCAAGTGGAATGCTCGTGGAGGTGGGTTGAATGACAAAGGCGGTGGTTTATACAGCGATCGCAGATAACTACGACTTTCTAAGGCCTGTCCCGAAGAATTTGAGGGGGAGGCTGGAGTTCGTTTGTTTTTCAAACCAACGTTATCGGGGGGGGCGCAGGAAGGGTTGGGAGATCCGCGATTTAATCTCGCTTGCGAGTGATCCAATTCGGGCATGTCGTTTCGTTAAGGTTAGTCCTCATGAGTTTTTCCCGGAATACGAGATCTCTTTATGGCTTGATGGGAATATATCATTTAATGAAGGGCTTCTTTCATGCTTAAAAAACTTTCATGAAGGTAAGGAAAAAATCGTTGGCGTTAAGCACCCGACGAGGAACTGTATTTACGCTGAGGCCCGAGAGTGTGTAAGACTAAAGAAGGATATAGAGGAGGTTATTGAAGAGCAGGTGTTGTTGATTGATAAGCATGGGTTTCCAGAGGGGTTCGGGTTAACCGAGACTAATATTCTATTCCGGAAGCATTTGGATTCAAGTGTGACCGCTATGATGAATGAGTGGTGGCACTGGATCGAGGGAATGTCTAAAAGAGATCAGTTGAGTTTTGATTTTGTGCGATGGAAGCATCAAGTTGGAATGGGCTATCTGGAGCAGGACGCTCATGGCGAGAATGAAGTGTTTCGGCGAGGGTTACATCGCTCTGAATCAATCATTAGGAACGCCTTCTCTCTTATTGAGGCCTACCAAATGGTGGTTCCGGGTGCAACGGGTGTGGTTAATCATTCGTACGGTTTAAGTAAGGTAATAAATAGACTGAGCCGCCGCGCTGGCCGGCGTTTGAGGGGGGTGATTTGAAAGTATTATTGCTATCTCGTTACGGATCACTTGGTGCGAGTTCCCGAGTAAGGTATCTGCAGTACCTTGAAACCTTTATAGCGCAAGGCTTGACGGTTGAGGTTAGCCCGTTATTCTCGAATGACTATCTGCAAGCGCGGTATGCTGGACGCGGGCGTTTAAGGGAGACGGTGAGGGGCTATCTGAGGCGGCTGTATGCCCTGCTACGGGTACGCAAGTACGATGCGCTGATTATTGAGAAAGAACTGTTTCCTTTTCTGCCGGCGTGGTTCGAGCAGGTCTTGGCGCAACTGAACGTGCCCTATGTGGTTGACTACGACGACGCCCTGTTTCACCGGTACGACCTGCACAGCCAGGCAGTGGTTCGGAGGCTGCTTGGCCGGAAGATCGATGCAGTAATGCGCAATTCCGCGCTGGTCATTGCCGGCAATGAGTACCTCGCGGACCGGGCGCGCGCCGCGGGCGCTCAGCGTATCGAGATCATCCCAACGGTAGTGGATATCGAACGCTATCAGCCCGCCGCCAAGCGCGCGGGGGGGGCGCTGGTGGTCGGCTGGATCGGTACGCCCATGACCAGCCTCTACCTGCAACCGTTGATGCCTGTCTTCGGAAGGCTGCACCGCGATCTAGGCGTACGCTTCGTGGCAGTGGGTGCGCGTGCGGCGGACTTCGCCGGAACTCCCGTGGAAGCCTGGCCCTGGTCCGAGGCGACCGAGGTGTCATCGATCCAACAGTTTGATATCGGCATCATGCCGCTCGAAGACTCACCATGGGAGCGTGGCAAGTGCGGGTACAAGCTGATTCAGTACATGGCCTGCGGATTGCCGGTGGTCGCGTCGCCCGTTGGTGTAAACCGTGAGATTGTGGAACACGGCAAGAGTGGATTCTTGGCGGAAGGGATGGCGGATTGGGAACAACTGCTCAGGTACGTGTTGATAATGGAAGCGCCTGAGCGGCGGGCTATGGGACGGATTGGGCGTGAAAAAACGGAAGCGTGGTATTCGCGGCAGGTACAGGGGGCCCGGATCATCCAGTTCATACGTGAGGCGACGGGCTGATGTGTGGCATTACGGGTTATTGGTGTGCTGTCGGGACTGACGCGCAACTCGTTCGGGCGATGGCGGAGCGACTCATCCACCGTGGGCCTGATTCTACGGGCGCATGGGGCGCTCACCGAGCGGGTCTCTGGCTGGGTCACCGGCGCCTTTCGATTGTTGACTTCTCGCCGGATGGTCATCAGCCCATGGTCTCGCTTTGTAGGCATTATGTGATCGTCTGCAACGGTGAAATCTACAATTACGCTGACCTGCGCGGAGAACTGGAGCGGGCTGGTGGCAGGTTCGATTGGCGGAGCCGATCGGATATGGAGACGTGGCTGGCGGCGTTGCGCCGTTGGGGGGTTCAAGGCGCTCTGGAGCGGCTGAACGGGATGTTCATTCGGGACCCGACAGCTATGGCTATAGGGCGGCCGCTGATCACCTCTGATGCGCCGGGTTGCCGGGAGACAGTGCGGGACGGGGAGAGCGGTCTTTTGTTGCCGGTGCGGGCTGTGAGCGGCGGACGCCGTCGTCGTTCAGTACCGATCCGCCGCGGGCTGCCAGTAATTGCGAGCGATGCGGGAGGTATGCCTCTGAGATCGTTTCGCACGGGGGAACGGGGTGGGTGCTTCTGCTGGATGATCCGGGAGCCTGGGCGAGGCAGATCGACGTATGCAGATACGACCCCGAACTATGTCGAACAGTTGGCGAGGCTGCGGCTGCGTACGCAGCCGAGCATTTCGGGACGGAGAGCTGGGGGCGGGAATATGCCGAGGTTATCAAGGGCCTTGATCGCGATAGTGAGGCTTGATGATGCGGGGTGTCTCTCGACCCGGCGCGACCGCATGTGGTGGCACACATTCAATCAAGTAGTACTGACCCAGCAATGCGCATAGCAATCATCGGCACCGTCTCCTCCTCCATGGTCAGCTTCCGTGGCCCGCTGCTGAAGGCGCTGGTGGATGCCGGGCACGAGGTGTTCGCCTTCGCCATGGACTATGACGAGGCGGGGATGGACGCAGTGCGTGCGCTGGGCGCGGCTGCTGCGGCGGTATCGGATTGATCTGATGCTGAGCTACTTCATCAAGCCGGTGGTGTACGGGCGTTCCACACCAGACGCGATGGAGCCCAGCCTCGGACGATGTTCAGTGGGTCCGTCAGGTCAAGGACAGCGTCGCCGCGCCCTATCCGGTGATTGACCGGCTGCTTGCGCCGGAACATCCCATTGCTCGGCGCTAGTTCCATTCAGTGAAGGTGTGCCGCTTGTCAAAACCCCCGCAGCGAAAATCACTATTGTTCATCAACGACGACGCCGCCCTGAACAAGCGTTATCGCTCGGGGCTGATGAGGCTAACAGCCGCTGAGGGTTTTGCGGTGCACAGCGATGGGCTGTTTACAGCCGGCCGGGTCAATTGGCGCTTGCTGGTCCGGTTGATCTCTCGCCCCCCCTTGGTTGTCGTTTCGAACCTACGGGCCAATCTGGTGCTGCTGGCCTTTTGGTGGGTGCGTGGGCTGGTGATTGTGAACGGGCTGGGGCGGCACCGTGGCAGGCGGTTGTTCCGGGGTGTGCTGGTGGTCCTGGTTCGCGCGAACCGCCGAAAGGCTCTTGCGGTGCAGTCCTATGCTGATTATCGATACTTGCGGCGCTTTGCCGACCATGAGCGCTGTCATTGGGTTCCTGGCAGTGGCGGCACGCTGAAGCCCATCGGCGGCGGTGATGCGGTGATTGTGCTGGTGCAGCGCGATGACAAGATTGCACTTGTGTCCAGAAGCGCCCGGGCCGGGCTGGCCGCCATGGCGGCGCATGCCAACAACAGCCTGCGGCTTGATGTTGTGGGCTGCCGTAATGCAGTTGCACACCTTTTCAGTGGCTGCGAGGTGCGCAGTCTGGGGTTTCTGCCCGCGGATCAGATTTTGGCGTCGGGTTCGTTGTTTCTGCAGCCCAGCGGCTACGGTGAGGGTTTTCCGCACTCCTTGGCCGATGCAATCGTCAGCGACATGACGCTGCTCATTGCTCGGCGGGAGTTCTTGCGTTACGGGCTGGGGCGTCTGGGTGCGGCGTTCACGTCCATCGGCCACGGTTGGGGCGTCGTAGACCCGTCAGAGTCGCTGAAAAGTGCGGTCGCTGAGGGCACGGTGTCTGCGCGTTACCTGCAACTGATTGATCAGAAGGGCTGATTCATGTCGAGGAACATCGCGGGTGCGCGAGGCGGTCGCTGGCTGTTCGTGGGCGGGTCGGGCCGCATTGGGCGCATGCTGCGCTGTGCCTGGGATCGTGAGCCGCCGCTCAGTGCAGTGGTGTGGCAGCGCCGCGCCGCGAAGGGCCATGAGCCCTCGGCATTGACTGACGTGGTCTGGGATCCGGCATCGGGGCCTGCAAGGCTTGAACACGAGGTGGCGCGTGGCGGTGCGCTGACTGGAATGTTTGTTTTTGCTGGCGTTACGCCTTCACCGAGTGCTGATTACGCGCAGAACGTCAGTATTCTTGAGCGGTGTGTTGGCGCTGCCCGGGCTGTGGGCGTGAAGCGCCTCATCGTGGCATCGTCTTCAGCGGTATACGGCGCCGCGCCTGAAGGGCCTTTGCGTGAATCAGCGGCGCTCAATCCGGTGAACGAATATGGGCGATCGAAGGCGGCAATGGAGGCGGTCTGCGATGAGCACCGCGCCGATGATCTGGAAATTGTCTGCCTGAGGATCGGGAACGTGCTTGGCGCCGATGCCTTGATGGTCAACGCGCGATCTGCGCGTAAAGACAATCCATTGCGTGTCGATATTTTTGCAGATGGTCACGGTGCTCGGCGCACCTATATCGGCCCTGCAACGCTTGCACGTGTCTTGGATGCCATGACCGGGCTGCCGTCATGGCCTGCCTGTCTGAATGTTGGCCTTGTTGAGCCTGTAACCATGGACCAACTTGCGCAGATATCGGGCGCGCCTTGGGTGCAGAATCCGAAGGCTGACGATCGGTTGCAGAACATCACCCTGGACTGCAGCCAATTGGCGGCCCTGATGCCCGGTCTGCTGGATGACGTGGGTCCGGTTTCAATGTACAACGAACTTACCAACCTGAATCTTTGGCCATGACGCCTCTTAAGCGGATATTCGACGTGTTGGCGGCCATCGGTCTGGGCCTCGTCCTTTTGCCGGTGATTATCGTGATCGCGGCGGTTATTGCGGTCAGGGACGGCCGACCCATTTTTTATCTGTCAGAACGTATGCGTGGGATTGACGATGGCTTTCAGTTGGTCAAGTTCAGAACCATGCGCCATTCCGACGTCAATACGGGGGTGTCGGGTGGCGACAAGGTGTCGCGTATCACTGCAACCGGCCAGTTTTTGCGGCGCACTCGGCTCGACGAGATTCCGCAGCTGTGGAATGTGCTTCGTGGCGACATCAGCTTCGTCGGCCCGCGCCCGCCGTTGCGGCAATACGTCGAGCAGTGCCCTGAGATTTATGCAGAAGTGCTGAAGTCGCGCCCTGGAATCACTGGCCTTGCATCGGTGCACTACCATCGCCATGAAGAGCGGCTTTTGAGCCGCACGCAAACGGTCGAAGAAACGGACGCGACGTACCGGGGAATCTGCGTGCCTCGGAAGGCCAAAATCGACCTGATCTATCAGCGCCATCGCAATATCTGTTTCGACATTGCGATCATGTGGCGAACAGTCTTCAAGCGGTCGGCATAGCGCCGCCCGCGCGAAAGATCGCGGTGGCTTGGCGGCTTTATCGCGTGTCCACGCGGCCCGTGGCCGCCACGTTTGGCGCTTGATGTGGCCTTGCACGGCGGGCGCGGCCCGCCCTACGAGGCAAACTGCGGGCTGGTGCGGGGGGCGGGGGGCTGTCTCTTATACACATCTG
>OJDA01000149.1_pt1 | contig 18982 bp, 21 predicted proteins | sample 1592551 | NCBI WGS metagenome assembly OJDA01 (sample SAMN05416810, study PRJEB24817) | seawater metagenome | isolation source: Sea water | place: Canada:Atlantic | collected 2013-07
TAGCGTAGCGTCTCGTGGGCTCGGAGATGTGTATAAGAGACAGCGTTTTGAAGAGTTGCTAGGTTTAGTCACCAAAGTTGACAACACACCAGATCAAAAAGACGTTTTAGACTTACAAGCTAGGGCGGCGGCTGAAAGTGCATTATTACAAAACGAACAGCTTAAACTTGATGCTATGGCGGCTGAAGCACTAGCAAACGAAAAGATTCTTCAGCAACAAAAAACACAAGCATTAGTAACTGATATAGGTACTTGGTAATGAATAAATTAAAGCTAATATTAGTAGCCGTTTCGTTAGTTTCTCTAACGGCATGTTTTGATGATAAAACAAGCGAAGAAGTTAAAACAAAAAAATGGTACGAAGAAAACCAAGCAGCATTAGCAGAAAAAGTTAAAGAGTGTAGCAATAACCCTGGTGAACTAATGAAGACACCTAATTGTATAAATGCAAAAGCGGCTTATGATTCCTCAATGCTTGGGAAATGGTAAAAACCAATGGGCATTATAACGGATATATTTGATGAAGTTAATATTGTACTAGACACTTATGTGCTTGATACAAGTACAATTATTATCTCTGAAGTAACTCCAATCTTTACAAGTTTATTAATTATTTGGATAGCTATTTGGGGCTATATGTTGATGTATGGCAAAACTGAAAGTACGCTGACAGATGCTTTTTTTAAAATATTAAGAATTGGGTTTATATTAACATTAGGGCTTTCTGTAGGAACATATTCAGGCGTAATAGTAGATTTCATATTCGGATGGCCGGAAGAAATTATAGCCTGGGTTACTGGCAATCCCGCTGGTAATTTAAGTGGAACTATTGATGCTCTGCTAGATTCCTTAATTGATATTGTTACGAGTGCTTGGCAAAAAGCCGGTGTTTTTAATGGAAATATTGGATTTTATTTTATAGCGGCAATAGTTGGTGGGTTCACTGTGGTTATTGGTGTAACACTGGCGTTCCTTATTCTACTGAGCAAAATAATATTAAGTATATTACTAGCTATCGGGCCGATTTTTATTATTCTTTTATTATTTCCAACAACTCAAAAGTTCTTTGAAAGTTGGTTAGCCTCTTTAATGAACTATGGTTTCTTACTGCTCCTATCTGTTCTTGTAGCATTGCTTGTCGTTTCACTTGTAAACACAATTATGGCCGGATTAGGTACGCCAAATGGATTAGCAACTATGTACGGTGCTATGAAGGTGTCAATATTATTGTTGTTATCAATATTAATATTACGTCAAACACCTCAACTAGCTGCTAACTTGGGCGGTGGTATTGCAATCCAAACAGCAGGGGCTTTTAGTAACTTTGCTAATCAAACTAAAGCTGGATCTAAAGGTGGCCTTACACTAGGTAAGGGACTCTACGCCGGTGGCTCTGGGGCTGCTAAAGGCATAGGCCGAGGGATCAGCGCGGCTAGAAGTCGCTTTGGGACAGGAATAGGTAGAGGGTAAAAAAAAAAGAATAGGCGCAATATATTTAATATATTGCGCCTTTTTTTGTGTATAATGCAGCGTAATATTAAATAAAAGGGGTTAAAATGAGCAAGTTAAAAGGGATTATTGGTACGGTAATTATTGTTTTTGTAACGGGTTGCGCTTCAGTTCCGCTACCACCGCATTGCGACGATACCGGCGAAGATATGAAGCCGATTAATTCAATATCGGGCACAAAAGCACAATAGCGTTGGAGCATAAAAATGGTCGATAAAAAAAAATCACAAAGCCAGCTCGAAAAAGAATATTTTGAAGAGGCTGAAAGCTGGGATAGTGACGGTGTTACTGAGGCAAAAAAATCAAAAAAAACCGCTTGGATAGTAGCTTCAGTTTCTATACTGGCGGCTTTTCTTGCAATAGGGGCAATAGTTGCCATGATGCCGCTTAAAACGGTAGAGCCGTTCGTTATTCGCGTTAATGATACTAACGGTATGGTTGATGTTATTTCGGTTTTAGCAGAAACAGACGAGGTAATAAAAAGTTCTTCTCAAGAGCTTTTAGATAAGCACTGGATTGGGAAATATATTATAGGCCGCGAAAACTATCACTTTAACACCAGGAACATAGATAGAAGACAAACAGGTTTATTCTCCTCAATCACAGTGCAGCAGGAATACGCCTTAGAAACTGACCCAAAACAAAACAGCAACGCCCCTATTAATCTATACGGGCAGTTAGGTGGAATTGATGTGAAGATAAATTCTATTAGCTTTATTTCTAAAAACGAACTGATTCAAAAGGAAAGAACGTCAACAGTTCAAGTACGGTTCACCAAAGAATTGAAGAAAAAAGGCGATAGAGAGCCATTGCAACATTGGGTTGCTACTTTAAGTTTTGTTTACAGAAATTCACCAATGAAATTAGATGATAGATTAATTAACCCTCTTGGTTTTCAAGTGGTCAACTATCGTAAAGATCAAGAAAATTATGGAGTTAGAAAATGAATGTTGTTAAAGGAATAATAGCCCTAAGTATGTTAGTGGCTTTTCAAGCTAACGCGCTAGAACGACCAGAAGGCGGCAACTTAGATGAACGAATTAAATTCATCGACTATAACCCTACTGAAGTTGTAGATATTGTCGTTCACTATGGGTACTCAACTCATATTCAGTTTAGTAAGTCTGAAGTCATTGATAAAATAGCTATGGGTGATAGGGACGCTTGGAGCATTGGCGAAGTTAATAATCATTTATTTCTGAAGGCCGCTAAAGATAAGGCCGACACAAACATGACAGTCGTTACTAATAAGCGTGTCTATAACTTTGAGCTATCCGCGCATTGGTCAAGAAATGGTTCGCATCCTGTACCGAACGATATGTTCTTTCAAGTGAATTTCAAATATCCTAAAGAAACACAGAAAAAAGCTGAAAAGATTCGTTTAGCAAAAGCTTTAGAAAAAGAACTCAATTCAAGCCCTATTGCTAACGCTGGAAACATGAACTATTGGGTGAAAGGCTCAGAGGAATTAACACCTAATAAAGCTTTTGATGATAAGCGTTTTACCTACTTAACGTTTGCTAATAATAAAGAAATGCCAGCTATATATGTCATTAACCCAGACGGTTCTGAAAGCCTTGTTAATACAAATATTGATCCAAATAATAAAGACACAATAATCATACATAAGGTCACGAAACAGCTTGTCCTTAGAAAAGGCAATGCGGTTGCCTGTGTATTCAATCAAAGCTACGACCCAAACGGAATAAGCAATATAAATGGAACAACGTCTAGCACTGTTAAGCGCGTATTAAAGGGTGAAAACAATGAGTGAGAATAAAGAACTTGATAGAGGCATTCCATCTGTTACTGATGATGAAAAAGAAAATGGCGTTGTTCAAACAATAGTTATAATCATTGTTGCTGTTATCGTTATTCTTTTGTTGATTGCTGTAAATGGCGGTTTTAGTTCCGAGAAGAAAGACGCTGAAACTCAAGAACCAAAAAGCAATAATGTGAGGAATATTTTAGGTGATGCCCCAGCAGAAATTGAGGAAGCAGTAGAGCCTTTAAAACAGGTTGTTAAAGCTCCGCTTAGAACAAAACAACCGCCTATTCCTGTAGCAGTTAAGAGTCGTTCTGGCGGTAAAAAAGAATTAACTCCACAACAGCGTAAAATGCAAAGTGTCGCACTTACAAAACAATCCGGTAAGAATAAGGGTAACGCAGAAAATGCGGCCTTATCAGCACAGCTTAAAGCATTGCAAGATGCAGACAAAGCAGACGGTTTGGCGGCGAGCCTAAAAGCAACGAAGGTAAAGGGCACTCGTGCCGGTTTGCTAGTTGATAGAAATATGTTCATTACTCAAGGTACTTTTATTGACTGCGCTCTTGAAACAGCCATTAGCTCCGACCTAGCCGGTATGATTTCATGCAGAATGACGCGTGACGTGTACAGCACTAGCGGTAAAGTCCTATTACTTGAAAGAGGATCAAAAATAGTTGGCGAGTACAAAGGTGGTTTGACGAAAGGCACAGCGCGAGTGTTTGCCTTATGGAACCGAGTAGAAACACCAACCGGCGTACTTATTGATTTAGCTTCACCAGGAACAGGGCCGCTTGGTCGTGCTGGTCATGGTGGTTATGTTGACACTCATTTCTGGGAACGTTTCAGTGGTGCAATACTCCTATCTGTTATAGATGATGTTGGTAATTACATATCAACACAAGCTAACAAGGGGAATGGTGATTCTATTTCATTTGGGGGAACATCGGAAGCAGCAGGAAACGCATCGTCAATTGCTCTAAAAAACAGCATTAACATACCCCCAACACTTCATAAAAACCAAGGCGAACATATCAATGTATTTGTAGCCCGCGATTTAGACTTCAGAGGAGTATACGAGCTTGAGCCAGCCGATTAAAATATGTCAACGCTCTATCTCATTGCTGGAGAACCTAAAGGTTCTTCAGCCTTTTTTAGATGATAAAAAGAACACTGAAATTGTAGTTAATAAGCCCTATGAGGTTATTACACAAAGTAAAGGTGACTGGACATACCATAAAGTAAAAGGTCTAACCTTCAAGGTATGCTCAGACATTGCACAATTAGCGGCAACATTTAGTGACCAAGCATTAAATCAAAAAAAACCGATATTATCGGCAACCTTACCCAATGGTGAACGAATCCAAATTGTAAAACCCCCAGCTTGTCCGAAAGGGCAAGTTAGCTTCACGATAAGAAAACCGAATGATACGCAATTCACTCTCGATCAATACGAAAGAGAAGGGATGTTCAATGAAACTAAAAGTCATTCGAGTGAGCTTAGTCCAATTGAAGAACAACTATTATTTCTCAAAAATAATCGTCAATACAAAGAGTTTTTAGAGCTTGCCGTTAAAGCGAAAAAAAATATCATACTTTCCGGTAGCACTGGCTCTGGTAAGACTGCCTTTTCAAAAACGTTAATTAACCTTGTGCCTCAAAATGAAAGGCTTATAAGCATTGAAAATGCAGATGAATTAAAACTTTATGATTCACACCCCAACACAGTGAATTTGTTTTATTCAGCGAATAAACAAGGGGTCGCTGAAGTTACACAACAAGAATTACTAGAAAGCAGTTTAAGAATGAAGCCCGATAGGGTTTTTGTTGCTGAATTAATAAGAGGCGATGAAGCATTTTATTATTTAAGAAACGTTAATAGTGGGCATCCTGGGAGTATTACAACGATTCACGCAAGCAGTACAGCCCTCGCTTTTGAACAGTTGGTTCTTTTCTTAAAGGAAAGCAAAAGTGGCTCTACGTTAAGCCGCGTTGATATAAAAGAATTTTTATATATGTGCGTTGATATTGTTATCCAAACCGATTCTGTTAAAGGTAAATACACCATGCCTGAAATATATTACGATCCAAAAAGAAAATATGCTCAAAATAATTAAGGTACTTCTTTTAATAACCGCTATTTTTAGTTTTTTAGCGGCTTGGGTATGGGTTAGTGGTTATTTCTTTTTGATCCTTGGTGGCCTAGATAAAGATACAGCCAGTTTATTTACATTATGGGATTATTACTCTACATACGGCAATGATGAAAACACGTTAGATATTTTAGGAAAGGGCGTAACTATTGGCTTTCTTATAATGCTGATTCCGATTAGTTTATTTTTTGTGCCTAAACATAAACCGTTATTTGGTGATGCAAAATTTGCAACGTTAGCGGATATTCGCAAAGCTGGGTTAATGGGTGGTAAGGGTATTATTGTTGGCAAGAAAATAGGTTTCTTGGGTCTAACAGAAACTTATTTATACTTGGCAGAGGCTTTACACGTCTTACTTGCCGCCCCAACTCGAAGCGGTAAAGGTGTAGGCGTTGTTATACCGAACTGTTTAGCGTGGCCTGACAGTATGATTGTTTTAGATATAAAGCAAGAAAACTGGTCTATAACATCAGGCTTTAGATCGAAACATGGCCAAGATTGTTTTTTACTAAATTTTGCCCCTAGAGATTACAAAACCCATCGTTGGAATCCATTGTTCTATATAAGCGAAGACCCAGCATTTAGAATTAATGATATTCAAAAAATAGGGCAAATGCTTTTTCCTTCCAATGAGCATGAAGCACCTATATGGCAAGCTTCAAGCCGTTCATTATGGCTAGGCATAGTTCTATACCTAATCGAGTCAGAAGACCTACCAGTAACCTTAGGTGAAGTCCTACGTCAATTAACACAAGGTGACAAAAGGCTAGGCAAAATAATTGATGATCGACAAAAATCAGACGATAAATTTTCAGACGAATGCTATCTAGCCATGAAAGAGTATTTAGATACGCCCGAAAAAACACGAGGCTCGGTACGAAAGGGTTTTTTATCGGCGCTTGAGTTGTTTTATAACCCAGTGATTGATGCGGCAACAGCCGCTAATGATTTTGATTTAAGAGATATAAGAAAGAAAAGAATGTCTATTTATGTGGGCATTTCACCGGACGATTTAGACCGGCTATCACCGTTAATTAATTTATTCTTTCAACAAGCTATAGACCTTAATACAAGGGATTTGCCAGAAGAAAATCCCGAACTAAAATACCAGTGTTTACTTTTAGCGGATGAATTTACAGCAATGGGTAAAGTTGGTGTTCTTGCTAAAGGTATTAGCTATATAGCTGGTTATGGTTTAAGAATGCTTCCAATTATTCAATCACCGGCACAGCTTAGAGACGTTTATGGTGCTGAAGCAGCCGAATCATTTATTGAAAACCACGCAATGAGGATAGTTTTTCCACCGAAAAACATCAAAACAGCTAAAGAAATATCAGAAACGTTAGGAACAATGACGGTTAAAAATAAGTCTAAAGGCAAATCAAGACCAACTGACCTTTTTGGTAAGTCCTCTATGTCATCCAATGTTAGCGAACACAGTAGGGCGCTTTTGCTTCCTCAAGAAGTAATGCAAATGGATGAAAGCAAGTGTATTTTAATACTTGAAAACAGTCGCCCAATATTATGTGACAAAATAAAGTGGTATGAGGATAAAACCTTCAGCAAACGAGGAAATGGACGCAATGGAATAAATCATCCATGCCCCGAAATACCAACGATTGATTTAAACGATTTAAAAAAAGGTAAAATCGACTTTAGTAGTGACGCTGAAAAAACTGAAACTATTACCGTTAAAAGAACCGTTAAAGAAAGCGATTTAGCAACATTGGAGCTTAAAGACTTTAGTTGTGATTTTGAAGATATTGAAATTCCAACAGGTGATATTTCCGATGAAGAAATGAAAGAACTAGCAAGTTCGTTTATTAACACTATTCAACCCGCGTAAGGAATTTATATTATGGATATGGACGATGATGTAGAAAGAGATCAAACCACCAAAGAAATAGAAGAAGAGAAAGCGTTGAAGGCTGAAAATAACAACAGGGCTGCTAATGGTGATAGAACTATAGATGAAAAAAAAGCGTCTCAAAATGATGAAACCAAAAAAGTAAAAGCAACACCAGAAGAGAAGCCTAAAAAAGAAGCCGGTTCACAAGCTCAACCTTTAGATAAAGAGGGCGATAACACAGTTGAAACTGAAGACCCAGCCAAAAATGATAGCCTCATTCCAAGCTCTGTTAGCTCCCAATATTCTGAAATTAATGGGAAATTCTATCAAAAGAATGCTGATAAAAAAGATAAGCCTATTTTTGTAGATAAAGGTAATAAATTACAAGCCAGGAACTCAAACCCAAGCACGGCTAAAGCATTAGTATCAATAGCCCAAGCCCGAAGTTGGGATAAGATAAAAGTTAATGGTAATAATGAGTTCAGAAGAGAAGCATGGCTTGAAGCATCGGCTCGTGGTCTTGGTGTTACAGGATATAAGCCTAGTGAAGCGGATTTAGCTGCTCTTGCAGCCCGTGAGAAAGAACAGCCTATTAACGAGGTTAGCAACAGCGAGAATGAGAATGAAAGCACTAAAGAAGTATCTATTAATACGACCGGAAAAGAACAAGAAGTAAACACAGAAACTAAGCAAGCTATTAAAGACCTAGAAAAGATTTCAGATATTTCAACGGCTTCTTCCTTAGATGCGGAATTAATTCAAAAAGCCGCGATTATCAAGGGTGCTGAAAAATTTAGTTCTAAGTTAAAAGAAGGTGATAGAGAACGGTTTGTTTCTGAAGTTAAAAATCAAGTTTCTGAACGCGATATTCAAGCCGTAACCGTAAAAGAAGTGCAGCAAGTTAAAGCGCAGGAGCAACAAAGTGAACGATAATTTAGACAAAAAGCTTATTGAGCAACAAGAAAAACCTTTTTTTCCTATTGAGTTATCAAAAGAAGAAGTGGAAATACTGGGTTCGGTTGAAGATAACAGCATGAGCATGGAAGATGCCCTAGATTCACATAAAAAAACAATTGGAAAAGTTGTTGATGCCGCTGATACAGCAAGACAAGGTGTTTTTCTTGACCTACCTGAGTTCGTTTGTCGTGGTATTGAATAATGGAAAAAAAGCTTGTTCAAAGTTATGTTTCAACCTTTAGAGAGAAGCACAAAGGCTTAGAAGATATAACTATTAGAATAGGAAACCCCAAGGAACTATTCGGTGATAAACATGAAGAAGTAGGCCGCTTTCAAGCAGCCTATTTTCCAAAGAGTAAAATTATTGCACTTAATAACGAAGGGATTAAGACACTAGACGGACTTGAGAAGAGCATAAGGCATGAACTCATAGGCCACGCAGGAATCAACACATTTACACCGGAAGATAAGAACAAGCTTTTAATCGCTATTAGTGGCTCAAAAGATAGCGGCATTACAGCTATTCGTGAAAATCTAAAAGAGATATACCCTACGTTAAATAACAAGCGTTTAGCAGAAGAGGTTTTTTCGACCGTATCTGAAACAGAATACAAAAACACAGTTAGGCTTGATAAAGGAATTACGCCAGAAAACCTAAACATTGATAGCTTAAAAGCTGTTTCACGTTATGTATCAAACGGCCTTAAAAATGGCTCTTTGGAACAACAAACATTTCCATCAAATGACACGGCTCAATTTCAAAAAGAGCCGTTTTATAAAGCGGTAGCCGATAAAGTTATTGAGCAATTAGAAAAAGGTACAGCGCCTTGGCAAAAACCGTGGGAAGAAGGGCATAGCGAGTCGCCTATGAACCCAACTACGGGCAACCGTTACAAAGGGATGAATGCTGTCTTTCTAGCCATGCAAGGACGCTCTGACCCTCGTTGGCTAACCTACAAACAAGCACAAGGCTTAAATGCTCAAGTAAAAAAAGGCGAGAAAGCTACGAGCATTCAATATGTAAAACTGAAAGAAGAAAAGGTTATTTACGAAAACGGCAAACCTAAGCGCAATTCTAATGGCGATAAAATGAAGCGCGTTGTCACTCTTGAAAGACCTAAGTATTTTAGCGCGTCCGTCTTCAATGCCGACCAAATAGAAGGCTTACCTAAGTTAGAGAAAAAAGAAACAACATGGGAAGACTTGAAAAAAGCTGAAGACATCTTAAAAAATAGCGGTGCTGACATTAAGCACGATCAAGTAAACAGGGCTTTTTATAGGTTATCTACCGATAGTATTCATCTACCTGATAAAAGCCAATTTGATAGCCCTCAAAAATACTACGCAACAGCTTTGCACGAACTTGGACACTGGACAGGCCATAAAGACAGATTAGACAGGGATCTAACCGGAGGTAAGGGGTCTGAAAACTATGCTAAAGAAGAATTACGCGCTGAACTTGGTAGCTTAATGCTAGGTAGTTCACTCAAAATCAGTCACGACCCCGAACAGCATATCTCTTATGTTAAGTCTTGGATTAAACATCTTAAAGATGAACCTAAGGAAATCCTGTATGCCGCAAAAGATGCCGATAAAATTCATGGGTTCGTAATGGAGTTTGATAGAGAAAAGAACATAGAAACAACTGAAAGCCTCACAGAAAAAGCAATAGAACTTTCTCAAAAATCCACAGCAGAAGAAGCAAAAGGAAATTTCGAGTTATCCGACGATCTAAATAGTGAAGCCGCGCTGATTGCGGAAACAATGGCGAGAACTAACAGTGATAAGAACCCTTTTGCCCAGGAAGAAGAACCCATGTTGCACAGACAATTCAGCAAAGCGGTTGCCTCAATGCAAGAACAAGATACCGCCATTGAAACCCAAATTGCCCAATTAGAGAACCGTGCAGTTGAGCAAGAAAAATTTGCTATCAAAATTGAAGAGGCTAACAACAAAATCGAAGATAAAATTTTAAGTAGGGAAATTGAAAGTCTAAGGTTAAACAAGCCTAATAGCATTAATGAAGGTATAAAAGAAATGGCAAGTAGGTTTAAGACCCCTGAAGATCAGGCTAGATTTATTGAAGCCGTTAATGCAACGATTGCACAACAGGAACAACAGGTTATTGCTAAAGAACAATCAAACATTACTCAAGAACCTGACTTAGAAAGATAGTTTCGTGTACACGAAATTTCGTCGCGACGAAAAAAGGGGCTTTCGCCCCTTTTTTATTGCCGGTTAATTTTGTTTAACTTGCTGGTTTCTCTTAGAGAAAGCTTTTTCCTCTGACGGATTTTATACATTGATGCCTAATTAACCAAGGAAGACAAGTAATCAATCAATACGAGCCTGTAACAGTAGCCAGAAGGACAATAAGCGATATATGCAGCGGATAGTATGCGTAAAAGAAATAACCGGCTCTAGGGGCTTTAAAATTATAATTAGAAGCTATCCAAAACAACGGCAATGCCAACATTGCATAAAAACTTTGACTATAGACAACAACAAGAAAACAAAAACCTAAAACAAATAAGGTTTGTCCTAAATATCTAGCTAATAAATTCTCACTGTATAAATAATAAACTCCCAACCCAATTAAAAAACTTGAAAGTCCATATTCGCCAATAGGCGTTAAAATGAATAAGCCAATCATCAAATATATAATATAAGCCGTGTTTTCTTTGGCCTTGTTAGCCCACTTGATAAGCAGCAACAATAATGCAAAGTTAAATAAAACGTTTAACGGGAAAAAAAAAGCTACTTGGTCGTACCACTGTAAAATAAATAAGCTCTCTCTATCTGGTGCAATCATAAATTTGTGATAGGCAAAAGCTGGTATAGCTGCAACGCCAAATAACAGAAGCCTTTTTATAACCCTCAATATAAGCTTGTCAATATTCCCTTTATAACTTGCCACATTGTATGCAATAACGATTGTAAATAGAGGTAACGCTATACGCCCTATTTGCATCATTATTGGATAGGCAGAATTAAGTAAGAAAGTATTGAGGTGATCTACCGTCATACTTAAAAGCCCAACCCATTTTAAAAATTCTATAGAGCCTGAATTTATAGAGATTTTGCTTAAAGTGTAATTGCTCATATTATCTGTCGGGTGCTTGCTGATTTTCTTTAATGTTTTGGTTCTGGGGTTGTTTTTGCTGTTGATGCAAAGCTTTAATTTGATCTAGCATTTCGTGCCGTTCTGTTTTCATCGGTGGCATATCATTAACAAAAGTTAATATTTCCTTTGATAGTTCCCGATCTTCAGCCCGTGTACTTTTAGCCAAGTCCTTAGATGCCTGAAGCCATACTTTCCTAACATGGGTCTGCCTTTCAGAAATCTTCTTTTCCCAAGGCTTACTAGGCTTGTATTTTCCTTGATATTCTTTGGCGGCCTGAACCTTTTTAGAAACGTCTGTTTTAGCTAGTCGGTTTTCATCTTGTCTAATTTGATGTACGGCTTGTTTAGTGCCTTTTTTGATAACGCCTCTAATGGTTCGGTGTGTTGCTGACGCATTAACACCAACCTTATTTAATTCGCTGGCAAAGGTTTCACGCCATTTCTGCGGATCACCTTTTTTCACATGAAGCCGTTTATTATCAAAACCAAGGTTTCTAACGACTAAATGCACATGAGGGTTATCAGTATCGTCATGTAGAGCAAAAGCATATTGGTGGTTTAACCCAAATTGTTTTTTTGAAAAACCTCTCGCTCCCTTTTTTACGTCTTCTTTATTTACACCCTTCGGCATTGATAAAATAATGTGCGTGGTGTCGCGTGTATTTTCTTTTGCATTCCCTCTGTTCTCCATCCACTCTTTAAGTAAAGCTTTAACCTCTTTCTTACCAATAATTAAACCGCCGTTTTCATCTTCAAGCTCTAACTTGCCATTACGAGTAATGTATTCAAGGTGCGCCCCAGCATGTGCCGCACCTTTTCCATTTCCAGTTACCTTGACCATAACTTCAGGGGCTTTCTTCACAACTGAAGAAATAGCTGAATAACCGGAACGTGTTCTTTTTGCGCCAGGGGCTTTCTTTCCAATAACCTCACCACGCATTAAATTATCTAATGTGTCATACGCTGCACTTGCCATTAGTTAGCCCATTTATTTTGTGAACGATCTACCAAGGCTACAACCAAAGATTTGTGTTCTTGAATATCATTGAAGATTTTCTTCAATAGATTTTCATTAATCTGCTGGTCACTGTCTTTTTCCATATTCAGGGCTTTGGCAATCTGGTTGATATTTCGACCTATCGCTGAAAGCTGACGATTAGATGCCCTCAATTCTTGTATTTCTTTATCCGTTAAAACAGGTTCTTTTTTAAGTTGAGATAACAGGTATGTTGTCGCCCAACTTTGCCTAGAAGGGAAACCTTCGGCGGCGGCTCTTTCATGGAGTAAAGGCGCATATTCTTCATTAAGACGAATATTTATCTGTAGTTTCTTTGCACCTAAATCACAGGGGATTGAAGGCAATTTAGTATTACCCATAACCCTATCAATCATCATTTTGAGCATGGTTGATGATTTTGTGTTCCTGCTTTTACAGAACAAAACCCAACGTTCCTTATATTCTTCTGTTGCTGAAATAACAATTTTAGCCATGTTTAAAACTCGTTAATGTTTAAAAAGGGTGGGGTAAGAAAGTGCCCTTACAGGACAAATATAACATATTTGGTGAATAACGCTAGTTGTTTGCGAATCCTGCCCTAGTCTCTTACCCCACCCTAAATTTCGTCGCGACGAAATTCAATCTTTTGACCTTAAATGTTTTGATTGTACAAAAACCTCGTTTTTGTTATTATTGTATTGTGCAATACAATAATAAAACACAGACACCAACCGCTGAAAGCTACGCAGAATTGCAACAAGCTTACAGCCACTTCAACCAATGTTTGTTTGAAAATAAACTTCCAGAATGCCTTATCACTCTTCAGCGCAAAAAAGGCGTTTACGGCTATTTTTGCAAAGAGCGTTTTAAAAACAATAAAGGTAACTTTGTTGATGAAATAGCCTTAAACCCAAGTGCTTTTTTAGTTGGTGGCTTTATTGAAATAATGCAAACGCTTGTACATGAAATGTGTCACTTGTGGCAGTTCCATTTCGGTGTGCCTGGGCGTGGAAATTACCACAATAAAGAATGGGCAACTATGATGGAAAGCATCGGGCTTATGCCCTCTTCCACAGGAAAAACGGGCGGTAAAAAAACGGGTGACAGAATGAGTGACTACCCAATTAGTGAGGGGGAATTTCTTTATTCTGTAGAAAAACTTCTTAATGCAGATTTTAAAATAAGCTGGAAAGATAGATACCCTGATACTAAAATCCTAGCTCATTCGTTTACAGATCCATCAAAACCGACAACACAAGAAATTAAAAACCATGAGGAAAACGGCGTTGAAATTAATTTAGTTACAACAGCTAATAACTCTAACAGGAAAAAGTTTAGCTGCCCTTCATGCGAAAGTAACGCATGGGGGAAACCTTCACTAAATTTAATTTGTGGTGACTGTTCGGTTGCATTTGTGGCTATTGCATAGCCATTGACTTACACACAACTACACAGCTTTAGCTGCGAATAATCCTGAAGGTTCTCCGCTAGTCTGTGCATTTGTGCATAAGTCAAAAAGATAACCCATTATGTGAAAAATATAGCCTATCTATTAAAAAGGGCCTCGCCCTCATGCTCCGCATTCACCAAAAGAAGTTTAACAATGGAGTTAGTTATTTAAGAAATATCGGGACGTAGATACCTAGAAAGGTGAAACTAAAAAGCATAGTGGCCTTTGTTGTCCATTGGGATCATTACGCTGCCGCTTCATTCCATCCCAATCAAACGAGTAAAGCCCCTTATAGGGGCTTTAATTGATTTATTAAAAGCAACGCTCTAAACGGCTAATTGTTACTAGCCTTCTATTATGGCCGTTAATGCAATGTCATTTACTGAAACAATAAGCTCCTGACCGTCATCCTGATATTTTATTGCAACCATGCCGTAAGGCACTCTTTGTTTAACCAATACAATAGCTTCTCTTTCATCGAACACAACAAGGATCAAGGGCTTTTTAATGCTGTCTGACTTATCATTAGCTAAAATCTGATCCGCTCCTTGCTCCGCCTGTTCCTGCTCTTTTACGGGGTCTGTATCTTTAGGTTCGTTATTTGCTTTAACATCTAAATCTTTTTCTAGTTCCTTTTTATTTTCTTCTTTAAGACTTCTAATAAAGAGAGATACATTATTTGGCGTGAAATGAATGTCACTTTCCACATAGTTTGCTATTTCATCAGGGTATTTTTTTGATGCCCTGTGAAGTTTTGCTAACGTCTGCATATTTTCACATAAACCGCTAGTATGAAGGTTCTTTATGCCATCTATCATTTCAAAGTAAACTGAATAATCAGAAACAAAAGAGGCTGGTTTCCCTAATCTATTAGCAATATCGCCAGTTTTTAAGCCTTCCTGTAAAGCCTCTCTCACAAAGTTAGCGAGGTCTTTTGTTTTTAATCCTTCACGAATAAGATTATCAACAACATTGTCAAAATGATTAGTGTTGTCTGAAATAAAATAAGGTATCTCGGTTAGTCCGGCCTTTTTTGCAGCCATTAAACGCCTATGCCCACCATTGATAATAAAAAATCCGTCATTCTCAGGGTCTTTTTTAACCGACAATGGTTGCAAAATACCTCTGGGTTCATTGGTTACATCGTTAATGACTAGCATTGAATCGACTAATTGATTAATGCTTTCATCATCAAAGACAGTTCTAGCGTTTCTTTCATCTGGTTTGAAACGCTCAATAGGTGCAGTTAATACACCCTGCTTTGGTGGTTTTTCACCTGTTAAGAAAGATGACACGTTAAAATCATCTAAACCGCTTAAATCTGCACTCATAATTAACCCTCTGTTTGTTTATATATGTTCTCGAATGCCGTTTTAAATTCCTTACCGGCGACTCTAGCTGCTGTCTTTTTTAACTCCCAAACTGGGATGCCTTGCGATAAGGCTTCTGGTACTGAAGAACGAATCCCAATATGTGCTGGTAATAATAGATTTGAATACTTTTCTAATAGCGTTTTAAGTGTGTTTTTTTGAGCAATCGAACGGGGGTTAAAGCGATTCGCTAACATACCTAAAAAAACTAAATTATTATTCCATTTCTGGCGTATTCCAAAAATTGTTTGTAACATTTTGGTAATACCATCAATACTATATTCCTCTAACTCAATAGGCGATAACACAAAGTTTGCTGTCATTAAGGCGGCTGACATTCTTATACCTAGAGTTGGGGGCGTATCAATTATGCAATAATCCCACTGATCCTTAACACTGCTTATCTTATTTTTGAAGTTAGCCAAAACCTCGGCATTAGCTCTCTCTATGTCTGCCATTGCTGGATCAGCGGCTATTAATTGCAGTGATAGTTCTTCGGCGTGTAAGTCTGTTGTTTCAGTTTTAAATAAATCACTAGCCAACACGTTTAAAGAAGTCATTCGCTCACCAGCAAGTAAAATTGTTTTTGAAGCGTTAGCCTGTGGGTCAAGATCTATAAATAAGACTGTATGGCCTTTCTCCCGTAAATAAAATGCTAGATGAACAGCAATAGTTGATTTTCCTATTCCACCTTTTTGATTAGATACCGCTATTGTTTTCACGTTAATTCCTTTTTATCTGAGGGGGGAAGCACTACTAATTCAAGTAATTTTTTTATTTTAGGTTTGCTTACTTTAAGCTGCTGAAGTTCATACTCAAGAATATAGGCAGTCATGTAAGCAACAACTTTTCCACTAGGTTGATATTGCCCTTTAATCCACTGGCTAATACGACAGTGCTGGTATTTAGTGTTAAGATCTTTGTTAAGGTAAAACAACACATCAGCATCAATGCCTATAAGCTGCTTACGCCGTAACTTAAAAAATGATTCAATTATGTTTGGGTCACTCATAAGCCTTTTGTTTAAGTATTAGTAATGATTTATTGTATCACACAAGCACTATTCTGTATAATACAACTATGTTTTTATTGAGTTATCCACAAGCAAGGTTAATATTCTTAAAAGTTTATGTAGATCAGGTGATGTCTCAGTTTATATAAGAAGGAATAAAAACATAAAAAGAACAAAGACTTACGGGTAACAAGGTAGTAGGTTTGGCGAAAATATTCAGGTTAGGTAGTTTGTTTGGCGAAAAGGTGATAATCTAGGTAGTAGGTTTGGCGAAAATCTAATAATTAGGTCGTAGGTTTGGCGAACTACAGTAATAACCCCACTAAAACATACTATTTCATGGTGTTTGTTGCTCGCCTTGTTTTAAGGGGCTATGGAGGCTCTAAAGGTCGTAGGTTTGGCGAACTACCATACAGCCCTTGTTTTAAAGGGCTATGAAGACTCTAAAGGTCGTAGGTTTGGCGAACTATATATACAGCCCTTGCTTTAAAGGGCTATGGAGGCTCTAAAGGTCGTAGGTTTGGTTATATAGGAATAATAATACAAAGGAATTATTATGGAAAAAATAGAGAATGATACGCCCAATGAAGTTGAAGTTAGGGAACTAAGAGTGTTAAACAGGGGCTTTAGCCTTGGTGAATATGGCGAACGGTGGACTAAGTTAGAGAGATACCTATTTATAGAGATATACAACGTTATCAAAGAATTTTATATTTCCGCATCTGACGAAAATATTCAAACATTTTCATCTGAAAGTATATTATTAACATTGCCAGTTAATAGCCTGGATAGAAGCTTAATAAAGATAGGTCATAGAAGCAGAGACTTAATGAGTGCAGCAGAAGGCTTGTCAAAAAAACAGATTAGCTTAAAGAAGCTTGATAAAGCTAGTCAGCAATGGGGGTTTAGCTTTCTTTCAATGTTCCCTGAAATAAGTTATGACCCTTCAGTTGATAAAGAAAAAATGACTGTGCGAATCCCTAACGCTGTTTATGAAGAAATGGTGCCAATCGAGTCATATTGCTTGCTCGATTTAACGTTGTTAGCTAAATTCAACTCAGGCAACACGGTAAGGCTTTATGAGATTTTTAAATCTCACGCCTTTAGAAAAAAAATCACCATTACTTTTGAGGAGCTAAGAAAACAACTAGGCTTTTTTAAAGACGATATTTACCCTTCTTGGAAACACTTTAACGCACAGGTTTTGAAACCAGCGGTAGCGGAAATTAATAGCCATAAAAAAAATGATATTGAGGTCTTTTATCAAAAGAGGCGAAGCCTACCTGAAATAGAATTTAAGATTAAAACACACAGGAAAGCGGATTATAAAAACATTCAAGTATTAAATTTAAACGAACCGATAAACGATAGAAAACTAAGCATGATACAGGCCAAGTATATTGCTACGCTTTTATCAATATGCGATAAAAATGTTACATATAAAATTAATAAAAAAGAAATGACGGAATGGATTATTTCTGATTTGATAAATATGAGAACAAAGCAAGGTGATGACTTTGATTTTAAACACGCCATGAATGCAATAAGTCTTCAAATAAGGGAAGGTAAGTATGAAAAACCCTATTCACATAAGCATCTATTATTAGATGATGAAAAAGTAGAATTTGAAGAAACAACATATCAAGCAATAAAAAAACTTGAAATGGAAAATGATTACGAAGGGATAAAAGCCCTTTATTCTAAAGAAGTAATAAAGGTTCACCAATTTGGGTATATCCTAGGTTTAAATTAAAAAGGAAGAAAAAATATGAACATCGGCCCGACACAGCAAAGTATTGAGGCTAACTTTGTTTACCAACGCGAAGCTATCACCAGGGCTAATCAAGGTAGCAGCTTTAGTGATGATTCACTTTTACTAGGTATTATTGATCTGTTTATTTTTTTTGGTGCTTTAATGACTGTAGGAATGCCGCTAAAGGAGTGTGTGGACTTTGATGTTCAGTGGCAAGTATGGGGTTTTTGGATAGTAGAGCTTGTTACTCTTGGGGCTACTTTTTATTTGATTAATTTACTTAGGAAAATCGCTTTTCTAGGAATTGCTGGTACGGCAATTTATGCAGCCTTTACCCACCTCTTTTAATGATTTCTGATATTGAAATGGATATGCAATACCACTGTACCGAGGGTATAAAAAAGAATAGAGAGGGAGGTAATTCTAGGCGTAAAGGAGTGGCGTTATCAGCCAACCCTTATAACGAAAGCGAAAACGCTTTTAGATACTGGCAAGAAGGCTGGGCTTCAGAAGATGAACTGTTACGGGCGCGCAAAGGACAAGCTGAACATGGAAACGGGATCATTGATGTTTGGAACGAATAACAAAGAAAGGGTTTAATGAATAGTCGTACTGTGCGATAATATTGAAAGTAATTGAGTGGGGACATATTTTAGTCTCGGTGCAACAAATAACAAAAGGACTTATAGTAGTTCCGTTGGTATTTAAACTATTAATGGCAGTAAAAAAACCTGAAATAAAAGACCTAGAAGGTGAGGCAAAGGAATAAATATGAACGTATTTAACAATGACTTCGAAAAAATAAAGTCTGATAAAAACTACAGATTGGAACAAATAAAAAAATCAGAAAATAAGATTTATTGGCTCTTAAATATTCTTGCCACAGTAATATTTATTTTCTTTCTTTCTAGTTTTAGTTTTGATGGTTTATTAATTCTTTTATCAATGATTGGTTTTTTTATAGTTTTTATTTGTGCAGTTACCCTTAAAAACCCCTGTCTCTTATACACATCTCCGAGCCCACGAGACGCTACGCTATCTCG
>OJDA01000159.1_pt1 | contig 16739 bp, 13 predicted proteins | sample 1592551 | NCBI WGS metagenome assembly OJDA01 (sample SAMN05416810, study PRJEB24817) | seawater metagenome | isolation source: Sea water | place: Canada:Atlantic | collected 2013-07
GAGATAGCGTAGCGTCTCGTGGGCTCGGAGATGTGTATAAGAGACAGATATACGACACTAATGGAGACGGAAACATTGATGCTCTAGATAATATCCCTACCAGCGGTATACGTAAGGATGGCCTTGGCATTATTAAAACGCCGGGTGTCGTTATTTGCGATGATGGTACAGAATGTAAATACTCAAGTGGCTCTAGCGGTAATTTAGACATGATCAAAGAGTCCTCTGGTAGCCCTACTGGCAGACAATCATGGCGTCAATTAAGATAAACTCTTGTAACAAGTTCATATTATGAAAACTAGAAACGGCTTTACCCTTATTGAATTAATGATTGTTGTTGCTATTATCGCTATTTTGACATCAATAGCATACCCTTCGTATGTGGAAAATACTCGTACCAATAAACGTACAACAGCGCAATCTGACTTGCTGAAATTATCTAATTTTCTTGAGCGCCGTTTCACTGAAAATAACTCGTATTTAATACTAAATGGTACGAGTGACCCTATATCATCCGCTGCCTGTGCAACTGTAGCAGGATGCACCCCGGCCTTAGAGCCAGGTATTATTCATGCTGATTATAATTATTCATTTTCATCAACACCCACGGCAACTGCTTTTGAACTACAAGCTGTACCACAAAATGCTCAAGCATCGGACAAGTGTGGAACAATGACTTATGACCAAACTGGCGCTAAAACAGCCACATTAACAAACTGCTGGCGATAAAAGGGGAGACCGAAGGGTCTAAGCGAAAGTAATCAAGCTGACTAACTTCTTGCTTTCTTAATTAATTACCTATAGTAAAATTTAGCTACTTGAGCATATGACTGAGTACGATAGTAAAAGCAGTCCTGCGCATGAACAAAGAAATACAACCAAAAGCCCTAACTAGGGCTTTTAACATCTGAATGCCCTAATGGTTTATCAGGAAATAAACAATCACGAATACGTTGCTTAACTTCTTTTGCCTCGGGAAAGCGTTGCTCTTGCTTTCGCGACCAGATATGCTTTGTCGCCTCTTCAGTATGTACATTTATTTCAAAAGTGCCCCCACTCGCTGGTATTAAAGTAACACCACCGAGCTCTTCTTCAAACGTTGTCAGTAACTCCTGTGCTAACCAGGCCGCACGTAACAACCACCTGCATTGGGTGCAATACTGTATTTCTATTCTGGGTTTATCGTCGTAGTCCAATTCAGTCACCCGTCAGTAAACTATAAACCAAAAATAATATTATTGATGGTACGCGGGGCTACTTTGATGTACTTCATCAATCATCGCCTTCACGTGCTCTGGATTAATGTCAGGTAGTATTCCGTGCCCTAGGTTAAAGATATGTTTATGCCCGTGACCATAATCGGCCAATACGTCACGTACTTTTTGACGGATTTTTTCTGGGCTAGCATACAAGCTTGTTGGGTCAAGGTTCCCTTGCAGTACAACGCTATCTTTCGTGAGCTCTCGTGCTAGCTTTAAATCTGTTGTCCAATCAACTCCTAAGCCGTTATAGCCAGCATCCGCCATAGTTTCTAGCCAAACACCCGCACCTTTAGTAAATAATAATCGTGGTACGCTTGGGTTTGTTGCTTGTAGGGTGTGTGAAATTTTTCGGCTATAGGCTAAAGAAAATGTTTCATAATCTTTTGTTGATAAGTTACCGCCCCAGGTATCAAACACCATGACTATTTGTGCGCCCGCTTCAATCTGAGCTTGTAGATAGCTTATTACCGATTGACTAACGATGTCGAGCAAACGATGCATCAACTCAGGGGTGTCGTACATCATGCGTTTAATTTTTGCGAAGTTCTTGCTCCCACTTCCTTCAACCATGTAACAAGCTAAGGTCCATGGGCTACCGGAAAAACCAATTAATGGAACAGCACCATTCAACCCTTTTTTAATGGTTGAAACAGCGTTCATTACGTACTGAAGTTCTTGATTCGGATCGGGTACAAATAACTTGTCAATATCCGCTGCCGTTTGCACAGTACGTTCGAACCGAGGGCCTTCGCCTTCTTCAAAATAAAGGCCTAAACCCATAGCATCTGGGATTGTCAGAATATCGGAAAATAGGATCGCTGCATCCATTGGATAACGTTCCAACGGTTGCAAAGTGACTTCACAAGCAAGCTCTGCATTTTTACACAGATCTAAAAAACTACCCGCTTGAGCGCGTGTCGCACGGTATTCAGGCAAATATCGGCCCGCCTGACGCATCATCCAAACAGGCGTACGCTCTGTTTTTTCACCACGCAATGTTCTTAACATTAAATCATTTTTTAACGTGGTCATTATTTAATACTCTTAAGTGTAAAAGCCGTGTATTGGCGTTGCTAAAATAGGGTAATGAAGACTATATGTTTAAGTAATCAAGGATGCCTTGGGCGGCCTCACGACCTTCGTAAACAGCCGTAACAACAAGATCCGACCCCCTAACCATATCGCCGCCAGCAAATACTTTTTCATTGGTGGTCTGATAACCAAATTCATTATGCTCTGGTGCTATCACACGGCCACGCTCATCAAGATCTATACCAAAATCTGCAAACCATGGCATTGGACTTGGCTGAAAACCAAAAGCCACAATAATACTATCAGCCGGTACGATTTCTTCCGTGCCTGGTATTACAACAGGGCTACGTCGGCCGCGTGCATCTGGCTCACCTAACTCGGTGGTCACTAATTTAATGCCTTCAACCTTGTCCTTACCAATAATTTCTACCGGTTGACGATTCCAAAGAAAGTTAACACCTTCTTCTTTTGCGTTTGCTACTTCACGACGAGAGCCCGGCATATTTTCTTCATCACGACGGTAAACACAAGTCACTTCTTGTGCATTTTGACGAATACTTGTACGGTTACAATCCATCGCCGTATCTCCACCACCGAGCACCACAACTCGTTTCCCTTTCATGTCGATGAACTCATCGCCCATGATGGTATTAACGCCTTCTAAGTCCATCAAGCGGTTGATATTAGACACTAAGAATGGAAGTGCCTCATGCACGCCCTCTAAGTTTTCACCCGGAAAACCACCTTTCATAAATTTATAAGTACCCATCCCTAGGAAAACAGCATCGTACTCGTCTAGTAATTGCTGAAATGGCACATCTTTGCCAATTTCTGTCTCTAATATAAATTCAACACCCATACCTTCTAGAATTTCACGACGGTTTTTCACCACGCTTTTTTCTAATTTGAACGGAGGTATCCCAAAAGTTAATAGTCCGCCTACTTCAGGGTAACGGTCATAAACCACCGGCTTTACACCATTACGAGCAAGAATATCGGCACAACCTAAACCGGCCGGTCCTGCACCAATAATCGCTACGCGTTTACCCGTCTGTTTGACCGTTGATAGGTCTGGGCGCCAGCCCTGTTTGAAAGCCTCATCAGAAATATATTTTTCAATAGAGCCAATAGTAACAGCACCAAATTCATCGTTTAGCGTACAGGAGCCTTCACACAACCTATCTTGTGGGCAAATGCGTCCACAAATTTCCGGTAATGAATTAGTTTTATGCGACAACTCGGCCGCTTCAATAACCTTACCTTCTGAAATCAGTTTAAGCCAATTTGGAATGTAATTATGCACGGGGCATTTCCATTCACAATATGGGTTTCCACAGTGTAGGCAACGATCAGCTTGATCGGCTGCTTGCTCTGCATCTAACTCACCATAAATCTCTTTAAACTCTTGTTTTCTTTGATTCGCAGGCACCTTTATTGGGTCAATGCGAGGTACGTCAACAAATTGAAAATTATTAGCCATTTTATCTGTGTTTCTCTACGTTAAACTTCTTATGAGGTTATTGAATCTAATAGCGATTTAACGTCAGCCGCTTTAGGTGCAACCAGCCAGAAGTGTTGTATATAATCAGCAAAATTATCAAGTATATCTTGACCTCTTTTACTGCCTGTTTCGACTGTAAACTCTTCTATTAAACGGCGTAAATAGCCACAATGTGCATCCATTGACTCTGTATACACACGATGAATATCTACCAATTCATGGTTATATCTGTCGACAAACGTACGTGACTCGTCCAATACAAATGCAAAGCCACCCGTCATTCCTGCCCCGAAGTTAATGCCGGCCTCTCCTAAGACAGCAATAACACCACCTGTCATGTATTCACAACCATGGTCTCCAATGCCTTCAACAACCGCTATTGCGCCAGAGTTTCTAACAGCAAAACGCTCTCCTGCTAGGCCAGCTGCAAATAATTTACCATTGGTAGCGCCATATAAGCAGGTGTTACCCATGATGGTTGAATCATGACTATCGAACATGCTATTTGCTGGTGCTTTTAGAACCAGTTTACCACCGGCCATACCTTTACCAACATAATCATTCGCATCGCCTTCAAGTGTCATATTTAGACCACCCGCATTCCACACACCAAAACTTTGGCCTGCTGAACCGCTAAAGTGAATATCAATAGGGGCATCGCTCATGCCATTATTGCCATAACGTTTCGCGATTTCACCTGATACGCGAGCACCAATAGACCGGTGAATATTACTAATCGTATATCTAAACGAACCACCCGCTTTTGCTTCGATTGCTGGCAGCACATCTACCACTATTCCTTCAGCAAATGCGGCATCGTCAAACGGATCATTTTGTGGCGTAATGCAGTGCTGTGCTTTCGTTTCATTGCCCGGAATATAATCCAAGATAGGCTGTAGTTTTAAGCCACTTTGCTTATCTGTTAGTCCCTCAATTTGCTCAAGCAAATCTGTTCGCCCAATGATGTCTTCAAGTTTTTTAAAGCCCAGTTTCGCTAACCATTCGCGCACCTCTTGAGCAAGGAAGCGGAAGTAGTTCATCACATACTCTACTTCTCCGTGATAATGTTTCATGCGAAGTACATTATCTTGTGTCGCAATGCCTGTCGCACAGTTATTAAGATGACAAATACGAAGGTATTTACACCCCATAGCAACCATTGGGCCCGTACCAAAACCAAAGCTTTCGGCACCTAAGATAGCCGCTTTAATAACATCTAGACCAGTTTTTAGCCCCCCATCTGTTTGCAGACGAACTTTGTCTCTTAGATCATTTGCAAGCAATGTTTGATGCGTTTCAGTTAACCCTAACTCCCACGGTGCTCCAGCATAACGTACTGAGGTTAGTGGGCTGGCACCTGTACCGCCGTCATAACCCGCAATCGTAATTAAATCGGCATAGCATTTAGCAACACCTGCGGCGATCGTTCCAACACCCGCTTCTGAAACCAATTTAACCGACACAAGGGCTTCTGGGTTCACTTGTTTCAAATCAAAAATAAGCTGAGCCAAATCTTCAATTGAATAAATATCGTGGTGTGGTGGTGGTGAAATAAGTGAAACGCCTGGCTTAGAGTAGCGCAGCGTTGCAATCATTTTATTAACTTTATCACCCGGCAGCTGCCCACCTTCGCCTGGCTTAGCACCCTGAGCAACCTTAATTTGCAGGACATCGGCATTAACTAAATAATGTGGTGTTACACCAAAGCGCCCTGATGCAATTTGTTTTATTCTTGACAGCTTTTCAGTGCCAAATCTTGCAGGGTCTTCACCCCCTTCACCAGAATTTGAACGGCCACCCAAACGATTCATTGCAATAGCTAATGTTTCGTGCGCCTCAGGTGACAACGCACCCAATGACATTGCAGCTGTATCAAAACGTGTATACAAGCCTTCTGCGGGCTCTACTTCATCGATAGAAATAGCTTTTTTCTCATCTAACTTCAAGCTAAACATATCGCGAATGGAGGCAGGTGCACGGTGATTCACCTCATCAGCATACAGACGGTATTTACTAATATCACCTGAACGGACCGCTTGTTGCAAAGAGTTGACAACATCTGGGTTATAAGCGTGATACTCCCCCCCATGAACATATTTCAACAAACCGCCTTGTTCAGTACTTTTTCGTGGGTTCCAAGCTACTTTAGAGAGTTGTTTTTGCTCATTTTCTAGCGCTTCAAAACCAACCCCTTCAATGCGGCTGGTGGTTCCTTTGAAACAGGTATCAACAACTGCCGATTGCAGCCCAACAATTTCAAATAACTGCGAGCCACGATAGCTAGCAATTGTTGAAATACCCATTTTAGATAGTATTTTGTACAGCCCTTTATTGATACCCTTACGGTAATTCTGAGCCAACACATCTTCTTCAATACCAGTTATATCGCCCGTTTCCAGCATGTCGTTCAGCGTTTCATAGGCAAGATACGGACAAACAGCCGTTGCACCGTAACCAATAAGCGTTGCAAACTGGTGTGGATCTCGGACCGTAGCCGACTCAACAACAATATTTGACTGGCAACGCAAACCAACGTTGACCAAATGATGATGTACAGCACCCGTCGCTAATAAGGCATGTACTGGTAAAAAGCCCGCTGCTAACCCTCTGTCACTTAAGACAATAACAACATTACCTTCACGAACTTTTTCCTCAGCTTGCTGACATATATGCTGAATAGCACTTTCTAAATTAAACACAGATAAGTCATATTGCAAACTTATAACCGCGCTTTTATATGACGAATCTGTCATTGACAGCAGTGCATCAAATTTTGATGCTGATAAGACCGGTGAACCCACTTCTAAGCGGTGCGCATGTTCGGCCGACTCTTCAAATAGATTTTTTTCCCGACCAAAGCTTGTCATCAATGACATAACCACTTGCTCACGCAAAGGGTCAATAGGCGGGTTCGTTACTTGTGCAAACTGCTGTCTAAAATAATCATACAAGCTACGAATTTTAGTTGATAAAACAGGCATGGGGATGTCATCACCCATTGAACCAATTGCTTCTTGGCCTGCTTCTGCCAACACTTTAAGTACTTGATCTCGCTCTTCAAAAGTCAACTGGTACTGTTTTTCATGCACCTGTAAAGTTGCTTTATCTAATGGCGCCAAAGTCAGTGGATCATCATCTCTTTCTGTACATAGTTTTTTAGTGTGCTCAGCTAACCATGCTTTGTACGGTTGACGAGCCTTTAAACGGTCATCAATTTCCTTCGGCGTAATCAATTCGCCTTTTTCTGTATCCACAGCTAACATTTCGCCCGGTTTTAAGCGACCTTTTTGCACAACGTCTTCTGGCTTATAATCATACACGCCCACTTCAGATGCCAGGGTGATATGACGGTCCTTAGTAATCACATAACGAGCAGGGCGTAGGCCATTTCGATCGAGACAACACGCTACATGACGACCATCTGTCAGCACAATGGCTGCAGGGCCATCCCAAGGCTCCATATGCATGGATGAATATTCATAGAAAGCACGCAGTTCAGGATCCATAGTGTGAACATTTTGCCATGCTGGTGGGACGAGCAGGCGCATAACACGGAAAATATCCATGCCGCCAGCAATCAGACCATCCACCATATTATCCAGACTATTTGAGTCTGAGCCTACGGACGAAACCCAAGGTCGAATATCATCCATATTAGGTATTAAAGGCGTTTCAAACGTATAGCTACGTGCTTGCGCCCAGCTTCTATTACCGCGAATAGTATTAATTTCACCATTATGTGCCAGAAACCTAAACGGTTGAGCTAGACGCCATTGTGGAAATGTGTTCGTTGCAAATCGCTGATGGAAAACACATTGTGAACTTTCCAGCTCTGGATTATTTAAGTCTGGGTAAAAAACCGGTAAAAACTCTGGCATTACCAAGCCTTTGTAAGAAATGACATTTGAAGCCAAACTCGCCACATAAAACATCTCGTCGTTTTGTTCTATCCGCTTTTCAGCACGACGTCTTGCAATATATAGGCAACAATCCATTGCTGCATTATCCATCCCCTCTTTTGCATTGACAAATACCTGCTCAATACAAGGCAAGGTTGCTAAGGCTTGTTCACCACATGCTTCTGTATTGGTTGGCACAGTTCGCCAGGCAATAACAGTGAGCCCTTCTTTTTCTATTTCTTCTTTAAGGATTTGTTTTGCTTGCTCAGCCTTAGACGCATCTTGGCTTAAAAAAACCATGCCAACAGCGAACAATTCTGTCGGTGTCGCGCCAAGCTCTTGTGCTTTTGCACGAAAGAATTTTTCTGGCGTTTTAAGGAGCAAACCACAGCCATCACCTGACTTGCCGTCTGCTGCGATGGCGCCACGGTGGGTTAATCGAGCTAACGAATCGATGGACGTCTTAATCAGCCAGTGGCTCGGTTTGTTATCAATGTGCGCAATGAGTCCAAATCCGCAGCTGTCTTTTTCAAACGCAGGGTCATATAAACCCGCTTGAGGGATTGAGGTATGTTTCACTCGGTTAACCTTATGTGCTTAGTTATTGAATAGACAACTTACTTACGCAAGTCGGCTAATAATTATACCAATCAGATAGATTATTTTCAATTTTGAAGAGCATATCTATTAACAAATACCATACTCTCAAGACCTACGCGACACACGCTTAACTGAATATCAGCTTTTTAGCACCTAGCTCACTCTTTAACTAGAACATCTCTTTGAACGGCTTCAAACGTACGAACCCAAGGCTTTAATCCCGTCAAAGAAGCCGGCATCTTATTCGCTTTTTCTTCTGCTAACTTTTTATTTTCAAAATCACCATAGATAACCACAAACCATTGCCCAGCATTTCTTTTATGTTGAAAAAAATATAATGGTTTAAGGGTGTTATGTTTAAGAATAAACTTTTTTGCAGACTCTTCTGTGGACACACCCAACAATTGCAAAGTGAAATGTTTTTTATCTCTACTTTCAAGCCATTGGTGATTCAACTGAATAGCTGTTAATGCTGCGGGTGCTTTGGCGCTAGGATTACTATTTTCTTTTATAGATACGACCTCCTTGCTATCGCTACCTGCCTCCTCTGCTTTGATGTTAGCTAGAACCACCGTTTGAGCATTAACGCTCCTCTCTACCTTAACGGCCTCTACCTTTTCATCTGTATTTCTCAGGCCGCTCACCTTTGTTTTACTCGCCGTCTCTAAAGGAGCGTCTAACGTTGAAGAAGGCGTTTTGAACTCTTTTATCTCGCTAAAGCCGCTTACTCTTGGCTGCTCAGTAATCGCTGTTTTAGCAGGAGTTTCTAGCGTTTGGCTATGTATCCGCCCTGCCGACTGAGCCTGCACAACAGTAGAAGGCACTTCCTCACTTTCTTCTTGAGGGTAAAAGATAAAAACTGAAACACCCAGCAATAAAATAGCTAGTGCTATTAACCCTATTACGGATCCTGATTTCACAAGTGTAGGCTTTTCATGCCCCATAGCTGAGGTGCTCATTTGCGCTAAGACATCATTTATTCGCCCTGGCAAACCACCTGTTTCAATAAATAACACCACTTCATCTAGGCCTGCCAAATTAGTCAGGCCTGGATCGTTTTTTTGTATTATCTTTCGCGCATACTCTGTTGTCTGCCGTTGCGTAAATGGCTCTAGGTCAATCAACTGGCAACGCGACTCAACGGCCTCTCCTAGATTATCCGCAGAGCTTAATAAAACTTGCAAACAATCATAGCTGTCTGCCAATTTAAACAAAAAATCGAACTGCGCCTCGCCTAGTTGATGTGTATCTTCAATACAGATAATGACTTTTTTTTCTGCTTTTGACGCGGCTGCCAATCGCACAAGAAGCTGTTTGTTATTGCCTTCCAATTCATCAAAAGCTTGAGTTAATACCTCCAATGGAGATGTTGTATCCATTAGCGATTTCGCTGGTATTAAGCAAAACTGCCAACGCTTATCCCTTTGTTTGTCAAATTGCCTAAGAAAAAAAGACTTTCCTGATTGTTCTGGCCCTCTTAATAAAATAGCTTGCCTTGTATTTGGAATAAGGTGAAGTATTAGATCAAGCCGCTGCTGCCTTTCTGCTGGAAAAAACTCCTCCAGCCCCACCTCTTCATTTAGGCGATTAAGAGACATCTCTGTCTTTTCCGTCAATCACTTTTTTAATTAACGACTCATCAGTGCAGTCATAAATAACGGCTTCACCAAGATTTTTTAGCAGCACTAGTCGAATAGAACCTGAGGTGTTCTTTTTATCGACTTTCATATGCTTTATAAAATCAGCACCGCCCATTTCTTCAGGTGCTTTTACTGGCAAGTTAGCTTTTATACATAAGGCCTTTATCCGGGCAGCCTTATCAGAGCTCATCCAACCCAACTGCACAGATAATTCTGCTGCTAAACACATTCCAGCGGCTACCGCCTCGCCATGTAACCACTCGCCATACCCCATATGAGTCTCGATGGCGTGCCCAAATGTATGTCCAAAATTAAGTGTTGCGCGTATTCCAGACTCTTTCTCATCCTTCTCGACGATCTCAGCTTTTTTCTCACACGATCGTTTAATTGCATAAATTAATGCGTCCGCTTTTTGTGCTAATAAATATTCTATATTTTTTTCCAGCCAGACAAAAAAATCCACATCATTTATCGCACCATATTTTATGACTTCCGCCAAACCAGCACTTAGTTCTTTGGCTGGCAATGTTGAGAGCACTGTCGTATCGATCAAAACAGCTTTAGGCTGATAAAACGCCCCAATCATATTTTTACCCAAACGATGATTGACCCCTGTTTTTCCACCCACAGAGGAATCAACCTGAGATAACAAAGTAGTCGGCAGCTGAATAAAACTAACTCCTCTTTGATAGCTTGCAGCTGCAAAGCCGGTCATATCTCCAATCACACCACCACCCAAAGCGATCAACGTGACTTGCCGGTTACATCTGTTTTCTAATAATGAATCAAATATTTTATTTAGGTACTCTAGCGTTTTAAACCGTTCACCATCTGGCAGAATAGCGGTTCTAACGTCTACACCTACTGGTAGCTGATCGACTAACTGGCTTAAATACATCGGTGCAATCGTTTCATTCGTGACAATCAATACTTGGTTAGAGACAATGTGCTTTTCAACGAATGCTGGCTGCGTTAATAAACCCTCACCGATGTAAATAGGGTAGCTTCTATCACCAAGGTCAACATTCAATATCTCTAATTTATTATTCATTTTTTCTTTAGTTGCTCAAGAATACTTAAGATTACTTTCTTACTACTTGTTTTGTTTGTGCTAACAACGATGTCTGCAATTGATTCATAAATCGGCGCTCTAAGTCGCATTAATTCTTCCAGCTTCTTCCGTGGGTTGTCAATTTGCAATAAAGGCCTTTTTGTATCAAATTTTGTTCGGCTTAACTGCTGCTCAACAGAACATTGTAAGTATATAACCCAGCCTGTTTCCGTTAACACTTTACGATTTTCTTCGCTTAAGACAATACCACCACCTGTTGCAATGACAGCGCCATCCAATACCGACAGTAACTTAAGTTTATCGGTTTCTCTAGACCTAAAACCTTCTTCCCCTTCAAGCTCAAAAATTAAGGATATTTCTACCCCTGTACATTTAATAATTTCTGCATCTGTATCATAAAATGCTTTATTTAAACGCCGCGCTAACAGTTTACCAATCGTTGATTTGCCGGCTGCCATTGGGCCCACAAGATAGATATTATTTTTTTCTGGCATGAACTTTATCTTATTCTGAAATTTGCTAGAACTATATCACGAGCATTTCATAGCGCGTGCAATGTATTACTTACAACAAGTACAAGCACATAAAAAAACGGGGCTTAGCCCCGTTTTTTTATCAATCTATCGTTTTTAATTAACCGCTAAATTATCTTTTAATATTTTAGGTGTAATGAAGAATAAAAGCTCTCTGTTATTATCTTGCTTAAAGTCTTTCTTAAATAACACCCCAACACCCGGCAAATCTCCAAAGAAAGGAACTTTACGAACACTGTGATCTTTCGAACGCTCATAGATACCCCCTAAGACAACTGTATCGCCATTATTTACCAGTACTGTCGTATCTACTTCCTGTGTATTAATTGGCACACCACCCGGTTGAACATTTGAGAAATCTGGCGAGTCCTTCGTTATATTTAACTCTAAGTTAATGCGGTCATCTGGTGTAATTCTTGGCGTCACCGATAACTTTAACTCTGCCTCTTCAAAACTCGTTGAAGTAGCGCCCGAAGAGGATGCCTCTTGAAATGGAATTTCAACACCTTGACTGATTTCAGCTTCAATTTGATCAGACGTAATAACACGGGGGCTTGAAATAACTTCACCTTTTGCTTCTGTTTGTAACGCTGACAGTTCTAATTGTAATAAAGAACTTCCAATTTTACCCATTATAAACTGTATCGCACCCGCTGGACTGGCCGCTGGCAAATCAACCATCAAACCTTCGCTGCCACCAACATCAAAAATATTTCCGGCTCCCATCGTTATTCCATTTTCTAATGCTCCACCCACGACTGTTGTTGAATCCCCTGTAGCAACGCCACCACCCGTTATGCCAGACAAACCGAACCTGACACCTAAGTCACGTGTAAAGTCATCATTCGCAATCACAATTCGCGATTCAATCATCACTTGTCGCACTGGGCGATCTAAACGCTCAATAATTCTACGAATTTCAACCAATTTTTCAGCGGTTTCTTGAACCAATAAAGTATTAGTTCTTTGGTCAACTGAAACCCCGCCTCTATTGGAAATTAACTTTGTATTTGAATTAGCATTTCCACTACGCCCGCCTGTAGATTTTAAAATTGTCACCAAGTCAGAAGCCTTGGCATAACTAACCTCAAAAAACTCCGTTAATAATGGCGACAATTCCACCACTTGCTTTTTGGCTTCAAGTTCTAATTTCTCTTGAGCCGCGACCTCTGCTTGTGGGCCAACCATCATCACATTGCCTGTAATCCGCTTCGCCAAACCTTTGCTTTTAAGAATAATGTCTAATGCCTGATCCCATGGAACATTATTCAATCGCAAAGTCACGCTGCCACCGACAGAATCACTAGCCACTAAATTCATATCTGTGAAATCGGCAAGCAGTTGCAATACAGATCGAACTTCTATACTTTGAAAGTTTAGAGATAACTTTTCACCTGTATAGGGAAATTTATCAGCTACCAATTCTTCTTGCTCTTGTTTTGTTAATGGTTTGAATTCAACCGTTAACAATTCATCCATCTGATATGACAAAAATTCGTAGTGGCCAATTGCTGCAATTGATAACTTTGTATCATTACCAGATGGCATCACATCAATAGTTTTTACAGGTGTTGCAAAATCTAATACATCTAATCTATTAGCAAGCTCTGGGGGTAGCGAAGTGTCTTTAATATCTACAATGACTTTACCACCTTCCTGCTTAACATCTACAACCGAAGAGGTATTTGTAAGGCTCACTAAAACACGCCCTTCACCTTCTTCACCGCGCCTGAAATCCACTGCACTAACTAATTTATCTGCCGCTTTTGCTGGTGCTGTTGTTGCACTAGGACTGCTAATCACAGGAGCACTTGTCACATTACCTAACGTTATAAAGACACTCTGCCCCTCTATTTTTGTTGCATAAGGCGCAGCATCATTAAGGTTAAGCACAACTCGTGTTCTACCACCTGCCTCTAACGCTCTAACGCTGATGGCTTTACCGATATTAATTGGAATAGTTGTTTTACCAACACCATTACTTACCCCCATAAGATCGATGGCTATTCTAGCTGGGTTATCAGTACTAAAACTTTTCAACTGATCTGGCGCAGAATCCAACGATAGTTCAAGCTGTACTTTATTCCCAGGCAAACCGGAAAATTGAATATCCTTCAGAATGGCTGCTTGCGCAGGCATCATTGACATCGAAGCCCAACATGCCATAGCAAACATTCCTTTTATTAGCCGAGCTTTTTGCTTTGCTATGTCCCATCCACTTGCATTTGACTTGTGCATGAATTTTCCCTTATTTACATGTTTCATTATCAATATTCTCTTCTTTATTCAACAAGAGCCAAAGAAGCTTCTCTTTCGCGCCACTTACCAGCTGTTGTAGCTACCCATTCTGCAAGATCAATTTGTTGATCCTGTATTCTTATAATTTTGCCGAAGTTTTGACCTAAATAATTACCTGCCTGAACGCGGTGTATAACTCCATCATTTGCCTTTACAAGGGCCCACTGTTCATTATCTTTAGACAGCGTACCAACCATCCTTAATGTATCTAGCGGGTAAGCTTCCAGTTCCTCTTTTTCTCTTTCCAAATCAGGTCCAGGCCCTTCTACATTCATCATTTTCTCAATAGCCTGAGGCTCATCAAGTTTTTCAAAGGGGTTACGCAAGCCATCAGCAACATAACTATACGACTCATACGACTTGATAACAGGCATCGGCTCAATTGGCGTTGCAGGTTTAGACTTTACTTGTGAAATATAGGCTTTTAAATCATCAAATTCCTCGCTAACACAGCCCCCCATCAATAGCGTCAACATGATAAGAATCAGCAGTTTATTTAGCTTTAAGCGAGCCATCATTTATCATCCTCATCTAAGTAACGATAAGTTTTTGCAGTTGCATTCATTGTCATCTGCCCACCTTTTCCAGCCGGTGTTAGTGACACATTATGTAACGTTACAATACGTGGTAAGGCTGCTAAATTACTAACAAACTCTCCAAACTCGTGATAATTTCCCACTACGGTTAATTTAATCGGCTTTTCAGCATAAAAATCTTTTCTTTTTTCGCCCGACGGTTGAAATAAGCTAAACTCCAAACCACTTGCTAAGCCTGCTTGGGAAACATCAACCAATAAATCGGCTATTTGTGTTTTATTAGGTAACTGCTGCAACATTGCACCGAACTGCTCCTGCATATCACTAAGTTGTTGCTTATAGGCATCTAGGTTGACAGCTTTTGCTTGTTTTCGCTCAAACGTTTTCTTTAAGGCCGTTTCTTTTTGCTCTACTTTCTTTAAGTCATCCCACTGATCAAGCGTGTCAAAATAAACCCAAGCACCGAGCAAAATAACACTTACTAAAACAATAGCCCCTATTTTAATAGCGGTGGGCCAATTACCCGCCTCATTAAAATCCCAATTAATCTCATCTAAATTCATTTATTTTCCCTCCGTGGGCTCCCCAACTTTTGCCTGAGCAACTTTCAGGGTAAAACTATTTGCATCAACACCTTTTGAGCGAATCACATTCAAGTCAGTCCCTTTCAACCAAGGCGACTGCTCCAAACTACGCATATAAGCCGAGACCCTTGTGTTCGATTGGGCATTACCCTCGATGGCCAGTTTTTTTCCGCTTTGGTTAAATTTAGTAAGGTACACACCTTCAGGCACTGTTTTTGCCAATTGATCAAACATATGTACGATTTCAGGCCGGCTACTTTGCAAACGTTGTATGACTTCCATCCGAGCCAGCAGCTTACTTTTTGTCTTATCTAACGCTTCAATTTCCTTAATTTTTTTATCTAAAACAGATATCTCATTTTGAATAAATCGATTACGGTTATTTTGAGTTTCAATAAGCCCTTCAATCGAAAAGTGCACTGTCGCCATCAAGATGATTGATGCCAATACACCCATACCCAAAAACATTAAAAAGTCAATTTGGCGCTGCTTTCGCAGTTCTTCGCGCCATGGAAGAAGGTTAATTTTAGCCATTAATCAAAACTCCTTAATGCAAGACCCGTTGCAATCATCATTGCGGGCGCATCATTACTAAGCGCCTGAGCTTTTACTTTCCCGGCCAATGTCATCTGAGAAAATGGGTTTGCTACCGTTGCAGGGGTTCCTAGCTTTTCCTCTACCAACGCATCAATCCCTAGTAAAGATGAAGTACCCCCAGAAAGAATAATGTGATCTACGCTATGTTGAGCGCTAGAAGAGAAAAAGAACTGCAATGAACGCCCAATTTGTTGGCACATGACCTCTTTAAAGGGGTCTAACACTTCTGTTATATAACTGTCTGGCAAGCCGCCATGTTTTTTGGCCATGCCAGCCTCTTCATACGAAAGCCCGAACCGACGTTGAATCTCTTCTGTTAATTGTTTACCGCCAAAGCCCTGCTCTCGAGAGTAGATGACTTTATTTTTATGAATAACATTAAGCGTTGTTACCGTAGAGCCTGTATCAGCAATAGCAATCGTTGCCTCGGGGCCATAGTCGGGCAGTCCGCTTTGTAAAAGCCCATAGGCATTTTCTAGCGCATAGGCTTCGACATCCACTATTTTGGCTTTCAACCCGGCCAGATCTAATACCGCCACCCTATCGTCTATATTTTCACGCCTTGACGCTGCCAGCTGTACATCTATTAAGCTTGCATTTCTTTCATTTGGACCAATAACACTAAAATCCAGATTAACCTCGTCCAAAGCATAAGGAATGTATTGATCAGCAATCATCTCAACCTGCGCTTCGAGTTCTTCATCACTTTCAGGTTTCGGGATAGTAACAATTTTGGTGATAACAGCGGAGCCAGAAACCGACAACGCAGCTTGCTTTAATTTTGTGCCTGAACGCTCAATAACGGTAGACAGCGTATTTCCGATAGCCTCAAGGTCTGCAAAATTATTATCAATAACCGCATTTTCAGGTAACGCTGCAACACCATAGCTCTCCACTCGGTAACGTGAACCATGTCGACTGAGCTCTATAAGCTTAATCGCTGATGAACTGACATCAATACCCAAAACATTAGGGTTATTACGTTTGAAAAAAGACATCCTGTATTTCCCTTCTCTTTAGTCGTTCCTGTGACCACACAGAGAACTCTCAATAATTTAAATACAACTAAACAACAAAATCAATCATAAAATCAATAACTAACAACGTTTTCTTTGAGTATAGCCTTACTTTTAGATCTGTCTCTTATACACATCTGACGCTGCCGACGATATGCAGTGTGTAGAT
>OJDA01000161.1_pt1 | contig 16286 bp, 20 predicted proteins | sample 1592551 | NCBI WGS metagenome assembly OJDA01 (sample SAMN05416810, study PRJEB24817) | seawater metagenome | isolation source: Sea water | place: Canada:Atlantic | collected 2013-07
CACACTGCATATCGTCGGCAGCGTCAGATGTGTATAAGAGACAGCCCCCAACCTTGTCTTTTCATATGCGGAATAGCGGCACGTACGGTATGAAAACTTGAGGACATATTGATCGCTATAATGCTATCCCACTTCTCAGGCGAAAATTCTTCAACGGGTGCAACGTGCTGAATTCCCGCATTATTAACAACAATGTCAATAGAACCAAAAACCTTCACAGCCTCTTCGACCATGGCTGTTATTTCATCCGGTTGGGTCATATCAGCATCATTATAGATACACTTAACCCCTTGGTTTTCAATCGCCTGCCGTTCTTTTTCAATCTCAACCGAATCACCAAACCCATTCAACATAATATTAATGCCTTGCGCTGCAAACCCCTGCGCAATGCCTAAACCAATTCCCGATGTTGAACCGGTTATTATCGCTGCTTTTCCTTTCAAATCCATTTATCTACCCTACTGTTGTTTAGTGAACAGTCTCTATTGCCTAAGACCCACCCCTTTTTAATCAAAAAAGACAATAAATCTAATAACATTGTGACACAACACAGTTCAAGTCCTGTATAAAATTTATTACGCTACAACTAACCTATCCTCCTGCCTCTGTGGTGGGAATACTATTAATGGCCCTTGCAAATAGACTACCTGATATTCTTAATAAAGGCTTTCCTAGCCAAAAAGCTCATCATCATTAGCTATAACGTAACTACAGAGGAATAAAGAACCACTTAGAGCACCAGTCTTAATAACTAGCATCTTATAGCCATAATTATTTGAATTTGTTAAGCACCAACTAAAATGGTCTAACCACGATTCATGCTTAACTAAAAATCAGACCTACAATCGTAGATAACCTATTTAGCAGTTGATATTAAAAAGAATTTGGCTGTATCAAAAAACTTAAGCACATGATAAAACACTTCAACTACAACCCGCTTCCTCCTTTGTACCGACAATTAGTTAACTAGATAAGCTAACACTGCTGCAGTGTCTATAAATTGCTTACATCGTTTGCAATACATTGCTTAACGGGCTTTGCACACCCTCTGCCTCTTACGCTAAGAAACATGCTGATAATAAAAGCTTCAACGTTGGAACTGGAAAAGTTAATTACCTTAGTGGCTTTGCTAGTGCTGTTGCAAAAGTGACTTATTCTAGTGAAAGGTTAGACAATCTTGTAATATCGAAAAATAGCCGAGCTATAACTAATTGAATAATAAAGGAAATTTGGTCGGGGCGAGAGGATTTGAACCTCCGACCACCAGTACCCCATACTGGTGCGCTACCAGGCTGCGCTACGCCCCGATGGAATTAAAATTACTTGAGTATGTCTAAAATTTCTTCTAATTCAGCTTTTATTTGCTGAATTTCTATTTTTGTCTGTGAGGTGTCTTTTTGTGAACTTTCACCTGAAAGGTGTGAACGAGCGCCACCAATAGTGTAACCATCCTCATAAAGCAGCCCACGAATTTGCCTTATCAGCACAACATCTTTACGTTGATAATAACGACGATTACCACGGCGTTTTACCGGCTCAAGTTGTGAGAACTCTTGCTCCCAATACCTTAGTACATGGGGTTTTACAGCACATAACTCACTCACTTCACCAATAGTGAAATAACGTTTCGCCGGTATCGCCGGCAACTCATTGTTATGACTGGGTTCCAGCATATGCTTCTACTCTGTCTTTAAGTTTTTGACCTGCTCTAAGAGTAACCACCCTTCTTGCAGAAATAGATACATCTTCGCCTGTTTTTGGATTTCGTCCAGGTCGAGCCTCTTTGTCTTTAAGTTCAAAATTTCCAAATCCTGAAATTTTAACTTGCTCACCTTTTTCTAACGATTCCTTTATTGCTTCAAACATTTGCTCAACGATCTCTTTAGCTTCTCGTTTATTGAGACCTAACTCGTCAAATAATTGCTCTGTTAAATCAGCTTTCGTTAATGACATTTTTTTATTCCCTTAGCTGAGCATTAAATAAATTATTAAGATTAGCGAGCAATTCATTAATGAGTTCCTCAACATCTTGCTCAACTAGTGTCTTAGATTTATCCTGTAAAATCAAGCCCAAAGCAACACTTTTTCTACCAGTTTCTACTCCCTTGCCTTGGTAAATATCAAACACAATAACCTCATTAACAAGCGTGTATTGCTTAGTAATATAGCCGACCATTTCATTTACGTGGAACTTTTCATCCACAATGAGTGCTAGGTCACGTCTTACCGCTGGATATTTTGACACTGCTTGAAATTCTGGTATCTGTTTTGTCTGAATCAGAGATTGTTTTAGTTCTACTAAATACACTGGTTTCTTAATATTAAACTCACCTTCCAAAGCTGGGTGTAATAAACCAATATAACCAACATGCTCCCCTGAATTATTAATCAGCTCTGCTGTTTGTCCCGGGTGTAAAGCTTCGTGCTTAGCCGGTTTAAACTGGTAGTCTGACAAACTGCCATTCAACGATAAAATAGCTTCTATATCGTGTTTAACATCATAAAAATCAATGCTTCTAGATGACTCACCCCACTGTTCTGGCTGAGCGAGTCCTGTCGCTAATATAGACAACATTTGCTCTTGCACTAGCTGCCCATCTTTAACCGTGAATTTTAAGCCTGTTTCAAAAAAACGTATTGTTTCTTCATTACGTTTAATGTTTGCATCCATTGCTTTTAATAAGCCAGCCCATAAGGTTGTACGCATAACAGACAAATCAGCCGATATTGGGTTCTGTAATCGGTACACATCATCCTGAGGGGTCAACAGCTTGAGCGACGAGTCATCTGTAAAACTGTATGTAACCGCTTCTTGATACCCTAAATCAACCAGTAAGTCCTTAATCCTGTCTAGGGGCTGCAACTGCTCTTCAATGGCTGTTAAAGTACCCGAAACGGTTAATTCATTTTGTGGCAGATTATCGTAGCCATATAAGCGTGCCACCTCTTCTATCAAGTCTGCTTCAATTGCAATATCAAATCGATAACTTGGTGCTGTAACAAACCACTCACTTGCCGTCTTATTAACAATCATTCCCAAGCTATCAAAGTATGCTTCGACTGTATTTTCATCAAGTTCTATACCCAGCACACGCTGCACTCTTTGAAACCTAAAAGGCACTGCTTTATTAACCGGAAGCGTTTTGGTTGACGATGCGTCCGTTAATGGCCCTACTTGACCGCCAGCAATATCGGTCAACAATTCAATCGCTCGATCTAATGCACGGTAACAAAGCTCTGGGTCTACACCACGCTCAAACCGGTGTGATGAATCTGTATGTAAGCCAAACTTTCTAGATTTACCCGCAATTGACAGAGGACTAAAAAATGCACATTCTAAGAATATATCTGTTGTTTCGTCATTAACTGCTGACGCTTCACCACCCATCACACCAGCAAAAGCCAAGGCTTTATGTTGGTCTGCAATAACCAGCACACTCTCATCTAACTCAACTTGTTGTTCGTTTAATAGCCTTAGAGATTCCTTTTCTCTCGCATGTCTAACAACAATGTCACCATCGATTTTAGCTAAATCAAATGCGTGAAGCGGTTGCCCTAATTCCAATAGAACATAATTTGTCACATCCACTAACGGACCTAAACTACGCTGACCACATCGACGCAATTTTTCCTGCATCCAGATAGGTGTTTGTGCTGAACGATCTAAGCCTTTAATCACACGACCTAGGTAACGAGGGCAATCTATAGTAGCCTCAACGTTTACATTTTTATGGTCGTTTATTGAAGTTTCTATTTTTGGTGCTGGTTTGTTTTTGACAGGCTGTTTAGCAAAACAAGAAATTTCACGCGCAACACCTTCCACGCTTAAGCAATCGGCACGATTTGGCGTTAAATCTACTTCGATAATCGTGTCGTCAAGTTGTAAATAGTCCCGAATATCAGTTCCAATCGGCGCATCACTTGGTAGCTCCATCAACCCATCAGCTGAATCAGAGAGGCCAAGCTCTTCTTCGGAACATAACATGCCATTAGAAGGCTCACCACGTAACTTTGATGGTTTGATTTTGAAATTACCGGGTAAGACGGCACCAACAGTTGCCACAGGAATCCGTAACGAAGTTCTAACATTACTCGCACCACAAACAATATCTAAAGGTTCTTCTTGCCCAATAGAGACTTTACAAAGGCGTAATTTATCCGCATTTGGGTGTGCTTGAACTGATAATACTTCACCTACTAACACGCCGGTAAACTCAGCCGCAGCCGCTTCTACAGAGTCTACTTCTAAGCCAGCCATTGTTAATTTTTCTGTCAATTCATTCGTTGGAATTGAATAGTCAACAAACTCTTTAAGCCATGCTTCATTTACTAACATTTATGAGTCCTTATTTAAGCTTAATTAAACTGTTTTAAGAATTTAAGATCATTTTCAAAAAATAACCGTAAGTCATTGATTTTATACCGAAGCATGGTCAGTCTTTCTACACCCATACCAAAAGCAAAGCCGGTAAATTGGTCTGCATCAATGTTGATATGACGAAATACTTCTGGGTGAATCATTCCACAGCCCAATACCTCTAACCAACCGGTATGCCCGCATACACGACAACCTTCACCTTCACACATCACACATTCAATATCTACTTCAGCAGAGGGTTCTGTAAATGGAAAATAGGAGGGTCTAAACCTTACTTTGACATCTTTTTCAAAAAAGGCCTTTAGAAACGCACTAATAACACCTTTTAAGTCGGCAAAGTTAATATCTTTATCTACAACAAAGCCTTCAACCTGGTGGAACATGGGTGTGTGCGTAATATCTGAATCACAACGATAAACACGACCCGGCGCTATCACTTTAAGTGGCGGTTGTTGATTTTCCATCACTCTAATTTGAACAGGTGATGTATGTGTTCTTAATAAGGTATGCTCATCAAAATAAAAAGTATCGTGCATGGCTCGTGCAGGATGATGAGAAGGAATATTCAATGCCTCAAAATTATGAAAATCATCTTCCACTTCAGGCCCAGTTGCCACATCAAAACCAACACGATTAAAAATCTGTTCAATACGGCGCATCGTTCTTGTCACAGGGTGAACACCACCCACTGATTGGCCACGGCCAGGTAAGGTCACATCAATAGTTTCTTCTATTAAGCGCTTTGCTAATAATTCATTTTCAAGTTGTACCTTACGCTGTTCTAAGTGCGCTTGAAATTCTTGTTTAGCTTGGTTGATAACGGCACCAACCTTTGGCCTTTCTTCAGCAGATAGCTTGCCCAGCGTTTTCATTTGGCGCGTAAATACACCTTTTTTACCTAGGTAAGTAACTCGAATTTCTTCAACAACTGAAAGAGATGACGCATCAGCTAATTCTTTTTGCGCTTGCTTAACAATGTTTTCTAATGAATTTTCCACGTTGTTATCTTTTTATTTAATCCAAATAAATAAGGGAAAGGCCTCTAGACCTTTCCCTCACGACTCACTATCAGCTTGTAGTCAATACAGTATAAAAAATATGTGGGTAATGTTAATTACCCAAAAGCTGTTTCTACAGGTTAGATTTTGCAGTCGCTACTAATTGCGAAAACGCATCTTTATCAAACACTGCTAGATCAGCTAATACTTTTCTATCCAAACCGATGGATGCTTTTTTAAGGCCATTCATAAAACGGCTGTATGACAAACCACAGCTACGGGCACCAGCATTAATACGTGCAATCCATAAAGCACGGAATTGACGTTTTCTTTGACGACGATCTCGGTAGGCATATTGACCCGCTTTAATCACCGCTTGTTTAGCAACACGATAAATACGGCTACGTGCTCCATAGTATCCTTTTGCTTGTTTTAATACTTTTTTGTGTCTTGCTCTAGCAACAACACCGCGTTTTACTCTTGGCATTTCTTATCCTCGAAAATCTTAAAATTAACTATACGGCAACATACGAGTCACGCTTTTCATATCTGAAGCGTGAATCAGTGATGCTTTACGTAGTTGACGTTTACGTTTAGTGGTTTTTTTGGTCAAAATGTGACGCAAGTGAGCTTGCTTACATTTAAAAGCGCCCGTACCCGTTTTCTTAAAACGTTTGGATGCTCCGCTATTTGACTTCATCTTTGGCATTACAATACTCCGTTAATTAATTTTTTTCGGCGCCATAACCATTACCATTTGGCGGCCTTCAAACTTTGGCCGCTGTTCGACCAAGGCTAATTCTTCTAAATCTTTTTCTACGCGATTTAACAACTCCATACCTAACTCTCTATGGGCCATTTCTCTACCGCGAAATCTTACTGTGATTTTGGTTTTATCACCGTTCTCTAAAAATGAACGCAGATTACGTAATTTTACGTTGTAATCACCAATATCGGTTCCAGGTCTAAACTTAATCTCTTTAACCTGAACATTTTTTTGTTTCTTTTTCGATGCCTGCAATTTCTTGCTAGCCTCGAATTTAAACTTACCATAGTCCATTATTTTACAGACAGGTGGTTTAGCTGTTGGAGAAACTTCAACCAAATCTAAATCGACTTCAGCCGCCAAGCTCATCGCTTGTTCTAGTGTAACAACACCTACTTTCTCACCCTCATGATCGATGAGTCTTACACTTGGTATTGTAATCTCTTCGTTTACTCTTACTCTTTTTGTTGCGATCTTAACAATCTCCGAAAATTTTTAACGCTAAATTAAGCCATTTCTAATATTAGCAACGTACGCTAATGCACCTTGTGCAAAAACTTAAGACTCTAATGCATTTCGTTCAGTAACATTTTTGGTTACTAACGAAATAAAGTCCTCAGGATTGAAATGACCCAGGTTTTTTCCACTTAACGAACGCACTGCCAACTCGTTATTTTCTACTTCTTTGTCACCGATAACGATGAGATACGGAATGCGTTTTAAAGTATGCTCGCGAATTTTAAAGCCGATCTTCTCATTTCTCAAGTCTAATTTGACTCTGATGCCTTGTTTTTGAAGGATTTTTGCAATTGAGGTCGCATATTCGTCATTTTTATCCGTAATTGACATTAAAACGACTTGGGTCGGTGCCAACCACACAGGAAATTTACCCGCATATTCTTCTATTAAAATGCCAATAAAACGCTCCAAAGAACCCAAAATCGCTCTGTGCAACATAACCGGCGATTGTCTTGAACCATCCTCTGCAATAAATTGCGCATCTAAACGACCCGGCATTGAAAAATCCACTTGGATGGTGCCACATTGCCAAACACGATCTAAGCAGTCTTTCAGTGAGAACTCAATTTTAGGCCCATAGAAGGCACCCTCACCCGGTTGTAATTCCCAGTCTAAGCCTTTTGCATTTAAGGCCTCTTCCAAAGCTTTTTCAGACTTATCCCAAACCTCATCAGAGCCTACTCTTTTTTCAGGTCGTGTAGACAGCTTGATAAGAATGTCGGTAAAACCAAAATCTGCATACACTTCAAACAACAGGTCAATAAAATCAGACACCTCTGATTGAACTTGATCTTCTGTACAGAAGATATGCGCATCATCTTGAATAAAGTTACGCAAACGCATCAGCCCATGTAAGGTACCTGATGGCTCATTACGATGACACGAACCAAACTCGGCCATTCTTAAGGGCAAGTCACGGTAGCTTTTTAAGCCTTGGTTATATATTTGCACATGACATGGGCAATTCATTGGTTTAACAGCATACTCGTGGTTATCCGAGTCTACGGTAAACATATCATCACGGAATTTTTCCCAGTGACCTGATTTTTCCCACAATGACTTATCCACTAATTGCGGTGTACGTACCTCTACGTAATTATTGTCTTGTAGTTTAGAACGAATATATTGCTCAATTGTTCTATAAACACTTAAGCCTGCATCGTGCCAAAAAATCATCCCTGGTGCTTCTTCTTGAATATGAAACAAATCCAGTGATTTAGAAATCTTACGATGATCACGCTTTTCAGCTTCTTCTATTCTATGCAGGTACTTTTTCAGCGCCTTTTTATCGCCCCAAGCCGTGCCATATACACGCTGAAGCATTTCATTATTAGAGTCACCACGCCAATATGCACCAGCCAGTTTAGTTAGTTTAAACGCTTTTAAACTACCTGTATTTGGTACATGCGGCCCTCTACATAAATCAGTGAAATCACCTTGCTTATAAAGTGACAACACTTCATCTTGCGGAATGCTTTCAATAATTTGTGCTTTGTATTCCTCGTTTTTGTCTCTAAAAAACGTTACTGCATCATCACGAGACAGCTCAAAACGCTCAACCGGTATAGATTGCTCTGCCAGTTCAGACATTTTCTTTTCAATTTTTTCAAGGTCATCTGGCGTAAACGAACGCTCAAATGCAAAATCATAGAAAAAACCATTATCAATAACCGGGCCTATGGTGACTTGAGCCGATGGGAACAGCTGCTTAACTGCTTGTGCTAATAAATGTGCGGTTGAATGGCGAATAACTTCAAGACCGTCTTCATCTCTTGCGGTCACAATCGCTAGCGTTGAGTCTTGCTCTATTAAATAAGAACCATCAACTAATACATCATTCACCTTCCCTGCTAAGGTTGCTTTTGCCAAGCCTGCGCCAATATCAGCGGCCACGTCCAGCACGCTAACTGCTTGTGAAAATTCGCGCTGACTTCCATCCGGTAATGTAATAACTGGCACGTTAGAACCTTTGTGTTTTGATGTTTGAATTTGGTGTTAAAAATTGGTAGGCACGAGTGGATTCGAACCACCGACCTCATCCATGTCAAGGATGCGCTCTAACCAACTGAGCTACGCGCCTGCAAGCCAATTTTCTTAAGACCGCGCATTGTACTGAATGTTGCCTCGTTAGTGAAGCTATCAGTTTATTTAATTTGCCAATGCTAGCTATTCAAAACCATCTGATTTTGTAACTCATTCACCTCATCCCGTACTTTAGCGGCTTCTTCAAACTCTAAATCTCGTGAATGTTGATACATTTTCGCTTCTAATTCTTTTATTTTTTTAGCCATTTGAGCTGGTGATAAAGCTTGATATTTTGCCGCTTCATCAGCTACTTTTTTCATTGTACTTCGCTGAGATCGGGCCGTCCCTTCCATGATATCGGTGACCTTTTTAATGATTCCGGTTGGGCTAATTCCGTGCTTTTCATTGAACGCCTGCTGAGTTTCCCTACGGCGACTGGTCTCATCCATCGCCCGTTGCATTGACCGTGTTATTTTATCGGCATATAAAATACTCTTTCCTTTTACATTCCTTGCCGCACGCCCTATTGTTTGAATCATAGACACCTCAGATCGCAAAAATCCCTCTTTGTCTGCATCTAAAATAGCTACTAAGGACACTTCTGGAATATCCAAGCCTTCACGTAATAAGTTAATACCAATTAACACATCAAATATACCCAAACGAAGATCACGAATAATTTCTACCCGTTCAACCGTTTCAATATCAGAATGCAGATAGCGAACCTTTACCCCGTGCTCCATTAAGTAATCGGTTAAATCTTCAGACATTCGTTTTGTTAGCGTTGTAACCAACACACGCTCTTCAACTGCCACTCGTTTTTTAATTTCTGACAACAGGTCATCCACTTGTGTTGTGGCCGGCCTTACTTCAATAATCGGGTCAAGTAAGCCTGTTGGCCTAACAACTTGCTCCACCACCGCCCCCGAGCGCTCGATTTCATACTTAGCAGGTGTCGCTGAAATATAAATCGTTTGAGGCGCTTTCGCTTCAAACTCTTCAAAGCGCATCGGCCGATTATCTAACGCAGATGGCAAACGGAAGCCATATTCAACCAACGTTTCTTTTCTTGAACGATCACCTTTATACATCGCCCCTACTTGCGGCACCGTCACATGTGACTCATCAATAAAGAGCAAGGCATTATCTGGCAAATAATCAAATAACGTGGGCGGCGCCTCATTAGGCTTTCTACCGGATAGATAACGTGAGTAATTTTCAATCCCTGAGCAATAGCCAATTTCACGCATCATTTCCAAATCAAACTTTGTACGTTCTTCTAACCGTTGCGCCTCAACCAGTTTATTTAACGAACGTAACTGTTCTAAGCGAATTGCCAATTCAGATTTTATTTTCTCTATCGCTTCTAAAATGGTTTCGCGCGGGGTTACATAATGAGAAATAGGGAAAATTGTGTAACGCGGTATCCGTTGGATAATTTCACCGGTTAATGGATCAAACAACGACAAACGCTCAATTTCATCATCAAACAATTCCACACGTAGCGCATCTTGGTCTGACTCGGCAGGAAATATATCAATCACATCCCCTCTTACTCGATACGTTGCACGAAGCAATTCAACATCATTACGCTTGTATTGCATGTCTGTTAACTGACGAATAATCTCGCGCTGACTCACCCGCTCACCACGAGATAAATGCAAAATCATACTAAAATATAGTTCCGGATCACCTAAGCCATATATACAAGAAACACTCGCAACAATCACCGCATCCTTGCGTTCCATCAGTGCTTTAGTCGCAGACAAGCGCATTTGCTGAATGTGCTCATTTAATGATGCATCTTTATCTATAAAGGTATCTGATGCCGGCATATAGGCTTCTGGCTGATAGTAATCGTAATACGACACAAAATATTCAACCGCATTATCGGGTAAAAACTCTTTAAGCTCGCCATACAACTGCGCGGCCAGCGTTTTATTATGCACCAACACCAAAGCAGGCCGTTGTAGCTCTGCGATGGTATGCACCATCGTAAAAGTTTTACCTGAGCCTGTTACCCCTAATAAGGTTTGATTCGCTTCGCCATGATTAACTCCCTCAACCAGCGCTTTAATCGCCTTTGGTTGATCGCCTGCTGGTTTAAAAGATGAGTGAATTTCGAATTTTTTATTCATAGGGATTATCTGGGAACGCAGCATCTAGTAGAATACTGTCTTTAGGGGACCAAATACTTAATTTTATTCTAAAAAAGCTGTCAACACCCCATTTAAGCTGAATTTTATTCATAGAGGCTATAACAAATGAGCATTAAACTGTCACAACGCGTACAACGCATAAAACCTTCTCCAACACTTGCTGTAACAGCAAGAGCGGCTTCCTTACGCGCAGCCGGACAAGACATCATCGGCCTAGGCGCAGGCGAGCCTGACTTTGATACACCAGAGCATATCAAACAAGCCGCTAAAGACGCTATTAATGCAGGTAAAACCAAATACACAGCCGTTGATGGCACGGTTGAACTTAAAGATGCCATTATCAATAAATTAAAACGCGACAATGGTCTTGATTATCAAGCCGACCAAATTCTTGTCTCATGCGGCGGCAAGCAAAGCTTTTTCAACTTAGCTCAAGCCTTATTAGACGATGGCGATGAAGTTATTATTCCTGCACCGTATTGGGTGTCGTACCCTGATATGAGTTTATTGGCAGGTGGCGTACCGGTCATCGTTCAAGCAGGCCAAGATCAAGCTTTTAAAATTACCCCTGAACAGCTTGAGGCTGCCATCACCGAAAAAACCAAACTTGTTGTGATCAACAGCCCATCAAACCCAAGTGGTAAAGCCTATACCAATGACGAATTAGCAGCACTGGGCGATGTGTTGGTCAAACACCCACATATCCTCATCGCGACCGACGATATGTACGAACACATCCTTTGGACTGACGAGCCTTTCAGCAACATCGTTATGGCGTGCCCAGCACTATACGACCAAACTATTGTGCTTAATGGTGTATCAAAAGCCTACTCCATGACTGGTTGGCGCATTGGTTACGCAGCAGGCCCTAGCGAGCTGATGAAAGCGATGAAGAAGATTCAGTCGCAAAGCACATCAAACCCAACATCTATCTCACAATACGCTGCGCAAGCCGCACTAGAAGGAGACCAATCTTGCATCGGTGAAATGCTCGTCGCCTTTAAAGAACGCCACGATTATGTTGTAGAACAACTGAACCAAATAAATGGCGTCAGCTGCATCTCATCTGACGGAACGTTTTACTGCTTCCCTGACTTCAACGCCATACTGAATCGCATGGACAGCATCGACAACGATGTAGACTTAGCTGAATATATTCTTGAAAAAGCAGGCGTAGCGCTTGTTCCAGGCTCAGCTTTTGGACTTAACGGTCACATGCGTATATCCATTGCAACCAGCATGGATAACCTAGTAAACGCCATGGATCGAATAGCTAAGTTACTAAACGACAATTAAATGCGTTTTAAAGCTTATTAGCTATTGACCAAAACAGCCGCGTTTCGTAAGATACGCGACCTGATCAATTCCTCTGTAGCTCAGTTGGTAGAGCAAATGACTGTTAATCATTGGGTCACTGGTTCGAGTCCAGTCGGAGGAGCCAATATAATCAAAGAGTTAGTGTAAAAACTAGCTCTTTTTTTATGTCTGAAATTTATCGGGGTAAGGCGGGGGTAAGGCTCAAACCGTTATTATGGCTATTTATAACTGTCTTATGCCTTTTGTTAATTAGTGCAACCTTGCACGCTAGGCCCATGTATTACTTTTTTGATGCTGCCTCTTTCAATTACATAATCAATCGTTATCCCAATAATTGGGTATTTTGATGATTGGATACACTGCCCATTTTTTTGCAAAGGACTACTTTTATACATTTCTTGCACGCGGGTTTTAAACTTTGCATCGGGATGTGACTACCAGCGAGAAACAATATTATTAATCATCATCTTATTTACATCCATTTCAAAGCTGCTACCTTTCATGCAGTTTGGATTATCAAAAGAAAGCACTCCTACAGCTTGTGCTAAACGACCAAAAAAATGCCTATTTTCTTTATCTACGGTTTGCCTATACCAACATTCCTGACCATTGTGGTTATTAATTGAGCCTTTTCTAAGATAACTTCCACTGCCAGACATAGCAAAAGATGATTGTAATAATATCGTCAATGCCAAAAATACCAGTGTCAGCTTACTTACCCCTTTAACGCCCATACTCAAAAGCCTCTCTAACCGTCCAAAATTTTGTACCTTTGAAAATAAAGCCTGTTGTTCCAGCAAACATTCCTGGCGATTCGGTTACTGTCACCTTAAGCCCGCTTTTAAGAGTCACACATTTTTTTGTATCTATGTACGCTTGAAAGCTATCCTTGTCCTTGGACACGATGAAATTAATAAGGTCATCAAGCCATACCTTTTTCAAACATGCTGCATGCCCCCCGTTTGATGTTGCTGGTAACGCATAAGCGGGAATAGAAATGACCAGTAGGGCAATAATTAAAATTAACTTTTTCACTTTAATCTCCTATAAGTAACAATAAATCCATTTTGTAACTTTAAGCATTATGCAAATAAGCTACTCAAGCGACACAGAGCACCATCTATATCTTTTCTGAAGGGACTTCAGGAACTGCTATTCCAACACTATTTGTGATGCCACCAAATTCGGAGTTTTGTCACTATGTACCAAACCGTGCCGACAGCAGCCACGATAGGAGCATTGCCAGCATCCCTAGTTGGGTCGCCACCCGCCTCAAAAATTGCAAAGAAACCACCCCAAAACATAAGAGAGGCAATAATAATATGGGTTTTAAACTTTTTGCTAGTCTCTTGTACAGTTGTAAGCTCAACACCCGCTGCCTTAGACTGCTTTGCCTCTGCTATAGGTGCGCCGCATTTAGGGCGAGAAACCGCACTGGTAGAAACCTGATTACTACAATCAGGACAATTTATCAATGCCATTTGAATACCTCTCCTTTAGTTACCTAACTTGGATATGTAGTGGCATAGTTAAATTAGCCACCTAATTAGAGGTGATATTATTCACCTCATAATGATGAAGGTGAGGCAATGACAGAAAGAACAAGAAGAACATTTACTCCGGAATTTCGATTAGAAGCCGCACAACTGGTTGTTGACCAAGGTTATCGTGTACAAGAGGCAGCTGATGCGATGAGTGTGAGTAAATCAGCAATGGACAAGTAGGTTAGGCAGTTAAAAAGTGAGCGCAGAGGAGAAAGTCCCCAAGCAACGCCTTTAACATCAGAGCAGCGGAAAATTAAAGAGCTGGAAAAGCGGATCAAACAAATTGAGATGGAGAAAGAAATTCTAAAAAAGGCTTCGGCTCTCTTGATGTCAGACTCGCTGAACGGTTTGCGATGATCAAGGCACTCAAAGAGAGCTACTCAGTTGTGTTTCTTTGCCAAGCATTTGAGGTTCATCGGAGTAGCTATAAATACTGGCTCACTCGCTCAAGAAAGATCAGTTCTGAACGGGTCAAAGAGCTCGCGCTTGTTAAACGCATCTTTAACGAAAGTAACGGCTCAGCAGGTGCAAGAACAATTGCCAGTATTGCAAGTGACCGAGGCCCCCCACTAAGCCGTTATCGTGCAGGGCGTTTGATGAAGCGCTGTGATCTAATCAGTTGTCAGCAGCCTAAGCATGCTTATAAAAAAGCTAAACAAGCGCATGTGGAGATCCCTAACCGCTTGGATCGCCAGTTTGATGTAACTCAACCCAATCAAGCCTGGTGTGACGATGTGGCCTATGTCTGGACGGGCAAGCGCTGGTCGTATCTAGCAGTCGTGATGGATCTCTACTCACGAAAGCCTGTTGGTTGGGCTATGTCGCATTCACCCGATAGCAAACTAACTTGTGACGCGCTCACGATGGCCTATGAATTACAAGGTAAACCAAAAGGCATCATGTATCACAGTGACCAGGGTTGCCACTATACGAGCAGGAAATTCAGGCAGCTACTCTGGCGCTACCAAATAAAACAGAGCATGAGTCGCCGAGGAAACTGTTGGGACAAGGCCCCAATGGAACGTTTCTTTAGCAGCTTAAAATCAGAGTGGGTGCCGCAGACTGGATATGAATCTTTCAGCCAAGCTAAAACAGCCATTATTGATTATATTATTGGGTATTACAGTCAGATCAGACCGCACCAGCATAACGAAGGATTGGCACCCAACGTGGCTGAACTAAATATTGGGCTGAATACAAAACTGTGGCCAAATTTACTTGACCACTACAACAAGAGCCTTTATGAAGCAAGATGTTGCTGAATATATGAAATATTACAACCTAAAGCGGTTACATACTTCGAATGGAGATATGTCACCGATTAATTATGAAAATTCTCTAAATAATGTGTCCAGTCTGGGTTGACCAGAACATCGCTCGTCTTCGGTCAGTCGGGTATATGTCCTTGGCATAGTGATCTCACATTGGGTTTTAATCAACCGTGGGAGTCGCCAACTGGCCATCAAAATTCAACGTGTTGCACCGGCGACTGAAATCCGCGGTATAATAACTATCGTAGTTTTTACGTTAACAATTCATGGAACTGAATGAAACCCGCAATTGATCAAATAAAGATATTTGGTGAAAGACATACTGCTACCAATGCACTTACTAAATTTATCAATCTAAACTTTAGTGTGTCGTGTCGAGGTTATGACATGTTGGGTTGGAAACATAGGCGCGCACCATTACGATCTGAATGGGCAAAAAAACGCTACCTAAATACTCTATTTATATTCACAGTCCGTGAACCAAAAGCTTGGTTAAGGGCTATGGGCAAACAAACATGGAACCCACAACAACCTGAAACCAATAACCTTTCTTTTAGCCAATTATTAACATACCCATTTGAAGATTACGAAAGCATCATTCATATGTGGAATGAGAAACATAGTAGTTATATAAAGATGGCCAATGAGGTTCCTTATGCAATTTTTATAAAGAAAGAGGACTTTTCATCTGACCAAAAAAATACTTATGATCAGCTATCTCATTATTTACCGACTAAAAGCACCTTCCAGCCCTTAAATATTTATGTTAATGGCAGTGGCACTCAAAATAACCAAAACCATAAAAAACAAGACAAAGACTACCCCTCATTTAATCAACAGGACTTAAACGTTGTTGACGCATACTTAGATAAGAAAATAGCTCACTATTTCGGATACATAAAATAAATCGTTATAAAACTCAGATGAACCTTACCCCTCTAGCTTCAGCGCCGCTTTATATAAAAAGAGCTTTATTATTATTTTTGTTCTTCAACTTAAGTAGCTGCGCCAGCCTTAACCCCTCCCCGCCTAATCCATACCCAACACCTATACTTTCAGAAAGAGATTTAAAGCATATTAGCATTATAGAAAAACTGCCTAAAGCACCCAGTGAGTATGAATGGGTTATATATAAAGGACTTGCCTTTTTAAAGCCAACCTTCTGGCGCGAATACAAAAACAATAAAATTTATATCTCATCGCCCCTAGCCCTAACACAAGACGCCCTATACGATACAGGCATCTCAGCACGTACAATTGCTGTCTCTTATACACATCTGACGCTGCCGACGATATGCAGTGTGTAGAT
>OJDA01000181.1_pt1 | contig 13264 bp, 15 predicted proteins | sample 1592551 | NCBI WGS metagenome assembly OJDA01 (sample SAMN05416810, study PRJEB24817) | seawater metagenome | isolation source: Sea water | place: Canada:Atlantic | collected 2013-07
TCTACACACTGCATATCGTCGGCAGCGTCAGATGTGTATAAGAGACAGCTGTAGATCTCGCCCACGATCTGATGTGCTCCTTCTGCAATGGCAGCCGGGTGAACTCCGTATCCACGAAGACGGTGTCGTACTCAGCCTCGCGTTCAAGCGCTGTCGTCACCTCAAGAAAGTCGGCCATCACGCGCAGCACCCCTCGTCCTGGTGTCCCTGTCTGTAGTTTCGGCGGGCGTCATCGAGCCAGGCCAGCGCCTCCTTGTCACCGGCAGCCACGCGGACCAGCAGCTCGCGTATGAGGGCGGACATGCTGATGCCGCGAGAAGCTAGGACAGCCGTCACTTCGGCCTTCACGTCCAACGGCACGGTGGCGCTCACGGTTTTCATTTTCGTATCGACACGCATCACTGCCCCCGTACCTGACACGGCACCTGCTCAATCAAGTCCTGCTCAAACAACGCCGGCAGCTCGCGGATCAACCTCAGCGCCGCCGCCTCGATGGAGGCTTGGCGCGTCACATAGGTTCGGTCCGTCTCGAACACACCCGCATCATCGACATCGATCAGATACGTCCATCCCGTTTTGTGTCGCTGAGTGCGCACCTCAATCCGATGCGGCCTCAGCTCGTCCCTTTTCAATCCACTCATACCTGCCTCCTTTGGTCCTGGTCGCAAGTGCGGCAGGGGTACGCCGCGCTTGTGATCGGGAACCGATCCGTCGCGCGTCGAGCACGGGTCAATGACCGCCCCGCCCCGCAGGGGACGCGAAGCGGCTCATCGGCTCGCCGCTGTATGCGAGGCGTTGAGCGGTCGTTGACGCGCGCGCAGCGCGTGGCACCCAACAAACCCGCGGAGCGGCCGAAGACTTTCGCACGCGAAACTTTCGCTGTACGCCGTAGCGCGCGGCGCTACGCGGACACGGTGTCGGCGCAGCCGTCACGGTGTCATCGCTGTTGCGGATAGACGTGGCCGCAGGCCTGGTCTGGCCGTGCTGTTCGGCCGAGGGATTGACGCCCGAAGGGGCGAGACGCCCACGGCGGCTCGATGCCCAGCACGAAAGCCCGGCGCGCTCCGCGCGCGGCCCCGAGACTTTCGCATGCGAAACTTTTCGGCCCTCATAGCGCAGCACGCTACAAACCCTATCGAAGGGGGGTAATTCATCATCGAAGGACCACCCAAGCCACCAAACCCCTGATTCTGCAGGCCTCGAACTTCCATCAAGGGGGGGTGGTTCATCACCGACATCCCGAATGAGAAGAAACAACAGAAGCTCGAAGCTGGCCAGACAGCAAAGCAAACACCACTGCCTGTGTCGAAGATCGAGCCCCAAGGACATTCATGGCCCGGTCAATTCGACGCCTTATTCCAGTAACGCTGACCCCATGTCGCTTCGCGATATCAGCGTGCTGCATCCCGGCCGCAAGTAAGCGCAAGGTCTCAACCTGACATTCAGTCAGTGGAAGCCCTGAACGAACACCGGGCAACCTCGACAGCTCATCCAATACCTGCCACCCCACGTGTCGCATCACTGAAAGCGCTTCCTGCAGACCAACATGCCCGCAGGGCAATCGCCCGCCCACCGTCACCATTACGAAGTCAGCACCCGGCCCATGAACCGGTAAAGACATCGCATGTGCCAGGTCTGAGTCCAGCGCCCGCTGTACGGCGCTGGACCTCAACGAAGACCACACCACTGGCCGCGTCGAACGACGCGCAGCCTCGATGACGTAAGGCAGTGCCTCGGTCACAAAAAAGGGCACCCGATCCGAACCGGCCAAGTGCCGGGCCTGTAAACCGGTCACAGAAGTGATGAGAGAGAAAGGAAACCCCAGCAGCCGCAAGGCTTGCAACGCATCTGAGGGAGCCTGTGACGTATTACAAGCGTGATCAGCACCCAGCACAGCTCCGAGCGCTTCGTCGCGCTCAGAAGGCCGTTGCTGGGCGCCAGAGGCCATCACCCGACAAGCCCTCGCAGCAATGAAGCACGGAGCGATAGATCCTTCGCTGTCAGTCGTCGCGGATAGCCGTCCAGCGCCTGTTCATAGGCCGTAAACCAGGTCCCGACCCCAAACCGAGGATCGAGCGCCACGCGCCCTTCCAGCGCAGCCAGCTCATTGGCCACATCAGCAAGCCGCTGACCCGCCACCTCAATGAGCGCGGTCAGCTCAGCCGACTCACGCAAAAGATCAGCCGACTTTCGCATGCGAAAGTCCAGAGACTGCGACGAAGACAAAGTGACGGGATCAGTCATGGCCTTACCTCTCGAAATCGAGGCCCCGTGCACGCGAGGGCTCGGGGCGGATGGGCAAGCGCTCCTGCAGCTTCTGGAAGCGCTCGAAAGCTGAATCAGCGACACGAAGGAGATCCATCGAAGAATCCCGACGCGACTCAAGTGCGGAGAGCTTTTCGCCTGGCGTGGCCTCGACGCCCCGCGTCAGCTTTTCCGCAGAGTCGGTGTAGATGGTCAGCGCCGACTTCTGTCGGCTGACCGCCACCAGGAAGGCTTTCGATGACAGCAACTTCTTGTCAGCGCTGTTCGCATCGACTAGGACTCGTTCGGCGGTTTGGCCCTGGGACTTGTAGATCGTGGAGGCGTAGCCATGCTCCCAATGCCGACCGGAAGCGGTAGAGCGATCCACATCCACCCGCCGACCGTCCTCGGTCTGAACCGTCATGCGCTTGGAATCGGTGGAGACAACCGTGAGCCGCTGGCCGTTCACCAGACCAAGGCCGCGGTCATTCTTCGACCAGGTGATGCGCTCACCGGGGGCAAGCGACGTATCACGCGGCTGGTAAATCTGCGGCGGCTGCTTGGTACCACCCGCCACCAAAGAAGGCGCCCACGACACCCGGCGACCATCGACATCGAGACTCACGACGCCGGCGCGAGTATCAACGCCGACCACTCGGACGTAGACGCCACGCCCGATACCCAGCGAAGTCACCGCACGCGGGAAATGCACCACCTGACCCTCACGGTAAGAACTGGCCAGCGCGGTATCCGCGCGACTCGAATAGGCAGGAAAGAGCTGCTGCGCAGGCGTTTCCCCACGCAAAGCTCCCTCACTGCGAAGGATGGATCGCGCCCGATCATTCAGCTCAGTCCGAGTGGAGTTGCGAGACGAGAGCATCAATACCTTGTCGCGATCCGTCCCTGCCGACTTCCAGTCCGCCAGCATCGCGGAGAGCCGCGCATCCCGATCTGGGATCTCGCGCGTCTCCGGTCGCAGCTTCTCCATCGCAGCGGAAATGTCGCCGCCAATCACATCGCGGACAGCGGCCACATGGCGTGGATCAGCCTGTCGCCGAATCTCATCCATCTCGGCAGCACGCATGCCAAAGGACAGCATCCGCGAGAAGGGCTTGCCCGCCTCGATGGAGCCGAGCTGGGCGGTATCGCCGACGAGTACCACACGCGCCCCAAGCTTCTCAGCGAGGGTCGTCACTCGCCGCATGGCGCCATTCGAGACCTGGGAGGCCTCATCAATGACCCATACCTGGCGCTGATACCGAGCCTGTATTTCCGCAGCTTGCGCCGGAGACGCAGACATCCGAGAAAGATCCGAGCCCGCCGTGCGCAGGTGCTTGTGAATCGTGCCCGACGCAATGCCAGCAGACGAAGCCAACTGCCGCGCCGCCTCCGCGTTCGCCGCCATCCCGCGCACCTCAAGCCCACGGGCCTCAAGCGCAGTGCGAACCGAGGACAGCATGAAGGTCTTGCCCGTCCCAGGCCGACCGAGAACCCCAACAAAGCGGTCAGAGCTGGAGAGGATCATCGACGCCGCTTCCAACTGCCCCGCATTCAAAGGTGACGAGGCCAGCACTCGCGCTGCCTGAGACGAATAGGCGGGCACCACTGCACCACGGCCATTCTCAATGGCCGACTGAACGCGCAGCTCCTGCTGCACGGCAGAAGTCGTGGTCCAGCCATGCTGCGAACCCACTGAGGCATGGAACAGCCGGCCACCAGCAACCTCGCGCTGAATCGCAGCCTCAGCCTGCTCAACCGAAACCCGCCCCATGCCATTGGCAAGGGTCCAGCGCACTAAGTCCGAATGCTTGAACGCCGCTTCAGCATCAGACAGCCGCGAAAGTGCATTCCGCAAAGCCCGAGCGATATCCGAAGGTTCAGCGGCACGAGAGACATCACCGCGATCGCGCGCTTGTTCGACCAGACGGGCCGCATCGAAGCCGACCGCTGCCGCACGCTCTGACCACTCCGAACCCAGCTCCGAACGGTTTTCGGGGGTCTTCGAGTTGCGCGTCCTCAGCGCCGCCTGAGCTGAGGCCTCCGGCCCCGACAAGCCGCGGGCCTCCAGCGATTCGACAATCTGTTGCCTTCGCGTCGAGAACTCGTGAAGGGCCTCAGGCGAGACGCCGGCAATCTCGAAGGAACCGTCCTTATCGGTCTGCTCAATCGAGTAACCGAGCCGCTGCAGCTCAATGGCGAGCGAAGCTCGATAGACCGCACCCGCGCCCATTTTCGACTCGAAGAGGTGCAACGACTCAAGCGACCGCCACTTCCCATCAGCCCGCTGAGTCGCATTCAACACCACCGCATGAGTGTGGAGCTGTGGATCGTGATTCCGGTTCGTGTCGTGCTGGAAGGTGGCCACGACCAGGTTCGATGTGTCCTCACGAACGATTTCGTCATCGACCTTCACCCGCGTCGCAGCCGCATTCTTCTCAAGCCAACCAATGGCCGACCGCGTCGCGGCTTGGTGCGCCTCCACAACACGCTTGTCGCCGCCGACCAAAGCGGCAAGCGTGACCGACTTCGGCGCACTGAAGGTCAGGTCATACCCAGGTCGATGCTCACGCGAACCGCCGGCCTCACGCACGACGCCCAGCTGCGTCCCATCAGGCATCTGACCATCGAGCAGATCCTTAAAGACATCTCGATCAACATTTCCAGAGAGGCCAAGCCGCTCGGCACCATCTCCAGCCCACTGACCCTGAGCATCAGGATCTTGGCCGCCCGAAGCGTAGTAGTCGTCCTTCTCGTAGTAGGAGACGGCCACTTCTGAAGACGAAATGGGGGCAATGCTCAGCATGAGCCCCCCTGAGGCTTTCGCATGCGAAAGTCGCAACCTATTGATGAATATGGAATTTCTATTGACAAAAGGCCTTTAGAGTGGCACTCTCGAAGGGTGTCAAAAGTTTCGCATGCGAAAGTCTGAGTCCCCTGAAAAGGGGCGCAATGGAGGGAAAAATGAGCAAGGCGACCTTCATCAAAGCGGTCAAAGTGCTGCTCGTGACAATCGTTGCAATCCCTTCGGCTGCACTGGCGATTACAGCCATCCAGCAGCAATCGTCTTTGCTCGGGTTGTTTGCCTTCTTTGCCGGCGTGCCCGCACTTTTCATCGGAATCTCGCTGTTCGAGAAGCGTGAGCAGTTCAACGACGGTGAAACTGAAGATGGATTCGCTTACGCGCGCATGGAGGCGGGCTTTGCCCCACGCACGCCCCTGGAGTCGGCGTTCTACGCGGATCGGCAGATGAATGAAGCTCTGGACCGGATGAGAAATCAGCACGATTTCTGATTGGCGATCAGCTGCGTTCATCGGAACATCCCATCCACAAACTGAAGGGCTCGATCCACAGGCGATCCGGCAACGAAGTCTCTTGCACGCTCAACGGCTGTTTTCTCGTCAGCCCTGTCGGCAGCTACATACGTTTTGCCGGCGATACCTGCCTGAGCTGAAACGAAGTTGTGTTCCAGCCGCTGCGCCCATTGGTCTGCAATGGCTGCTTCGGCCTGCGGACGAACTTCCGGGGACCAGGTATCGGGAGCGCCATACTGGCCATAGACGCTTTGTTGTGCATCCATGAGTGTCGGGGTGACGAGATCCATCATCCTCGTCATGACCAGGTTCTGATTCGCCGCGCTGCTCTCGCTTGAGCTGATTCGACCGCCTGTGCTGCCCTGGGCCGAACCTGAACCCGTGAATCCACCCCTTGGAGCCGAGCCGCGGCCACCCATGAACGGGAGGTTTAGACCGGCGGATGTCCCGGAATCTTTGGACTGCGCTGCCGAGTCGTTGTACCCCTCCAATCCCATCCGCTGCGTGTACCCCGAGGCAATAGCAACGCGCGCGCGCTCATCAACCGTGCCGGTTACATCACCAACGATGGATCTGAGCGTCTCAGGCGCGAACTCCGGCCGAAGGCTGTTCGGATCAGTGATTTGCAGCGATTCGGAATAAACCCGCTCGTTGCCACGACGCTCTACATCACCCACTTGCGTGTCGTCACCGATGCGCGTCCTACGACCTTCGGTCTGACTGGTGATGTTGCCGGTGGACACACTCGACACGAAGTCCGCCTGCGCCGCATCGGCGCGGCCTGTGGATGGGTCGATGGTCATGCGCAAGAAGCCTTGACCGCTTTCACGCAGCTCTGCCAGCTCACGCGGCCCCATCGCGCCACTGCGCTCCATGTAGTCGGCCACGGTCGCGCGGTTCTGGTCGGTCACTGCGAGCCCGACCTGACCGTTCTGGTACTCGGCCATATCAAGGCGCTGTTGCACGTCGCGGGGGTCTAGCCCGAGCTGTTCAGCCAGTCTCGAACCGATGTTCGCGCGCGCCAGGTTCTCAGTTTCTTGATTGATGGCCACCGCTTCGGTGGTCGCCCGGATGTTGCCGGGGTTCAGGCTCTCAATCGCATCGCCACGGGCCAGGTGCTGGCTGCGCGTGACTTCCTCGGCCGTCACTAGAGGCTGCACGCCACCACCGAAGGCATCGACAGCGCGCAACGTGCCTTCGGCCTGGGCGCCCCGGAACAGGCCTTCGGCCTGACCGGCTCGTGTACCGATGTCTTGCCCGAAACGGTCGGTCATCGTCACGGCCGATTCGACGCGCGAGCGCGTCTCCACGCCAGCGGCCGTGTAGAGATCCGGCTTGTCTTCCAACCTCAGTGCCGCGTCGCTGGCGTTCGCCTGGACTCCACGGGCGGCTGCGCCCGCCGTGAAGTTGGCGCGGCCGTAGGTTTCGTCCGCTTCGGTCCTGCGGCTGAACGTCTCGACACCGCCCATAGCCGTTGTGGATTCGGCGTTAGAAGCACGGAACGATTCGGGGGATACCCCAGCCGCCCCGGCGCCGAAATGCGTCCCTGAGACGTTCCCAAGCGTGTCTGCGGCCGAGTAGCGGCCTGCATCGGCAAGAACGGAGCCCGCCATGCGGCCACCCGTCACGGTGTCGTCAATGAACGCACCGGCTTTACCCGTTTGCTCGATCTGGCCCATGCCGCTGGCCATCGAGCCTTGACGGAATCCGGCGCTGGCCTGCCCCATTGTGCCGGCGACGCCCATCATCTGCTGCTGCATCGAGGCGTTCTGTTCCGGTAGGAGCTGCTGACGCCCGGCCTGGTCGCCCGCCGACTCAATGTTGTTCTGCCACTGCTGGCCAAGTCCGGTTAAGGCGTAGCCGCCGAACTTGAACAGACCGAAGGCCAATACGCTGGCCATCGCCAAAGCGGTTGACCGGCTCTTGCCGAACACGCCCAAGGCCTGAACCGATCCTTCGGGGCTCAGCATGATCGCCTCCACACCCAATCGTTGCCTGCGGATCTCGGTGAAGGCGTCATAGGCCGCGTCGTAGGCCATCTGGACGGCGATGCCGTCGCCGATCCCCCATAGCGCCAGCCAGGCGAACAAGCCCACGTTGAGCATCAGCGCGGGCTTGATGAGTGGCGTCACGATGAACAGCAAGGTCAGCGGCACGACGCCGAGGACCACTGCGAGCATGAAAGCGCGAACCTTCGGAATCCATTGGTTCATCGCTTCCGCGTTACCGAGGCCTTCGGCCATGACCTGCCGATTCACAAGCGCTCGCATCGAGCGGTCCACGTCGGCCGAGTTCATCGCCCGCGAGACTGATCCCGCCAACAGCACCGACCGAAGGAAGGGCACTTCACTGCCCGCCGTGACGTTGTAAAGCTCAGTGCTGTCCTGCAACAGCGATCGGCACTTCGCCTGCTGACCACCGTCCGTCATGTTGAAGCCCGCCTGACGGCAAATGCTGTCGGTCACGTCAGAAAAGGTGGTCGGATCGGTGATGCGCGCATTCAGGCCATTGGTGCCTGCCCACGCTTCGGTGCAGGTACGCACCTCGCCCCGGTCATCGCCGGGAGGGTGGTAGACGACGGAAATCGCCGCGTTTGTCCACTGCGAAAACTCGTTCAACAGATCATCCGACCCGTGCATCAGGCGCTGCCGCGCCCCGGTATCGGCATTGCCCAGGTAGGCATTGCCACAGGTCATGTAGTAGTTCACAAGCGACTGCTGCAGATACCAGTCCTTGACCTCGGAGCTTGTCGCGGACTTGATGAGCGCGAAATTGATCGCGCCTGCTGCGTCGCTGTAAGGATTGGCCGATGCCGTGTCGGCGACCTCGATCATGCCGCGCTCGAACTTGTTGAGCGCGCCCGCGATGAGAACGATCAGGTTCGGGACTCCGCCCACGGGCTCGTAAGCGTTTCGCACCGGGTCGTAAACATGGACCGTGCCGGTGTGCATCACTAGACCTTTGAAAAGCGCCAACCCGAAAGCGACCTGGATTGCCGCCTGCATAGGGTTAATCTGCTCCCCGAGGACGCCCTTGTAAGCCTGCGCGAGCGTCCCGAATATCACCCCAGCCACCGCAAAAATCGCCGCGAAGACCAGGAAGCGATTATCCGACAGCATCAGCGCCAGGCGCCGGAACGCGGCGACTGTCTCCGAAAACCCGTTGTAGGTGTAGAAATCCGTTTCGAGCGCCAAGGCCGGGCCTGCGATCAGCATCAGGCACACCGCGAGCGGCATTTTCAGTCGGTCAATCATTTCTTGCCCTTTAGCTCGTCGGGGAGCCATCCCATGTACCGATCCCATAGCCGCTCGTTTCGGGCGAACGTCTGGGCAGCAACAAGCACGATGAGCAGACAAAAGTGGTGGGCGGCGTTGCCCCACTCTTGTTGAAGGACCGAGAGTGCGATCAGCGGTACGACGAAGCAGCACGCTACCGGCATGTTCTTCGCAACGGCAGCCCGGAGTGAGTAAGGCGAGAAGAACTTCTGCAAAGACTTTCGCATGCGAAACTCACTGCTGACCCAGGGTCATGCGGTTCATCTGCCGCCGGTAGTCCTCTGCCATCGCCCGAGTCGCGGCGAGCGTCGCGGTCCATTCGGTCATCTTGGCCTGCCAGCTCAAGCGGCTTGCGTGCGAGAACTCGCCGATTCTTGGCTCCATCGCCTGGATGTGTAGTAGTGCAGGTTTCAAAAATTCGACCGAGCAATACCTGCCAGCGGCCGAGTCGGGGTGAGACTGATTTGCTTGCACCTGATTGGCTTTGACGATCACGAAGCGCGTCACGTCCCACAAGTCATTCAGCATCCTATGCGCGGTCTGAAACGCCACGGGCTCGGCCAGAATCTCGACCATTGCATCCGCCGTGCCTTGCGTCGAGGCGTTCTGTAGCAAGGTCAGAACGGGGAACGAGCTACCTTCAATGAAAGCCCGTTCTTCGACAGTCAGGCCGGTGGCCCCGCCGGGCGTGCTCAGCTTGTCCGCGATGTCTGACAAGCGCTGCGCGGTCAGGTCGATGACCGGCGCCATGCTGCTTGCGCTGCAGGTTCCGGTAGGCGACATCTGATCCATCGTGCCGGTCACAAAACTGTCCGGCTGGATCTGCGCGTTCGACGGGCAATAAGAAAAGGTTTCGACCTGGTACAGCCGCTGCGCTGCGTTATAGGTCACGCGCGCATCGCCGATGAGGCCACGCATGATGCCGGCGAACGGGGCCATCCCGACTTCGGCTGCGGCGTTTTGCATCACGCTACCGTTGACGAAGATCCGGCGGAACAGATCGGGACAGTCGGCCAAGGTGTTCTGCATGTCGTCCGGGGCTGCGCCCGCGTTCGATCGAACCTGGTCCTGAAAGCTCTGAGGGTTTTTGCGCAACGCTTCGGACAAAGAGAAATTGCCTGCCGCCTCGGCCCATAGCTCGCTCATGACATTCTTGTCTTCGGCGACAGCTGTCACGAGCCGTTTGCTCATTCGACAGTCATTCAACTGAATCGAATTGAGCTGATCGGTGATCGCCGTGAGCGTATTCATGCCGTCTTTACACTGTTGGCAGTATTGCGACATCGCCAGATCGAAGGCGAACGCTGGCGCCGCTTGGATGATTCGCTGGAACTTCTCAACCAAAAACTCAGGGTCCAGATAAGTGAAGCCGCCACCAAATAAATCGATCCCTCCACAGCCGACCTCAAGCCTTGGAGGACTGACCGTCACGGCGTAGTCATTCGACATCCGATAGCGACCACTGAACCCGCCAGCGGAATAAAACCCGCGCTGTTGGTTGCGGTAGCCTCCGGCGCTGGTCGTGGTGCTTTGATCGAACCATTCCCCGACCCAATCGGCCTTCGCGGGTGCGCTCACGAGCACAGATGCTGTTACCGATGCGATGAGGATCTTTTTCACGCCTTCGCCCCGCGTTCTTGCAGCCAGCGTTCGACGACTTCGGCCCGCCACGAGAGGGGGCGCAGCGAGAACGGGGTCGGCAACGACTGCGGGGATCGGCAGCGCAGCTGGAGCACTGCCATTTCGCTGAGTTCGAGTTTTTGCGCAACTTGGGTCAGGTTGAGAGATTCCATTTCGTTGCTCCGTTTTGTTCACAGCTGATTGCGGTTAAAAGCTTTTGATTTGTTAGAAAGTTAAAAAACGCGCGCGCGTGTTACGGCCCGCGCGAAGCCAGAAAAGTCACGCGCGATCAATACGATGCGAACAAGGGGTGTTCCTGAAGGCCCGATGGTCGCGTTCCTCAAGGCCCGTGCATGCGTTCCTGAAGGCCCGTGTCCGGGCGTTCCCCAATGCCCGTGTCCACCCACAGCTTGTTCAGTGCACTGGAAGGTCATGCCGATGCCTCCGCGACGGTCGTGGCTGAGGGCTTGGACACGGGCCTTGAGGAACGCAGAACCTTCATGGCGTCTCTCGCACGAGCGGCGCGCCCCAGGTCTGAGTTTTGGTAACCGAATACGACGCTGCCGTTCAGGCGCAGGAGCCATCCGCTGAACGCATCGGGGACTTCCTCCAGCCTATTTTTCTCAGCCCGATCAAGAATTCGTCGCACCTCGAAGCGGAAGCGCCGAGCGGGGGACTGAGAGCCGCATTTGTTCTGGAGCTTCTCAAGCCCTATGCGCCACTCGGTCTGTTCCTGCCCGAGATGCTTGCGGAAAATTTCGTAGACCCGCTTCTCAAGGCCCTGGAGCGTGAAATAAATCGGTTCTACCGTGAGCAGCTCGTTGTTCACGATCGCGCGGTATAGCCAGTCGCTCAGCTTGATCCGCAACCTTGGTGAATGAAGGTTCTGCTGTTCGCTGAGCGACCATGCGTCGATCAGCCCGAATCCGCTTTCCTGGCGGACTCCGCCGGTTTCGATGCGTGTTTCGATGCTTGTGCCTCGAAGCCGCTTGAGCGCATTGCGGAGGCGTTTGTAGTCGGTTCCTCCCGCGCCGCGACCGATGGTTTGTAGCAAGTCGTATGCGCGCACGTGAACAGTCTGCGAGACCTTCAATCCGGCGTTCAGGGCGGCGCGGAGCTGCGACGCGAGATACACGAGGATGTCTTTGTCTTCCAGGGTAGGTGCGCCCTCGGCGCTCGGCACGATTCGGATCTCACAGTCGCGCCCGAGCGCGTAGCAGCGAGGAACTTTTAAGGGTTGCCTCCCAATCGAAAACAGGGGGTGTTCGAGGGAAGCCATATCCACCTTCACGCTCACCTTAGTCAGCACTGCTTCGAACAGTTCGAGCTGTTCGTCGCCGATTGCTTCGGATGACGGTCGCCGTGTCATCTGCGCTTAACTCAGGCGCGCGCGCGACCTTGGCGGGCGCGGACTGATGGCTGGAACAGGCGACGGATGCGCTCGGTTTCCTCTCGTTCCCGCGCCTCCATCCACTTGATGACAGTCTCGCGTCTCCAACGTAGGGCTGGTCTCACCATGAACGGTGGAGGTACGCCCAGAGGATTACGGCTGCGGAAGGATCGAATTCCGTCAGGCGAAACGCCGAGCAGGGACGCAAGCCCGTCGATGTCGAGCACTTCGCTTTGTTGTAACGTATGAGAGAGCAATTTCATGTCAGTGTATGCCAGTGCCATACACGCACGCTAAGCGACCGAATGCCTCCTGTCAAGCCCCCAGATGTCGACGCGATCCTTGATACCGCCGCTGCGGCGGCGGGCGGCGTTCGAGCCCTGTCTCGCGAGCTGGATTGGAACCCTGGCTCGATGATGAAAGCGCGCTCGACGCAAAAATTGAGCGCCTACAGGACCGCCCAGCTCTCGCGCTTCACCGGGCAGAATCACCTCGCAGCGATCATCGACTCACTCGCCGACGGAGCGAGATCTGAGTCCGAGGTTCAGTACTGGCATCAATACCTTCCGGCTTTGGCCGAAGAAGTCGCCGAGTTATCGCGCGCGGTGCTGGCCGCACTTCAAGAAGACTGGGCCAAATATCCGTCACCGCCATCTGAAAAATTGCAGCGCACCGAGTTTTCAGCCGCCTTGAGGCGGGCGCTGACAAAGCGGTGGAGTGGCGGCCTCGATTCCGTCGCAGATTCTCCGCCGAAGGTGGCCAGACGATGAGCAACATCACGTCGCTATCCGACTTTAGGACCCGGCGACTCGACGCCGCGCGACAGAGCAAAAAAGAAGCGCTGGAACAAGAAGCGCGCGACGCGGTGGCTGAAGTGATTGGCCCCAAACAGTATGAACAGAGGGCCATGTATTTTTCGGCAAAAAATGCCGAAATGGCCGAGGAACTCGATGAACAGAAGAAAAAAGCTGACCGACTCGACGGGGCTCGAAAATCCGCCTTGGACCACCTTCTTAACCGCGCTCCAGGTTTGGCCGTGATACTCGGCGTGGCAAGCCTTGTGGCAGCCGATCTGACAGTTGACTTGCTACCGGTCACCTCGCTGCTGCCGGTTGCGGGGGTGGCAGTCCTGGGCTGGTTCGCCAGCGGAGTCGCACGCCAGCTAGAAAAACCGGTCCCGACGCCTGGTTTGGCTCAAAATTCCGGTGCCCTTGACGGCGACTTGCGGCGCTAACTCCAGCCGACGGGCACGAACTAAATCTTATGTGATGAAAAACTGGCGCGCCCGGAGGGAATCGAACCCCCAACCCCGAACTTAGAAGGTTCGTGCTCTATCCAGTTGAGCTACAGGCGCTTAGCTGCTCAGTTTAGTCCCTGTCTCTTATACACATCTGACGCTGCCGACGATATGCAGTGTGTAGAT
>OJDA01000183.1_pt1 | contig 13077 bp, 14 predicted proteins | sample 1592551 | NCBI WGS metagenome assembly OJDA01 (sample SAMN05416810, study PRJEB24817) | seawater metagenome | isolation source: Sea water | place: Canada:Atlantic | collected 2013-07
ACGAGATAGCGTAGCGTCTCGTGGGCTCGGAGATGTGTATAAGAGACAGGCTTTAATCTTTCTAAAAACTGAGTAAAGACACATCGACCTTTAACCCCGTTTTATTTTATTAGACGCTCACAAAGCTGATAATATATATTTTTTAAAATGAATCGGTCTTAATTCCATGGATATAAAAGAAGCAATTAAAGGACGAATCTCGGTACGTGCCTTTCAAGATAAACCCGTAGCGAAAGAAGTAATTTATGATGTACTAGATACTGCGCGTTGGGCTCCATCTGGTACCAACACACAACCTTGGAAAGTCGTTGTTGCCCAAGGTAAAACAAAACAAACTATTTCAGATGCCTTATTAAACGCCGCCAAAAATGGCGTTAAAGCAAACCCCGATTATCAATACTACCCAAAAGAATGGGTCGAGCCGTTCAAAGGCAGACGCTTCCAATGTGGAATGGACCTCTACCAAGCCTTAGATATTGGCCGTGAAGACAAGGAAAAACGAACCGAGGCAGCCTTGGCTAATTATCGATTTTTTGATGCGCCCGTCAGCATGTTTTTCTTTATCGATAAAATAATGGCCCAAGGTTCATGGTTTGACATGGGGATGTTTGTACAAAGTGTTATGTTAGCCCTCCGCGGCCATGGTCTAGGAAGTTGCCCGCAGGCCTCAACCAGTGATTACCCTGACCTGGTACGTGAGAGTTTAAACGTCTCTGATCAATACTCCTTCATCTGTAGCTTATCTGTCGGTTACCCCGATAATGATAAACCTGTAAATCAATATCGAACACAACGTGAAGACGTGGACAGCTTCACAACATGGGCAGATTAACACCTCGCTTAATCGTGTTATCCATTGTTTTTATAAAGAACCATGCTGCTAAGGGACACGTTTAACCTTCAGCAGCATCGGCTCTTGCTTTTGTTAAAAAAGGCACATTAACAACAAGGAAAATGGCAAAACCTATTATCCAAAGCAGTTGCGACATAAAAACCGACTCGAGATAAAAACGCTGAAAAAACAATGGTACGACAACTCGACTAATAACCCCCATTACTAATAACCATTGCGCCACCGTAATCCACGAAGAAGGTTGCTTAACCCCTCTTCCTGTGTGACCCAAGGTAACACGTGACATCATAGAAAGCGTCAACAAGCCAAACCCGCCTAAAGTAAAAGCATGAATTGAAAGCGAACGTGTTACTACATCCACATAAGGCACTAAAGCAAACAATAAAAAGCCCAAGGCTATAACCATAAAAGCGCTATAAATTCCCCATAAAAGCGGTTTACGCCATATGCCCTTTGCATACCAATTATATAAACGGGCGGAAGAAACAATAAATAACAATAACGCCAAATAACTACTTGTCATCACATCCAGAATAAATACTTCATTTATCCCAAATAGCAAAAACAGCACAATGCTTGCGCTATCCAAAAACAAGGAGTTTTTCAACTGAACCGTTTCATCGAGACCTTTTTCAATAAAAAAAGGCATCACACGTCTCAGCATTATCATCACTAGCGCTAACAACAAAAATAAAGCGCCATAAATACCCCAATAGGTACCAGCATCAACGACCCCAAACACGCCAAGATAAAACAACGTATTGAACAACGCCATTAAAAAAATCACTAACACAATGCCTGCTTGTCGCCACTGTTTCACCTTAAAAACAGGTACTAACACGGCCAACAATAAACAGAAGTTAAAACCTAAATCTAACATGGCCGCAGGAATGAAAAAATTCGCCCCAAGCAACATACAAGCTCGAGCACCCAGCCACATTAAGCACAGCATTATTAAAGCTGTATACTGAATAGTTTGCTGGCCAGTCCAGTTCTTAATAGCCGTTAATAAAAAACCAGCCACCACCGCCATCGTATAGCCGTACAACATTTCATGCGCATGCCAGTACGAGCTAGGCAAACCAGCCATAGGAATTTGTAACCCAGCACCATATATCGCCATCCAGGCCGACATACTGACTATTGAAAACACACCGGCTGCAAGGAAAAATGGGCGAAAGCCTAAAACAAATATATTGAATTTTATTTCTGCTTGCGAAGGATTTTCGTTTAACGTATTCATACAGTTAGCATCATATAAAGATGCTAACCCTATAACAAATGCCTTTGCCGCTTATATGACCTGCATCATAGTCAAGCACTTTAAAAACTCACAACGATGGGTATCTCATAGTAACTAAAGAATAGCTGCGTTAACCGCCATATAAAACAAACCCGCACAGCAAAAAAAACCAAGTGTAAATGCCGTGAAACGTAACATAGCCATATTCGCTAAATAAGCAAAAAAATAAACACACCGAATAACCACAAAAGCAACCGAGAGCATACCAACAGTTTCAATATTCGCACCAGCAAGAAACACAGCCAATATCGCTACAGAGAAAAGTATTAATGCCTCCCAGCAGTTGGCTTGAAGGTATTGTGATCGAGCGCCAGCGCCGACTAATTGCAGAGCTTGCGCACGAGGGTTAACAAGATCATACGTACCCTTTTGTGATACGCGATAATAACCACCAATAGTCGATGCCACATACGGCATAAAAGCGATGCAGCTTAAACAAATGATAATAGTTAGCATGTGTTGTTCTCCCCTTAGTTATTTATTATTTTCTACAAAATATTTTAAATATCGCACACTAATCAGCAAACACAGTATGCTCGTTTTAATCTTTTTTTACTGCCACTAACGGAATATCTTGCTGATTAGCCCACGCCACCCATTCACTCGATGATTTTTGTTTTAACCTAATCGCAACTTCTTGTTTATTAAATGACTTAAGCGCTAACTGCTGTTTAAATTTAGTTTTAAAATGTGACTCAAGAGCTGCCACAGCAACCCAACCATCCAGTGTTTCGTATAAATCATACTCAGCTAAAGCACCGCTTAACAAACCACCGTCGCTTGTTAAACCATAATTAAACGGTTGAGCCATGTACTCAGCTCCATCCGACAAGGCGACTAAAGTCTGCCTAGCTTTTGCACCTTCTCTAGTAGCCATTATCATTGCCAAACCTTCAAATGCAGCACGTTCTGCACCGGCTAAATCGGCAGTTAATGTTTTGGGCATATGAGGTGGATTCAATAACCCCAATGCGGCTTGATACGTTAAGTCATGACCAGCGTGATTATCATTCGGCGGCGGATAACCCACTACCGCAAGATGGTTTAACAATGGAAATTTTTCGTGCAATTCATTCCAACCAAGCCCTAATCGCTCTAATGCCGCTGGCCGTTGAGCGGTCAATAATAAGGAGGCTGACGACAGCAATGTATTTAATTGTGCACGCCCTTCAGTTGACTTTATATCGATAACTTCACGTTGCTGCCCCTCATTTAGTTGCGCATACCATTCTGGGCAATACTGCTCAAACGGATCGCCTTGAGGTGGTTCAACTTTTACAACGTTTGCGCCTAGCTCGCAAAAACGTTTTGCTGCTAAAGGCCCTGGAAGGTTTAAAGCTATTGTAACAATAGTTATATTTTTTAATGGTTTAAACATTATTTTTAAAGCAATTTATTTAAAAATGTCCGCTGTTATTTGACGATGAAAACCATTAAATGGGGTTAAATTTTTCGCCTTAGCTAATGGGTAAATAGCCGTATTACCCTGTGATGCAGCACCATCTACTCGAATAGTTGTGCCACTGATATAACTGGCTGAATCGCTTAACAAGAAACAAATAGCTGCGCTAATTTCAGCTTCATTACCTAAACGACCTAATGGCACGGCATCTTTTAGTGTTTTAAGCCTCTCCTTAAATTCAGCGTCATAGGTATCCATTCCGCTCGACATAATCCAGCCTGGAGCCACCGCATTCACTCGTACATTTGCATGCCCCCACTCATAAGCGGCTGTCTGTGTAAAATTAGCCATGCCTGCACGTGCAGCCCCTGAATGCCCCATACCTGGCATACCGCCCCACATGTCTGCCACGATATTAACAATAGCCCCTCCATGAATTGACATGGACTGCTTATAAACTTCACGCGCCATTAAAAAACCGCCCGTTAAATTCGTGTTAACCACAGCATTCCAACCGTTCTTACTGATTTTTTCCAATGGCGATGGAAATTGCCCGCCCGCATTATTCACCAAACCATAAATTTGCCCATGGTTTTTAATGAATGTTGCCACCCGTTCTGTAACCGCTTGTTCATCACGTATATCACAGCTGCCAAGGTCACAAACCCCACCATCTTCGATAATTTCATCGCGAACCATTTCAAGTTTTTCAATTTTACGGCCCACTAACAAAACACGGGCACCTAAAGACGCTAACTCATGCGCATTACATCGCCCAAGACCACTGCCTGCACCTGTCACAATAATATTTCTATTGTTAAATAAGCCAGCACGAAAATCTGATTGATACCCCATTGTTAATCCCTTATTTCAATGATTAGAAACTAGTTCGATTTATTTAAAAATGCCGTCATCATTTGTTTTGCATCTTCTGTATCAAACAATGGAATAAATGCGTTTCGTTCAAACAATAAGCCCTCTTCTAATGTAGAACTCATCGCCTTATTGACACAAGCTTTACCTGCACGTACTGCCAAGGGTGCTCTGGCAGCCAGTTCTGAAGCCAATTGAACTGCTTCGGCTTCTATCTCAGCAGGCTCGATTACGCGGCTAACAATACCTCGTTGGTGTGCTTCTTCAGCAAATAGGGCTCGCCCATTGATAATCATTTCCATTGCTAACGATTTACCAATAATTCGAGCAACACGTTGGGTACCACCCGCCCCAGGAATAACGCCTAAATTCACTTCAGGTAAGGCAAATTTTGCCCCTTTCGTCGCCAATAAAATATCGCACTGTAATGCGAGTTCAAAACCACCTCCTAATGCCATACCGGAAACAGCACAAACAGTCGGTTTGGTAAATGTCGATAAAGCCCTCCAACCGGTTGAGGCTTCAACCATTTCAAGCATCTGTTGACCACTAATACCGACCATTTCTGCAATATCTGCTCCGGCAGCAAAGGCTTTATCAGAGCCGGTAATAATCACCGCGCCAACCGCATCATCGGTTTCAAAATGGTTTAGTGCATCACCTAACTCAACCAATAAAGTTGAATTAAGGGCATTATATTGACGAGGTCTATTTAGGCGAATTAAAGCAACGCCTTTGGCCGGGGTTTCTATTAATAATGTTTCGTATTGCATCATATCGCCTACTTAGCTGTTAACCGAACAGCACCGTCCAATCGAATCACTTCACCATTTAACATGACATTTTCAATAATATGCCCTGCAAGTGAAGCAAATTCATTCGGCTGCCCTAATCGTGGCGGGAAAGGAACAATTTGACCTAAAGATTCACGTGCTTCATCTGAAAGTTCTGACAACATTGGCGTTTCAAAAATGCCCGGTGCAATAGTACAAACTCTTATGCCATATCGAGCTAATTCACGCGCAATGGGTAAGGTCATTCCTACCACGCCCGATTTAGATGCAGAATAACTGGCTTGGCCAATTTGCCCTTCATACGCAGCGATGGATGCTGTGTTGATAATAACCCCCCGCTCACCGCCTTCTGTTGGTTCATTTTTAGCCATCACCTGCGCTGCTAGGCGAATAACATTAAAGGTGCCAATAAGGTTAATAGTAACCCCTTTAGTAAATAGCTCTAACGAGTGTGGGTTGCCGTCTCTATCTAGCACCTTACCAACAATGGCTACGCCCGCTGCATTAATGACACCATGCACACCTGTAAATGTAGTCTTTGCCAGCTCTATCGCTGCCATCACTTCTTCTTCACTGGTCACATCTGTTTTTATAAACCGGCTATTTGCCCCTAATTCAGCTTCTTTCTCTTTACCGGCTTGCTCATTAATATCCAATATAACAACATAAGCCCCTTGCTCAATTAGCATAGACGCCGTTGCACCACCTAAGCCAGACCCTGCACCGGTTACCAAAAATGTTCTATCTTTATAATCCACTCTCTAACTCCTTAAATTCGTTCAATAATTGTGGCTGTTGCCATACCTAAACCAATACACATGGTCTGAAGCGCAAACTGTCCATCTGTCGCTTCTAAACCTGCCAGCATTTTTGCCATCAGGCCTGCGCCGGTTGCGCCTAATGGGTGCCCATGTGCGATCGCGCCGCCCCACGGATTAACCTTTTTTGGCGCTGGGTTTATTGCTTTCATCCACGCCAATGAAACCGTTGCAAAGGCTTCGTTTATTTCAAACCAATCTATATCATCTACCGTTAAACCAGCCTTTTTTAACGCTAATTTAGTGGCAGCAATTGGCCCGTCTAATTGTAAAACAGGGTCACTACCTACAACGACACGAGCACGGAACCTAGCCCTTGGCTTAAAACCATCCGCCACGGCTATCTTTTTATTGGCGATCAGAACTGCAGCAGCACCATCTGAAATTTGACTGGCATTACCCGCTGTTACTACACCGTCACCTTTCGGGCGAAAAATGGTTTTTAGCGAACTTAATTTATCAGAATCTATAACCGCGCGAACACCTTCATCGGCCTCTAAAATAATGCTATTTCCTTCCTTGTCTAACCCTTGCATTGGGCTTATTTCCTTGTTCGCGCCTGTATTAATAGCCGCTTGAGCTTTAGCATGGCTATCAATAGCAAAGGCATCCACGTCAGCACGGCTAATACCCCATTTATCCGCTATTAATTCAGCACTAACACCCTGATGCACTAGCGGGTATTGTTTAAGTAATTCTGCCCCCATTGGCGCAAAGTCTTTATACGGTTCTCCCAGAGTCATATCTGTTAACATCGCAACACGCGTCATGCTTTCCGCACCACAAGCAATAATATAATTGGCATCTCCAGCATCAATAACTTGGGAGCCAAAGTGCACCGCTTGCTGACCCGAGCCACAAAAACGATTCAACGTAACACCGGCCACTTCCACCGGAAACCCAGCCATTAAAGAGGATTGTCTGGCGATATCTGCGGCTTGTTCACCAATTTGAGTTACAGAGCCTGCGATAACATCTTCGATTTTTTCCTTATCAATACCCGACCTAGACACCACGCTTTCTAACGCATTAGCTAGTAATTTATTGGCAGGTATGTCTCTAAATGCGCCATTATATTTAGCAAAAGGTGTGCGTACTGCTTCGATAATGACCGCATCTTTCATATTATTCGTCCTATTTAAATGTTAATTAACGTTTCTAATTTATTCCCAAACCCAGTGTTTATAATGTTCTCGCAGTGCCATTTTCATAAATTTACCCGTTGATGTTTTAGGAATTTCAGCAATCACCTCCACCGCATCAGGCAACCACATTTTAGTAAACTTACCGTCTAAAAATTGACGTATATCGTCCGTTGTTATTTGCTTATCTTCCTTAACCACAACAACCGCTAAAGGCCGCTCATCCCATTTAGGGTGTGCAACAGCAATGACTGCTGCTTCTAATACATCAGGGTGGCCCATAATTGCGTTTTCAAGATCCACCGAACTAATCCATTCGCCGCCAGATTTAACAAGGTCTTTTGTTCTATCGGTCAGTTTGACATAACCTTCTTGATCTATCTGGCAAACATCCCCAGTTTTTAGCCAACCATCTTCGCTAAAACTATCCTCAGCACCTTCATTCTTATGGTATGCAGCGGTTACCCACGGACCTTTTAACTCGGCATTACCAGATGTTTTACCATCCCAAGGTAATTCAACACCCTCTTCATCGACAATTCGTATATCAATAAAGGGCAACGTTAACCCTTGTTTAATTCGGCAGGCATATTTTGCATCTTCATCAAGGTCAGATAGGCTTTCTTTAACGATACCTACGGTGGCTAACGGCCCAGTTTCTGTCATTCCCCATGCTTGAATAATAGTCATATCAAACTTATCAAACGCCCGAAATAAAGACTCTGGAACAGCCGCTCCGCCAACCACCATTCGCATATTAGGCGCTGTCTTCCAGCGATTCGGCTCTGCTTCTCTGGCTGTTTTTATTGCCATCCAAATGGTGGGCACACCAGCGCTCAACGTTACTTGTTCGCTTTGGTATAAATCCATCAAACTCTCAGCATCTAAATGTGGGCCCGGTAACGCTTGTTTTGCACCGACTAGCACCGATGTATAGCTTAGCCCCCAAGCGTTGGCATGAAACATTGGCACCACAGGCGTCACCACATCAGACTGACTAACACCCAATGTATCAACCATAGCCTCTGCCATTGCATGTAGAACCGTTGAGCGATGGCTATACACAACCCCTTTAGGGCGGCCTGTTGTGCCCGAGGTATAGCACATCCCCGCTGCATCATTTTCATCAATAATAGGGTAGCTAAAGTCATCATCACCAAGCTTTAAATAATCCTCGTAATCGGTATATTCGCTGTTAACCTTTTCGCCTGTTAGCGGAACAACGATCACTTCATCTAACGCCACATCATCTTTAAACTGCTCATATAAAGGCAGCAAAATATCGTCAATAATAAGTACCTTATCGCCAGCATGATTAATAATATAAGCAATATCTTTGGGCGATAATCGTAAATTCACAGTATGGAGAACACCGCCCATAATAGGCACCCCAAGGTAAGCCTCAAGGTGCCCGTAATGATTCCACATTAGGGTCGCTACGCCTTCTCCTTTTTTAACACCCCGCTTTGTTAACGCCGAAGCTAAGCGCTTAGTTCGTTTATGAATATCTAAATAGTGTGTTCTATGCAGGGTTTTATCTGGCAGTCTTGACACCACCTCCACACGCGGATAATACGTCTTTAAGCGCTCGACTAAGGTGCTTAATGTTAATGGGTAATCCATCATTGTGCTTTTTATAGACATCATATTTCCTCGAACGTATACTTAAATTCAAACTAGCGCTAGGTAAAATATGACTATACCCAAGCCATCCCTCAGGCGCAACGAGCTTATCGTTACAACCGCTTGGTTCTGTAACGAACAGCCATTCAAGCTAACTACAACCAAACATAGGCCATGCAACACCTCATCAACCACGCTACGTTTGCAAATACAAAAAAACATATCCAAATATTGCACTCGCTCGCACAACAAACGCCTAGAAACGATTATAATTTCAAGTAAGAAGCAACTCCCCACTGTAACTAAACGCAAAAAATCTTATGCCTTTACCTGAAAGCACCTATCCACGAGAAAACATTCATACTCGCCAAATTACTTGTAACGGCTTTAAAAGGCCTGACGGTTTATGGGATGTCGATGCACAGATTACAGATATTAAAACCTACCCTCTTGAGAACTCTTACCGTGGCACCATTGAACCGGGTGAACCCATCCATGAAATGTGGATTCGCTTAACAGTCGATACCAATCTGTTGGTTCACGATTGCATTGCAGTAACAGACCATTCACCCTACGGTTGTTGTGGCGAGATCACGCCTATATTCAACAAACTAATTGGTAAACAAATCGCCCCGGGGTGGACACGTTTAGTAAAATCTTTAGTAGCCGGTATTCAAGGTTGTACGCACCTAGCCGATCTTGTAGGGCCAGCCACGACAACGATTTACCAAACAATGGCGGGAATCGCAAAAGGCAAAACTGAGAACGAAACATCAAAACCCTTCTATATCGATGGTTGCCACGCATGGAATAGCGATGGCGAACAAGTTCTTACTTATCACCCAGAGTATTACACTGGAAAAAAAAGCACACCCGAATAAGCGCAGCAAAGGTATAAAAAGGCGCACAAACTATGGCTTTCAAATACAGCCATGGTCAGCTTTATTATCTAGCTTTAACGTACGAACCAATATCTATTGAATAAAAATAGCCACCATCTTCTACTGGCTCAGGGAAATCTATATAAATGTAGGTTCAGTGAACCTGCTCTGCTGGAATAAGCAATTCATAGAATTTTCCTTCTTCTGTATCATCAAGCCGGTTCAAAAAAGACCTTTCTGTTGGGCGCAGCGGAATAATAGATTCAACGCCAAACAGGCTTAATTCTTTACCCCAAAAACGCGCTCGCTGATTCTGTTCATTAGGCGGTATAGACTGTGGTGGTGTTATAACCCACGCTTATTTATACGGGTATGAAACCGCTTTTAGCCTTACCCGATACAATTCCTTATTGTCATCCACATGCACTACAGAAACTGTTAGATCAAATTCACTTTCTGTTACAGAAGACACATACGCATAACTGCTCCAAAACGCATAAACGTACGATGAGGCGGGTATAAACAGCAAAAACACAAAAAGCCTGCGCATAGTTGGGCCCTTCCATATAAAGCTAATGTTAAAGATTAAGGCGATAAATCAGTCGAGTCTGACCCTATTGATTTCTATAAATCAGTCGAGTCTGACCCTATTGATTTCTACGGTGATTTTTAAGTAATGACCGAATATTCCTCCTAGCCATTTATCAATAAGAATATAGAGCTCTTCAAGCTTTTCTTTTTTTCGTAAATTTGAATTCGTGGTTTTTTCATGAAGCAGCTGGATGTTGAGTTGTTTAATGCTAGATCTGTTTGTTAACCAAACACCTAAAATACTTAGCGTGGCTCCAATAACCACACCGATAAGACCTATCCATGCCTCAGGCGGTACTTTGCATAGTATTTCCAATATATTATCCATTTTTTATCGCATAACGCCCGCATTTGCAGCTGGTTTGAAGCGCAGCGGAAAACCAGTCCGGCAACATGCGCTTGTTATGTGCTTTTAAATATGTTTTCTGTCTTAATATTCTTGAACTTGTTTGAACTCGAACTTTAGGCTAGTGGGCTCAAATATAAGACACTTAACAACCTCTGCCGCATCAAGGTCAAAGAGGCATATATTATGACCTTCAGCCAGAGAGCTTTTATAAGCTATCCCATCGTATCCTTTGGACCTAATAAACTCTGATATTATTTGAGTTGGTGCATATTCTGACTTTAAGTCCGAGGCTTTTGTAGGTTTAGAAAACGCATTATCGATGTCGGACCAGACGGCTTTAATAATCTCCTCATTAGTTGGCTCTTCAAAAAAGTAATTCAAATTTAAATTACTATTTCCGTGCTCTACTGAGAAGTCGAGGATCTTGAGATCTTTCGTTATTTTCAAATAAGCCACAGTTAAAATCGCCCCTAACCAAGGGCGAACTTCAGCCATAGCAGTTTCTTTGTCTGTAGCAACATAAAGATGTGGAATTCCCTTGGAGTTGGCCCTCCCTTCGGCCGCACTATTTAAGAGTGGTTTCATGCGGTCTGGATGAAAGGGACACGCAAAATCATCTACGTGGATGCCTTCATCTGTATCTGGGTCAGTTTGGAAGCATGGTCGCCAGGAGTGACCGTTTTGAGCCCGCCAAACAGTAGCGCCCTTCTTAAATTTACGCTCACGCTCCCCACAGGTATCCACAATAGAATTTAGGAACGCTATAGATTCATCATCTAAAATAAAACGATGCTTTGTATCTACTGCATTCCTAAATGTCAGATAGCTTCGCCATGATTTAAAACTCATATCGATTCCTAGGAGAGCACATAACGCCGCTATAAAAGGCGCGCGTTAGCGCGTCCAGTGGAGGCCGCTTTTTGGCCGGAACGATTTTTGATAGCTTTGTTAACTGTTTTTGGCATAATGCTTATCAAATTCTTTTTGTATGTTTGTGCTATACAAGGTTTTTTGCCCGCCTTTTGGATTGCTAGGATTAAGGTAGCGCACATGTGCCAGCTTTTTATTTTTCTCAAGCTCTTTGCGAAGCTCGTGATATTTTGCATTCATCTTGAAGTCGCTGTAACGCTTTCTTAGTCGCGTGGTTAATACGTCATAGTCCCACGGGAATCTGTCTGATATATCCTCTTCTGATAACTGAACCATTGGTGCATTAGGGTCTTTTGTTACTTGTACAGGGAGCCCTGCATTGCTTTTAACTTTTTGGAACTTAACATCAATCTTTAGAGTTAAGTTGTAGTCTCCATACTCCTCACCTTCATCATATTCTTTTTCTCTGGATTTTATAAACTCCAAGAGCTTCTTTTCATTGGTATTTAAACTAATTCCCTTGGCAGTATCAAACCCCCTGAAAAACGATAGGGGCATTAAATAGAAATTGTAACCATCGAGAGCGTTACCAAACCAATCACTAACCAGGTGAAAATAATTCTGTAGCGAGGCTGTTCCCAGCTCTTGAACTTTAATTGCAAGCAATAGATCATCATTTACAAAGTGAATCGAGTTATCACGTATTTCAGTGATAGCTATAAGGTTGTCAAGGACAGCTTTATTGACTTTAACTCCATAATCTTCAGCAATTACTCTATAAGCCTCGAAGAGGCTTATAGACATTGGATTTCCTGACCGGTTTTTCTTTCTGTGTTTTTTCTTGGATTTAGCTCCGCCTTTAAGTGTTTTGTATTCCATTGCTATCAGAGCACCCATTTGGTTTCCCGATAGATTTAGAACCTTCGACTTGAGCAATAGCTCCCAAGAGTTAATACAAAGAACCGAAAAAGTTTCTTCTCTATATTTAAAGTCAGGTTTGTTATAAACCTCAATGGCTGACAGCATTGATGCTATAGATTTTTCTAGCATCAATTTCGATCGTGACTTCATTTTTCGTCCTTGTGACAGTTAACGCCTAAATCAGGTGCGCCGTAGGCGTCACCTGCATTTACTTGTTAGATTCGTGAAATATTGATGGCGCACTGGCTAAAGCATGCAAAGCTAATTTCTCAATATCTCTAGCTGGCTCCTCAGAAAAGTGACGGTAATACCTCATGTACTTTGGCCATTCCTCAATGTACCTGCTGCCACCATGAACTAGTTCATTCCTGAGATCGAAAAGCCAGGATATTTTCTCATTCCAGTGACTACTTTCAGGTAAATAGCTTACACCTTGCTCAATTGACTTTGATACAGATCCAACTTTTCCATAGAGTGCATCTAGAGCAACAAAATAGTGGATGTAGCTTTCGATGTCAGAACTATTCATCCCCTTATTGATGAAGTGAGCACATTTTTCTATTCTATTTCTTTGCTCATCTGCCAACTCTTGCTCTTCTCTATACCATCTGTCTCTTATACACATCTGACGCTGCCGACGATATGCAGTGTGTAGAT
>OJDA01000185.1_pt1 | contig 12765 bp, 10 predicted proteins | sample 1592551 | NCBI WGS metagenome assembly OJDA01 (sample SAMN05416810, study PRJEB24817) | seawater metagenome | isolation source: Sea water | place: Canada:Atlantic | collected 2013-07
ACACACTGCATATCGTCGGCAGCGTCAGATGTGTATAAGAGACAGATATCCCCTAAGGTTACACCCGCTTTTTGATATTGATAGCCTGGGAGAAAAATACCCGCTAATAGTTTTTTGGCGATTTTAATTAAATCCCGACTATCTTGTGTGCCCGATTTTAATTTATAAGTCGCTTTTTCAGAATAAAACGGTTTTTTATCAAATGGGCTGGTACGAATAAAAACACTCACTTGCAGCGCAACACCTTTCTGGGCTCTTAGTTTTTCAGCTGCTTTAAGACAAAAAACACTCAATACTTGTTCAAGTTCTTGCCGATCAGTCACTTTATCTTTAAAGCTTCTAGAGCAAATAATTTGTTGCTTTGGTTTTTGCTCTTCATTAAAAGACATAACTGGAGTCCCTTGCAATTCTTGCACTGTTTGAGCCAAGGTAATATTAAAGTGCTTTTTTATTGAATTGATGGGTTGAGATTGCAAATCCCATACAGTTTCAATACCCAACGTATTAAGCTTTTCGGTTAGTCGGCGGCCAACGCCCCACACTTCGCCAACCGGCGTTATTTGCATTATCTTCTGGCGTCTAATGGGTTCGTTAATATCTACTACCCCTCCGCTACTTGGCCATTTTTTTGCCGCATAATTAGCTAGTTTAGCCAGCGTTTTTGTTGGGCCTATCCCTACCCCAACCGGTATACCAACCCAGCGTGCTAGGCTGTTTTTTATTTCTAGACCTAAGTCAGTTGCGTTAACGTTATGTCGCTCCAAATCGATAAAAGCCTCATCTATCGAGTAAACATCTACCGAGGGCGAAAAAGCAGTCAGGCTATGCATGATGCGCGCGGATAAGTCTGCATACAAAGGGTAATTAGAAGAAAATAGTTGTATATCGTGCTGTCTAACCAGCTGCCTGAATTGGTGGACAGGGACGGCCATTTTTATGCCTAAGTCTTTAACCTCTTGGCTACGAGAAACAATGCAACCATCATTATTACTGAGCACGGCCACCGGTTTATTCAATAAGTCGGGACGAAATAATCGCTCACAACTGACGTAGAAATTATTGCAATCAACCAGTGCAATGTTTGCGGGGTATTTCACGGTAAGTTAGCGTTTTTATAGGTTTTTATACATTGTGGATAACGCTCGTTACCACACCCCAAATAACCATGTCTACTTCCTCTTTTATGGGTATATCTGGGTAATCTGGGTTCTCGGGAGCAAGCACCAATTTACCTTCTTTTGAGCGTAGCCGTTTAACAGTTAACTCGCCATCTAGAGCACAAACAACTATTTTACCCACGCCCGCATGAACAGAGCGATCAACCACAAGGATATCATCGGGGTGAATACCAGCGCCCAGCATAGACTCCCCTTCTGCTCTAACAAAAAAAGTAGCCGCCGGCTTGTTAATAAGGAGTTCATTCAGGTCAAGTCTTTTTTCTATGTAATCATCGGCCGGTGACGGGAAACCAGCGGCAACACTAACACCATAGAGTGGGATAGATGGTACGGGGCTATCTAAATCGGGTAAAAAAATATTAGGAAAAGGTATTTTTTCAGCGTTAATTTTTTGCTTTTTGTGTTCCAGTAATTCGCTAACAGTCGCCATAAGGCTTTCTGGTATTCTAACGGCCTTGGTAGGTTCGCCATAGCTTGAAGAGCCTTTTTTGCGACCTGCTCCAGCACGCGCTCCTCCATGTTTTGTTACTTTTTCGACCATGATAAAACTCTTTTCTATAAGACACTTGAATAGTGTACGTAAATCAAGTTGGAATGAAAAGGGCTTTTAAAAGTTATCCACTAAAACTGTGGATAACTTTGTGAAGAAGTATCGTAAAGCGAAAAAAAGGTAGTGCTGGCGACTACTTATAAAAACTGGTCTAATTTTGACCAGCCATAATATTTTGCTAGTTTCTAAGCGCTATAATCAACAACGTTATGCTGTTGAGCACCGAGTCCTTCGACTTCGGCAACCACTTTGTCGCCTGCTTTAAGAAACTGTGGTGGGTTCATACCAAGCCCTACTCCTTCTGGCGTGCCGGTAAAAATTAAATCACCCGGTTGAAGGCTCATAAACTCATTAATATAGCTCACCAATTTTTTAACTGAATGAATCATCGTATCGGTGTTGCTGGCCTGCATCCGTTTACCATTAACATCTAAGCTCACAGCGCATGATTGGTACTGTTTAAACTCATCCAAGGTCACAAAGTATGGTCCAATGGGGGCAAAGGTATCTGCACTTTTACCTTTAAGCCACTGGCCACTTCGACTTTTTTGAAAATATCGCTCAGATACATCAATGCCCGTACAGAAACCAGCAATATGCGCTTCTGCATCGTCTTCTGAAATATACCGAGCTGGCTTACCAATAATAACGACAAGCTCTATCTCCCAGTCCACTTGTGTCGCGCCTTTAGGTCGCTCAATAAGGTCAAAGGGGCCGCTTAAAGCACTAACTGCTTTGGTAAAGAGCACCGGCTCGTCTTGCTGCTTGCCCCCTGTTTCTTTAATGTGTTCATCATAATTTAAACCAACAGCAATGATCTTGCCTGGGTTTAATAACGGCGCGCCAATGCGGTCAGGCTTTTCTATAATGGGCAGACTATCAACATCGAGGTTTTTCAGTGCCTGTAAACCATCGTTGGCTAAAAAATCAGATGAAATAACATCACACACACCCTCTAAAGAGCGAATTCTATTGTTACTGTCTAATAGACAAGGAATTTCCTGACCGAGTAAACCAACATTGAGTAATTTCATAGAGGAGCCTTTTCATTAAGGGTTAATTAAATACTCTGATACTATATCTGAATCACTATGTTGGTGAACAGTGATACAAACTAATAATAAATTTAGGAGATATAAATATGAGTAATGCAGTTGTAGCCCTAGGCGGGTTCGCGTTTTGGACCTTAATTCTTGTTTTATCGATAGCCACATTTCGTGCGGTTAGTGACCTTGTTCTTAAGCGCGGTATTCCTATAAACGGCTTTAAACCGGATGGCTCAGATGTACCGGGTTTTGGTCAACGATTAACCCGTGCACACTTAAACAGCCTTGAACTGCTACCGGTTTTTGCTGCCGTCGTATTAACGGCCTCTTTGGCGGGTCAAATGGCTTTATTGGAACCAACCGTTATGTACATTCTGTATGCTAGAGTGGCTCAATCTATCGTACATCTGATTTCTACTTCAGCTATTGCTGTGCTGATTCGCGGTATCTTCTTTGTTGTTCAAGTTGCATTATTAATCTCTTATATCTGGCAGATTATTATGTAAGAAAGGTTACATTTTTTAGTGAGTCAACAAAAAGGCTAAACCTTATCTTCAGGTTTAGCCTTTTTTATATCCCTTGTTTTTTGTTAAATAGCCGTATAATTACTGGCATGCAATTGAAACAAACACAGCGACTCATCGCCTTTTTTATCAGCTTATTGATCAGCGCTAATGTACTGGCAAAACCTCAACGGATTGTTTCGCTAAACCTATGTGCCGATCAGCTATTAATGGCGCTATTACCGCCCGAGCGGTTAATTGCTATTACGCCATTAGCAGCGAACCCAGAAGCCTCTTATTTATACCAAAAAGCGGCTCAATATCATCAACACAGTAGCCGTATTGAAGAGATTATGGCACTTAAGCCAGACTTAATTGTTGCTGGTGAATTTACCGCCCAACCAACTAACCAGCTACTTGAAGAGTTAGGTTATAAGGTGATCAAGTTAGGCTTACCTATTAACAGTGACGGCATTTTTCAGCAAGTGCGCTTTTTAGGTCAGCAAATTGGTGAACCTGCTCGTGCCGAGGCGCTTGTTCTGGCTATGCATAAACAGTTAGCTAACATTATTGGGGCACAAGATAAAAGGTCTCAACGAGCAGCTGTTTACTATGCAAACGGCTTTACCGCAGGCCAGCAGACTATCGTCAATGAAATTTTAACAATGGCGGGGCTAAGAAATATTGCTGCGGAGTTGAAGTTAGATTTTGTTGCTCCGTTATCGCTAGAATCCCTGTTAGCATCAAAGCCAGACATTCTTCTATTAGGACGCTCCAATAAAAACACCAACAGCTTAGCGCACCAAATTTTGCAGCACCAGGCTATCCATCGGTATGTAGCGCTCAAACAGGTAAAAAGAATAACCATTCCTGATAGATATTGGAGTTGTGCAGGACCGTCTAGTTTCGCTGCAGCGAGTTACCTACAGCAGCAATTATTAGCGCAACCCCTTTAATACACCCATGCAAACTCGCTTAATGACTAACCATAACGAAACCCGTTTAACAGCAACCTTATTAATGAGCCTGTTAGTGTTAATGGCATTGTCATTAATAATAGGTGAATTAAATATAAGCATTATCAATAGTTTAAAAAGCATTCTTAATAACGAATCTACATTAGAGTCTATTGTATTTGAAGAAATTCGTTTACCCCGCACACTACTCGCTGTGCTGATTGGCGCGTCATTAGGTTTATCTGGCGCGGCCTTACAAGGCATGGTTAGAAACCCTTTGGCCGAACCCGGTGTTATCGGCGTATCAAGCAGTGCCGCCTTGGGCGCAGTGATTGTTTTTTACTTTGGTTTAAGCGCTATTTTCCCCATGGCCTTACCGCTCGGGGGGATAGCCGGTGCTTTATTAGCGGTTGTTTTTCTGTACTTATTAACCGGTAAAAATAGCAGCATGCTCACCCTGATATTGGCTGGCGTCGCTGTTAGTAGCCTTACAGCGGCCTTAACAGCGTTAGCGCTCAATTTATCGCCTAACCCCTATGCTTCTCTTGAAATATTTTTTTGGTTAATGGGCTCCTTAGCCGATAGAAGCTTTACACATGTTTGGTTAATTCTATTACCAACCCTATTAGGCTGGTGGTTAATGCTAAAAGGACGGCGCGATTTAGATGTACTCTCACTGGGTGAAGACACTGCCCAATCCTTGGGCGTTAACTTAGCAAAGCTTAATCGACGTATTATTTTAGGCGTTGCCTTAGCTGTTGGTTCTGCGGTATCGGTAAGCGGTGGTATTGGCTTTGTAGGCTTGGTAGTCCCCCACTTACTGCGGCCACATGTAGGTTACCAACCCGGGCGGCTATTAATATGCAGCGCACTGGGTGGTGCTATATTACTATTAGCAGCCGATATGATTGTTCGCTTAATACCGACGCAACAAGAACTTAAAATTGGCGTATTAACCGCCTTATTAGGCGCCCCTTTCTTTTTACATTTAATTTTAAAATCCAGACGAGAGTGGTTGTCATGAGTTTAGTGGCATCAAACATAGCCGTTAGTTTATCCGGCCACAGCATATTAAAAAATATGAGTATTCAGTTTCCAGCAGGAAAACTCACTGGATTAATTGGCCCTAATGGAGCCGGTAAATCCACGCTGATGCGTGCCTTAGCTGGTTTACTGCCGATTGAATCGGGTGTAATCCGTTTAGCTGGCAAAGACATTCACGCCTTGCAAGCAATTGAATTAGCGAAAGAAATAACCTATTTGCCGCAACTCGGCGAATGCCATTGGCCGTTAACCGTTGAACGGGTCGTTATGTTAGGCAGGCACCCGCATAATGATGGCCATCATGCAGACAATTTGAGTTTACAGGCAGTAGAAAAAGCGATTAAAGAAGTGGATATAGAACACCTAATCGGCCGCTCGGTTAATGAACTATCCGGAGGTGAGCGAGCACGGGTTATGTTAGCCCGAGCACTGGCCAATGAGAGCCCTATTTTACTGGCAGATGAGCCGATCGTATCGCTCGATCCACGGCATCAAATTGAGGTCATGGCGTTATTGCAAACGCTGGCGAAAAAAGGAAAAACAGTCATTATCGTTTTACATGAACTGCACTTAGCGATGAGGTATTGTGAGAATCTTGTTTTACTGAATAACGGGGTAAAAACATCTGAAGGTATCGCCAACGATGTACTATCGATTGAGAACATGCAGGCCGTTTATGGTGTTGATGCAATATTTGGCGAGCACCAAGGGAGCCAATGGGTTTTACCTTGGCAGCATAAAAAAGGGAGAAGGCATAGGCCCTCTCCCTAGTCCATCTAAAAACTGCTAACGAGACTAATTAGCCGGTTGATAGCTTAATGAGAAAAACACATTCGCACCATCTGTGTTGTAACCCGCTACTGTTTCATATTCTTCATTAAATAAATTAGCAACTTTTACTTGTGCTGTTAAGTCTTTGTTTATTTTATAAGCACCTACTAAATCGACGGTGGTAAAACCGGCAAGACGGCGATTGTTTGCAACATCATCAAATCGACGGCCCGATACAAACACCTTACTTGCAAGGCTGAAATCACCAAATGCTTTATTAGCATTCAAGGTAAAGGTTTGTTCAGCACGTCTAGCCAACACATTACCATCGTTTACGCCGCCGCTTTTATTTTCAGGGTCAATCCAAGAAAACTGGCCATCGACATTTATTCCAGCAATATCAGTGGCTACTTGAAGCTCAAGCCCTTTTATCAACGCCTCGGAAATATTTTGAGGAACCCAGAAACTATCCAGCGCGATCAAGTCTTTAATTTTTGTACGGTAAGCACTGGCCGACCACATAATATCTGCGTGTTTGCCCACTAAACCTAATTCAAAGGACTTAGAGCGCTCAGCATCTAGATTAGGATTTGCACCAAATGGAGAATAAAGATCAACAAGGGCTGGCGCAACAAAAGCTGTTCCAAACGATGCGTTTAAGCGTAAATTATTAGAAAGCGACGTACCCCAAGCAATGTTGCCCGTAGTATTGCTACCAAACTGCTCATTATCTTCATTTCTAACGGCTAATTGATAAGAATGCGCACCATATTCACCTAATAATTGAGCAAAAACGGCATTGCTATGACGATTGGTTTCTGTGAAGCCACCCGATTCTTTTATTTTGTCATCTTCGTAGTCATAACCTAACACCAACACGTGTTCATCATTAATTTGAAAGTCATTTTGCAGGCTAAAATGGTCCTGTTGATTATCAGCAAAACTGGTTGCAAATGCGCCTTCGTTATCAGCCTCAATTCTGCCTTGGCTTAAGGTTGCTTTTACAGTCCATCTATCTGACACATCAGCCGTCAACTTAGCACCAAAGGTATGTTGCAAAAAGTCCGTTGTGTTGAAATAACCATCGTATTCACTTTGCCCCTCACTGTATAAGCTAAAAAACTCTAGCTCAGCAGAGTTTGCAAAGCGGTGCCCTGCTCTAATAGAGGCATTAGTGTTTCTATAAGCATCGTCGTCAGGCTCGGTAGCGAAACAACCAATGAACAATGTGCCGCTACGACCATCACAACTGTTAAAACCATTTGTTTCTGTATAGCCACCGCTTAAGCTATACCAGTTAGATGCATCTCCACCAGAAATGCCAAAGGTGGTTTCTTTCGTATCATGCGTACCAAAACCAACCGAAAGATGAGGTGTTAGCTCACCAGTTCCCTTTTTAGTGAAAATTTGAATTGTTCCACCAATAGAACCAGAGCCATATAAGCTTGATTGCGGCCCACGCACTAACTCAATACGCTCAATTTGATTAAGTGGAATATGCTCAATTTGAGGCGCACCAAAGGCATTCGTTGCCAATTTAACGCCGTTCAATAAAACCTGGGTGTGGTTAGACTCTGTACCGCGTAAAAATAATGACGTTTGCTTGCCTAAACCACCTGTGTTGGCAATCGTTACACCAGGAAGTCCTGAAATAGCCTCTGCAACCGTTTTATATTGATACTTTTCGATCTCTTCTTTGGTCACAACTGAGACAGAGGCCAATGTTTCATCAGCCGTTTGCGCCGTACGTGTAGCCGTCACAATAAGCGCATCATCACTGGCGAATACAATTGAAGGAGTAAAAGGTATAACGGCGGCAACGCTTGCAGCCAAAAGGGTTTTTTTCATGAGATTTCCTCGTTAGAAGGCGCAGCCCCGCGCCAGTTAAAAGACGCACGTGAGGAAATGTGATGAAGTTGAAATAGAGTAAACAACGTCAGCCCAGTTGCCCACCCGCAACGTACCGGTTTGCCTTTGGCAGGTCTCCGGGCTCATAAGTGGCTAATGTTCTGTTAACCGATGTATCGCCTTCCCATGTTTTGACACAGTGGCTGTTGATACATGTTACTTATATACCGTTGCGGGGGCAGCGTTGGGTTTGATTAAATCGTACCAACTTCCCTTTTAATTAGGCTAAGGCCTAATACCAAAAAGCGTGGGCATTATCTTTGATTTAGTCTATGCTAGTCAAGATGAGCGCTAGGTTAATTAATTGAAGAAAATCAATATCTAATGAATTCGAATAGTATTAAGGTTCTACTTGTTGACGATCATGAGTTAGTTAGAAGTGGTATAGAGCACATCTTGCAATCTGACCCGGATATTGAAGTTGTGGCGATTGGCTCATCGGGTGAAGAAGCCGTTAAATTAGCCGAACAACTCAAGCCAGACGTTATCCTAATGGACTTAAATATGCCGGGTATAGGTGGCGCCGAAGCTTTGAAACGAATATTAAGGCGCGAACCCAGTTCTAAAATTATTGCCCTAAGTGTGTATGACGATGGCCCTATCCCGCATCAGGCTATAAAGTTAGGTGCTAAAGGTTATATCAATAAAGGCTGCGCGGTTGATGAAATGACAAGCGCGATTATGTCGGTTTACCAAGGTAAAAACTACCTGTCCTCTGCAGTGGCAACCAACTTAATCTTCAGTGGGCAAGAACCAGAAAAGAATGTTTTTAGCCAGTTAAGCAGTAGAGAGTTACAAATAGTAACAAAAATTGTTGATGGCCACAGAATTGCAGATATTGCCAATTCATTATCGATCAGCCCCAAAACAGTTAACACGCATCGCTATCGAGCACACGAAAAACTAGGCGTTTCTAACGATATCGAACTTGTTAAATTGGCCATTAATGAAGGTCTGCTAAAAAATTTATAAATTTATAATAATTTCCACTCGTCATTATCGTCATCATAGGGTAAAATTCGCGCTCAATTTGATTGCCTGGGTGGTGAAATTGGTAGACACACGGGACTTAAAATCCCGCGACCTTAACAGTCGTGCCGGTTCGATTCCGGCCCCAGGCACCATTGAATAACAAGGACTTAGTTCGTTTCGGGCTAGGTCTTTTTTATTGCCTGGCAGTTAATTTTAAAGCATCCTCGAATCCACTTCGAGGGTTCTCACCAGGGTAGTCAGTATGCATTAGCCCCTTGTCGTATAGTTCCAGCCAAAGCGATAAAGCAGCACGAACACCAAAGTTATCTTTTTCCGGATCAATTTTATTCAAATATACATCCGGTAATAGCGCCATATCTTCTGGGTACCAGGGGTTACTTGATGGCCTACTTCGTCCATTCTCTCCTGCAAAGATAAAATTATTGCCTTCCTTCAAGCGATTGATTTCTTTGATAGAAACCTCATAACCTTTAACCCAAACTTTATTTTTACAGGACAATGCAATACATGCGGTGAGATAGGCACGACACTTCCAATATCTAAACCTATATCCATTACAAATATGATGACGGTAAATTGGCTTCTCACCAATATAACCGATAGTCTCTTCAAAAATTAATAACGCATCCTCTTCGTGACGTTCTTCATACGAAACAATTAACTCCGCACGTAAACTTTCAGAGCCCTTATTTTTAATTCCACAAATAAAGGCCTCAAACTGCTCTGGTTTTTTATAGAAATCATGTAGTGGGTAAATCTGACTGTCGGCACCATCTAGCCATTCACGACGTACAGCAAACATTTCGCAAGCATCATTCAGTATTTCTTCATCAAGTTTAATCAAAATACTGTCTTCATCTTTTACATCAACGAGCTTTAACCCATGGCCAAAGAAACCAGGTATTTGGTTTTTGTGAATACCGTGACTATCGAATAAAAAGAAAAAACGGGCGGGTAAGCTCTGTGATGTGTTCCTCCGATATGTGTTTTTGCGACCAAACCATTTTCTAACACGATTAAAAATCGATAAGGCTGAGTCTATTTCCCCAAAAATCATAAATAGACCTGACAGAAAAGTGGTGTACTATGCATCAACAACTCAGCTCTATACGTAGCAAGTTAATTTTATCAACAAATTTAAAATCTAGTTTTAATATAATCATGCAGTCTCTTTCCTTCTAATTTATCAGTTGAAGGCCCGCTTCGAACATAAAAGTCCTTTTCATCGATAAAACACGGAGCTGTTGAAGGATTACAATTAACATATAAAACCAATCGGTTATCAATTGTTACTAATTTGTAATCCAGCAATGGATAAAATGCTTCGCCAATATACTTTTTAAGTTTGTTTTTGAAGCCTAATACATACTTATCCGCATTCTTGTAAAACTTTTCTAGTTCCGTATTAACACCCGTGATATTACCGCCATCATCTACACCAATTAATAAGTCGCCGCCGTCAGAGTTTAAGAACGCTGCAATTGTTTTTAGAGCGGCGGCTTCAATATAAGGCTGCTTTTGATTATCCCTAATATCCATAGAGAAGGTTTGTTTGAACTCTAACGTCTTTGACTCGCCATTAGGGATTAGCGCTTGCACAACATCTGCGGGAGACAGGTCGTTATTCCTAAAGCGCTTGTATAAATTCTTGGCAATATCATTAACCGCTATTCCACGCACATTGGCATCGCCCATCAATCGCTCAAATATTTCTTCATTACCTTCCATGCGGTCAATTAAGATGCCTTCAAAGGCCTTCGCCAAAATTGATGAAAAATCCCCGTAGTTATTGGCGGTCGCCGCTTCTTTCAAGCTGGCATTTTCAAAGGCCTCTTCTTCAATTTGTTCGAAGAACAAACGGTCTGCTTCGGTAAACTCAGTACCAAAGCGTTCATTTAAGGCTTTAATCAATTCCGATAATGGTGCCTCATCAATGTCAGAACGACCCGTACCAACATCGGAAGGGCCTTTTAACTCTCCGGTCTCCCCCTCCTCCAGGTCAATCGAGCCTTCACTGATTTTTTGTAGTCGGTAATACTCAAGCGCCACATCACCATCCACTTTATAACCAGGGCCAGATCCATCTCTTGGCAACTTTGAGATTAGATAACGTAGATAGGTATAGAGCTTTTCTAAATCCGTATCCTGGTAAGGCATAACCTGCGACAGGAAGCCATACATATTGCGAAAGTTCACCAGCAGGCCTTTAAATTCTTCCTGCGCCTCTTCACCAAGCGCCTTATAACGCTCCACCGCCAAATCAATGATGTTATTCATCCTGGCGTGGTCATGTACTGACTCGCGACGCTTCGGCGCAAAGTAAACCCTGCAGAAATCATCAACCTCGTTGTTATGAATCACCTGGTGCTCGTCAATCTGGCCTTGTAAGCGATACAAATGGTGCGGGTCGGTTAACTCTTCAGCGCGAGTGACCTGATAAAAGTTTTTAAAAGCGGCAAATATTTCCTCTTCTGTGTTGCGAAAATCCAACACAAAAGTGTCATCTTTACCCACGGCGGTACGATTCAAACGCGAAAGCGTTTGCACGGCTTGAATTCCAGACAACTTCTTATCCACATACATCGTATGCAATAAGGGCTGATCAAACCCGGTTTGATATTTTTCGGCCACCAGCAGAACTTTGTACTCATCGGTATCAAAGGCTTCGGGCAAGCCCTTCTCAGATATACCGTTATTCATACCGACTTCGGTATAAGAGACGCCGGGTAATTCAGGATCATCGACCGAACCAGAAAATGCCACCAGCGACCGCACATCGGTATAGCCTTTATCTTGTATGTACCTGTCAAAAGCCTGCTTATAGCGCACCGCATGTAGACGCGAATCCGTCACCACCATCGCTTTGGCGCGCTGGCCAATCTTATGCCGCACATGGGTTCTAAAGTGCTCGACCATCACTTCGGTTTTTTGGGCAATGTTGTATTCGTGTAGGGTCAAAAACCGGGCCAGTGCTTTGGCGGCTTTTTTACGGTCTACGTTCGGGTCATCTTCTGCCGTCTGGGTGATCTTGTAATAGGTTTTATAGGTGGTGTAATTCGCCAGCACATCGAGAATAAAACCCTCCTCAATAGCCTGGCGCATACTGTAATGATGGAACGGTGCCTCACCGCTAATGCCGGGCTCATCAAAAACCTTCAGGGTTTTATATTTGGGAGTGGCCGTAAAAGCGTAAAAGCTTAAATTCTCCTGCTTACCACGGCGCAACATGGCGCGGATAACGTCATCTTCTTCCTCGTCGCCATGTTCTGCCAGATACGCCGCAGCCTTCTCTTTAACCCCCTCCTTGTTCAGCACCTCTTTCATATCCATCGCGGTTTCGCCCGATTGCGAGCTGTGGGCCTCATCCACAATCACCGCGAATCGCTTGTTTTTAGTATCAATGGCTACCGCGCCATCGCCCTCTTCCTTGTGCAGCTTGTCCAGAGTTTCAGACACAAAAGGGAATTTCTGCACCGTGGTGATAACAATCGGTGTCCCCCCGGCCAGGGCTTTAACCAACTGGCGAGTGTCTTCATCAATTTTCTGCACCACACCCTGCTTATGGTCAAACTGGAAAATCGTATCCTGTAGCTGCTGGTCCAGCACTTTGCGATCAGTGATCACCACCACTGAATGAAAGATTTTTTCATCCGCCTCGTTATGCAGGCTAGACAAGCGATGGGCCAACCAGGCTATCGAGTTCGATTTACCCGACCCCGCCGAGTGCTGTACCAGGTAGTTTCGCCCAGCCCCCTTCTCTTTAGAGCTGTCTCTTATACACATCTCCGAGCCCACGAGACGCTACGCTATCTCGTA
>OJDA01000205.1_pt1 | contig 10131 bp, 9 predicted proteins | sample 1592551 | NCBI WGS metagenome assembly OJDA01 (sample SAMN05416810, study PRJEB24817) | seawater metagenome | isolation source: Sea water | place: Canada:Atlantic | collected 2013-07
CCACCATTTTGCGGGAGATATCCTGGACATTCTGGTTGATGCGTTGCTGGAGAATGGCCAAGCGCTGCTTCTTTACTTCCATATCCACATCGTCGGGCAGGTCCGCTGCGGGCGTGCCTGGGCGGGCGCTGTAGATAAAGCTGAATGACATGTCGAAGCCGATGTCATGGATCAGGTTCATAGTGTCTTCGAAATCCCGGTCTGTTTCGCCGGGAAAGCCGATGATGAAATCCGAGCTAAAGGAAATATCCGGACGGATGCGTTTGAGCTTGCGCAGCTTGCTCTTGTATTCCAGCACCATGTGGTTGCGTTTCATCATCGCCAGGATACGGTCGGAGCCAGATTGCACCGGCAGATGCAGGTGGCTGACCAGCTCGGGCACGTCTTCGTACACTTGAATCAGCGCTTCAGAGAATTCCACTGGGTGGCTGGTGGTGTAGCGAATGCGGTCAATACCGTCGATATCCCGGATTAGTCGGATCAGGTCTGCCAGATCCAGTGTATCGCCGTCGGCCCCCACGCCTTGGTAGGCGTTCACGTTTTGGCCTAACAAGTTAACCTCGCGAACGCCCATGTCGGCCAGGTGCTGGATTTCTTTGAGGACGGGTTGCACCGGACGGCTGACTTCTTCACCGCGGGTATAGGGCACTACGCAGAAGGTGCAATATTTGGAGCAGCCCTCCATTATGGATACAAAGGCGGAGGGGCCGTCTACACTGGGTTCTGGAAGGTTGTCGAACTTTTCAATTTCCGGGAAGGTTACATCGATGGCCAGCTCACGGGTGCTGGCGGCCTGAGTAATGAGGCCGGGCAGGCGATGCAGTGTTTGCGGGCCAAAGACTACGTCCACATAGGGGGCGCGGTCGCGGATAGCGTCGCCCTCTTGGCTGGCCACACAGCCGCCCACGCCGATAATCATATCGGGCTTGGCGTCTTTCAGTTTTTTCCAGCGACCGAGTTGGTGGAAGACCTTTTCCTGGGCTTTTTCCCGGATAGAGCAGGTGTTGAGAAGCAGCACATCCGCCTCTTCGGGATTGTCGGTGGGCTCCAGGCCGTGGCTGGATTCGAGCAGGTCCACCATACGAGTGGAGTCATACTCGTTCATCTGGCAGCCGTGGGTCTGGATAAACAGCTTACGTGCCATGGGTTGCCTAACCGTCAAATAGAGTGAAAATGGGCGCGGATTATAGCGCTGACTGCGGCAAACTGCGAACCGGAGGAATCATGGGAAAACTGCTGTATGTGCTGCCATTACTGGTAGCGTTGATGTCGGCTGGCTGTGGCAAGCAGGAAAGCGATCTACCGGTGAATACTCGTTTGGGTGGTGATTTCACCCTGACAGACCAGAATGGTGCGCCTTTTCAGGCAGAAAAGTTGAAGGGTAAAGTGTCGATTCTCTTTTTTGGTTATACCCATTGCCCGGATATTTGCCCGGCGGTGCTTGCCCAAGTGGCCCAAGTTTATCGCCATCTGGAAGAGGACGGGGTAGCTGATCAGGTTCAGCCGGTGTTTATTACTTTTGATCCTGAGCGCGATACAGTGGCTCATCTGAAGGAATATCTACCCTGGTTCAAGGCAGATATGATTGGCCTGACCGGTAGCCTGGAACAGATTCGCGAGGTTGCCAAGCAGTATGGGGTGGTCTTCATCAAGGACCAAGAAGCCGGGGAGCAGGGCTACCTGTTTACCCACAGCGACTACATATACCTGCTGGATGAACAGGCGCGTGTGCGCAAACTGTACCCGGCGGATTTTAAGATTGACGAGGTGGTAACGGATGTTGAATCACTTTTATAAAAAAACGTGCCAGGGGGCTGCCCTAGCAGCATTTCTGTGCTCTGGCATCGTCCATGCTGATGTGAGTATTTCAGAGGGGTGGCTGAGGGCTGTGCCACCAGTATCGCCGACCATGGCCGGCTACCTAACCGTGACGAATAACGGCGCGTTCAGCGTAAAAATCATTGGTGCCAGCAGTGAAGTCGCGGGTCACACCATGCTGCACAGCATGAAAACCCTGAAGGATGGCACTCGTAAAATGGGGCATTTGCGCCACATCATGTTGGAACCGGGGGAATCTTTCTCGTTATCACCGGGCGGCGACCATTTGATGCTAATGAAACTTCGGCGAGTGCCCCAGCCTGGGGAATCGGTCACGGTTTGTCTGATGCCGGAGGAAGGGGATGAGATCTGCGCCAACCTGCCGGTGTTGCGTGAGGCTCCCGAGGTTTAAACGAGCCTATACAAACTTGCGTTTGCGCTCTTCTGCGCAATGGATAGCGCGCATACACTATAAATATGCGTCTGTTAATCCTGATTATACTCATCGTTATTCCGCTGGTGGCTACGGCAGATTGTCCACGGCTTGCTGCTGCCCGAGGTGTGCCTGCTGCGCCAGATCAGGTATGGGCTCTGGCCACCCTAAATCTGTGGCGTTTGCGTGATGAGCACAGGCATAGCAAGCTGGATGACCCTGTATCGGCCATGTTGTTGGAAGCGAGATTGAATGCGCTAGCGGACTTTATTGTGGTGGACTTGAACGCGCCGCACGTTCTTGCGTTCCAGGAAGTGGAGAACCAGATTGTATTGAACCGGCTTGCAGAACGGCTGGCATTACAGGGTTATCGGTATCGTTCAGTGTTACGCGAAGGTAATGATCCTTCCGGTATGGATGTGGCGGTGATGTATCGTTCGCCGGTAAATATTGGCTCGGTTGGCACCCTTTTTTCAGACCAACGCTTGCGTGGCCATGCGCTTTATTCGCGTCCGCCTTTGGTGGTCGATATTGAGGCACCGTTAGCGGCCCGGCTGGTGGTGGTGCATTGGCGCAGTGCGAAGAATTTAAAGAAAGCGCAGGTGTATGAAAAACGGCAAACCCAGGCGGCATTGTTGGCTAATTGGGTCGCTGCGCAGAGAAGCCCGTTAATAGTTGCTGGTGATTTTAATACCACTTGGGGGCAGGGGCGATTTTCGGCCAGCTACCGGCGATTTGAGCAGGCGGGGCTGCTGAATACCTGGGCTGAATTGCCTAAAAAATCACGCTACAGTTTTCGTTATCGATGCCAGCCACAGGCTCTGGATCATATTTGGGTGTCTCCTATTTTAAAAGCGTTCGTTAATCAGGTGGCGGTGAGTCGCGGTCATGCGGGTCGCTACGATAGTCTGTACCGCTCGAAGGGAGTGAGCCCTGTATCAGATCACGATGCACTGGTGGTGTATTTCACAAACCCTGTAGCGGGAGGCTAGGCGCTAGAAGAAATAATATGGGGCATTGTTTGAGTCAGTGGGGGCCGCTTTGTTTTTACGCGTCAGGCATTGATCATCAAACGTAAATTAAAAAAACGCCGCAGGGTTGCTTGCGTGTTTGCGAGGACCTAGGGAGGAGCCCCGCGGCGTAAAATCGTGAGCGACCGGAGTCGCTCAAATAGCGTTGTCGTTTATAGCGGGAAGCTGTAGCCGACGACGAACAGAGGGTCTTGATCATCGGAAACGGGGGCGAACTTATCGCTATCTACAACCTTGGAGACGGTAAAGGTCAAGTTTTCGATGGGAGAGTAGCTCAAGTCCACGTGGGTGTAGTCACTGTCGTCAGCTTCATACATCCAGGTGCCCACCAAGATACCAAAATCTTCGTAGTCGTAGCCCAAGGTAACGTAGTTGTCATCACCAAAGCTCATATCGGTAGAGCCATCACCCCCATCAGAAATATTCTTCTCCCAGCCAGCATAGCTGTATAGGGTCGCACTGAAGCCCCCCATACCCAGGCCGAGAATAATTTCGCCCAGCTCCCCGGCGCCCACATCGAATTCCGGGTAAACGTAGGTGATGTAGGACAGGTCATAGCTAAGGCCGCCTGCTTCACCACCGAAACCTACGTAGAAATCGGTTTCAGTAGAAGTGGTGCCCCCTGCTACGGCTGTACCAGCAGAAGAAATCCAAGTGCCTGCATAAAAGCCTGCGTCGGTGGTAAAGTCTAGGCTGCCGGAAACGTTAGCCGTACCGGCAGACACATCCTGACCACGCCACAGGTACATGCTGGCAATCCCCAAACTACCACTGATTTCTGCAGCTGCCATAGACGGAGCCACCACGCTTGCTGCCGCAATAGTGGAAGCAATGAGCGTTTTCTTCAGACCAAGTACGTTTTTCATGTGCAACCCTCTTAACAAGTCTAATTTGTTCAAATGTGCGCGGGTGGCGCACCGCCTATCAGGCTCGAAAGAGAGAATGCAGAGAGCGTGCCAGTTTTATTTTTTCTTTATATAACAGAGGCTTGAGTATAATTAGGGCGAGGCGAGCGGTGTGGGGTACCAGTAACAAGGAAGGGGGTGCACCGCAATGGTGCGGCGCACCAAATTAGGGTGTTTATGACGGGCATTCCCAGTCGACGTGTACGGCGTCCGCGGAGCGACCACGACTATCGGTTAGTGATAGGCCGCATTGCCCCTGACTGAAACTAAATTTTGCCTGATAGTGTTCGCCCGCCAGCGCTTCGAATTGCAGAGCGACTCGACAGCGATCCCGCTTGGTGCTGTTGGTGCTTTTTTGGTTGTAGAGAATGCCAATCCGAGCTTGCTGAGAAGCTTCCAAGCTAGTCGTTACTTCTGGGCTCTTTTTCATGGCCTCCATTAGCTCATTCAGGCTGACGCCGCCAATGGGCCGTTGAGAAATGGAAAACTCGGTGGATTGGAATCCCTCGCCAGGGACACAGATAACAGGCTGCGCTGCTGTATCGTTGCTGGTAAAGGTGATCTCGGCGGTGTTATCACCGTAGGGTTGTTGGTAGCTACTGAAGTGCTGGCACCCAGTGAAAAGCAGAGCAATAGCCGGAACAAGCAGAGGTTTCATACCTGGTTTCCTGAAAGTCGAGTTAGGGCAAGTGTAAGGCAGAGCGCGTCGTGACCCAACCTTGTGCACAAGGCGATGCAATTGCAGGGCCAGTTCCGGGTGGAATCAGTGGTTTTCCAAAAACCAGTGTTGAATGGCTTTTTGGGTGAGGAGGTTACGTTCATTGGCAGAGGGCAGCCAATTGCCGGCATTACTGGCCATAGCGGTGAGGAACTCGAACAATGGTAGGTGTTGGCGTAGAACCCGGTGGTGGCGATGGCTGATCATTGGATTGAAGTAACCGAAAAAATCCAGCATTTGGCGTGGGTTTTTACGCACCCAGAGCCACGAGCCCATTTCTAGTGTGAATGGCAGGAAGGTGCGGTCCGGCTGCTGTTCCTGAGCGTCGTCGTAAAGGTAATCCCACAGGTCTCCGTGGGTGGTGTAGTTAATTGACTGGGGCTCGATGAGGTAGGGGTGATGGTTCGGGTAAGTTTGTTCAAAGACCTGCTTTAGTTTGTAGACCTCAGCAATGTGTGGAATCGGTCGGTGGCTTCGTGCGTAACAGCACCAGACTCGATCTCGGCGGCCAAAGCCGCTGTGACAATCCAGGCTCATGGAGAACGGCGAGGAAAACAGTTTCTCGCGTACCGTGCGGATGACTGCCTGGGCCTCAAGCTCCATGGGAGCGCCGGCTTTTCCCCTATACCAAGGTAAATGGCGGCTGATGCGATGGCCGCCCACTAAAAAAGGGACCCTTCCCATGGCGTCTACTGGAGCGTTGCGCATCAGATCTACCCCGTTGGGGTTGCTGCGGGTGCGTCGCCAGATACCGCCGGGATTAATCATCGGCATGAATACCAAACGTACTTTTTCTAGGCGGCGATGTAGCTGGTCATCCCATTGCAGGCGATGAATCAGGCTGTGCAGCCAGGACAGCAGTACCTGGCTGCCAATTCTTTCTACCCCATGGACGCCACCAAAGAATCCTACTACCGGCGCATTGGGCGAACGGCTGCCTAGTTCAATTACCTGTATCGGCAAGGACAATTCGCCTATGGGTACGTGGTGTACTGTGGTGACGCGAAGGTACCGCTCTCCGTGGCGTATTAATGCATTGAGTTCCAGCAGCTCTGGTAGGTGGCGTTGCAATAAGTAGAGCTTGTCTTCCATAGGAGGGGTAAGAGAGAGGCACAAGGTGTTGCTGAGGATAGAGGTTGGAGATAACAGAAATGTGACGATGCAAGCCCCACCCGTGTGTGCTTGGCGCTGACCCGATAAATCGCGGGGGAATTCCGTTATCTGCCTCCACACAGAAGTGAGCCGTGTTGTAGCTGGAAGCTTGAGGTTCTTTTCTCCCTTTCACCAAACCGTGATGCCACTGTCAGAAGGCTGTCATTTGATCTGTTTAATTTCTCGTTCACGGTAGCCAGAAAACCGGGAGCGTCTGTAATGACACCATCTCTGGATTTTTCTTTTGCCCTCCGTACGGGGGATTTGCTGCTTTTTTCCGGCCGGGGCTTTACCAGTGATGTGATTCGGGTTTTTACGCGCAGTCCCTGGAGCCATATTGGCATGGTGCTTCATCTGCCGGGCCAGCCAGAGCCGTTGGTATTGGAGTCCACTACGCTCAGTGAATCCCCAGACGTTACCCTTGGCTACCCAGTCGCCGGGGTGGCTCTGGTGCCATTGCACAGGAAAATCCAGGATTATTCGGGAGCGGTGGCAGTGCGCCGCCGGCATGGCCCAGACCTGACGGAACGTCAGCAACGAATGGTGGTCCGTATGGCTCGCCGACTTCTACATCGCCCTTACAAAAACTATGTGTTTTGCAATGCGCTGGATGTGCTCACCGGCTATACCCGGCGTTCAGATCAGCGGGGTTGGTTTTGTTCCGAGCTGGTGGCAGAGCTTTACCGTCGCCTTGGTTGGTTGCCTCTGGACACCCGGCCCAGCACTTTGGTACCCGGCCATTTCGGGTCCCGTCATATGCGTTTACAGCATGGCAAGTTGGGGCCGGTGGAATGGATTAAATCTGAAACTCCAGTAGCCGCCATGCTCGATGGGGGAGATGCGGCATTTACAGCCAGCGCCGCACTTTATGGCGATATGCCTGCCACTGCTCACCAAACTGTTGGGCATGGAACGCTTCTTCCGCCGCAATCACATGCTGCTGGATAACCCAGATGACAGGCGCCCACATTACCAGCATGCCGGTGCTGTGTTGAGCCAGCGCCATGGCCAGGTGAAGACAGGCAAAGCCGAGATAAATCGGATTACGACTGAGTGCGAACACGCCTTGGGTCAGCAGCGTCTTAGCGGCTCGGTGTGGCATCAGGGTGGTATGAGCGCGCCGCAGTTGTATTACGGCAGCGAGAACAAGACTGATACCAATCAGTGCCAGTACCAGGATGACCCACTGCTGGCCAAGAAAATGCACGGCAGGGAGGTTCAGGGCACGGTCCAGCCCGTATCCCATTAGCAGGCCACCGAGAAACAGCGCCGGGGGGGGCATCATTATTTTGGGGTGTTTAAGTGGCATGAAATCTCCCGTCATGTCGTTGGTTGTGCAAGCTTGGATTGTATCCGGCCCGGTGCGTTTAAATCACGGAAAAATACTTGGCTGGGTATGGGGCTGATGACAAATGCCCAAGGGCTGTTATTCGCTACGAAGGCAAGGAGGTGAAAAAGATTGAGCAAAGGACCCTTGATCGTTTGTGAAAAGCTGAGTTATGGTAATTCTATTCCCGCCTTTGTGGGAGTGATCGCGATCAAAAGCTGAAACAGCTTAATGCAACTGAACCGCCAATTGGCTTAAACCACGGCGGCAGGCGCAGGCGTCACTCTCGCTTCTTGAAATTGACGTCCACGCTAAATGTCGCCCCATCGAAGCACAGGGGATACGCATGGAAGAGCGCGCGGCCAGACTCCACACCCTTTCCGTTAACCACGCAAGCGCTAGCCAGAACGACAGTTCTACCTTCGAAGAAGACCAGAAAAAAACCTACGTCATTGATACCAATGTATTGATTCACGACCCTAACTCGTTACTCAATTTCGAGGAACATCGGGTGGTGATTCCTATGACGGTGCTGGAGGAACTGGATAAGCTAAAGAGTGGAAAATCACATACGGCAGCGGATTGTCGTGCCGCCATTCGGCAGATCGACAAGGTGCTGGGCAGCGCTAGCCCCGAGCAAGTGGAAGAAGGGATTCCCATACCCCGTGGTGGCGAGAATGAGCCTCAAGGCAAATTGACGGTTTTGATGGCCGAGCGGAACAAAACCACCGCGCCGCTCACCAATGATCTGAATGACAACCGCATCATCAATGACGTGGTGGCCATGAAGAGCCAGTTTCCAGACCGACGCTATATTCTGGTGACCAAGGACATCAACATGCGCCTCAAAGCGCGTGCCTGCGGTATCGAGTCAGAGGATTATCACAACGATCAACTGGTGTCGGACATTAAGCAACTGACGCGAGGCTATTTCGAAGTTCCCGGTTCATTTTGGGATCAGGTTACCGAGGTGGAAACCGAACAGGTGGGCATTGATACCCTTCATCATTTGTCGCATGGTTTACTGGTTAGTGAAATTCTTGGCGAAGAGGTGTACCCGAATCAGTACATCATCGACGAACAGGGTTTTGTCGGCCGGGTGATGACGGTGGAAAATGGCGTGGTGACGCTTCGTCATTACAAGGCGGATAGCCTGATGGAGCAAGAAGCCTGGGGCCTGAAGCCGATGAACATTCAGCAGGCCATCGCCTTGCAAATGCTGCTGGATCCGGATGTGCATATTGTCACGCTCACCGGGGCGGCAGGCTCCGGTAAAACTATTCTGGCACTGGCGGCAGCCATTGAAATGACCGTGGAGCAAAAAAGCTTCAACAAAATTATTGCCACCCGTTCCACTCCACCGCTAGCGGAAGATCAAGGTTTTCTTCCTGGTACGGAAGAGGAAAAAATGGACCCTTGGCTGGGCGCTATCAATGACAATATTGAGGCACTGCATCTTAACGATGAAAATCCTTCGGGCAGCATTCAGTATGTGAAGGAACGCGCCAATATTCAGTTTAAGGCGATGAATTATATTCGTGGGCGAAGTTTCCAGAAATCGCTGATCTTGATCGATGAAAGCCAGAACCTGACTCCTCATCAGATGAAAGCGATCATTACCCGGGCGGGGGAGGGCTCGAAGGTGGTGTGTTTGGGCAATCTGGCGCAGATCGATACGCCCTACCTGTCGCCCACCAGCTCAGGGCTAACTTACATGACTGAGCGTTTTAAGCGTTTCGTGCATGGGGGGTCGGTGCAGTTGAGCGGGGTGCCGCGGTCGCTGTTGGCAGAATATGCAGAATCGTTTTTGTAACCGTTGGCGGTGAATAATGGATAGCTAAAAACCTCCGCGGTTGTGTTGTGCCCCTTCAGAAAAAAGAGGCCGCGCCTAAGCTTTAGGCGCGGCCTCTTGTGTTGCAGATGAAAACAATCCCGCTTTGCGACGCGTTCAACCGTCAATAATCTTTTTACACGCTTCTGACTGATAAAAGTCGTCCAGTACCCACTCGATAAACGGTTCCAGTGTTCCTTGCTCAATCAGCACTGTGACGCCACGTGCCAGGGCCGGGGTAGTGAGCTCACGGATACGCTCTTCGCTGATCTGCATGCCATCGAGAATACTTTTCAGGGGCTTGTCCATGAGTGATGCTACGGCGGCGCGGATGCCCACACTGACGAGGCGGCGAGTGTAATCCAAGCGGGCGCTTTCATCCGTAATGGCGCAGCTTTGGGCGACTACTTCGTCTACGGTTCCTTTGGGAACCATAGACATATAATCAGCGGGTTTAAGTGGTGAGACACGGAGGTAGCCGTCGCGGGCCAGTTGTTGAATACGCTCGTTGGTGAGCTGCTTTTTCAACCATTGTTCGCCGGTTTTCAGGGTGACGCGAATATTCTTTTGCAGATACACGCGGATGGATTCTTCCATGCCTCCCATGGCTTTGCCGACCATACTCTTGCGACCGATTTTCATTACGCTGCTAACGCCAGGCAGTTTGGCTAGAGCATTTTCTTCCAGCAAAAAATTCTTGATGCCGGTATAGAGCATTTCGCTAACCATTTCGCTGACTAAAGGGTGGTTCATGGCGGAATGGATGGCTCTCTCTCGTAAGCTTTGCAGTTTCAATATTTGTTCAAGGATAGCTTCGAAATGTTCTTCGCGAAGTAGCTCGCCAAGGGTGGTGTCATCCTGTTCGGCGGCTTCCCAGAGCGCGTGGCTGACATCGCTAATGACATCCTGTAAGCCA
>OJDA01000208.1_pt1 | contig 9983 bp, 14 predicted proteins | sample 1592551 | NCBI WGS metagenome assembly OJDA01 (sample SAMN05416810, study PRJEB24817) | seawater metagenome | isolation source: Sea water | place: Canada:Atlantic | collected 2013-07
ATCTACACACTGCATATCGTCGGCAGCGTCAGATGTGTATAAGAGACAGGTTTATAACCATCGGTTGGGTTTTTTCAAAATCGGTGAAGATTTCGAGCGCTGGTGACTTCAAGCTAATTTGTTTGTTTAGCTCTGGCCAAGCTAATTCATCGAAGGGAGTAGTATCGTAAAATGCTAAGTCTTTCATCGTTGTGCTCTCCGGTTTTTAAATGATATGCCATGGGAAGGCAGAAAATGACTTTAAGGGAGGCGTGTTGTCTTACAGTATTGCATAACTGATGACGGCTATTGCGAATACGCAGCTATTAGCCAGCCCTTAAAAAATAGTTGTTTTTGACCAGAAAAGTCTAGTCTGTATAACGTTAGCCGATGAAGGAGGGAGGGGCGCGGATAGAAAATTTGCCAGCAATATTATGTGCTGAAACGTAAATAGGGTGTGAACGGTCGCTATGAGTAGCGTGTTTTTTGTTGTGATAGACGTGCGTTGATAAAAAATCATCAACGTTATCAAAAGGATTGTTTTCATCTGATAACTCAAACTCTACAAGCGAAGAGGCAGGCTTAAAAGAGCTGTCTGAATATAGGTGCTGTGTATCACCTAGAGCCGCCGATGAGACGGTGATCAGTGTTAAAGACAGAAAAAATAGACCTATCTTTGATTTCTTAATTAACATGAGGAATCTGATGAGGTTAGTCCAACTTAAATTAATGGCCAATGCGTGTAGATTGCCTAATAAGGAATATTGCTGAAGGTTAATGATATTGTCAATGGAATTTGTATAAAAACCTTTGTTGTTCGTAGAGCCTGCTGTTTACATAAAGAAAAGAATTTAGCTCTCAGTCGCCATTAAAATCGATTTATAGCATTCGGTTGATGACTGGATCGGCTTTCGGTTTATTAATGGCGAGCTGGTCACACCTGAAAACGATTTTGTCACACTGGGTAAAATTCGCGCTCATTAATACCTTAATGTGACGATTGATTTTAGAGCTGACGAGAGCACCAAACTAAAAGAAGAGATCGACCGCTTAAACTCACCCAAAGCCTTTTTATACAACTGGAAAAATTTTCCATAGCATCTGAAGAGTACACGCTGTAAGCCTTAGCCTGCCTCATACCGCCAAATATCCTACTTCGTATAATGTATAGAATTGAAATATATTAATTTATTATTACCAATAAAAGCCGAGCAAAAATGCACAGCATTTGCCGGCTTTTGCATTATTTACCATTAGTTAACTTGCTTATGCACATATGCACAGGACGTCCCGAATCCTTCAGGATTAATTCGGGGCAAGCCTGTGTAGATGTGTGTAAGTAACTCAACCATTAATACTCCACCTTTTGATAAGTGGGGTGGTTGTAACACCCCCACTTTAGGATGGTATCCCATCATTTTGGCAGCCGTACCAGTAAAATTTATCATCTTTCGTATCGCCTTTCGGAGCCCCCGAAGAAAGCCGATACGAAAGCGACTAAATATCTAAATTAGCTTCCTGCTTTTTACGTTGATGAGCCGCATCTGCTAGTAGTTCATACTCAAGCCCCGTACAGTATTTGCTAATTATTTCACAGATAACATCCTGCTGGTCATCAGGTATTTTTGACACTCTTTCGAAATGAATCTTTAGTTTGTTCTTCATATTTGACTCGAAAAAATCATTCAATAGTTCATCGGCTGTGCAGTCAAGAATACGCATGATTTTGTATAAGCTAGAAAGTCTCGGATCTGTTGCGTCTCTTTCAAGCTTTGAAATCATATTCAAGCCAAGTTTTGATTTTTCTGATAACTCACCTTGAGTTAATCCTTTTTCATTCCTTAATCGCTTTAAATTTGATCCTATAGACATTTAATTATCTCCAATTTGATTTTATTGGGTGATTGTATACCTCTAATAAAACTTATTTATCTTGTATTTATTCTATAGAGTGTAGTAAATTCACTTTATAAGACTATTGACAGATTTTTATTAATTACGAGGAAGGGGTTAGTAATACCTTCCTTTTGTCCCAAATTGGAACTAATCACCGCTAAACGGAATAACAAATAACTCCATGATTGATATGTTTTCAGGCTCATTACCTTGCTTACATTTACCTCTTAATACGGGGCGAATAATTTGCATTGACCCTGATGGACAAACCGAATGGGAATCCCCTAAAAGACTGATCGTTTCAGGTTCTCATGATTCGAACTTTAGAATATCAAGTGATGGTTCAGATGGGCAGGGCAGAGCAACGCATATCAGGTTCTCAGGTAATCCCGCTAAATTCTTACAAGGCCACAATGTATTTGGCTCTGATGATTTGGTTTTACTCATGAATGACGTTTATAAGAAAGTCACTCAAACTCTAAACCTTTCTCCAACAATCAAAGACTATAAAGCTGTTGCTAAAGGCAATTACAGAGTCACATCTATTGATATTAATTACTCGTATGAACTTAAATCTCGCTCTGATGTTTTAGCGTGGATAAGGGCAGCTGAATACAAATCAAAAACTCGACACGGCAGACCATCAACTAAAGGAGGAACAATATATTGGGGTAAGCACTCTAAGCGTTGGGCATTAAAAGCATATTCAAAGGGCGAAGAGATTTCAGCAGGTAAGGGACATCGTTTGCCAGCATCTCTACTTGATACGCCTTTAGTCCCATGGGCAGATAACAAGCTGCGTTTGGAGCTACGCTTACTCTCTAAAGAACTTGATAATTTAAACTTAAAAACAGCAAAGCAAATAAATCCTCGTAAAGTAAAAAACACATTTAACGAATATATAAAGAGGTTACAAATGACTGAACAAATCACATTATCAGACGATAAATTACACTCCCTACCTCAAAGACTGAGGTCAACTTATATCCTCTGGCGAGATGGTTACGATTTACGCTCGGAGTTACCCAAAACAACTTATTATCGAAATAGAAAAGACCTTTTAGAGCTTGGTATCGATATAGCTTTACGTGCTGAACATTCCCATTCGAATAATGTTATACCATTAATCAGAGTTCTTGAAGCCAAGCCTGTTGCTGTCCCCGAGTGGGCATATGATATGAACCTTGTTCACAGCTCCGCGCGCTGTGCTTAATTATATTGGCACCTGCTTAAAGCTCTTTAAGTTCTATTTAAAATTTTCATTCTATGCACTAAAAAACGGTTTTATATGCTGCGCCTTTTTCTATTTCTTAGGAGCAATCTCTAGATTTTTATTCTTACCTTTTAGTGATTTCTTCTCAGGTATTGCCGCTTTATTTATTGATGAATCAGGTATGACTTTGATTGCAGAAGATTTCTTGAATGAATGACTTTTATTTGCTCTACAGGAAAGCCCATTTTCACCGCGACACTTTAGCTGAATACTTAGCGGTGACACCTAAAACTGTCCGTAACTGGGAAAAGACCAATAAGCCGCCTGTTTCTGTAATTAAATTATTGCAAGTCTTGAGTAATGATTTATCTCATATCGGTGCTGATTGGGAGGGCTTTCGTTTTATTGCTGGTGAACTGGTCACGCCTGAAGATGATTTCATTTCACCTGGTAAAATACGTGCACATAAATACCTCAAGATGACGATTGATTTTCGTGCTGAAGAGAACACCAGGCTAAAGCAAGAGATCGACCGCTTAAACTCACCAAAGCGTTACATGAACCTCGGGAAAATTTTTCCCTAATAATTTCAGACCAAGCGCCGCAAGCCTTAACCTACCTCATTTCACTTAATATCCTACTTCGTATAATGTATATTATGTTAAATTAATACCTAAACGACAGTTGAAAATTAAGAGGATTAATGAATTTAGGACCTCACTTTATTAATTTTTAGTTAACGGGTTGTTTATTTAAATAAAGCCATTTAACAGGGACTACTCTTTTTTAATGTAAGAATTAGCGAGGTTATTTATTATCTGCTCGGCCAAGGTTACAGGCTTAAGACAAAGTTATGTCGAAACCCTTTGGTCACGTTTTGATTTTTGGCTTAAACGTGTAGCCTTTACGATATAAATGTTATGTTGTATCATAACTTTAATCGTATGGAGGGTCACTAGAATGAAGAATACATTACTTAAGTTCGTTAGCTTTAATCTAGTTTTCCTAAGCGCTGCAATACAGGCTGAGGAAGCAAGGACGAACTTAGATGCACATGTTCATGGCGTATCTGAGCTAATGGTAGTGTCCGAAGAGAATGCGCTTGAAATTCAATTTAAATCACCCGCTATGAACCTCGTTGGTTTTGAGCATCAGGCGAAATCATCAAAAGACCTTAAGGCGGTTGATAAAGCCGCTTCAACGCTTCGTCAACATGAGGCTCTTTTCTTAATGTCTGATGCCCATTGCAAGCTGATTAATATGTCTGTCGACCTATCCAAAATTATCGACATAGACCATCAGGATAATGATCATGACAGAAGTTCAAGTAACCATAAGCATGAACATAACGATAATGGGAAGCATCATGATGAGAACCACAGTGAAATAATGGTCACCTATAAATACCACTGCCAAGACAGCACTTCCCTGCCCTCAATAACCGTGAATTTATTTGAGTTTTTTACGGGTATTGAAGAAATAAACACCATGTGGATTAATCAAACAGGGCAAGGTGCGGTAACACTCCGACACAATAACCGTACTATTAACTTTTAGGCCACATTTATGGATAACACAGATAGCATCCTTCAATCTGCAGAACGTCATTGCAAAGATCACGGCACCCGATTGACGGAAAAAAGAAAGCTAGTTTTAACGGGGCTTATACAGTCTGAGATGGCTCTTTCCGCTTATGAATTAATCGCTGAGGTAAAGAAACAATACAATCAAGACCTTGCCGCCATGTCGGTTTATCGTATTTTAGATTTTCTAGAAAGTGAAAAACTGGTTCATAAGCTCAAATTAGCAAATAAGTACATCGCTTGCGAGCATATTAGCTGCGACCATGCTCATGGTGTGTCGCAATTTTTGATTTGCGGGCAATGTAATAAAGTTAAAGAAATCAACATTAAGCCAGCTACTATGGCGGAACTTCAAACGACCGTTGACAAAGCCGGATTCAAGCTTATAAGCCCCCAATTTGAAATGAACTGCATTTGTGCTGATTGTTTAGCACATACAGCCTAACAACCTAGGAAACTATTAAATGAAAACAACACAAGTGATGACAGACAAACTAGCGATTGGTTTATCATTATTATGCACCTTCCATTGCTTAGCCCTACCGATTTTATTGGTTTTACTACCCAGTATGGCGGCACTGGGATTAGATAATGAGAACTTCCATCTATGGATGGTTGTGGCTGTCATTCCAAGCAGTCTTTACGCTTTAACCTTGGGCTGCAAACAGCACAAACGCTATCAACTGTTCTATTTAGGCGCAATTGGAGTGGCGCTACTCATCTTGGCCTTAGCTTTAGGAGAAGAGCGAATTGGTGAGTCAGGTGAAAAGACACTGACAGTTTTAGGCGCCTGCTTCGTTGCCATTGGCCATTGGTTTAATTACCGCCTTTGTAATGCACTAGACCATGAAAACTGCGCCTGCCCTAACGATAAAGATTCTGGTGTAAATTGAAACGCGACTACTTTATCACCTTAGAGCAAAAAAGTAACAACAGTTTATTAGCATTACCTGAAGTTATAGAGCAACTTGCTTTTAACGAGCAAGGTTTAATTCCTGTTATTACTCAAGATGCAAACACCCAGTCGGTATTAATGTTCGCCTGGATGAATAAAGAGGCACTTGCACAGACAATTGCAACTCAGCGCATGACCTACTGGTCGAGAAGCCGTCAGCAGCTTTGGATTAAAGGTGAAACCAGTGGTAGCTGGCAAAAATTGCTAGCCATGTCGCTCGATTGTGATGGCGATGTTATTCTTTGTGAAGTCGAGCAACAAGGAGCTGCTTGCCATACCGGCCGCAAATCGTGTTTTTATTTGCACGTTGACGTTGATAGTCAGCACGTTAGGATCACTGACAGCAATGAGCTCTGAAAGCGGTAACATTCAAGCCGTTCCCACCAACATCATTACAGGCTTTTTAGGTGTTGGAAAAACCTCTGCAATTTTGCATTTACTTAAATGCAAACCAAACGATGAACGCTGGGCGGTATTAATCAATGAATTTGGAGAAATTGGTGTCGACGGCAGTGTTGTAGCCGGTCAACATTCAACCGACGAGGGGATTTTCATTCGTGAAGTACCCGGAGGCTGCATGTGTTGTGCTGCCGGCTTACCTATGCAAACTGCCTTAAACCAACTCTTAGCGAAAGCTAAACCAGATCGTTTACTGATTGAACCCACCGGGCTCGGACACCCTAAAGAAGTATTGCAGGCGCTTTCTATGGAGTATTATCAGGAGGTCTTGTCTTTGCAGAAAACTATTACCTTGGTGGATGCAAGAAACTTGTCTGACTCACGCTATACCCAGCATGAAACGTTTAACCAGCAAATTGCAATTGCCGATACCGTTGTTGGAAATAAGTTGGACTTATATCAAGACACTGATAAGGCCAACTTAATTGCTTACGTGAAACAACGAGGACAGACCAACACACGTGTTATTTTTACCCAGCATGGGGAAATACCCTTTTCAGCATTACAGGGCTCAACCTCCAGTTCATACCAAGCGTCCCTTCCCCATCATCACGCATCGGGTTCAAAACCACTTGTTTCAGAGGCTGACATACCGGCTTGCGGATTCTTAAAGGCCATCAATGAGGGTGAAGGATATAAAAGTATCGGCTGGCGCTTTTCTCCTCATAAGGTTTTTCAGCGCGAAAAATTACTGGTATTTTTAACCGGCTTGCAAGTCGAACGAATGAAGGCCGTTTTTATAACTGAGGCTGGTTTTTTTGCTTATAACCTTGCTAACGATACGTTAACAGAGATTGGACTGGACGAGTGCTTGGAAAGCCGTATTGAAATTATTTCTGACAGCCTCGATGACGCCTTAGAACCGCAGCTAATGGCTTGTATCGCCGATTGATTTTTAATCGGTTTATTCATTTTTAATGGTTTATTCTGAGTAAAGCTCAAATGATTGCATCTCCATGCTGTAAGCGGCTGTTGCCATTTCATTTTCAACAAGCGATGTTTTTACAATACCCGATACCCAGAAAGGGTCATACAAAGCCTCTACTTTTAAGCCTTTTGGGTAGTTTACAAAAATAATTTGATTGGGTGGTGGTGGCGGCACATGAATGCAGGCACCAAAAAAGGGTACTAGGAAAAACTGAGTGATGGTTTGTTCATCATCAAATTCTAAGGGCACAATAAAGCCTGGAATACGAATCGCTTGCCCATCCATTTCCTGAACAATCCGTGTTGAAGAGAGTGCCTGTTGATAGGGATCATCGCTGGCAGCAGCAAGGGCATTAGCAACCTGGCTACTAATCTGATCTTCAAATGAACCATCTTCAATATCGTTTATGTAGCTAGGCGGATTAAGAAGTATTTCTAAGTCTTCTTTCGGCATCAACTCCGTCCATTCAATGGTTTTGAAGCTCGATTCTGACAGTGTTGCCTGTTCAGACTTATCAGTTATTAACGGTTGCTTAGTTGGCAACTCTACTACTTCTGGCCTCAATACTGGATCTATTGCTTCGTTAACAACCTCACTATCTGGCATCTCACATGCTAAGAGCGTCAATGTGGCGAATATAAAAAACGTTACGTTTAATAGTTTAGGCATTATGTTAAGCACTCAAAAATTTTAAAAATTGATTTCATTCTGCAATGTTACATTATATCATTTATAGCACTTTAATTGATGCATTGTTGAGGCGTTTAATGGCCATTGAGCTCACCAATATCCGCTTTCACTACCCGGCACAGCCTGAGCAGAATATATTAAATATTCCCCATTGGTCTTTAGCTAGCGAAGAGCGGACATTTTTACACGGCCCTTCAGGTAGTGGCAAATCAACTTTACTGAGCCTGTTGAGTGGTTTACTTCCGCCGAGCGATGGACAGCTGAACGTTCTTGGCCAACCTTTAGATAAAATGAGCGGTCGACAGCGTGATCGCTTCCGTGCTGCGCATATCGGTTATGTATTCCAGCAGTTTAATTTGGTTCCCTACCTCAGTCCAATCGACAATATCTTGTTGGCGACTCGGTTTGCAAAACGACAGCCCTCAATCGACCTAAACGAAGAAATTCAAGAGTTATTAAATGCATTGCACATCGCCAAGAAAGAATGGTACCGCCCTACCCGCGAGCTAAGTATTGGGCAGCAGCAACGCGTTGCCATTGCCCGCGCCTTGGTCAACAAACCGTGTTTACTGATGGCTGATGAACCTACCTCTTCGCTAGACATGAAAAATAGAGACGCCTTTATGGACTTGTTAATGACGATAGTGGCTGATAACAACATGACATTACTGTTCGTCAGCCATGACCTAAGCTTATCCAGTTATTTTGAGAATGTTGAATCTTTGCATGATATCAATCAATTAGGGGGTTCAGCCTCATGCTAGCCAAACTGGCCCTGCAAAGCTTACTCGACCGTAAAGGCTCAGTTATGCTCTCATTGATGGCGATGACGGTGAGTATTTTTGTGTTACTTGGTGTCGAGCAAATTCGTCAACAAACTAAAGAGAATTTCTCTAATACCGTGTCCGGTGTTGACCTGATTGTTGGTGCTAGAACAGGCAGTCTCAACTTACTGTTATATTCTGTTTTTAGAATCGGCTCGCCGACCAACAATATCCGTATGGAAACCTACGACAATATTGCCAGCAATGAAAAAGTGGAATGGGCGATCCCGATGTCTCTCGGTGATTCACACAAAGGCTATCGTGTGCTGGGCACCTCGACAGACTATTTTCGCTATTTCAGCTATGGCAAACAGCATCGTTTAGCATTTACTCAAGGACAGGCATTTGATCAGTTGTTTGATGTCGTCTTGGGTTCCAATGTCGCACAACAACTCGGTTATCAATTGGGTGATAAAATCACCTTGGCTCATGGTCTTGCCGCCACTAGTTTTAGTATGCACGATGATCGACCCTTTACCGTGGTTGGGATTTTAGCAGCTACCGGAACGCCGGTTGATCAAACCTTGCATGTTAGCTTGCAAGGTATTGAAGCCATTCATGTCGATTGGCAACAAGGCGTGAAAACACATAACAATACACTCACTCAAGCAGAGCTAGAACAAACCAATTTAAAACCCAAAAGCCTTAATGCTTTTATGCTGGGTCTTAAATCAAAAATGACCACATTCCAGTTTCAAAGGATGATCAATCAATACAAACAAGAACCTTTACTGGCTATTTTGCCAGGGGTTGCTTTATCAGAACTCTGGCAAATGATGAGTGTTTTAGAAAATACGCTACTGTTAGTCTCTGCATTGGTTTTTATTGCTGCCTGCTTGGGGGTTAGCGCAATGCTACTGGCATCGATTCGCGAGCGCAGCCGTGAAATCCACTTACTGCGTGTTATTGGCGCACCGCCCTATATTTTGTTTTTACTCATTGAGCTAGAAGCCCTATTGATTACACTGCTAAGTTGTGTTTTAGCAATCGCTCTTTTGGCTCTTTGCCTATTTTTCTTACAGGATTATTTAATATCGCATTTCGGGCTACCTATTCAATTAAATTTATTGACCGAAAATAGCCTGTATTTGATGGCTGCGTTAATCATTACGTCCATTTTTGCCGCCATCATTCCTGCGTTGAGCAGTTACCGAAAAGCTAGAGGATAGCTGGTCTAATTGGTAAGCAAAACAAATCCGGTAGAGAGTAGTAGCTAAATAATAATAAATTAGGTTTCTTATTAATTGCAACTTATTGAAATATAGATGCTTTATAGAATCTATTTAACCCGCGCTATTTCTTTCCAGTTTGTTGTATAAAGGCTAGACCTATTAATGGGAACTGACTGCTGTAATGACTTATTACCTGCTGCAGCAAAACGAAGGCTGTTATTAAATCGTGAATTAATGGCACTGTCTCTTATACACATCTGACGCTGCCGACGATATGCAGTGTG
>OJDA01000213.1_pt1 | contig 9723 bp, 7 predicted proteins | sample 1592551 | NCBI WGS metagenome assembly OJDA01 (sample SAMN05416810, study PRJEB24817) | seawater metagenome | isolation source: Sea water | place: Canada:Atlantic | collected 2013-07
CTACACACTGCATATCGTCGGCAGCGTCAGATGTGTATAAGAGACAGCCTCTGGGCTGGCCTCAGCATTGTTGTTGAGCACCGCAAGATGGACCAACGTGCCGAAACCCTGCGCGCGCGCCGGCAACTCATCATAAGTGCAGCAGGCCAGACTAGGAAACCGAGACTGAAGGGCTGCTGAATCGCGTCCCACCAATAGCATTTCACAGCCAGCATCCCGTAGACGTGGCACCAGTTGCTCCCCAATGAAACCGCTGGCACCAGTGACGACGATCTTACGAGATTGGGGGGCGGAAGTACTCACAGTAAACGATCTTTCTAATTCATTGCAGGCGCATTTGCCCCCCATACTTACCACGCGCCTACCGCCGAAGCGACGCGATGGGCAAGGAAAATTTTCCGGTTTGCGTAAAATTTTATCGGGAGATACGGCGAGAGGCTCAATTTCACTCATCCTGAAAAGACCTTCGGGTTTCGTATCTCAGTAGCCCAGCGTGGCGCGTCCATGGGGATTAACGCGTTCTGATTTCCACCTGTGAATAGCCCCTAGATTTGTAGACGCTTTCTTCCCTAACTTTGTGGCAAGGAGGCCGTTATGAGGAAGCCAAATTTCAGTGAAGATTTCAAGCGCGATGCCGTCCATCAGATACCAGTGCGGGGGTATGCCGTTCGCGAGGTTTCGGAACGGTTGGGCGTCAGTACATATTCGCTCTACAAATGGATGAAGCTCTACGCAAAAGCTGCGTCACAGACATCATCTGTTGACCATGAAGCTGAGAACCGCAGGCTCAAGCGTGAGTTGGCCCGTTTGGCCGGGATCCGCGCTGAGATCGGGTACAAACGTAAGCCGGGCAAGTATGGTGGAAGGCCGTCAGTCGTCGTCGACAACACGTTAGACCGGCAGTTTGATGTGACAGCGCCAGACACCGCCTGGGTGTCCGATATCACTTACATCAAAACCTATGAGGGGTTTCTCTATCTGGCGGTTATCATCGACCTCTACTCACGACGTGTGATCGGCTGGGCGACACAATCGCGGCAACCAACAGACCTCGTGCTGCAAGCCCTTCTGATGGCTGTCTGGCGACGCAAACCGAAGCGACGTGTCCTGATCCACACGGATCAAGGATCACAATACACCAGCAGGGACTGGGCGGCGTTTCTGCGGGCCCACAATATCGAACACTCGATGAGCAGGCGGGGGAATTGCCATGACAATGCGCGCGTCCATTGTCCTCGGACCAATGGCGGACAAAGACTTGCCTGAGAGCTTCTTCAACCTGCTCAAACGGGAACGCAACGGGGAAACCCAAGCTGCCCCGGGCACCATTTAAACTCTCCGTTGAAAACTTCCCCGCCGTAGACGCCCGCATTGGCTCCTTCCGCTTCCGATGACCCTCCGGCTTGCAGTTTCCGCTTCTTGGCGCGAGGTTGCGATCGTGGGCGTTCGCTTTGGGAGAGGCGGCGTGGACAGCATATTTGGGGGAGGACAGACCGATGGCGGTTGATGCGGGGCGGTTGACGGATTTTGCGACGGCTATTTTGGCGCATGCAGGGACGGATGCAGGGCGGGCGGCGAAGGTTGCGGCGCGGTTGGTGGGGGCTAATCTGGCAGGGCATGACAGTCACGGGGTGGGGATGATACCCGCCTATGTGGACGGTATTCTTGCAGGGCAGTTGGACGCTGCGGCCGATATCGAGCTGGTGCAGGACAAGGGGCCGTTCCTCTTGGTCGATGGCCACCGTGGCTTTGGCCATATCGTGGCAGAGCAGGCGATGACGCTGGCGATTGATCGTGCGCAGGCCCACCATTTCGCGACGCTGTCCTTGCGCAACAGCTTCCACCTTGGGCGGTTGGGCGACTGGGGCATCATGGCGGCGGAGGCGGGGTTTATCTGCATCCTTTACGCGAATGTTCAGTCCGCGCGCCCCCTCGTGGCACCGTTCGGCGGCAGTGATGCGCGGTTTGTCACCAACCCTTACTGCACGGCGATACCGGCAACCGAAAAGCATCCGATGTTTGTGCTGGATATGGCGACCAGTACCATCGCCATGGGCAAGGCGCGTGTCGCTCAGCTTAGCGGCAATCCTGCGCCCGAAGGGGCGTTGATTGATGCGCAGGGCAATGCCACGCGCGATCCGTCGGTGGTATTTGACGGTGCGGGCGGGGCGTTGACGGCCTTCGGGCAGCATAAAGGGTTCGGGCTCGCCTTGCTGGGGGATATCTTAGGTGGATCGTTCAGCGGGGGCGGGGCCTATGCACCCGAGCGCGAGGTGCCCGACCGGATCGTGAACAACATGATGGCGATCTTGATCGATCCGAATGTCTTTGGTCTTGCGCAAAGCTTTGGTGTGGATGTGGACAGCTATACAGATTGGGTCAAGGCATCCCCCGCAGCGCCCGGATCGCCGGGGGTGCAATTCCCCGGCGACCCCGAAAGGCGCAGTACGGCAGAGCGATCGGCCAAGGGTATTCCGCTGGATCCAGGCACATTGGTGCAACTGTCGGAGGCGGCGCGCAAGGCGGGTGTTCCCGCGTCAGAACATCTTTGCTCTACCTCTGATTGACGCCACCCTGCGCAATCGCGCCTCTCGCGGTCTTTTGTTGACTCAAGGAAAGGCGCGCTCTTATCCTTTTCCACAGGGCGGAACCACGTTTCACAAGAAAACGGGCCGCTAACCTTGCAGCAAACGCGAATGTTTTGCGCCGCAGGAATTTCTGGGAGGAAAGATATGAACGTATTGAAGACGACGGTCGTGGCATTTGGGTTCACGGCTTCCATGGCGTTCGCGCAGGATCTGGACCTGCCGCGTCAACTGAGCTGGACAGCCTATGACACCGGGTCGGCGGGCTATAATCAGGCCGTGGCAATCGGTGCTGCGTTGCAAGATGCCGCGGGGGTGAACCTGCGCGTGCTGCCGGGCAAGAACGACGTGTCGCGCACAGAGCCGCTGCGCCAGGGGCGGGTTGAATTCTCGGCCACGGGTGTGGGCGGTAGTTTTATGGCGCAGGAAGGTGTGTTTGATTTCGGGGCCGAAAACTGGGGCCCGCAGCCGATCCGCGTGCTGCTGGCGAACAACGGCGGCGCGATCAACCTTGCGGTCGGTGTCGCGGGCGATCTGGGGATCGAGACCTATGCCGACCTCAAGGGGAAGCGCGTGTCCTATATCGTGGGTGCCCCTGCGTTGAACGTGAACACCGAAGCCTATCTGGCCTATGGCGGCTTGACCTGGGACGATGTGGAGCGGGTTGATTTCGGCGGGTTCGGGGCCAGCTGGACCGGCCTGATCGAAGGGCAGGTCGATGCGGCTTTTGCGTCGACCAATTCGGGCAAGGCATATGAGGCCGAAGCGGGGCCGCGCGGGCTGTTCTGGCCGCCGATTGATCCCGACGACACCGAGGGTTTCGCCCGTATGCAGGAGATTGCCCCCTTCTTCACGCTGAACAAGGCCAAGGTCGGGGCCACCATCGACGGGACCGACGGCTATCAGGGCGCGGGCTATGCCTATCCGGTGCTGACCTCGATTGCGGCCACGGACGAAGCGCTGGTCTATAATATGACCAAGGCGATGGTAGAGTTGTTCCCGAAATATGACGGCAATTCCCCCGGCATCGGTGGCTGGGCGCTGGACAAGCAGAACATGGAATGGGTGGTGCCCTACCACGAAGGGGCGATCCGCTATTTCGAAGAAGTGGGCGCTTGGTCCGACACCGCGCAGGCGCATAACGACAAACTTGTGAAACGCCAAGAAGCGCTGGCCGCGGCATGGGAAGCGACGAAAGCATCCAACCCTTCTGACTGGGAAGCCGCCTGGTCCGAGGCGCGCCGCAAGGCCTTGGCAGACGGCGGGTTCTCTGTCGTTTTCTGAACCTTTCCAAAGTTCGGGGCGGGCTGGTCATGGTGCCGGCCCGTTCCTGCTGTGCCGCTTACCGGCCTGTACCCCCTAATATGAAAGCGTTTTTATGACCGATCCCGATACATCGCGCGCCCCGCAGCCGAAGTTCGAGGAGGTGGCGATTGACGGTGCCACCCCGGCGGAGCGGATCTCGGGGGTGGCACGTTGGGTCGTGGTGATCACCACGCTGCTGTCGCTGGTGCTGGTGGTCAACCAGCTGTTCAACCTTCAGCTTTTCGGGATTGTGCTGATCGACGGGCGGTATCTGTATATCCTTGGGGGGATGTTCCTGGCGTTGACGTTCCTTATCTTTCAGGCCCGCGGCGGCAAGGGGGGGGAGCCGACATTGCTGGACTGGGTGCTGTTTGCCGCTTCGGTCGGGACCACGGGCTATCTGGCGCAGACCGCGCAGCAGAACCTGTCGCAGGGGTGGGAATATGCAGCCCCTGAAACGGCGCAATATGTCTCGGTCATATTCTTCTTTCTGATCCTGGAGGCAACGCGGCGGGCAGGGGGGCTGGTGCTGTTCCTGATCGTCACCCTCTTTGCCTTTTACCCGACATTCGCGGGCCACGTGCCGGACCCGTTTTCGGGCTTTCAAAGCACGTTTCTGCAAACGGTACCTTACCATATCTATTCCGCCGAAAGCTCTTTCGGCATTCCGATGAAGGCGTTCGGCGGTGTTGTCATCGGCTTCATCCTGTTCGGCGCGGTGCTGCAACGGACAGGCGGCGGGCAGTTTTTCAATGATCTGGCGCTTGGCCTTGTGGGCGGCTACCGCGGGGGCGCGGCGAAAGTGTCTATCTTTGCCAGCGGCTTTATGGGGTCGATGTCCGGCTCTGTCATCTCAAATGTCTTGACCACGGGGGCGGTGTCGATCCCCGCGATGCGCAAGACCGGATTTTCGGCCAAGACCGCCGCCGCGACAGAGGCCTGCGCCTCGACTGGCGGGGTATTGATGCCGCCGATCATGGGGGCGACGGCCTTTGTCATGGCGTCCTTCCTGTCACGCCCCTATGTCGAAATCGCGCTGGCCGCCGCCATTCCGAGCATTCTGTTCTACTGGGGGCTTTTCGCGCAGATCGACGCCTACTCCGCGAAACGCGGGCTGCGCGGATTGCCCAAGCCCGACCTGCCACGGCTGCGACAGGTGATGATAGAAGGCTGGCCCTATATCTTCGTTTTCGCGCTGCTGCTCTATATGATGATCGGGCTGCGGCAGGAATCCTCTGCGCCCTTCTATGCAACCGCGTTGCTGTTGGTGGTGAACCAGTTCCGCGCCAGCCATCGTCTGAACCTGAGCCGCCTTGGCAATATGATCGTCGGTGTCGGCATGGGGCTGTCAGAACTGACCGCGATCCTGCTGGGGGTCGGGCTGATCGTTGGGTCGTTCTCGGCCACGGGGCTGGCGGGCACATTGGTGAACGAGCTGGTGTTTCTTGCCGGCGACAGCACGTTGATCCTGTTGCTGATGGGGGCGATCACCGCCTTTATCTTTGGCATGGGGATGACGGTGACCGCCTGCTATATCTTCCTTGCGGTGGTGCTGGCCCCCGCGCTTGAGGCCGGCGGGCTGAACCAACTGGCAGTGCATCTGTTCATTCTCTACTGGGGCATGGTCAGCTATATCACACCTCCGGTCGCGCTTGGCGCTTTTGCGGCCTCGACCATGGCGGGGTCCAACCCGATTGCCACGGGGTTCGAGGCGATGCGCCTTGGCGGTGTCATCTATATCGCGCCCTTCTTCTTTGTGCTGAATCCTGCGTTGATTGGTCAGGCCCCCGCGTGGGAGGTCGTCGTCGCGCTTAGCTGTGCGATGATCGGAGTGACCCTGATTTCGGCGGCGCTGCAGGGTTACATCAGCCTTGTCGGCCCGATTGAAGGCCGTGGGGCGCTACCGATGCGGGTGGCGCTGTTCTTTGGCGGCGTGCTGATCGCCATGCCGCAGAACGATCTGGCCGGTTTGGGCTACAGCCTGTCCTTCCTCATCGGGGTCGCCCTTTGTGCGCTGCCGATGTTGCGGGCGTGGCAGGCGACCTCCGCCGCGCGCGTCACCCCCTAAGGCGAAGATGCCGGTGCGCGCTTGTCGCGCGCCTTTCCCCGCAGCCGTGTGCCTGCCGGTTACATTTTAGGCGATCCCGATCTTTGGTGCCAAAAAAAGAGGCGCGGCTAGGGGTGTGTCCTGCGACATGCCATTTTTTCTAGCGACTCCGCCACTGCCCTAGGCATCTTGGCCTTGTGCCGACACAGGCAACACCGTCGCACGGCAAGCGATCCTGGCAGATGTAACAAGCCATGCGACGATCACAACAATATGCTGCGCCTCCTGTCTAACGTGCTTGGGGGCCCCGGAAAAGTGCGTTCTGACGCGCGGGGTAGCAGCGCCAACAGGGGATAGAAGATGACAACATTCACCAAACTCGCCGCCTGCGCGACCGCTGCATTGATGGGCTCCACCTCGCTGGTGATGGCGCAGGACTGTGCCGATCCGGTCAAGGTCGGCGTGCTGCACTCGCTGTCGGGGACCATGGCGATTTCCGAGACGACGTTGAAAGACACCATGCTGATGTTGATCGACGCGCAGAACGAAAAGGGTGGCGTATTGGGCTGCGAGATCGAGGCGGTCGTGGTTGACCCTGCCTCTGACTGGCCTTTGTTCGCAGAGAAGGCGCGCGAGCTGCTGACCGTGAACGAGGTCGACGTGATCTTTGGCAACTGGACCTCCGTGTCGCGCAAATCCGTGCTGCCCGTGATCGAAGAACTGAACGGCCTGCTGTTCTACCCCGTGCAATACGAGGGCGAGGAATCATCCAAGAACGTGTTCTACACGGGTGCCGCGCCCAACCAGCAGGCGATCCCTGCGGTTGATTACTTCCTCGAAGAGCTGGGGGTCGAGAAATTCGCCCTGCTCGGGACCGACTATGTCTATCCGCGTACCACCAATAACATTCTGAAATCCTACCTGATGTCCAAGGGCATTGCCGAAGAAGACATCTTTGTGAACTACACCCCGTTTGGCCATTCCGATTGGGCCACGATCGTGGGCGATGTCGTGGCACTGGGCCAGGACGGCAAGCAGGTGGGCGTTGTGTCGACCATCAACGGTGACGCGAACATCGGTTTTTACAAAGAGCTCGCAGCGGCAGATGTGTCGGCGGATGATATCCCCGTCGTTGCCTTCTCGGTGGGCGAGGAAGAGCTGTCGGGGCTCGATACATCGAACCTTGTCGGGCATCTGGCGGCGTGGAACTACTTTATGTCCGCAGACACCCCTGCAAACGCTGAATTCATCGAACAGTGGAAAACATCCATCGGCGACGACAAACGCGTGACCAATGACCCGATGGAAGCGCATTACATCGGCTTCAACATGTGGGTGAATGCGGTTGAACAGGCTGGCACCACTGATGTCGATGCCGTGCGCAGCGCGATGTACGGGCAGACCTTCCCGAACCTGACCGGCGGCACCGCCGAGATGCTGGTGAACCACCACCTGTCCAAACCCGTGCTGATCGGCGAGATCACGGCAGACGGTCAGTTCGACATCATCAGCCAGACCGATCCGGTGCCCGGCGATGCCTGGACAGACTTCCTGCCCGAAAGCGCTGTGCTGACCTCCGATTGGAAAGATCTGGAATGCGGCATGTACAACACCGAAACGGAAACCTGCGTTCAGCTGACCTCTAACTACTGATCCTAACGCCGGGGCGGGCAGGCTGACTGGCCGCCCCATCACCTTATTTCCCAGACTTACCACAAGGGTTCCCTATGTTCCGCCACCTGTTAATGCTCCTCTGTTGGGTGGGCATCGTGGGAACGGCACAGGCGCAAGATTTGCAGCCCGTGCTTCAAGCTCATGCCGATGAAATTGCCAAACCCTCGCGCAGCTCTGTCTCTGTCGCGCTGGATGATCTGGTTGCCTCCGGTGCGCCGCAGGTCAGCGCGTTTCTTGAACGCTGGCAGGACAAAGGGGTCTGGCAACGCGACGCGGATGGTGTGTTCTTTTTCGGCACCGAGACAGGCGACACGCTGGCCTTGCGCGATATCGACAGCGATGCGGAAAGCACGGCACCGGCAAGCGGGTTTTCGCAGCTGAAACCCAATGGCGGTGTGCGCCGCCTGATCGGCACCGCGCTTGTGCAGTTCCAACTGACCGACCCTGATCTTGCACGCCGTCAAAGTGCCGTCGATTCCATCGCCCGCCGCCCGGAGGCGGACCAACTGGCCCCCCTGCGCGCCTCGATCGAGGCAGAGACAGACGCGGCGCTGAAGGCCCGCAAGATCCAGCTGACCAACTTCCTCTCTGCCAGTTTTGGCGACACAGCCGCCGACCGTATCGCCGCGATCACGTCAATGGCCAGCGATACCTCGATCGAGGCGCGGGCGGTGATGAACCAGATTCTATCGACCAAAACAGCGACGCCGTCTGAAACACCCAGCGGCAACGTCGCGCGGGTGCTGACGCCAGGGGAGGATATTTCACCCGATGCGGCCTATGCGCAGCTTGTGGCGGCTGATCTGGCCCCGGCGCCTGTGCCCCCCGCCGCGATCCGCGACGCTTTGGCGGCGAACGTTGTCAACGGGCGTGTGGGTGGTATCCCGACAGCGCGGCTGAATACCGATGCGGCGCGTGCGACGGCCTATGCCGCACTCGCCGCTGCGGGCACCGTGCCGCCGCTGGTGACTGCGCGGGACCAGCAAGATGCCATCGCGGGCATGACGTTCTACGAGGTGTATGACGAGCCCGACAGCGCCGTCACAGACGCCGCGCGGGCCACGCTCGACAGCATCGAGACCCGCGTCGCCGCCGCGCAAACCGTTGACCTGACGCTGGACGCGTTGTCGCTCGCGTCGATCTATTTCCTTGCTGCTATCGGCCTTGCCATCACCTTTGGCGTCATGGGGGTCATCAACATGGCCCATGGCGAGTTTATCATGATGGGGGCCTATACCGGCTATGTCGTGCAGCTGTTCGTGCCCGATTACACGCTGTCGATCATCATCGCCCTGCCACTGGCCTTTGCGGTCACATTTGCCGCCGGTGTGGTGATGGAGCGGTTGGTGATCCGGCATCTTTACCACCGTCCGCTGGAGACGTTGCTGGCGACTTTCGGCATCTCTATCGCGTTGCAGCAACTGGCCAAGAACATCTTTGGCACGCAGGCACGCCCGCTGACCTCTCCGGCTTGGCTGGACGGGGCTTGGGTGATCTCGGATGTGATCCAGATCAGCTATATCCGCATCGCGATCTTCGTGTTGGCGCTGCTGTTCCTGGGGCTGATCCTGTTTGTGCTGAAACGCACCCGACTGGGGCTAGAGGTGCGCGCCGTGACGCAGAACCCCGGTATGGCGGCCAGCATGGGTATCAACCCCGACCGCATCAACATGATGACCTTTGGCCTTGGCTCGGGCATCGCGGGGATCGCGGGGGTGGCCATCGGGCTTTATGCCAAGGTCACGTCCGAGATGGGGGCCGATTACATCGTGCAATCCTTCATGACCGTAGTTGTGGGCGGCGTCGGGAACGTCTGGGGCACGCTGGCCGGGGCCTCGCTCATCGGGTTCCTGCAAAAGGGGATCGAATGGTTCAACCCGTCCAATACCCTCGCGGCACAGACCTATATGGTGCTGTTCATCATCCTGTTCATTCAATTCCGTCCCAAGGGCATCGTTGCCCAAAAGGGTCGGGCAGCGGCGGATTGATCCATGCGTAAAACATTCCTTTCCGAAAACCCTTCCGTCCTGTGGTTCATTGCGCTGTTGGGGCTGTTTACCCTCTGTCTCTTATACACATCTCCGAGCCCACGAGACGCTACGCTATCTCGTA
>OJDA01000217.1_pt1 | contig 9512 bp, 11 predicted proteins | sample 1592551 | NCBI WGS metagenome assembly OJDA01 (sample SAMN05416810, study PRJEB24817) | seawater metagenome | isolation source: Sea water | place: Canada:Atlantic | collected 2013-07
ATCTACACACTGCATATCGTCGGCAGCGTCAGATGTGTATAAGAGACAGATCATACATAATACCATATTGTTGGAAAGCTTCTAATGCCATATTTCCTCACAACATCCTTTATCTCCTGTCACTCAAAGTTGATCATTATTAATTATGCTTTATTTAAATGATGACTTTTTAGCCCCTCAGTTTAAGGCCATTTCGTTGATTCAATTGGCTAAAAAAGCCACGTAAGTACCTTACGTGGCTTTTTTAGATGTATAACAAATCAACAATTCACATATCGTTTTTGCTTATGTATATACTGTTGTGAAGGTTTCATTCAAAACACCCGTATGGTAGAAAATACCACTGCCGATCTGGTCTTCGGTCCAAGTCGTCACTGGTCTATCGCGTTGCGCCAAGTAGCCTAAGCCTCCGAAGGTTTCGTTTCTATTTCCTGATGGGTCAAAGAAATAAATTGTGTAGCCTCTTGTTACCCCATGCCGTTGTGGTGTCACATCAATTTTCACTTTATTCTTACCCATAACATCGGCGGCCTTTAACACATCATCCCAACTATCCATATAGAAGGCGAGATGATGTAAACCATTAATAGGCCCACCAACAAAGGCAATATCATGCGGTGTATTACTAACCGATAACCATGTTGCCAATTGCTCATTGCCTTCAGGCCCAACCAAGATTTGCTCTACCAGATAAAAATCTAAAACATCGATCATGAATCTCGTATTTTCTTCAACCTTATTAACCCCGTTACCAAGGTCGAACTCACTCATTAGCAAGGCGTGATCTAGCCAATGTACGCCGGCTCCTTGCAAACCATCCGGCCAGGGTTCTGGGTTAACCGCACCTACCTCAGTACCAACATATTCTTTCTCGGCATATAGATACATTTCATGCCCACTAGGTATATTAAATTTCAATACGCGGCCAACAAATGGCAGCCCCCCTTCCGCAATATCCTCTACCACAACACCGTACTGAGTAATGCGCCTTTTAAACTCATCCAAATCCGCATTGCTTTCTACTTTATAGCCCAGGTTTATCACTCCTGCTATATCAGCCTCGGTCAAAATCACGGAATATTTATCCCACTCATCCCAACATTTCAAATAAACATTGCCTGCCGTATCTGTATGTACTACTTTCATACCAATTACATTTACGTAATGTTTTACAGACGCCTCCATATCCAAAACACGGATATTGATATGGCTTATTCTCATGACACCCATAATATCTCCTCTTCTTGATTTAAATCGCAAATAATTACCGACCTGATGGTGGCAAGATATACCTCATATTGCATTGATTTAAATCAGAAAAGCCCTTATCTATAAGGGCTTTTCTATACAAGGTTATTTATTGCGGTTTTAGGTCATTAAGATGTGGACCAGGGTGTTTTAGTACTTTTCTTTACAATGTTTTTTTGTAACTTACCAATAACGCTCAAACTCAGGTCGCTGCGGGGGAACACTCTACACGCCAAGACACTGCCAGATGCTTCCTCATCGGCAGATACATGCGCCCTGCTCATTTTTTTAGTGTCATACACTCCAGAATTTATTTGTATTTTACAAACACCACAACCCCCTCCCTGACAACCCGACGGGATACCTTTTTTACCCATTCTCGACATTGCAGATAAAAGATGTCGATCTGGTTGGCACTTAAAGCTTTCCCCTGTGTTTTCTATTGTGATAACAAAATTTTGAGCTTCATCACGCACTGCATCAGTCATAAGCATTAATACAAGTCGTTAAACTTCTGGAGTATATAAGTCTGAAAAGAATGCTGACGGCTTTAAATTCTTATTTGCAATCAGTTCGTCTGCCACTGCTTTCACCATTGCAGGTGAACCAGCACTATAGGCTTGCCACTCAGACAAATCATTAGGCGTTAGTCGATCAACCACCTCTGTAATTAAGCCCGTATGCCCCTCCCAATCTTCTTGGTGCGATAAAGCCGGATGATAATGGAAGCCGCTATATTTCTTTGCTAAAGCATGCATAAAATCAGACTCTAGTAATTCACTCTCTTCACGACAACCTAGAAAATAATGCACTTCACGATTAGCTAATTGATCGGTTTCATCCAAATAATGAATCATCGAACGAATATAGCTTGCACCAGATGCCCCCGCCACAAAGATCAAATTCCGCTTACTGTCTTCTCGTAAATAAGCGTCACCCATTGGCATGTGTAATTGAACAACATCACCGGCTTTTAGTGAATATAAATAAGCTGCACCTGTTCCCAACTTATCTTCTTTCACTAACAGCTCCACCTCACCTTTTTTATTCGGTGAAGAGGCAATTGAATAATATGACGCCTTATCCAAATTTGGTAATAAGACCGCCAAATATTGACCGGCTTTAAATTCGAGCGACTTAGGTTCAAGCAGTTCAATTCTAAGTAAAATAATACCCTTGCTGACAAAGCCAGAATAAACGACTTGTCCCTTATGCGTTACTTCCATCCAAAACTCTCTTTTAATAATTAAAGCACATAACATGGTAACAACAACCAAGCCCGATACTTTTTATATCATGAGCGCACTGCTCACTTTTTTAATTTTTCTATTGAACTCACTAAACATATAGCCATAACTAGTCTCCCTTAGTTAAACAGTGCACTTCATACTCGTCACCGCAACCTTAGTCAGTTTATCTTGCGAAACGAATTCCTTGCACAATAGAAAATCTAATCTCTTTTATATTATACAAAATTAGTAAAATACAACTTTATTTATTGAAGCAAATCCTAACCCTATAAAAGAACATTCAAGATCCTATATTAAAAAACTTATAAACATTACCTTTACAAAGTCGACTGTAGGGCAAATAAAAAAGCCCTAGCGACAAGTCTGCTAGGGCTTTTTGCTTTATATACTAAACACTATAAACATCTAATACAGTATCAACAACATCATTGTGTAACGTGATTTTTCTATAGCAAATTTTCAACTCACCATCCACTTTACGTAAACGGTGCTCTTGAACACCAAAAGCATTACGACTCACTTTAGAATGATAACTGTGTGTCACCCAAGACGAATGAACAACAATCTCACCTTCATCATTTTCAGACACTCTAAAGTTGCTGTTCATATGACACGTTCTAGGTAATGGACTTGCAGAATAAGCCAATTCTGTTCTGATTCTATACACTCTATCCTCAAGACCTGAGCGATTGCCATAATAAATCAATGAAATTTCACGCTTAGGGTTACTCGTTTGAGTATATTCATCAATCCATGATGGCATCCAATAGGTAGCATCTTTTGTATATAAATTAATCCAATCATCCCACTGCTTATGGTCTAGAGCGGCAGCCTCATTAATAATTACATCTATGGCTTGTTCTTTTAATACTAAATCCATCTTAACTTTCCTCCGCTTGGCCTTCAGCCATCATCTCGGCCCACCGCTTATGCTGCGCAACCATAATACCTTCATCTTCAAGGTTAGTACCTGACTCAACAGGGTTAATTCCAACAGTTTTAGCAACTTTTTCTGGCCCTTCAACCGTATTCATTGCCCCACGACACATATCACTCCAACGTTGTTTTTCACCCATAAAGCCTATCTGGCTGTTATTGAATGCTGTTAAATCATCCGGTGTTGCCATGCCTGTTGCATTAAAGAAATCCTCATACTGCCGAATACGGCGCTCACGGGCTTCATCTGACTCCCCAACCGGTGCAACACAATAGGTTGTTACTTCTGTTTTATCAACAGAAATAGGGCGGAAATGGCGAATCTGCGTACTCATTTGATCCATTAAGAATACGTTTGGATAGATGCAGGTATTACGTAAAAAACCCGCCATAAATTCTGCTCGCGCCTCTCCAAATTTTTCTCGTAGCGCTGGCATCTGCCCACCAACATAAAGTGGACGATCTTGGGCACTAGGAAATTTCCCCCATAACATCACATGACCATTCCCAAAGTGGTAGTAACCACCCGGTAGCTCCCCAGTAGATCCTGTCGTCATCGCGCCCACATCTGCTGCTTTAACTGCGTCATTCTCTGCTTGGATTTTTTTACGATTGGCTAATGTCATTACATAATTGCCATGAATAGCTTCTAAATGATAACCATCCACACCATTTTCCGCCTGTAATTTCCAATTTCCATTATAGGTATAGGTTGTTATACCCGGTAACACCTCTAGGCCTCCCTCAGCCTGATCTACAAGTAGATCTATCGAGTGCGTCGCCTCGCCTAAGAACTCTTTTAAACTACATGCATTGTCATCCAGCACACCAAAAACAAAACCTCTGTAGCTTTCAATATCACCTATTGTTTGAAGGCCTAAATTATCTTTATCGAAGCTCTCACTATAGCCCACACTGTTTTTATGCTCACCACAATCCAGTAATTTCCCTTTCATGTCGTACGTCCACATATGAAATGGGCAAACCATTTTACGCTTATTACCACATGCAGTGTTTACCAGTTGCGCACCCCTGTGTGAACAGGCATTAATAAAGCCATGGATTTCACCGTCTTTATCACGCGTAACGATAACGGGCTGACGCCCCATATATGTTGTAAAGAAATCATTGGGGTTTTTAATTTGGCTTTCATGGCAAAGATAAACCCAGTTTTTTTCAAAAATGGTTTTCATTTCCATGTCAAAAATTTCTTCATCAGTGAAGACCCTTCTATCAGCACGGTAAATACCCTGCTCTTTATCCTCGATCAAATAGCTCCCAAAATCGATTTTATTTTGTTTACCCATTCTTTATTCTCCTTTTATCAGCCTGTTAACTCGGCTGCATCATTAATCTTATTCTCAACTAACTCTGTCGTTTGAGTAAGTGAACTATATCAATATAAACTTTTCCAGCCATGACTTACATCATTTACTTGATAATTTTATATATATTACCCTTTATTCATTTTCATGTATTCAACGTTAACGTCTACATTGCTCGCCAACATTATAGAGTTCTATGGCTGACTCCATAAAAAGGCCAGCTTTTAAACTGGCCTTTACTCAAACAAGCGTTAAGCAATGATTATTTTCCAAATGAGCGCATATACTGAACACTAAATTGTTTTTTCTTAACCAGTTTCGGGTCAACAATACCTTTAAACTGGCCAGTTGTACAATGCATGGCTTGCACATCCATCATGCCAAACGCATCATCAATTGAAACACCTGTTCCTTTATTGATAGGCAAATGACTATCAGGGTGCGCCTGACCAATCATCCAAGATTTCCAGTACTTTCCTTGGCGGTCATGAACCACTGTACGCGGTAGCGTGAAGGTTTGAGCATCCATAAAGTGAACTCGTTTTCCAATGGGGTGGTTAGGATCAACCGGATCAGACTCAACAACATACACTTTTCTTAAAGAGTACGTAACGTTAGGGAAACAGCCGCCTTTACCGTGACACGTTGTATAGTTGCATAGGTGTAGCCGTCAGACTCATTGAATTCGCTAGTACGTTCTTGCTTTGAAGAGTCATACATTGGCAATAACATTGTTTTTGTGCCTTTATAAGTCCAATTCATATCAGAAATACGACCTTTATAGCCTTCAAAATCTTCAATCATAAGGTCAGAGCCTAAGAATGAATCGGTTACTTGACCCGTTGCTAAACGACGGACACGGCGTTGGAAACCAAGGTATAGCCAAGCGTTATCGCGTTTTAAATCATTTTTATGACGATGAATTAATAATTGTGTGTGTTTTTACGTCGAAAGGGGCTTCAACATTTAAGTAAACTGCACGAAATAACTTACTTGGATTCTTTTCAAACTCTGGTAACGGCTCGTGATTGACCCTGTGCATATAATTCAAGAAGAAGTTCCATCATCTCCCCTCAATTATTTTTTTTATTATTACCAGCACATACTGTACCAAACGCATATATCAGAAGTTGGTACAGCATGTGCACGCCTCATTAGTTCATATTGCATCACCGACGAACAGCAATATAAATTGAGGTTATTTTTACCACCAATAACTATATGGCTATTTGATTCCATCACTATTTGGTAACTATTCAAATCTATAATTAACCAAATAATGACTAAAATCACTAATCAATAATTACTAACATTAATTAAAAAAAGGAATATCCTATGAGAACAGCGATCTATTACGGCCCCCAAGATATTCGTTGTGGCGAGAAACCCGAACCAGAAATTAATGAATCTCATCAAATTTTAGTGGAGGTTGACGCAACGTCAATTTGTGGTTCTGACTTACATGTATACCGTGGCGCTCTGGATGCCATGTTGGAACCGGGGCACTCACAAATAGGTCATGAATTAATAGCCCACGTTCGTGAAGTCGGCCGAGGCGTTGGTAAATTTAAAGCCGGCGACCGAATTTCTATGGCTTATTCATGCTCTTGCGGCGAATGTTATATGTGCGGAGTAGGGCAAACCGCGCATTGTGAAACCACCGAAAAAGCGGTTTATGGTTTTGGTATTCCATTTGGCGACTTAAACGGCACGCATACTGAGGCTCTTATTTTACCGCATGCTGAAGGGCATGTTATAAAAGTACCCGATGCTATTGATGATGCCTCCGCACTCACATTGTCATGCAACCTACCTTCTGCCATTATTGCCAACAAACTGGCCGATATTCAGCCCGGGGAGAACGTTGCTATTATTGGTTGTGGCCCAACGGGGCTATTAACTATGGATATTGCCTTGGGCAAATCTGCTGGGCAAGTTGTTTGTATTGATCAACTCGATTATCGCCTTGCCATAGCTGCAAAAAAAGGCGCAACAACTATCAATTCAACAAAACAAGGCTGGAAAGATGAAGCTCTATCTCTAACAAATAGCCGGGGGTTTGATAAGGTTATTGAGGTAGTCGGTTACCCGGAAACACTTCAAATGTGCCTGGATATCATTCGACCAGGCGGGACCATTGCGGCTATTGGAGTTTTCTGCGATCAAGAGTTTAATTTAGTATTGGCTGATGTGTTTTTACGAGATATAAGCCTGCACATGAATGGTTTTGCTAATGTGCAACCTTACATGTGGGAAGGCATACGTTTAATGGAACGAGGTGTCATTAACCCATCTGAATATTTTTCTCACACCTATACACTCGACCATATCGATCAGGCGTTCAGCACGTTTTATGAAAAATCAGACCATGCACTTAAAATGCTTATTAAACCTTAACTAAGCACACTTAAACACACATAAAAAAAGCCCCTTCAAAAGGGGCTTTTTTATAATTAACGTCTAACTCTACACTTGAGGCTCATACTTTGAATGATCAAAGTTTTTATGAGATTCAATATTTTCAGGCACTAAACCAAATGCTGTTTGCTTACTTAAGTTTTGTGTATTTAACTCATCATATTTTATGTACCATGCTTTATGCATTTTATAAAATGGTATTTCTGGCCACAAATGATGGATTAAATGATAGTTTTGATAAACCAATAAGGGTGTCAACAACCATTCCCACCCCATACGCATGGTTGTCGCCATGTATTTGTCTTCTGTTTGACTAACCGTTGCAGGGTAATGAGGCAATATAACAAATACAATCGCGATCAATAGCAAGGTAATACGCGAAGGGATAAACCACAACATAAACAACTCGTAACCAAATCCAAAATACAACGCAGCAACAAATAGTAGCGCCAATGATGAATAATAAGTAATCAACTGTACCATATGGCGTTGAATTACTTTACCCCCATGTTTTAAGAAATAGTAAATATACCACGCATCAAAAAATGACCATCTAAACGGCACCTGCCACCAGGGAGATTCGTGCTCGAAAAGGTCGGGATCTTTTGGCCCATTGGTATAGATATGATGTTGATTGTGCACCCATCTTAAGGCCACCATGGGTGCATATGGAAATAAGAAAAATAACCCAATCGCACCTATTGTTTCATTGACAGGTTTAATACTCGATAGGGAGTGATGTGATGCATCATGAATCACACTAAATAAGCCATACGTTAAAAGACCGTTGATAATGGCTCCTTGCCACATGGGTAGAGATCCCTCTAACGCGTAGTACCAAACTAGTCCCAAGCCAGCCATAATGCCTATAAATAACAATACAGTAGGAATTGCTAGTGTGGGTGCTTTTCTAAGTGATTCAAAATATGCATCACTTGCAGATGTGTCTTGTGTACTCATAATGTCTCCTTCAAATTAACTTATACTTCTTAGACTGATCATACTAACAAAAGTTACAAAACTTTATAAGTGTCTTTATTTGACACCAGCATGTCATTTTGTGACAATTACACGACAACGCTTGGTAACCCTTGCTTTCATAGAGGAACTTATGGCTCAGTCAATTATACTCCCCGTTAGCTACATACAAATAGCTATTCGAGAATTGTCAAACAAGGGTATTACCCCTGAGCAAATCTTTGAAGGCACTAAATTGTCCTGTCATTCCATACAAAAAGATGGTTATGTCACATTAGATCAATTTATTAAGGTTATCCTTAATACAAGGAAACTAAGTAACAATCCAGCTATTGGTCTATTACTGGGTTCGTTCCTACACCCTTCAACTCACGGCCCTGTTGGCTGGGCAGCCATCAATAGTCCTACGTTATCGGATGCCATCAATATTTTTCAGCGGTACAGCCAAATTCGAACACCTTTTATTTTATATACAACGCTCACCCATGGTGAAGATTACATCATTCGCTTAACGCTGACAGATAGCCTAAAAGCCGCCCACCTTATTTTTATTGAGGCCATGCTCATGTTATTACAGCATATTATTGAGTTTATTCTTGGTAGACCCATGACTGAGGCTAACTTATACATGAATAGCTTCAAACCAAGTTACGCTGATAGCTATGGACAATATTTTCATTGTCCCGTTCATTTTAATTCTGGCCACCTCGAAATTCGCCTTCCCATTGCTATGAAGAACACAGCAAACCCTAATGCCGATAAACACATGTACCAAATTGCGCTGGAACAGTGCCAAGAAGCCCATCACCAGCTGCGGCGCGATATAAATATCAGCACCGAAATATACGACTATATATCTGCAAATTTAAGTTGCTCTCCAACACTTGAGTATACCGCCATACATTTTGGCCTTACACCTCGCACTCTCATCAGGCGGCTTAAAGACCAACAAACCTCTTTCCAAAAAATAAAAGATGAAGTTTACGCATTTCAGGCCAGCGGCTATTTACGGAGAAGCGTTATAGCTATAGACACTTTGTCTGTTATTTTTGGCTACACTGATCCTGCAAACTTTAGACGTAGCTTTAAACGATGGTTTGGTATGAGCCCCCAACAATATCGCGAACAACAAACTGAAGCTTCAAAAAGAAACTAAGGCAGGGTAATTACTTATCTTCTTTTATTTTTCCAAGCCTATACGCCAATTGTGGTCGCGTCATTCCCAGTTTTCTAGCGGCACCCGATAAATTACCACTCGACCTTTTAACCGCTTCTTTAAGAATCGTCTCCTCTATATCAAATAGGTTATTCCTGTCTCTTATACACATCTCCGAGCCCACGAGACGCTACGCTATCT
>OJDA01000223.1_pt1 | contig 9028 bp, 9 predicted proteins | sample 1592551 | NCBI WGS metagenome assembly OJDA01 (sample SAMN05416810, study PRJEB24817) | seawater metagenome | isolation source: Sea water | place: Canada:Atlantic | collected 2013-07
TTAACTGGGAAAATAACTCCTAAGCAGGTTGTCCTAATTAGTGGAACCACTTCTCTTGAAGATTTTTTTGCAGAACCTCACCATCAAATATTGCACGATAGGCTTCACCACGTAGCTAGCTGCTTTTCCCTAAACGTTTATACAGCTCATGCTCTACGACTCATTCGTTTGCTTTGCTCAATCGTTTTATACTTGATGATATTTTTATTATTTATCAATCGCTTTATAAAAAGCCTTAATAAATACGTTATAGTTTTCATAATGAGGCATATGACCTACCCCATCTAACTCAATAAGAACTGAGTCTTTAATCATAGCTTTAGTGCTTTTTCCGAGATCTTTATATTCGCCTAACTTTCTAGTGACACCTTCTTTTAACCAACCTCTACCTGGGCCCGTTTTATCTCTAGTACCAATGATTAAGAAAGTTTCATTCTTAATTTGTGAAAAACTACTCACAATATTTTCTGAGAAAATAGGGCCATAAGTTAAAGCATTATTCCAAGCAACAGTTTCCCAATCTTTCCCTGCAAGCATTCCTTTTAAAGGAATTAAAAGCTTCTCGTATTCGCTGGACCATTTTCCATCATAATAATTCTTACTTTGATAACTTCTAGCTTTATCTAGTGTTGTAGCAAGCTCTCTTTTATAGAAGAAGTTAACATCTTTGAACTCTACATACTTTCCATAATCCTCTAAGCCAATAGGGTTAATCAGAATGAGTTTATTAACCGATGCAGGATAATTAACAGCAAATGTTGTAGCTAACATACCCCCCATTGAGTGACCCACAAGATCAAATTTTTTGATATTTAAATCATCCAACAATGATTTAGTGTTTAATGCCAGCTGCCCAAAGCTATATTGATAGTAATCTGGTTTTGAGGATTTACCAAAGCCAATTTGATCCGGTATAAGCACTCTGTACTTTTTCTTTAAAAGATCTTTTGCGACTTTTTCCCAATAGTAACCTGAGAAATTTTTACCATGCAATAAGACGATTACTTTTCGTGCATCTTTATTCCCAATATCCATATATCGCATTTTTAAATTTTGATTTTGAGAACCAAGATCGAATGTCTTAACTTCAAATGGGTATTCAAACCCATCCAACTCTTTATTATACTTTATGTGATTTTCAGCAAATGCCTGTGAAATTAAGGCAAAAACTGAAACTATAATTAAAAAAAACTTTTTCATATTAGTTCTATCTATCAAATGTATCAAATGGTCATACTAAGCTAACGCTCGGCATAACCGGAATTTTGCGGCGCACAGCAGAGCAAAATTTCCGTGTTTATATGATTGTTAGAAGAGCTCATTCAGGAAATTCTCCACGTTCTTCAAGTTCCGCCTTAGGTTTCCACAAACCGTAACCGTTTGGTGGAAGCTCAGATAAACCTTTAGAGTCTTCTGATGATAATAGCCTTGAATAACTGAGAACATAAAACTTCTCAACAACGTCAGAATGAAGGTTATGAAATTGATCTAATTGAAAATCTGATGCATGTATCCAACCTAATCCCTTTAACTCTCGCAGATTAGATGGATTGCCATTGACAATCGTTCGTGCATTGCCAGTACGAGAGCAATAGGAAAAAACAATTACAGTGTGTGAGCTTACTTTTAAAATATCAGAATACGGTGCCACAATTGAATCAATTAAATCACCATTTTTTGATAATGAAAACTCTATTCCTGACGGAGCGGCTGCAGCGAGTATTTCGACTGAACCAACATATGAGTTGAAAGAAAATAAAGGAAAGCACTTAACTACTTGATCCTTTATTTTCAAACTAGAAACTACGGATATATTTCCATAATCGTGATTATGTGACTCCCTTTTGAAATTTTGAGTTCTTTCTGCTTCTTCAAGAACTCGCTCACCAATCTCAAGTGTTAGCTCTGCATTCATCTTAAGTATAGGGATATGTGGTTCATCTCCGTTAATAAATATTGACTTTATATCCACCAACATCTGTTCAAGACCATCACATTCATGCGCAACTCCCATCTGTTGAGCAATTGCCTTAATCAAATATTCGTGTGTGAATGGCTTGCCTCCAGCAATCAAGGCTTGCCGGTTTTTAATTAATTCTCTGAGAGAGTAATTTTTTGGTGGAAGTTTAGGATCTCCTTTACCGCCTCTTTTTAGGGGAATGATAAGGAAATCTAGGCCTTGAGCTAGTGGGTGCTCTTGGTTTAAATCACCAGGCACATGCAAATAAATTTCATCATTAACATTCAATTCATCAACAAGACGCCAAAGCAAGCCCTCGGTTCTACTAGAAAAACAAACTAAGGTTCTCAGTACTGCTGAAAGTACTTTCAAGTGGCTGGTGCTCTGATCAGTGTTATTCAGATGCTCTCTGATTATAAACAGGTGATCATCAAGATCACGGAGCTTTTGTTCTAGTGATTTTGGAATACGGTTACGACGTGACATAATGTGATTTAGAAAATCCTATATAAGCTTCTAACGCCCGGGCTCAGCAGCCGATTTGGAGGCGAAACGCGCCGGAAAAGCGGTCCGCTGCAGCCCCTTGTTAGGCAATTAATTATGCTCCGCGCTAGTGATAAAAGATCCATCATCCGAAAATCAATAGGGTCAGACTCGATTGATTTTATCTTTAAACGCTTTTGATTTCCTATCACCACCTTTGCTCCTTCGATTCATGGGTCGATTAATTTTAGCCTCTATCGTTTCTTTAAAAAAATCACTGCCTAGAACCCATGATTTGTTGGTTGCCTCACGTATTTCTTCAATTGTTCTTTGTGGAACATCAACGTCAAATAATGCACGGTACGCTTCGCAACGCCGTTCGCTGCTTTTCCCTGAACGTTTATACAGCTCATGCTCTACGACTAATTCGTTTGCTTTACCCAACCCATTATAGGCATAACTTGACCATGGGTACTCCACAGGATGATCGACCATACCTGCTCGAACAGGGTTAAGCTCTATATAACGATAACATTGTAGAGCATACTGCTCACTATCAATTAATGTCGCTTTATAGCGACCCTCCCAGAGTGTTCCCGTTCGCTGATAGGTGTGGTTAAAATACTGAACATAATAGCGCCCCAGCATTTGAATCACTTTAGATAGACCATCCTTTTTATGTGGGGTGATCAGTAAATGCACATGATTGGTCATTAATACATAAGCATGAACATCACAACCGTGTTTATTACAGGCTTTTTTTAATGTTTCAAGGTAAAACTGATAGTCTTCATCCGCATAAAAAATAGGCTCGCGATTATTTCCTCTAACGATAACGTGTTGTGGTTGACCCACTAAAACAAAACGAGGTAATCGAGCCATAAGAAATAGCCTTTATTTTTGAAATTAAAGCATAGGGCAACTAGTCTATAAAATCAATCGAGTCTGACCCCATTGATTTCCGATAAGCTAATTCGATCTTAGATGAAAATGTCCCTACCGGGGAATTTGCTCCTTCAAACAGAAGGTCATTATCCTCAGAGCATAAAACAAGGCGACCTTTTAATAATCCTTGCAGTTCATCTTCTATAACCGCTGATGCGACAATCACGCTCCCACGCGTACTTTCTTTCTTTAGAATTTTCCACACTTCAGAAAATCTTTGTACCATCAGCGGATCTTTAGTCATTTTTTTGCCTAACAGTATTAATAAGCGGAACCCATTATCCATGTATTATTTGTATATAGACGGATAGTACTTCCATGTTTTTGCATAGTAATAGCCAAAAGTGGATATGGCTTGGTTAATTTGCGTTTAAATCCTTTTGTTAAATATAGCATCTATTTCTATTAGATACAGAAGTGGCTATTAACGTGACCAACCAACTCGCTAACTAGGTTGCAATATAACTGGCCTAGCCATGAATACGTTGGGCTGTTTCCTCGTCTAGCATATCCGCAATTGTATAGCCTTGCAGGTATTCCAAATATTTACTTTGTGCTCCTTGAAAAGCGGTATTTAAGCGACAAGACTTTAGAATTAGGCAATTTTGACCAACACAATCAAATGGCACTAAGGTTTTTTCCATAAGTACGACAATTTCTTTCAGCGTAATATCTTGAGCAGGCTTTGCCAGCGAGATGCCGCCCATTTTTCCGCGAATAGAACAGATATAACCATTGGATGTTAGTCGGCTGATAACTTTCATCATATGACTTTTTGGAATGTTAAATACATCCGAAATGGTGCCAATTGTTACGGTTTGTTCGGGCATTGACGCTAGATAAATCAAAGCGCGAAACGCATAGTCTGTGTGTCGTGTGAGCTGCAAAATATTTCTCCTAATGCCGTTGACTATAGCTTAGTAAGGTCGTATTCTAAACATTCACTTTAAATGAATGTTTAGAATACGAGGTTTCAAAATGCTATCTACCCAAACCATATCCGTTGTAAAAAGCACTGTTCCATTACTTCAAGAACATGGCCTAGAAATTACATCTACTTTCTACAAGCAATTGTTTGAAGAAAATCCACAACTACTGAATATATTTAATCGCTCGAATCAACGCGATACCTCTCAGTCTAGTGCATTGGCCGATGCCATCTTAGCCTATGCATCAAATATTGATAATTTAGAGGCTTTGTTACCTGCCGTAAGCGATATTGCTAATAAGCATGCAAGCATAGGTATTGAGAAAGAACACTACCCTTTAGTGGGCGCTAGTCTGTTATCAGCCATTCAAAAAGTTCTTGATCTACCCGACCAACACCCAGCATTAATTGCGTGGAAAGAAGCCTATGAAGCTTTAGCAAAGATTTTTATCGATGCTGAAGCGAATTTATATAAAACTAGCGAAGAAAGCGATGGTGGCTGGCAAGGTTATCGTCCGTTTATCATTACAGACATTCGTCAAGAAACGCCCGATGTTAAAACCTTAATATTGCAGCCTAAAGATAACAAAAAAGTTAAGGGGTTTTTAGCGGGGCAATATGTCAGCATAAAATTGCCTGCAAGTGATGGCCAGCACGATGCAATTCGGCAATACTCCCTTTCCGACTGGGGAGGTCATTATCAAATAACGGTAAAAGAAGAAGCAAAAGGCGAGGTATCACCAAATATCCACAGCCATACGGTAGGTAGTGAGTTATTACTGAGCCCTCCTTTTGGCGAATTTACCTTAAACCTAGATGCAAAAAAACATGTTTTTATCTCTGGCGGCGTGGGTATTACCCCGCTATTTTCCATGTTAAAACAAGCTGTCTCTCTTAATAACCAGCAAGATGAACTGCTCTTTATAGAATGTTGTCGTAGTGCCGAGTACCAAATATTTAAAGATCAACTCACTAGTTTGGCAGACAATGCCTCTGTACAACTTAAGCAGGTGTTTGAACATGGCCCAGGTGGTGATTTAAATGGCCGCTTAACACTTGAGGCATTAGATGAATGGCTAGATGATAAATCTGCACATGTTTATTTCTGTGGACCCATGCCTTTTATGAAAGAGCTGAAAAAATTATTAAACAGCATCGGCTTTGCAGATGAGCATTTACATTATGAAATTTTTGGACCAACAGCCGCACTGTAGGCCATTTTAATGTTTCAATATTTAAGTGTTTTTGCGCCCTAGGTTGATATTTTTGTATGCCCATTAAATCAACCTAGGGGCTTACGAGGCATTCATGTATTAAGTGCGCCATGCAATAGGCATTGGCATGGCGCCTTCTTTCTCTTAAAAAACTACTAGCTACCTTCTAATACTGCTTTGGGCTGCGGCAATGCTTTTGCAATAATCGCCGAGAATAATATAAAGCCCGCAGATACCCATAGGCATATTTCAAAACTATAATATTGGTACAACCAACCCGATAAAACAGTGCCCAGCAAGCGACCTGCTGCGTTTGCCATATAGTAAAAGCCAACATCTAGCGATACGCCATTGCTATTAGCATAGCTTACTATTAGGTAACTATGCAGTGATGAGTTAATGGCGAATAACACACCAAAAGCTGCTAAACCAAGCCATAAGGTGGTACTTATTTGAAATTCGTAATGCAGTGCTATTGCCATTAACATGGGAATGATAAACAGAATAACTGCCCATTGATGCAAATGCTGGCCATCCTTTTTAGTAGCTTGTTGCTGGCCGGATAATCTGGGTGCTAGTGCCTGAACAACGCCATAGCCAATAACCCATAAGGCCATAACACTACCGACCTGCGAGTAGTCCCAATTAAACTGTGCCGTTAAATACACCGGTAAGGCAACTACAAACCACACATCTCTTGCTGCAAATAAAAAAAGGCGTGCGCCAGACAGGTAGTTAATGGCCGAACTTTTGGAGAACAGGTGTTTAAATTTAGGTTTGTTGCTGGCTTTGCCGAGTTCTTTTTTTAATAAAACGCAGCTTGTTAGCCAAACTATCAGTAGGCCGACCATCATAATGAGTATCGCATTATGAAAACCAAATTGGCTAAGCAGTAAACCACCCAGAAAAAAGCCAACCCCTTTTAAAGTGTTTTTTGAGCCGGTTAATAAAGCCACCCACTTATACAGTGTATTGTTTGCCTCTTTGGGAACCAGTAATTTAATGGCGCTTTTAGCGCTCATTTTATTAAGGTCTTTAGCCACACCGGATATGGCTTGCGCGGCCATTACCCAAACTATTGTGAGCATTTCGGGCGCTACTAATAACATTGACAAGGCCAGCACTTGCAAGACTAAGCCAATATTCATGGTGGTATTTAAACCAATAATAGCCCCTAACCAACCACCCACTAAATTGGTGATAATGCCAAATACTTCGTAAAAAATGAATAATAGGGCAATTTCTAATGGCGTATAACCCAGCTCGTGAAAGTGTAAAACCACCAGCATTCTTAATGCACCGTCTGTTAGCGTAAAGGCCCAATAATTACCCGTAATAATAAGGTATTGTTGAATATCACTAGACAGTGATTGCAAGCTACGCATATTAATTTACTGGTTCGTCAGTTGTACCTACCTTGCGTACTAATTCGATGGTTCGGTTAACGTAGCCCCATTCGTTATCGTACCAAGCGTATAGTTTTACCTGTGTGCCATTTACCACCATGGTTGATAGCGCATCGATAATGCTAGAACGTGGGTCGGTTTTATAATCAATAGACACTAAGGGGCGTTCTTCATACCCCAAAATGCCGTTTAATTCATTCTCTGCTGCTGTCTTTAGTAGCTGATTAACCTCTTGCACTGTTGTGCTTTTTTCCACCTCAAACACACAATCGGTAAGTGATGCATTGGCTAATGGCACACGCACTGCATGGCCATCTAAACGGCCTTTTAGTTCTGGGAAAATATGCGTAATAGCCGTTGCTGAACCCGTTGAGGTAGGAATAAGGCTCATGCCACAGGCTCTAGCACGCCTTAAATCTTTATGCGGTGCATCCAGTATGGTTTGTGTATTGGTTAGGTCATGAATGGTGGTGATTGAGCCATGTTTAATAGCCAAATTTTCATGAATAACTTTAACCACCGGCGCTATACAGTTAGTGGTACAAGAAGCAGCGGTTACAATTTTATGTTCCAAAGGGTTAAACAGATTATCATTCACCCCCATGACTATGTTTAGCACGCCCTCTTCTTTGACTGGCGCTGTTACCACAACACGTTTAACGCCCTGCTCAAGATATGGTTGTAACAATGCTTTGGTTTTCATTTTCCCAGACGCTTCAATAACCACATCACAGCCTGACCAGTCTGTATCGCTAATAGTTGTATGCCGGCTTGTAGTGATCTGTTGGCCATCAATTATTATGCAATCATCTAAATGACTCGCCTCGTAAGACCAACGGCCATGCACAGAGTCAAAGTTTAATAAATGCGCCAAGGTTGCAGCATCGCCCGCTGGGTCATTAATGTGCACAAACTCTATTTGCTCCGTGCCAAACCCTGCTCTTAATGATAAGCGCCCCATTCGGCCAAAGCCGTTAATACCTACTTTTATCGTCATAATTGTTCAGCCTTTTTTTAACTATCGGTGGTAGAAAGAGTATATATGGAATTATACATATATGATTATCCATATATATAAAAATATTAAAATAAAAACAAAATACTGATTCAGAAGATCGATTAAACGATTAACAGCAGACTTGGTCGCGCTCAGGGCGTGATCGCATTAGGGATAAATTATTTAGGCTTTCTTTGATTAAAGGTGATTGAGCCGCACCCGCTGTATTTAAAATATCTGTCGCCCAGCTTGGTAAAGATGGGTTAATACGATAAAAAACCCATTGCCCTTGTCGCCTATCGGACAATAAATTAAATTTACGTAGTTGCGCTAAATGCCTTGAAATTTTAGGCTGGCTTTCCTGCAAGGCCTCCATTAGTTCACAAACGCACAACTCCCCTTCTTGCTGAATAAGCATAAGGCAGGTTAACCGTGTTTGGTCGGACAGGCATTTGAAAAAGGCTAAAGGTTCCATAAACAAATTATAAACCACGCTATGATGATCGGCACGGCTGTGATGAATAAAAAAAGGCCTTAGTAAAATACTAAGGCCTTTTAATACGTCCTTCGCTTAAATTTAAGCCGTTGTACCTGTTTTAACTTTAATGACTTTCATCGGGTTTTTAAAATGATTGTCTAAGGTTTTCCAGCGGCCTTCTGCCACTTCAACACTTTCTGTTCTTACATGACCATAACCACGAACAAATTCAGGAACGCGCGCCATTTCTAGTGCAACGTCTTTATTTTCCTCAGTTAGGCCAGTAATAATTTGGTTTAACACCGCTTTATACTGATTTAAAAGCGCTTTATCTTCTTTACGCTCTGCAGAATAACCAAATGGATTTAATGGTGTATGCCTTAGACTTTTAAATTTAGATGCGACTTTAAGAGCCGATAGCATCCACCCACCAAATTCTCGTTTTTTCAACTGACCTGTTATCGGGTCGCGTTTGGAAATAAGCGGTGGTGCCATGTGGAACTTAATTTTATAGTCACCCGAGAAGTTTTCCTTTACTTCATTCGCCCAGGTGCCATCAGTATATAAACTGTCTCTTATACACATCTGACGCTGCCGACGATATGCAGTGTGTAGAT
>OJDA01000228.1_pt1 | contig 8865 bp, 8 predicted proteins | sample 1592551 | NCBI WGS metagenome assembly OJDA01 (sample SAMN05416810, study PRJEB24817) | seawater metagenome | isolation source: Sea water | place: Canada:Atlantic | collected 2013-07
TGAGTATCTGAAACCGCATGGACCGGGCCAGATACACAGAGGTCAGGACACTCCCGGTCTCCAATACAGCCTGATATCTGTTCTTGAAGCTCCATCGGTCAGGCCTATCCGGCCTTCCCTCACTACTAGTAACGATAAGAGACGCCGGACGTGGTCAGACGTTAAAGCGCCCGATGGCTTCTCCCAGCTGGTCCAGCGTGTAACCCTCCCGCAGATACACCTCCTGCGTCACGCCAGACCGAGCGTGGCCCACGATGCACTGGATGATCGGCTCTGGCACGCTGGCTTGACCCAGCCGCGTCACCACCGTGTGCCGTAGGCTATGGAAGACAAGGCCCGGCTGCTTAACGCCCAGCTTGGGCAAGAAACTCTCGTTGCACCAGCGGCCCAGATTGCGACCGTAACCGCCGTTGGCGCTGTAGCTGTAGTCGGAGAACAGGCGTGAGCCGTTCCGGCGGCTCTCCACAAAGTCGAGAAAGCCAAGACGCACTAACTCAGGGTGCAGCGGCACTTTGCGCCTGCCTGCCTTGGACTTCACGCTCTTGGTGTCGTCGCCTTCATCCGTGATGTTCAGGAACCATTTGTCGCCGTCCTGCTGCACATCGGCAATGTCGAGTTGGCAAATCTCGTTCAGACGCGCCCCGGTGAACATGCCCAACAGCATCCCCCACTTGTGGCTGTCTTTTCGTACCAACCCTGAGGGGTTCTCCGTCAACTCGTTATAGATCAGTCGCGTTTGATCCGGTGTGAAGGGCTTGCGCTCGCTCTCGCTGGCCTTGTCCTTCTTCACCTTCATACCCTCAAAGAGCGTGTGCGGTGAGTGCCCGTGCCGTTCACCCAATCGAAGAACATCTTGAACATCTGGATGTGGCTGTTGATCGTCTTGGCCGATATCTTCTTGTGACCGGGTACTTTAATGACCTCCATCAACGGCATGGCCTTCAACTTGGGCTTGGTGTTCCGGCTGGCCGGTAGCGCCTGTAACACCTTTTTGACCTCGCTCGCCTCCTGCTTGGTGATCGTGGCAAGTTGCCGGTCCGACCCGAAGTAGTCGACAAGGATCGTAAGGTAAGCCCGATTCTGGCCGGCGGTTTTGCCAGCCCATTGGCGCGAGTGCTCAGCGATGAAATCATCCACCGCCGCGCCCAAGGGCGATGAGGCTGACAGAGCGGCTGCAGGAGCGACAGGAGAGAAGGCCGGGGCCTCATCGTAGGCGTAATGCTCAAGGCCCTCAGCGACCTCTAGAACGCGCCTGAGCATGTCGCGGCGACCCTTCCGCCATTCCCGGCGCAGAGAAGGCAGATTTTCGGTCCACTGCACTCTATCGAGACCGGATGCCTCGCTAAAGGCGTCCCTTTCCATATAGACGTCCGCAAGAAGGTCCTCTCCCTCGACGGCGTTCTCATGCACAGACAACTCCTGCCGCATCGCATCGAAGGATGTACCCGGAAAGCCAACGTCGTTCATGTGCTCAAGGTACCTGTCCAGTGAGGACCGGAAGTGCCGTTGCACGAGTGCGCGTATCTCGTCTTGCCTTAGTCGCGTCAAAGCCTTGTGATCCCGTAACAATCTCCCACAAGATGCAAGATAGCGAGCCAAATCTCCAGCCCGATCTGGACAACGTGTCCGCAATGAGATGCGAACGGTCGTCCGCCTTCTCTCTCTGTACGAAGGGATAGGCCAGCGGAAGTAGAAGACGCCGTGTCTGGAACGAGTTAGATAGGATGACAGCATCATAGGGCGTGTGTCCCACTTTGTGTCACACCCGGCTATTCAGCCCCTAACCCGTTGATTTAGAAGTAAATGGAGGCGAGTACCGGAATCGAACCGGTGTACACGGATTTGCAATCCGCTGCGTCACCACTCCGCCAACTCGCCTCGGAACGGTTTGCGTGGGTTAGCTGATCTCGGGGCGGGCTGCAAGCGGCAAGGCGCATCTCTGCAACGCTCGCGGGTTTATTCCGGCGAGCGGTATGCAGAGAGGGCCGGAACCGTTGCCCAACTGTGGGAGATGTGTCAAAACTACGGCAAATCAATTCCGAACAGGCTCGTATAGCATGACAGATTTCGCGGCCCGCCGCACCATGATGGTCGATACGCAGGTTCGGCCCTCAGACGTGACCAAGTTTCCGATCATCGACGCCATGTTGTCCGTGCCGCGCGAGGTTTTCGTGCCGCGCGCTCGTCAGGATGCGGCCTACCTCGGCGACAACATCGACCTCGGAAAGGGGCGGGTCATGCTTGAACCGCGCACCCTGGCCAAGATGCTGGATGCGGTCGATATCAAGTCGAATGACCTTGTGCTTAATCTTGGGGCAGGGACGGGATACTCTTCCGCGATTATAGCGCGTCTCGCCGAGGCGGTGATCGCCGTCGAGGAAGATGACAGCCTGCGGGCGGATGCCCAGTCTGCGCTCAGCGATGTCAGTGCGGACAACGTCATTTTGCACGAGGGGGCCCTGGCCGATGGCGCGCCGGAACACGGCCCCTATGACGTGATCGTGATACAAGGCGCGGTAGAGACATTGCCCGAAGGCATCTCGGCGCAGCTCAAGGAGGGCGGCCGCATCGTGGCGCTGTTCGCAGAAGGGCGGCTGGGCACGGTTAGGGTCGGCTATTGCATCGACGGGGCGATAAGTTGGCGCTTTGCGTTCAATGCCGGGGCGCCGGTTCTGCCGGGATTTCAGGCGGAGCGGGCATTCGCTCTCTAGGGATATTTGGCCGAGAAGGCACAGGGGCATTGAGATGAGCAGTTTAAAACAAAAGATGAAGGTGACGGCGACCGCGTTGACCTTGATCATGGGCACTGCGTTTGCGCCGACGATGGCGCGGGCAGAGACGCTGGCGGATGCGCTCGCGGCAGCCTACGAACACTCCGGCCTGCTGGAGCAGAACCGGGCCTTGCTGCGAGCCGCCGACGAGGGCGTTGCACAGGCACTGGCCGCTGTCCGGCCGGTGGTCAACTGGTCCGCCAACCTGGCGCGCGATTTCGGGGCTAACGCCTCAACCGCATCCGGGTTTCGGTTGGTCAATTCCGCCAGCACGACGGCGGGGATCAACCTCTCCGCCGAGCTTGTGCTTTTCGACGGCGGACGCAACGCGCTGGGAGTCGAGATCGCCAAGGAAACGGTGCTGGCGACTCGCGAGGGCCTGACCTCGCTGGAACAACAAGTGCTGTTGCGTGCGGTGCGGGCCTATTTGAACGTGCGCCGGTTCTCGGAATTTGTAGCCCTTCGTCAGAGCAACTCGCGCCTTATCACGCAAGAGCTGCGGGCCGCTCGGGACAGGTTCGAGGTGGGTGAAGTGACGCGCACCGATGTCGCGCTGGCCGAGGCGCGCCTCGCCGCTGCCAGGTCCGGCCTCGCTGCCGCGCAGGGCGATCTCGCGCAAGCGAAACTGGAATATCTCGCCGCGGTCGGTCATTCCCCGCAACGTCTCGCGCCTGCCGGCGGCCTGCGTGGTTTGCCCCGGTCGCTTGACGTGGCCAGCGCGGCTGCGCTGCGACAGCACCCCGACATGGCCCAGGCGCGTCGCCAGGCATCCATTTCCGACCTGCGGGTCGATCTGGCCGATGCGGCGCTAAGTCCGACGCTGTCGCTGACGGGGCGCGTCGGGTTGACCGACAACCTCGGGACGGCTGCGCACGGGCGCAATGCCTCGGTCGGGCTGGCGGCGTCCCAGACGATCTATGCCGGTGGGCGGCTGTCGTCGCTTCAGCGTCAGGCGATGCAGAACCGTGACGCCTCGCGGGCGAACCTGCATGTGGTGTCGCACCAGCTGCGCCAAGCTGTCGGCAATGCGCTGGCCACCCTGGAGGTCGGACAGGCCTCGATCCAGGCCAGCCAGCAGCAAGTCCGCGCGGCACAGGTCGCCTTTCGCGGGGTCCGCGAAGAGGCCACGCTCGGCGCGCGCACGACGTTGGACGTGCTGAACGCAGAACAGGAACTTCTCGACGCGCGGGCGAATTTGATTTCCGCGCAGGTTGACGAATTGAGTGCAGGCTATACCCTGCTCTCGGCGATGGGAGAACTCACCGCTCAGAAGCTGAAGCTCAAGGTCAGAATTTACGACCCGGCGGGCTATTACAACTTGGTCAAGGATGCTCCGGCTGGTCTGAGCGAACAGGGCAAAAAGCTCGATCGTGTTCTGCGCCGCGTAGGTAAAGAGTAAAATTAGCCGCATCCATTGAGAAAAACCGCCCGACGCGTTATTTTGACGTGGAGGCAAGTTCGGCTGGAATGAGATGTCAGATTCTGTAACCAACGTGCAGATCGAGGATGTGCTGTCCTCTATCCGCAAACTCGTGTCCGAGGAGGTTCGCGCCCAGACACGCGAGCCCCAGGTGCGGTCCAATTCGTCTTCCGCTCCGACAGAGGTGCCAGCAAGCGATGACCGTCTGCTATTGACTCCGTCACAGCGGGTGCCGGTGAATTCCCATGCCGAGGGCAAGGTGGCACCTGTTCCGCAGGTACCCGAGCGGCACACAGCCGACACGCATGATCCCGCCACGCGCGAGGCGGATTTCATCCATGCCGAGGAGGCGGAAGAGGAAGCCGACCTTCTGGTGCTGATGGAACGGGTCCGCGCCGCCGGGGTCAAGCAGGCAGAGCGGCCCCGCCCGGTCGGTATCGCCGCCGTGAGCGTGCCGAAACCTGCTGAACCTGTGCTCGATGATGAGACGATTTCCGCCGCGCTTGTGGCTCTCGGGATCGCCAATCCGAACGGGGCGGCGGGGCAGGGACTGGCAGATACTGCGGAGACCCCAACTGACGATGCTATGGACGAGACGAGTAGCGAGGAGTTGCAAGGCGATGCGGCCTTTGCCGAGAATGCGCGATTTGACGGGGCGGCCAGCGACGATGCCGGCGATCACGCTGATCCGAGCATCAACACCGATAACAAAGACGCAACCGCCCGCGACCGCAGCCGCCTGACCCTGACCGCCGCATCCCGGACGAGCGAGCAGGATCACCCGGTGGCCAGTGACGACGCTCCGCTTGATAGCGCTGACCAACACGATGCGGACGCAGCAGCCACGACGCCCCGGATTCCGACGTTCTTGCGCCGCAGCGGCGTCTCGTCCCTCGGGCAGCGTATCGCGGATGTGGAAAAAGTCGTGACAACCGACGGTGGCGATTGGGACCCCGAGGCGGACGATGACACCGATCTCGCACCCGAACCGCAGGGGAAGGCGGTGTGGACCACCAGCCGGATTGTCGACGAAAGGGATGGTCTGCATGGCAATGAGCGCGACGATCCCGACACTCTTGAGGTGTCCTGGGCGGAGAGTGAGATCATCAGCGCCGCCCCCGATGGGGCAGAGGAGTCGTCGGCCGCCCTGCAAGCGGATGATGAGGGCTACGACGAGACCTACGAGGGGACTCATGACGATTTCGATCGTTTCGACACCTACCAGACCAGCGACATGAACCTTGAAAGCGATGCGCAGGACAGGTCGGCGGAGTGGGAGGATGATCTGCCCGGCGCCACATCGACCGAACAGGACGATTTCGTGATGGCCGAAGAGGACCGCCAGACCCTGACCGCCGAAGACTCGACGCTGTTGGACGAATCCATGTTGCGTGACCTCGTGTCCGAAATCGTGCGTCAGGAGCTTCAGGGCGCGCTTGGCGAACGCATCACCCGCAACGTCCGCAAGCTGGTTCGCCGGGAGATTCATCGCGCGCTTACCGCGCAGGACATGCGATAGAGGCCAGTGTTCGGGTCGCGAGGGTCGATCCGTTGCACGTGCTTAATGGTAGCCAGTCGCGGGCCGACGCAGCGTGCGTCGTCCTGATACCCGCGCGGCTTGGCGGGCATCTCGGCCAATAACAGCAGGGCGGGGAGGTCACGAGTCATGACTGTGCGCCGCTCACATCACCTACGCTCACCTGCGCTCACAGACCGGCGCTAACGGACCGGTCCCGCCAACTCCCAGATCCGATCCAGATCAAGGTGCCTGCTCACATGGGCGGCGAGCTTGTCGAGGGTCGCCTCGACCCCGCCCTCGTAGTCCACCCCAGAGACGCCCCCCATCCGGGCGAGGTCTGCCGCCCGGAATGCATCCGAGGCATAAAGCCCGTGGATATAGCAGCCCCGGACACGACCATCGGGGGACGCGGCCCCCTCGTTTCGCCCATCGGACAGCCGCAGGAACGCGCGGTCGCAATCCGTGCCGCGCGTATCGCCCAAGTGGATCTCATAGCCCGAAACCGCCAACCCGCTGTCACGGTGCAGCGCGGCGCTGATCCTCACCTGCTTGGCCGGTTGCATCACGGTTTCTACGTCAAGCAGGCCCAATCCCGGCCAGCGGCCAACGCGCCCTTCAATTCCCTGTGGGTCGCTGATCCATTTGCCCAGAATCTGGTAGCCGCCACACAGCCCCATCACATGGCCGCCGCGCCGGACATGGGCGGCGATGTCGATGTCCCAGCCCTGGGCGCGCAGATGGTCCAGATCGGCGATCGTCGCCTTGGTGCCGGGGATCAGGACCAGATCGGCATCGCCGGGCAGGGGCTGCCCCGCCTCCACGATGCGCAGCGTCACGCCGGGTTCTGCCGACAAGGGATCGAAGTCGTCGAAATTGGCGATCCGGTTGAGCCGCGGCACCGCGATCTTGAACGTCCCGGCTGAAGGGCCGGAGGTGAGGTCCATCACATCCTCCGCCGGCAAGCGCCAGGCATCATCGAACCATGGCACCAGACCGAGGGCGGGCCAGCCCGTGCGTTTTGCGATCTCGTCCATTCCGGCGTCGAACAGGCTCGGGTCGCCGCGAAACCGGTTCACCGCAAAGCCCTTGATCCGCGCCGCATCGCCATCGCTCAGGACCGCCTGCGTCCCGACGATCTGCGCGATGACGCCGCCCCGGTCGATGTCGCCGACCAGAATGACGGGGATGTCGGCGGCCTCGGCAAAGCCCATGTTGGCCAGATCACCAGCGCGCAGGTTGATCTCGGCCGGACTGCCCGCGCCTTCGATCACCACGAGGTCGGCCTCGGCAGCGAGCCGCGCGAAACTTTCAAGGATCGCCCCCATGAGCCGAGGTTTCTCGCGGGCGTAATCGCGCGCGCTCAGCGTTGCATAGCGCTGACCTTGCAGGATGACCTGCGCGCCTGTGTCAGTCTCGGGCTTCAGGAGGACCGGGTTCATGTCAATGCTGGGGGGCACGCGGGCGGCACGCGCCTGCAAGGCCTGCGCGCGCCCGATCTCACCGCCATCCTCGGTCACGGCGGCGTTGTTGGACATGTTCTGCGGCTTGAACGGGCGCACCCGAAGGCCGCGGTCCGCAAAGGCGCGTGCAAGGGCCGCCACCAACATGGATTTTCCCACGTTGGATCCCGTGCCTTGGATCATGATCGCGCGTGCTGTCATTCCGGCCTCCGCTGTCAGTTGCGTAAGACCATAAAAAAACGCACCCCGAAAGGCGCGTTAATAGAGGTGGTCGATGCGCCTGTCAGGCGGCGTCGGCCTGTTCTGCGGCATGGCGACGCTCGCTCTCTTCGCGCGACAGCGCGACAGAGGTGCGCACACCCCGAGAGACAAAGTCCATCAGACCATTCACCACACGTTCGTTCGGATCAATGCCCGCACAACTCAACACTTCGCGGCCATCGCGCGAGCGAGCCCAACGTGCAATCTGTTCCGGACCGTTGCCGTACTTCTTGTCATCGGCAATCGCATCATCCAGGGCAGCCAGAACCACGGCGGCAAAAAGCTTGCGCGCACGGTTCCCCTGCTCATTGTTGAATGCTGTGCCGTCAACGAAATCTTTCATGTTTCGACCTTTGTTATTGCTCTTGCGATTAGGGCGTGCCGCCGTTTATGGCGAAATTGTGTCGATTCGGGGCGGTAAGTTTATCAACCCTGATATGCGCTACACGCATGGCTCGTGTCTGTCATCCTATTCCCTCCATCTCTTGTCAGAAACGTGAGGGCCAGATATAGGACCGCACTGATGGCGATCAACCCGAGTAGGCGGAAACTGGCATGCCCAAGATTAACGGAAACGAAATTCGGCCCGGTAATGTGCTTGAGCACAACGGCGGTCTCTGGGCAGCGGTGAAGGTCGACCACGTAAAGCCCGGCAAGGGCGGCGCGTTTGCCCAGGTCGAGATGAAGAACCTGCGCAACGGCTCCAAGCTGAACGAACGCTTCCGCTCTGCGGACAAGGTCGAGCGCGTGCGCCTTGATCAAAAAGACATGCAGTTCCTGTTCGAAGCGGATGAAACCTTGACCTTCATGGACACGGAAACCTACGACCAGATCGAACTGCCTGCCGACATCCTCGGGGATCGTCGCCCCTTCCTGCAGGACGGCATGACGATCCACATCGAATTTTACGATAGTGAGGCGCTGAACGCGACCTTGCCGCAGAAAGTCACCTGCAAGATCGCCGAGACAGAGCCGGTGGTCAAAGGTCAGACAGCGGCCAACAGCTTCAAGCCCGCGATTCTCGAAAACGGGGTCAAGGTCATGGTGCCGCCCTTCGTCGGACAGGACGAGGACATCATCGTCAACACCGAAACCATGGAATACGCCGAGCGCGCCTGAAACGGGTCGACCGATGACGCTTTGCCGAGGTGAAAACCCCGCCCGAACCCGGCGGGGTTTTTCATTTCATCGGCAGGCTGACGTTTACGGAAATCTGCGCGGCCTGCATGGCTGAGGCCCGCAACTGGGCCGGGCATCGCTGCTCTAGTCAAGCGGAGCCAAGCGCGCCTCGCCCGCGATCATACCTTCGCCAATACGATCAAAGCGCAGGTAGGCCAGCGCTTCCTCTCCCGATTGCGTAAACAGGGTGCCAACCGGTTTGCCATCTGTCTCTTATACACATCTCCGAGCCCACGAGACGCTACGCTATCTCGT
>OJDA01000232.1_pt1 | contig 8574 bp, 9 predicted proteins | sample 1592551 | NCBI WGS metagenome assembly OJDA01 (sample SAMN05416810, study PRJEB24817) | seawater metagenome | isolation source: Sea water | place: Canada:Atlantic | collected 2013-07
AGCGTAGCGTCTCGTGGGCTCGGAGATGTGTATAAGAGACAGATATTAGTCAATATGATAGTCACAGATAATAATAAAACATTAAATGCCGCTTTTGGTGAAGTGTCTGTGCGCCTTTTTGTCATTGCAAAGTCTTTTCTTCTCAGCCTAGCTCGACTGCCGCAACGCGGCTAATGAATATACCTGGCGAGGTGAAACGCAATTAGCTAATTGTATAAGTAAAAATTTGTCATTAAGATGACATTTGGAGTTTAGAAATGAGTAAAGAGAAGTTAATAATTTTTGATACAACCTTACGTGATGGTGAGCAAAGCCCCGGTGCAGCAATGACTGCAGAAGAGAAGCTTCGTATCGCTAAAGCATTAGAGAAAATGAAGGTTGACATTATTGAGGCAGGTTTTCCTATTTCAAGTGAAGGCGATTTTGCCGCTGTTCAAGGAATTGCAAGAACCGTTAAAGACAGTGTGGTTTGTGGTTTGGCGCGGGCAAACAAAGCAGATATAGAACGTGCTGGTGAAGCACTTAAAGATGCAAATGCATCGCGGATCCATACCTTTATTGCGACCTCGCCACTTCATATGAGAGAGAAGTTGCTATTAACCCCCGATCAGGTTTTTGAACAGGCTGTTGATGCGGTGAAATTGGCAAGAAACTTCACAGATAACGTTGAGTTTTCGCCTGAAGACGCGGGGCGTTCAGACCTTGATTTCTTGTGTCGGATTATTGAGGCGGTTATTGACGCGGGTGCGACAACCATTAACATTCCAGATACTGTGGGTTATAACTTGCCAGACCAATACGGCAACACGATTCGACAGTTAATTGAAAATGTACCCAATTCAGATAAGGCCATCTTTTCAACACATTGCCATAATGACTTAGGCTTGGCAGTGGCGAACTCGTTAGCTGGTGTTATGAATGGTGCGCGCCAAGTTGAGTGTTCAATCAATGGTTTAGGTGAACGTGCAGGAAACGCAGCACTTGAAGAGGTTGTGATGGCGGTTCGAACACGGCAGGATTTATTTCCCTGTGATGTTGGCTTGGATACAACTCAGATTATGACCTGCTCTCGGTTGGTGTCGGGTATAACCGGTTTTCCTGTGCAGCCGAATAAAGCGATTGTGGGTGCTAATGCGTTTGCCCATGAGTCAGGTATTCATCAAGATGGGGTGTTGAAATCGCGCGAAACATACGAAATTATGTTGGCTGAAGATGTTGGTCTTAATTCTAATAAATTAGTATTAGGGAAATTATCTGGGCGGAGTGCATTTAAGGATCGTTTAGAAAAGCTAAACATAATGGTGGATAGCCAAGAAGAGTTAAATAATGCTTTTCGTCGCTTTAAAGATTTAGCCGATAAAAAATCTGAAATTTTTGATGAAGATATTCAAGCCCTAGTGTCGGACTTCAAAATGGAAGAAGCTTTTAGTGAAGCGATTAAGTTAGTGTCCGTTAAAGCGTGTTCGGAAACGGGGGAAATGCCTGAGTCTTGTATTACGTTAATGGTAGATGAGGTTGAGCAAACAGAAACCTCTCAAGGTGGTGGGCTTGTTGATGCTACATTTAAGGCCATTGAGAAAATCGTGGCAAGTAGTGCGACGCTTCAGCTTTATTCTGTCAGTAATGTTACTGAAGGGACGGACTCTCAAGGCGAAGTTGCCGTTAGGCTAGAAAAAGCAGGGCGTATTGTGAATGGCCACGGTTCGGATACAGATATTGTGATTGCCTCAGCAAAAGCCTATATCAATGCGCTCAATCGATTGTTTGGTGATAGTGTGCGGATTCACCCTCAAGCTTATGAAGGGGTTTGAATCGACTGCCCAATAAACTAGAGGCTTTGCTTGCAGAGTAGTACTAATATTTTAATGTGCTGGCAACGCTGCAACACACGCGAAAGGCGTTCTGTTATTTAAACAGAGCGCCTTTTTTTATTTTAAGGTATTAAAGGTAATACGTCCTTTCTGATCTCGATCATTTTTTCATTTAAAGCTCAATGCGATACTCAACCGCGCCGGTGTTTTTAGCGCACCCAATAGATTGAGGAGAAGGTATGAGAAGTACTAGTATTGAGCCAGAATTAAAACATGAAGTCAGTCAATTGCTTGATGCTTACGTTCAATGTATCGATGATGATGATTTAGAACGTTGGCCAGATTTTTTTACTGAAAATTGCTTGTATAAGGTTATTCCAAGAGAAAACCATGAAATAGGTATGCCGACAGCTATTATGTGGTGTGATAGCCAAGGTATGTTGCAAGATAGAATTACGGCGTTAAGGCACGCTAATATTTATCAAGTTCAATGGTATCGCCATATCACAAGTAACCCTGTTATCAGTACAGAAGATGGTGACACTATTAAGGTGCAGTCTAATTACGCAGTTTTTAAAACCTGTAATGATGGTGAAAGTACCGTTTATAACGTAGGTCGCTATGTTGATCTCCTTGTTCGCGAAAATGGCGTTCTTAAATTTAAAGAACGTGTGGTCATTTATGACACGCATAGAATTACCACCTTGATGGTTATCCCTATTTAAGTCAGGAGAAAGATGATGAATGCAATAACTCCCCCACATTTAAAATGGCCAGCTGGCACAGACCATACGGCGGTTCCTTACTCAATATTTAATAGTCGTGAAGTTTACGATCTTGAGCAAAAAAAGATACATAACGGCCCGACATGGAATTATTTATCGACAGAAGCAGAGTTGCCTGAAAAAGGCAGTTTTAAGTCTACTTATATTGGTGACACTCCGGTGGTTGTTACCCGTGGTCAAGATAATGAAATTTACGCTTGGGTGAACCGCTGTGCTCACCGAGGTGCGGAAATTTGCCGAGAGCGCCATGGCAAATCAGAAGATGGTGCTTACACATGTGTCTACCATCAGTGGGCATTTGATGCTAAAGGTGATTTGCGTGGAGTCCCTTTTCAACGTGGCCTTGGCGGCAAGGGAGGGATGCCAAAAGACTTTGCTAAGGATCAACACAGCTTACGTAAAGTTCGTGTTGTTAATCACCTGGGCGTTATTTTTGGCACCTTTAGTGATGAAACGCCTGATATTGAAACTTATATGGGCGAAGATGTGGCGTTTCATTTCAAACGCATCTTAAAAGGGCCCATTGAAGTGATCGGGCATACTCGTCAATACATAGCTGGTAATTGGAAGTTTTATTCAGAAAATACTAAAGACCCTTATCATGCGAGTCTGTTACATTTATTTCACCCAACGTTTGGTATTTATCGTGCTTCATTAGGTGGTGGTACTATCGTAAATAATGATGTGCACTCCGTGTTGTGGGTGGAAAATAGTAAAGAAGATGAAAGTAAGTTATCTGATGTTAAGAGTGATAACACAAGAACCTATCAAGAAGGTACTTACCAGTTAGCTGACCCGTCTTTGTTAGCCGGGGCGAAAGAATTTGATGATGACACCACGACCGTCATTTTTTCGCTTTTTCCATCGTTGGTGGTACACCAAATTCAAAACACACTAGCTTTCCGGCAGATTCTGCCAAAGAATGAAAATGAGTTTGAGCTAGTTTGGACGTTTTTTGGTTATGCCGATGATACCGAAGAAATGCGTAACTTCCGCTTAAAACAATTGAATCTTGTCGGGCCTGCTGGGCTTATATCAATGGAAGATGGGGAATCAACAGAGTTGTGTCAAAAAGCTATTGTGCGAGATGGAAACTATACTAATGTACTTGAAATGGGTGGCGTTGGAACGGGTACAGATGATCACTTTGTGACAGAGGGAGCGATACGATCTTTGTGGAAAGGGTATAGGAAAATGATGGATGTATAGGCGTTAAACAGTAAATCGATACCTGTAAAGCCTTGCTATAGATAGCAAGGCTTTTTTATAGCATTAAAGAGGTCTATTTTCTGACAGTAAAAAGTGTCCGCGCGCTTGCGCAATAGGCTTATTGATATCTTCTTGCCAAGCAATAATATTACATAAAGCAACACGACTTCCTAAGCGAACAATATCGCACTTTGAGTAGGTGGTAGTGGTTTGCCCAGGGCGTAAATAATCTATAGAGACATCAATAATTTTAGGGATGTTAACGAGTTCTATTTCCCAGATTAAATGTAACAGGGCGGAATTTTCCATAAACCCAGCAATAACGCCGCCATGCAAAGCAGGGACCGCAGGGTTGCCAATATTGCTTTCCATAAAGCGCAAGCTGGATACGATGCTTTCGCCAACCATGCTGGTTTCTACACCGATTGTTTTGGCATACGGAATAAGTTCTACAATGGCCTCATAATCATGACGCAGTTTGATGTCATTTATTTTTTCTACTAAGGACATTTTATTGTACTGGGAATTGTTTGTTAGAACGCATAAAGCTACCGACGGCGGTTGCAATAGGGCTATTTATATCATCGGTATAGGCGCTGGCGCGAACAAAAGCAATGGTGTGAGTTAAATGGTAGCAATCGGCATATACGTTTATATCGGCACCGGAGGCAGCGGGGCGAATATGGTCTATTCTTAGATCCAGTGTTGCCATAGCACGTAAATTGTTTTGTGCCTGTAAAATAGCAGCGCCACAGGCTGTATCAATAGCAGTGGAAACAGCGCCACTATGAATGTAGTTGTTAACACAATCGCCAATAATCTGTTTGCTAAAAGGAAGCTTTAATGTGGTGGATGTTTCACCATGGCTCACCAAGGTAATGTTTAATTTTTTAGCGTGAGGGGTTTGGTTAATTGTTTTTAAATAAGATTGGATGCTCATGCTAGGGTTTTGCTTCTGGTTCGATGCCGATGAATTTAAGTATTTTTTCCATAATACCGACTTCCTTTTTTTCTCGTTTGGGGACATCAATCACCTTGGTATCGATGGTCATCGGCTTAAACTCATTGCTAGGTTTGAAATTACCTTTTAGGCTAGCAAGACTGCCTTCATTAAAAATAACGGTAATCCGTTCTCTTTTATGTGGTTTGCCTGCCTTTCTTATATCGTAGAAATAGTCCCAACGCTCCTGATGGAATGGATCCACCAATAAAGGGGTGCCCAAGATGAATTTTACCTGCCGCTTATCCATGCCCGGACGGAGTTGGTCAATCATTTTTTGAGTCACCACATTTCCTTGATGGACATCAATTTTATAAACACCGGGTAGGGTGTCAGCAACGTCAAGCATCTTGTCGTTTAGGGTTTCTGTCGTTGAACAAGCCACCAAGGTTGAGCTTGAAATGAATATCATTATTAGAATGAGACGCTTTCGCATTTAAGATCTTCTGTGTATGATTGCAATGGTGAGATGATACATCATCTCACTTTTATATCCACCCCAAATTAGAGGTCGAAATGGAGTCAAAAGATATAAGGGCTGCTGGTTTAAAGGTTACTTTACCTCGGTTAAAAATTCTTGATATGTTGGAAAGTACTGAGAATAAACATCTGTCAGCTGAGGACATGTATAGGGCTCTTTTAGACGATGGTGAAGAAATTGGGTTGGCTACGGTGTATCGTGTGTTAACGCAATTTGAAACGGCGGGTTTAGTCAATCGTCATCATTTTGAGGGTGGTAACTCAGTTTTTGAATTATGCCAAGATGAGCACCATGACCATATTTTATGTGTGAAATGTGGCCGGGTTGATGAGTTCTACGACGAGATGATTGAGCAGCGTCAAAAAGTGATCGCTAAAGAAAAAGGCTACAAAATAACAGACCATAGTTTATATATCTATGGGGTCTGCCCATCATGCGCTAAATAGCCTTTTCCACCATTTCTTTTGCGTGGGCGATGGTTTTATCTGATAAATCAATACCACCTAACATACGGGCTACTTCATTAATTCTCTGTGTTTGATTTAAGCTATTAATTTTCGTTGTGGTTTGTTGTTGGCTTTTTTGCTTGCTGACTAATAAATGCTGATGCCCTTGAGAGGCGACTTGTGGTAGGTGGGTGACACATAGGACCTGACGGTCGCAAGCTAACTCGCGTAGGCGTATTCCAACTGTTTCAGCAACACCACCACCAATACCTGCATCAACCTCATCAAACACCAAGGTAGGTGTCGTATTGCGGCGGCTAGTGACCACTTGTATGGCTAGGCTAATACGAGAAAGCTCGCCCCCTGATGCCACTTTTCCAATCGGCGAATCTGGCATCCCCGGGTTTGTTGATATAAGGAAGACGACATCATCTAGACCATTTTTTTGTGGAGGCTGCTTCGCCAAATGGTTAACGCTTATGTTTAGTTTTCCATCCGGAAGTCCAAGTGTTTTTAAAGTGTTGGTAATGTTACGGCTTAACTTTAAAGCATGTTGCTTGCGCTCATTATGGAGAAGCTCGGCCTGCTTGCGGTAAAGTGTTTCTGCCTCAGCGATGTCTAGTTGAAGCGCGCTTAATTTCTCGTTACGGTTTTCAAGCAAGTCAAGTCGTGCAGTGAGCTGATTATATTTGTCGGAAAGTTGCGAGGGCTCAACATGCAGTTTTCGAGCTAATTCATGAATGCTGCTTAATTGCTGGTCGAGCAAGCTGAGTTTTTCTGGGTCATCTTCTTGTTGATCAATTTGATGCCTCAAATCACGACTGGCTTCTTGAATTTGAATGCTGGCTTCTTTGATTTGTTCGCCCACGCTTGTAAATTCAGGCGCTAAGTCAGCCAGTAACTCTAATTCATGCGAGACATTATTAATTTGACTATATATAGAAGCGTTTTCGTTTTCATACAATATGTCTATTTGGTGTGCTGAGGTCTCAATGATTTTACGCATATTGGATGCTAACGCGTGTTCTTGCACCAACTCATCGTAGTCAATATGGATAATATTTGCTTGCTCTAATTCATTGATTTGATATTTAAGTAGTTGTTTTTCACTCTCATTGTCTTCATTGCCATCGGTTAGGTGGTGAAGCTCTTCGGTTAATCGTTTCCAATGTGAGTACTGTTTGCGACATTCAAGAAGCAAGGCCTGAGAGGGTAAGGATGAATCGACTAATTCACATTGCTTGCCGGGGTGTAATAAATCTAGGTGTGCATGCTGGCCGTGGATGTTAATAAGGTGTTTAGAAAGTTGTTGTAGGGCTTTTAAATTAACGACTTGACCGTTGATATAAGCTTTTGAACGGCCGTCAGCATTGATGGTTCTTCGAATGAAGCAATCTCCTTGATCATCAAGGTCGTTGTCTATAAGCCATTGCTGGGAGGCCGGTAGATCGGTAATGTCAAACTCTAAGCTAAGATCCGCCTTATTAGCCCCAGGTCTCAATAACGAAGCATCTGCTCGTTCGCCTAGGCACAGTTTCATTGCTGTCAGTAAAATGGATTTACCCGCACCTGTTTCACCGGTTAGCACGGTCATCCCTTGCTCAAGCTCGAGGTTTAATTGATCAACAACAGCTAAGCCTTTTATGTCGATGGATTTAAGCATACCTAAATTTTATGTTTGAGGAGCTTTGCTCCAGTCAAGTTTTACGCGCAGAATGTTGAAAAAGTCATGATTCGTTGGGTGTAACAAATGAATTTTATTTTCATGGCGACTGATGTTTATAAGGTCATCTTCAAGGATACTTGGAAGAATGACGTTATCGCATGTTAGTTGCGCCTCGTGCTTATCTCGTTGGCTAAAGCGAATACCAATTTCGCTTTTTCCATCTACCACCAGTGGGCGGTTGCTCAAGGTGTGTGGGTTAATAGGAACCAGCACAATGGCATCCAGCGAGGGGTGCATTAGCGGCCCACCACCGGATAGTGCATAAGCTGTTGAGCCAGTTGGGGTGGCTATGATTAATCCATCAGAGCGCTGAGCATTCACAAAACGTTGATTAACATAGGTTTCAATGTCGATTAAACCAGGGGATTTTAATCGGTGAATGGCGACTTCATTGAACGCTGACTGTTCGTGAATAAGCGTATTGTTACGGATGATTTGAGTGTTGAGGATAATACGTTCTTCCTCATGGTAATGGCCTTCGAGGATTTGCCTTATTTGAACATTCATCTCTTCTGGTGATATATCAACCAAAAAACCAATGCGACCTAAGTTTATACCGACGAGAGGAACCTTTTTGTCAACCAAGGCGCGAGCAGCTGATAATAGTGTCCCGTCACCGCCAATAGACATGATGAGATCACATTGGTCGGCTAATTCACTGATGCTCATGATGTGCTCAGAGGGCAATGAGATATGGTGAGCCGTTTCTTCATCAACAACGATGTTAATGTTGGCGTCAATTAACAGCGTATATAATGCTTGAACTGTTGCGGATATATCCGTGGCATTAGGCTTGGAAATCAGCCCAATTCGTTTAAATTTTGTATTCATTTTACTCCTCAGTTGAAGGTAAAAGTTTACACGAAATGTAGCGATTTACACCAGAATCTAAATCTAAATGACGGCTTATTTACTGAGTGTCGGCATTTTAAGGATCAATTTGAATTTTACGCTTGCTAAGCGTGTGTTAGATATCTAATTTTAATTGCTGGAGATCATTTCTATAGCTTTATTGATAAGGTATGCGTTGCTGAATGCCACTCGACTGTTTGGTCTCTATACATAGCTGTCTCTTATACACATCTGACGCTGCCGACGATATGCAGTGTGTAGATC
>OJDA01000239.1_pt1 | contig 8410 bp, 9 predicted proteins | sample 1592551 | NCBI WGS metagenome assembly OJDA01 (sample SAMN05416810, study PRJEB24817) | seawater metagenome | isolation source: Sea water | place: Canada:Atlantic | collected 2013-07
CGTCGTAGTCGTCAAACACGGTGCGATAGCCGTCCCGCTTGTTGAGAATCGTCCGTGTCAACGCCGACTGAAAACGGACCCACTTTCGGTGTAGGTCGCCGAAGTAAAACTGACCCGGGCCACGCTCATTCCTTGGTCGTGGCGGCAGGCCGTTGGACGTGTCCGGCCTTGCGCTTGTCTTTGAGGCAGTAGCTCTGGCCGCTGATCTGAACGATGTGGCTGTGGTGCAGCAGTCGGTCGAGCAGCGCAGCAATGAGCGCCGTCGCTTGGGCGGTGAGGCTGCTGAGTTTCCCATGCGCTGCCGGTCGCTAAAACGGCCACGTAAGCTGTGCTGTGTAGCGACTAGGAATCTGCTCATCCCGCAGCCCCACCTCTCCCTTGCGTGGGCTGCCCGGTGCGTTGTGGAGCGTACCGAACAGCCGGTCCCAGATCAGGAGCACCTCGCCAAAATTGACCTGGGCGTCTTCGAACGCGCGCTTGTGGTGGAAGCGGTGCATCTCGGCCACCCCCAGCAGGAAGCGGAACGACCCCAGCCGGTAATCGAGATTGGCGTGCTGAAAGGCGAGGTGCACGCTCATGAAACTCAGCCAGGCAGCGACCGCGATGGGCGTTGCACCCAGCAGGAACAGCACCGTCAGCCCGGGCCCAGCCAGCACCAGCGCTGACAGGGGATGGCGGCGGCCACCGTTGAGCCAGTAGAGGCGCTCCGGGCTGTGATGGATGGCGTGCAGCTTCCACAAGAAGCCGCTGGCATGGCTGGCGCGGTGCATGGCGTAGAGACCGAGGTCGAGAATGAGGCCGGCGAGCAGTACTTGCACCCAGATTGGGGCCTGCTGCGGCCAGAGCACCCCGCTTTCCGGCACCCAGACTCGCAGACCGAAGGCGAACGCCACGCTGCCCTGTATCAGCAGGTAGCTCACGAACAGATGCAGGGCGTCTGCCACGGTGTCGCCGTCGTGGTCTCGGTTCCAATCCGGTTCATAGGGCTCGACGCGCTCCAGCAGCGCCACCAGCGTTATGCCGGTCACCACCACCAGCGGAAACAGCGGCCAGTAGGCCACACCCACGGTGGCGAAATGGAGCAGCAGCAAGGCCGCGCCGCCGGCAATCAGGGGATAGGACGTGGTGCGGATGAGGGATTTGAGCAGTGCGCGCATCGGGCTTCTCCTAAGGTGCGGAGAGGATGCGCAGGCAGGTCAGCCGGTGGCTTGAACGAACGGGCTACGGTAGTGGGCGCATCCCCGCCAACGCTCGAGGGGCCAGACCAAAGTGACGGCGGAAGGTACGGGTGAAATGGGCGGAGTCTGCGAAGCCTGCGGCGTGGGCGGCCTCGGTGAGGCTCGCGCCCTGCATCACCAAGCTCAGGGCGTCGAGCAAGCGTCGCCACCGCAGGTAGGGACGCAAAGGCAGGCCGGTATGGGCGCGGAAGCGATGCAGAAAGCGACTGCTGGACAAGCCCAGCTGCCGCGCACAGACGGCCGCCGTCAGGCGCTCCGGCAGCGTCGGCGGCAACGCGGCGATCCAGGCCTCGATGGCATGGTCGATTCGCTCGCTCCGCACGGTCTCGGTGGAAGGCGCCAGCAACTCGACCAGGCCTAGGAGAGGACTCTGGCCGGCCGTCATGGCCTGGCGCGCCGCCTCGCAGACCTCCGGGGTCAGCACGCGCAGGCCGTCGACCAGACCGGCCATCAAGCAGCGCCCTGCATCGGAGTACGGTTCGACGTAGAGCAAGTGCACCGGGTGCCCGTTGGAGCCCAACTGGTGCGCAAGCGTCGGGCCGATCACCGCGCCGCAGACGCGCTGGGAGTCGGATACAGCCGTCCATAGCGGCTGCGGCCGCTCCGACAGCAGCACTTGTACGGCGTAATGGCGGTGGGGCGCGTTGTCGCCCGTCACCCCGACAAACTCCCCCCAGCCCAGGCCCATGCGAACCCGGCCTTCCCAGCGCTTGGCGCGATCCGCCATGTCAGTGGCAGGGCTGCTTGATACTGCGCTTGAGCAGCCACCAGTTCACCGGCCAGGCAGCTGCAGAACCCGCCGGGATGGCAACCGCGAAACCGATCCAGAAGATCGGCTCGAAGCTCGATTCGGCGGTCACGCCGCCAACGTGGTGGTCGGTGACGTTCATGGCGAATTCCGTCACCGCAATGGAGACGGTCTCGCCCAGCCACAGCGTCTTGAACGCTGCCCACCACCCCATGCCGCGCTTCACCAGCGGCCACACGCCTAGGGTGTAGCCGCTGGCAAACGCCAACCCCGTTGCCAAGGTCATGGTGGCCCGGGCACTCCATCCAAGGCTGACGCCGATCGCAAGGCCGATGAACTCTCCGATCACGCAGCCGGAAAGGCAGTGGAGGGTGGCCGAGGTGGTGAGGCGCGCCCACGAACCATCACCGTGATGGGCGCGATGCCCATGTGCTGGACGGGTCGGCGCTTTCGCCGGCTCGGTGTGGCCATTGGCGCCAGTGGCCATCGCGGGGGCGGCTGTTGACGCAGGGGCGGCGCAGCAGTCTGCTTTGCTGTCGTGTGAAGGAGTGAGCGCGCTCATGTCAGGACTCCAATGCATCAGCCGGGGACACCGCTGCAGGCCCTCAATAATGGGGCAGCCGGCGACCGTTCCGCGACCGTGACACCGGTCTTCCAGCGCGACCAGGGCGTCGCGGATGGCGGTCAGCTCTGCGATCTTGCGGCTGAGGTCTTCGATCCTGCTTCTGGCACGCCGACGCACTTCGGTACGCGGTCCGCATCGCCCGCGAGGTGATGGCTGGCGTACTTGGCCCGCGAACGCTCGGCCCCACAGCCTTGGAGGCTCAGCACTTCGGGCGCGCGCCAGCGCTCGGCAGCGGCGGCATCTCCGGACGTCAATGCAGACTGGAAGGCATCGACAGCGGCCTGTGCGGTTACTGTCTCGGCAGACCGCATCGCCCCACCCGCGTGGGCATCCTTTGCCGGCGCATCCCCATGATCCATGTCCTTCATGGCCCCGGTATCGGCTTCGGCGCGCGCAGTGAGAATCTGATATTGCATGGCGTCGAGCTCGGGCAGCCGTTGCAGAAAGGCCACCATCGCCCAGATGCGCGCGTCATCGTGGGTCGGTCCGAAAGCGGCCATGCCGCTGCCCTTGATGCCGTGCTTGATGATCCAGAACTGCCGTGCCGCGCTGCTGTTCATGTCGCCATGCCCACCAACTTCACCGCCGCCGTCGGCGGCGTGATGCGACTCGGCCTTCATCGCCAGATTCGGCGGCCGGGGATACAGCCCGCTGGCAAGGTCCGAGCGGGTCCTGCCCGGCTTCAAGTGGCAGCCCGCGCACATGTCGTTGTAGTCCGGACCACCGGCCAGCAGCAGCGCAGGGTCGTCCAGCGACGGCACCTCGATGCCATCGAGCCGCGCGGCGATGGAACGTTCCCGCATCGTCTCGATGGTCTTGTAGATCAGCGGCGAATGTGGCTCATCGGCGGCGAAGTTGTAGTAGCCGGAGTAGATGAGCCCCAGCCCACCCAAGCCTGCGATGAGGGCCAGCGCCAGCAGCGTCTTCAAAGTGTTCATGGTCAGTCCTCAGGCGCTCAGTGGCCGTGTTTCGAGTGATCCATGCCGGGCATGACTTCCATCTTCGGCATCACCGGCGTGGCGGGCGGCGAAGTCGAAGGGACGTAAGGCTTGCGGCGCTCCGGCTTGCCGAAATTCGGGTCGCTGCTGACGCGCCGGGCGATGCGATCTGGCGGGCTCTCATACCAGCCGGGGTTGGTGTAGTCGCCGCGTCGTTGGTTATCGCGCACTTTCAGCACCGTGAACATCCCGCCCATTTCAATGGGCCCGTAGCGACCCTCGCCGCTCATCATCGGCAGGGTGTTGGCCGGGCCTTGCAGGCCCATCGCCACGTGGCCGCCATGCTCGCTCATGCCGTATTTGCCCATCGCCGCGTAGCCCGGCAGCAGCTTGCGGATGTCGGCCTCCACGTCACTCTGATCCACGCCGACCAGGTTGGGAATGCCATGCCCCATCGGCCCCATCGTGTGATGCGCCATGTGGCAATGGAAGGCCCAGTCGCCCGGTTCGGTAGCCACGAACTCGATGTCGCGCATCTGGCCGACGCCGATGATCTCGGTGACTTCACGCCGCCACTGATGCTTGGGCCAGCGCCCGCCATCGCTGCCCGTGACCCAAAAGGGGTTGCTGTGCAGGTGGATCGGGTGATTCCACATCGAGAGATTGCCGATACGGATGCGGCAGCGCTCACCCGTACGCATCACCAGATGCTCGATGGCCGGAAAGGTCTTGCTGTTGAAGGTCCAGAGATCGAAATCCACCATCACGGACGGGTCAGGCCGGTAGGTGCCCGGGTGCAGCGCCCAATTATGCAGCAGGAAGGCGTAGTCGCGGTCAATCGGCACTTCCTCGCCCGCCTTCGGATGGATGATGAAGAGGCCCATCATCCCGAACGCCATCTGCGTCATTTCGTCGGCGTGCGGGTGATACATGTGCGTGCCGTGCTGCTTGAGCGTGAACTCGTAGGCGAAGGTCTCGCCAGGCTGGATACCGGGCTGATTCAATCCCGCCACGCCGTCGTAACCCGCCGGCAGATCAATACCGTGCCAGTGGATGCTGGTCGGCTCGCCCAGCCGGTTAGTGACGAGCAGGCGCACCCGGTCGCCCTCGACCACTTCTATGGTCGGCCCCGGTGTCGTGCCGTTGTAGCCCCAGCACTTGGCGCCGCTGCCGGGCGCGAACTCGTGCTCGATCTCCTCGGCCACCAGATGGAATTCCTTGACACCTCCCTTCATCACATAGGGCAGCGTCCAGCCGTTGAGCGTGCGCACGGGCAGATAGCCCTGCGCGTGGCGCTTGAGCTGGCGCGGCGGCGCCATTCCCGGCTCGGCGGCGGGCGGCGGCACCTGCGAGGCATCAGGCATCTCCATACCCGACATGTCGTGCCCCTCATGCTGGGCCAGCGCGCGGGTGGAGACACCCGCCACCAATCCAGCGCCGATCAGTTGCAGCAATTCCCGGCGGCTGGTCATGGCTGGTGCCCTCCGTGCGTCGCGGGCTTCGCCGGAGCGGGTGTCGCTGCGGCATCCGCTGCCGGGGTGGCTTTGCCGTGTTTCGCATGGGCGTCGTGGCTAGTCCCGCACTTCGCCATCAGGGCCTGGGCGACGGGGTCGCTCGCCTTCATATTGCTGTTATCCAGCTTGGCACAAGCCGGACCTTTCTTCGCCTCGGCGACCTCCTTGGCGTGCAGTGCGGGATCGTGGGCGTGCGCGAGCGGCGCGGCCAACATCGTGAGGCTCAGCAGTGCAGCGTGAAGGGTGTGGTGGTTCATGGAATGACTCCGGTGAGGATGGCGTTGCAATGGAGGATGCAGATCAGTGCTGCTCATGTGCGTCTCCCTTCGTCGGCGGAGATGGCTTTTCCGGGGGCGGGGGCGTGGGCGTGGGCTTGGGCATGACGTGCCCAGCGTGAGGATCGCCGGGCTTCGAGGGCACGGGCATCTCGTGCCCCGCATGTCCCTCGTCTTCGGTCATTGGCATGTCGTGGTTCATGGCCCCGTGACTGCCATCCCCCGCGTGGCTTTCGCCACCCTTGGGGGTCGTCAGTTCCAGCGCATCGAGCGCGGCTTCAGGCTCTTGCGCGCTGCTGGGTAGGCGCTGGCCGACGGCCTGGGTGAGCTGCACGCGCGCCTGCCAGTAATCGCGCACGGCATCGAGATAAGCCGCGTAGGCGTCGTATTCCAACTGCTTGGCGGCCAGCAGCTCGAACACACCGATGAGCATGTAATTCACTTCAAGCTGCATCTGCTCCACCACCGCCTCACGCTCAGGGATCAGCCGTGTGCGTAGCCGCTCGGCACGAGTCTTGGCGTTGAGCAGGGCCGCGTGGGCCTGGGCGATCTCGTTGCTTGCATCCAACTCCAGCCCGGCGAGCCGCGCCTCGGCGGTGTCCAGCGCGGCTTGCGCGCGGGCAACACGGCCGCTACCCCAGTTGAACAGGGGCAGCTCGAAGGTCACTGACGGGCCTTTCTCCCGGCTGTTGTCGAACTGCCGGCCCACCTCGTAGCCCACTTCAACCGGCCCCAAAAGCTGCGTGCGGCGTGTGAGGCCGTAGGCGTCGGCAATGGCATCGGCGCTGCGACGGGCCGCCGTCACGTCGAGCCGCGCGTTCTTGGCAAGCGTGACCAGTTCATCGAGCGCGTCTTCGCGTGCCAGCGGTGCCGGTAATGCGCCTGCGAGTTTCCAATCCGCGCGATGCGCGGGCAGGCCCATCAGCCGGTTGAGCTGGCTGCGTGCGGCCTGCACCTCGGCATCCGCCGCCAGCACATCGAGATCTGCCTGGGCCGCGGCGCCGCGCTCCAAGGCCCGCTCGCGGGCGTTGAGATTCCCAGCCTCATGAAACCGCTGCGCGAGGTCGGCAGACGCTTGACTCGCCTGCGCTACCCGCTGGCGCAAGGCCAGTGCCTGCTCGGCAGCGGCCACTGCGAACCAGGCGGATTCCACATCGGTGGCCATGCTTTGCGCCGCGCGGGCAACCTCCAGCTTGGCACCCTCGAACTGCGCCTCGGCAAAGCGCTTGCGGGCGGGGAGCAGCAACAGATCGGTGAAGTTGAGCGCCACCGTCCCCGTGACCTGAGCAATGCTGGCCGCTGGGTCATCCGAGGTCAGCCGCAGCAGGCCGATGACCGGGTTGGACAGGCGTGTCGCATCATAGACATCGGCGGCGGCAAAGCCGAGCCGGGCAGTGACTTGACGAACGCCCGGGTTGTGGAGAAAAGCGAGGGTGACGGCATCAGCGGGGGTCAGCGGCTGGGTGAGCAGTTGCTGGCTCAAGCCCGCAGCATCGCCGGCAGGCAGCGTCAGGCCGCGCTCCGCCGCGTGGCGGGCGACCTCGGAAAGGCCCCGGTCAGCCGGGATGCTGGCACAGCCCGTAAGGCCGAAAACAGCAACGGCGATCAGAGCTGGTCGCGAACGCAGTCGGTAAACAGAAAAAGATTGTGGTGTGACCACGGTGAACTCCATCGGGTGGCAGGGAAATCCGTGCAAACAGGTGTTTGCGGATCGCCACAGACGACGGAGGTATCCGACGTACCACATTGCGCGTCATAAAAGCTGAAGGCTCAGCCTGTATGACGCGCCATGGGAACGAGGAGGGTTCGACGCTGCGACGATCAGATCGCCGCGGCGGAAGGAGGTCGTAGAGGTGTAAGACGATGTGCCGCCAGCGCCTGGCTGGGCAAGGTGGCAGGGTGAAGCGTGTTGTTGCCGAGTCCCGGATGCGCCGTGTTCCCCCCCAGCGAGGCAGCGGACGCCGCGCAGGTCACAGAGCAGTTCCCGCTGCAATCGCAGCGGCATTCGCAGTCCAAGGGCTCGGAGCCGTCGGGGCCGAACTCGACGCCGGCGCTTTTCGCTGCGTTGCTGCCCTCATCGGCCATCGCGTGGTGTTCGTCGTGCAATCCCGCAGGAACAGTCTCGGCCTTCTTCCGCATCATCGCGACGTGATCGTGCTGGGCCGTTGCTACCTCATTGGCCGCCCGGCTCTGCATGTCTTTGCAGTGCGCCACGCCGACAACAGCCCAAGACTGAAGCGTAATCGCCAGTATGAGCAGCCACCAAGTCAGGGCACGAAGTGTCGGCATTTAACGAGACTATACCTGTGCCGTCCGCAGAACAAGCTTTTGGATGCTCATCGGCAATCAGGGGCAGACATTTTTTCTCCATTCCTCAGATTAAACCTTAGATATATCTATCAAATAACTGTTATTAAATAAAAAAGTCTCTAAACGTATTGCACTTGACCGTTGATACGAAGCGCTGCAAGGTCACGCCATTGTGGCGCAAATCGGCCTGAAACCAGGCAAAATCTGGCAGCAGTCCCGGCCAGCAGGCCGATCAAGGCCAGCAGTGAGGGTCTTGCAACCCACCTCAGGAATGTCGAATTGAAGTCCGACCTGCGTTCTGTAACCAGACTTTCAATCGCTCGCGCTTTTCCTCCCCGTTCCGGCCTGCCGCGCCGCACACCAGCAATGCGCGAGGTGATCGTTCACCACCCCCGTCGCCTGTAGATACGCATAGATGATCGTGCTGCCCACAAAGGTGAAGCCGCGCTTCTTCATGTCCTTGCTGATGGCATCCGACAGGGGCGTGGTTGCCGGCACCTGCTGCATGTCGGTCCAGCCGCCGACCACTGGCGTGTCGTCCACGCGATTCCACAGGTAGGGCGCCAGCCCGCCAACCTCGTCTCGCAGGCGAAGATACGCTTGCGCATTCTTGCGCACGCCCCAGACCTTGAGCCGGTTGCGGACGATGCGCGCGTCCTGCACGCGGGTCTCAAGGTCGGCGTCGCTGTACTGCGCGATACGCGCAACGTCGTAGTCGTCAAACACGGTGCGATAGCCGTCCCGCTTGTTGAGAATCGTCCG
>OJDA01000241.1_pt1 | contig 8366 bp, 11 predicted proteins | sample 1592551 | NCBI WGS metagenome assembly OJDA01 (sample SAMN05416810, study PRJEB24817) | seawater metagenome | isolation source: Sea water | place: Canada:Atlantic | collected 2013-07
ATCTACACACTGCATATCGTCGGCAGCGTCAGATGTGTATAAGAGACAGCTCTATTTGCTCTCTATCATCTAAATATCTAATCATTATTGACAGTCTCCACTAAACGTTTAACTGAAATAATAAAGCTATGGATATTCTTTGAAAAAAAGCCAGTTCCCTTTAAGTAAATATTTTCGCTGCCTATCTCGAAAACTAGAGGAAAGCCCATACAATCAGCACTAATTTCTAGTTTTTTATTCTCTTCATAGGTTAAACGTATATCTTTAAAACCTTGATCTTGTAATTCTTCACAAACAAGGCCAACATTACTTATAAACTGATTAAGTTTAAGCATCTTTATTGATACATTATTAACATTCATCATTAAGCGCCACCGGACAAACTTGATTAGAATTAAAAATAGAACGCATAGGGTAAAACACACGCTTCACATTCCCACTTGATTTAACAGGCGCGGCCCACACCCGATAAGGCGTTTCTCCCGTTTTTAACCTAAACCCTGCTTTTCTCCAATCATCAAAAGTTTTCCATTCGCCCGAACCTGCCTTTAAAGAATATTTCCTAATTAGCATCTGATTCACAGTAATAATATTACCGCCCAATTTAGCTATAACCTTAATTTGAGCCTTAGCTTCTTTGCTCAATTTAGAAAGCTCGGAACGGGCCTTAACTATCGCGTCATTTCGCTGGTTCATATTTTCGCCTTTGTTTGTTGAATTAAAAACATATCCCCCTTGGGACGAAGACCCAAAAAATGAGCGTAGCGAATAAAGCAATTCGAGAGATTTAAAAAAGGTATTTTTGCGGTCTACACAAGTGAGGTACGAACGCGGAAGATTAGAAAATCAGTAGGCTTGGCCTTTTTTAAAGAAATCGCGTTGCTAGGCTGTTGTCTGTACCAAAGGGGAATATTTAAAAGTTGCCAGGGGCAACCAGTTAAAACCGTAAAACGGTTTTACTCACTGCATTCAATCAAATAAAGCTAGGCATAGTCCTTTCATGCCTAGTGCTTGTGTCGCTTAAACAGTCTGTGCATACAGTCTGTTTGACACCTCTTCATTGAACTTGCCAAGTCGATAGCGCGGAACGACTGACAGTAGGAAGGAGAGGAGGGCGTTTTTTCAAACGCCACCCTGTAAAATCTTAATATCCTTTATAACTCCTTTAATCAACCAACTTATACAAAACTAAACCCCATTTGATTATTTATTTCTTTTTTTATCGGTGTAGTGGCTGTCTTCTTTGAGCCACTAAATTTCTTCATATACCGCACCATTTCTCGCCCTACCCATTCAGCCGCATGAACAGAAACACCGTTGCCAACCTGCTTATAAGCTTCTGTATCAGACACGGGAAATTTAAAAGAATCTGGTAAACCTTGCAACCGCGCAAACTCTCGCACTGAATAAGGGCGAACGCCCAAAGGGTAGCGTTTATCTTTAACTAAGCGAGTGCTTTTATCTTTCGCGTAGTGAGCCACACAAGTTGGCGCTATGTCGTTTCGTTCAGGGTCGGATATTATCGGCAAGTCGCGGTATTCGCCATTCATACGGGCTTTAATGGCCTTGGGCAAAGTGACGTTGGGGTTTTCTTCTAAAATCTCGCTTAACTTAATAGGCCGCGTGTTTTCAGGTGGTCGAATTGGAAAAGGATTTCTAGTCCCAATAATAAACAGCCTGTCTCGCCTTTGAGGCAACCATAAGGAAGACTTGACAGGGGCGAAGACTTGAACGAAGTAATCCGGTAACTTGCACATTGCCTCAAGAACAACAGGAAAAAATTTCATGCCAGGAACGTTCTCGACGACGTAGAAGGAAGGCTTAACAATGGCTAAATGACGGAGCGCATGAAGGAAAAGATCGTCTCCGGTGCGCGTTCCATGAATATCAGCTATAGAACTGTACTTTGTGCAGGGGAAGGTAAAAACCATACCATGACAAGAGTCTTGTTCAAGCACAAGTTCTTGTGTTAAATCACAATGTTTCATGTGATCGCCTAGATTCGCTCTATAAGTCGCACAGGCGGCCTTATCAAGCTCAAACGCTTGGCCTATTTCTAGCCCTGCGTTTTGCAATCCCACGTCCATTAAACCCGCGCCTGAAAAATAACTATTTACTGTAAACATGATCTAGCCCTCTATGATGCAAGCGTCAATATTGCTTGGGTATTTTCTAGCAAAAAATTCTAAAAGGTTTTTTGCTAGATCAAAATTAAGAATGTTTTCAACCGACTCTAAAACATCGTGAGGCTCGGTAAGCCCTCCGTATTCGATAACCTCCAAGTCGTAAAAATCGGGGGTTTCTTCACTGTCTGCTAATCTTGCCCCGTCTGAGGTTTCCTTCATTTTTGAAAGATGAATTTCAATAGCTTTATCAGGGTTCACGGGTTTAGCATCCCCCAAGGCCACAAAATAAATTAAAAAATCAAAAGCCGCCTTTTTAGGGTTTTCGCTGGCTTTATCAGTCAAGCTTAAAAAAACACTTTCAGCATAAGCTTTAGATGCTCGACTGTATCTTATTAAGTCATTTGTAAAAATGGCCATGTTTTCGATTCGTTGCTTATTCATATTAATTTTCTTTGTCATTTTTAGTCAAAATCACTGGTCAATAAAAGATTATCAGCTTGTTTAAAAAAGCTCGTAATATCCTTAAAGCACCCCTCTGTATATTCTTGATTCTCTATGAGTTTAGAGCCACTAAAATCAATGCTTCCATTTCCGTTAACGTGATAATGTTTGTTGTCTTCATCATTTTTTTGGATTGAATTAAAAATCCTTAAAGACAAGCTATCTCGCCCCCTGTGTTTTTGCTCACCTGAAAAACTGAAAAACTGACGAATAGCTGAATACAATTCGATCATATAAACATCAGGGTCTAAATTTTCATTATCATCGAACGTTAAAAGATCATCATTGCTCTTTTCTGGTTCGTATTTTGAAGCTTGGCAACGCCTGTTAGCTTCACGCACAAAAGCCATAATTGAACCCTTGCCACCGTTCCAATGAACAAAAATTGTTTGATTGCTTCCCTCTACTGAAATTGATGCTCTATTACCCATTTTTTTCGCCTTTTGTTTGTTGATTTAAAAACATATCCCCCTTGGGGCGAAGACCCAATTAAATGAGCGTAGCGAATAAAGCAATTCGAGAGATTTAAAAAAGGTATTTTGGTTGTCTGCACAAGAGAGGCACGAACGCGGAAGATGACCTAAATCCGTAGGCTTGGCCTTTTTTAAATAAATCGTGTTGCTAAGATTTTTCTGTACCAAGGGGGAGAGGTCTAAAGTTGCCACCGGAGGGGCAACCATTTAAAGCCATTTTTTTTATGGCTTTACTCATATTGATTTGTCGCAAGGATTGCGAAACGAGTTGAGAAACAACGAGTGGAAACGTGCGGATTGAAGCGGAAATCCTTAGTTATGGCCTCTTTTTGCCATAACTAAGATTGGGAGTGAAAAGCCGGATCACACGCAAAAGAATTAAAGACCAGGAGAAGGAACAATACCCCCCCAACACCCGCCATATTGGTTGATACCATGCTACTATTTAACGCTATTAAAAAAGGACTTTAAATGACATTAACAGCAGAAATAGAGCGGTAAAAAAAGAGAATAAAAAAAGGGGTTAAACAAATAACCCCTTTTTTTCTTTGATTTGCGGCGGTGGTTAAAACCAATATATCGCGCCATATTTACTAATGATAGATGAAACAATGCCGCTATCAGCCTCAGAACAAGAACCTAAAAAAGATTTTCTTGCACTGGCTGTTCTGCCGCCCCTAAATTTACCGTGCTTGTATTTACGAATACTGGCTACATCGCTAACATAGCCTAAACATTCGCTCGATTTACCAACCCCTGTAACCATACCAGCCATACACAAATAAGAGCCGCAAGGGTCTTTTGCATAACTAACGGTTGAAAAAGATAGTAGAAGTGAAATAAATAATATGTTGATTTTCATAATATCCTTATAAATAAAGAGTGTAATAAATTAAATATACCGCGTAGAATATTAAATTAAATCAAGGTATAATGCAAGCTAGGAATAGAAGGAAATAATGGAATGGGAATACTTGAAATAATCGCATTGTGTGGCGCACTGCAAGCCCCTTTAGATATAGTACATACAAACGGGAAGAGCGTCACAAAAAAACAATGCCAAGAAGCTCACAGCGAATACAAGGAAAAGCTAACAGGACTAGATATATCAATTGATGATAGGGATGCTCTTGCGAGAATAATAGAAGCAGAAGCCAGCAACCAAGGCGACATAGGCCAAGCATACGTTTTGTTCGTTATTCTTAATAGAACTATTCACGAAGACTTTGCCAATCAAATACAAAAAGTAATTAATAAAAAAAATCAGTTTGAACCAGCAACAACAGCGAAAGGCTGGCGCAACCTTCCGGCTGTCAGTGGTGAAAAAAACGCAAAAATCCAAACGATGATAAATCTGGCTAGAAGTGGAACGATGCCAGACCCAACCGGAGGGGCGCTGTATTTTCAGAATGTCAAAACGGTATCAAAGAGGGAAAAGAGAGGCAGTGTAAGCAAAGGGCTAACCGGCTTTAACGGCTCTATACCGAAAGAAACAATCAAAGACCATACCTTTTATACGTCAATCAACACATCAAAAGGAAAGGCCGTTAAAAAGCCGGAACCGCCTAATAAGTGGGACGTATTCAACCCAACTGAAGTAGGAAAGAGCGAAGGCTCTAGCTGGGACGTGTTTAGAGAAGACGATAAAAAGCCTTGGGATGCCTTCTAAGTAATAAAATAAATAAATAGCGCGAAAAATTAAATATTACGTGCAATAAATAGACATAAAAGAATAACTAATTTAGAATAAGAGCTACAAAAGGATATTAAGTGCATACAAAAACAATTATCAACCTTTCCTTTCCTTATAATAGCTCTGGTAGAAGCAGATAGATTGAGGAAAGTATGACAAAAGTCGAGAGAGAAAGCATTTCAGAAAGGGAACTTTTGGATAACGCATTAAATAAAGGGCTAAAAAAAGTATGGATTGAAAAAGAAGAAAAGTTTGAGTTAAGAATAATGTTGACATGGAAAGAAGGTGTTTTTTACTTACGTGAAAACCGTAATGAAAAAGCAAAGGGCTGGAAAAGCGTTGATAGATTAATTCAGCATTTTAACGGTAAACCTGTTTTCGGGAATAAAGTAGAAATATTTTTTATAAATAATGGAGAGTTGGATAATGATTAAGATGAAACAAAGGTTAGCAAGTGTAGGTGTTTTACTAACAATGGCTACAATGCCCTCTATGGCATTTGCGGCGGCTACGCCAATTGAAGGGGCGCTTGATTTTCTTTTAGATTTATTAACGAACGGCCTAGCGCGTACAGCAGCTATTCTAGCGATTGTAGTTTTAGGTTATTTGGCATGGGTAGGTAAGTTAGCGGTTGAAATGGTTGGTAAGTTCATTCTTGGTATTGTGCTTATTTTCGGTGGTGCGGCACTTGTCGATCTAATTATTGCAGCCGCAAGCTAGATCATGGACAAGCTATTCGTTGGTCTTACTCGCCCAGCTATGAAATGGGGGGTAACAATGGATGCAATTATTGTAGGGGGGATGTTAGCTTCTATCGGTTTGATAGGAACTGGCAATCCCTTAGCATTACTCGTTTATATACCAATACACGGGACTATGTTTTTAATGTGTTTAAAAGACCCGAACATCATAGGGCTTTATAAATTAGCGATTATGACTAAAGGAAAAGCCACGCTTAGAAACGTATTGAAGGTAAGCAGTTCATCACCAGCAATAAATACAAGACGCTTTAAGAGGTTCAGAAAATGAGTGAAGCAGCCGACAGCTTAAAAAGTAGAGACTGGGTGAAGGAAAATGAATCAAGTGAGTTCATACCCTACAAGTTGATGATTAATAAAAACACCGTGAAACTATACTCCGGTGATTTTTTACAAATTTTAAAAATAGAGGGTGTAGCCCATGAATCCGCAGACGATGAAGATATTGTCATGTGGAAAGAACAACTAAACATGATGCTGCGTAGCATTGCATCAAGCAAAATTTCGATTACCACGCACGTTGTAAGGCGCGAGAAAGGCAAATACCCTGGTGGCGTATTCAGCCATGATTTTGATAAGGAATTTAACGAAAAATATCAGGCTAATTTAAGCCAAAAGAAAATGATGGTGAATGAGCTTTATTTAAGCGTTGTTTATCGCCCTCTGGCAATTAATCTTTCTTATTTTCAGAATAAAGCTAATAAATCGACGATTAAGAAAGCCAACAAACAAGCAATTACAGAATTAAACGAAATAACCGGATTTATTCAAAGTGCCTTAAATAACTACAAAGCAACATTACTAGGAACGTATGTACATAATGATATTTTGCATTCCGAAATTTTAGAGTTTCTTGATTATCTAGTTAACGGTGATTACACGCCTAGAGCACTCCCTAAAACACCTATAAGAGATTGCCTAACTAGGAACAGGCTGTTCTTTGCTAAAGAAGCGTTTGAGGTTAGGGGATTAGTAGAAAGTAAGGTAGGGGCTATTTTAGGTATTCTTGAATACCCAGAAGGTACTGAAGCCGGACTAATGAACTCGATGTTATCTGCACCATTTGAATTTATTCTATGTCAAAGTTTTAACTTTCTATCAAAGCCGGTGGCTGTTGAATTATTACAGCAACAAAAAGGGAGGATGGAAACAACGGAAGATTTAGCGGTAAGCCAAGTTGAAGAAATACCCCAAGCCTTAGACGATTTAATGTCGAACAAATTTGTTTTTGGACAGCATCACTTATCGTTAATTATCCTTGCTGAAAATACAAGCCAGCTTAAACGAAACCTATCTGACGCAAAAAATGAACTTGCTGATTCATCTATGGTAGTGGTCAGGGAAGACTTAGCACTTATGGCAGCTTACTATGCCATGTTGCCAGGGAATGCCAAATACCGCCCACGTCCAAGCCCCATAACGTCACTTAACTTTGCTGGGTTCAGTTCATTACATAATTATCCTCAAGGCCATAGAACAGGCAACCAGTGGGGTGATGCGGTCACGATGTTTAAAACAACATCAGGCGCACCGTATTACTTTAATTTTCACGAACCTTTAGATTCACGCAAAGCTAAAAAAATTAAAGAATTAGTTCGAGAACATGGAGCGGATTCTTTAATAGAAGATAAAGAAGAACAAAAAGCATTAGGCAATACACTTATTGTCGGGCCTTCTGGTTCGGGTAAAACCGTTCTTCAAGGTTTTTTAATGCACCAAAGTAAGAAATTCAATGCCACACAAATTATCTTCGACAAGGATAGAGGTTTAGAAATATTTGTTCGTGCAAGCGGTGGCGTTTATTCGCCTATCCTTACCGGCGAAAGCACCGGCTTTAATCCATTTCAGATAGAAAAAACTGAAAGTAATTTTCTATTTTTAACGGCCTTTGTTAAGAAGTGTTGCGGTGGTTCTTTTACAAACACGCAAGATAAAGAGATAGATCAGGCTATACGCGGTGTTATGGATCTACCTAAGAATATCAGACGAATAGGCCGTTGTTTAGATTTCTTAGACCCAACCGCCGAAGACGGAGCATACGAAAGATTATCAAAGTGGTGTAACAATGAATCATTAAGCTGGGTTTTCGATAATGAAGTTGACACCTTAGATTTTGAAAATAATGAAATGTTTGGTTTTGATGTTACTGAATTTCTTGATAATGAAGAAATAAGAACACCATTGATTATGTATCTATTCCACAGAGTAGAACAGTTAATTGATGGAAGAAGAGTAATGCTATTCCTTGATGAATTTTGGAAGTTACTGCTCGATAAGTATTTTGAAGACTTTGCACAAAATAAGCAGAAAGTTATCAGAAAACAAAACGGGATTATGGTGTATGGAACTCAATCAGCCAAAGACGTTTTAAGGTCGCCTATTGCACATACATTAATAGAACAGTGTGCGACTATGATTTTCATGCCGAACCCTAAAGCCAAAGAAGAAGACTATATAGAAGGCTTTAATTTAACAACAAGAGAATTTCAAATTATTAAAAATGAAATGCAACCTAGCTCGCGTTCTTTTTTAATTAAACAAGGGCATAACAGTGTGGTCGGTATTTTAGATCTAGCTGGCTTTGATGATGAACTCGCAATAATTTCAGGCACGACAGAAAACGTTCATATACTCGAAAGAGTTATAGAACAACACGGCAATGATGCAAATACATGGTTGCCTTTATTTCACAAAGAGAGGAAAAAATAATGAATAAATCAATACAAGCGTTTACTTTAATGTTGTTTTCTAGCAGTGCATTTAGCTGTCTCTTATACACATCTGACGCTGCCGACGATATGCAGCGTGTAGATCT
>OJDA01000251.1_pt1 | contig 7914 bp, 9 predicted proteins | sample 1592551 | NCBI WGS metagenome assembly OJDA01 (sample SAMN05416810, study PRJEB24817) | seawater metagenome | isolation source: Sea water | place: Canada:Atlantic | collected 2013-07
GAGATAGCGTAGCGTCTCGTGGGCTCGGAGATGTGTATAAGAGACAGGGCTGATCACCGGTCAACAGCGCGAGATCCAGAACAGCATGGTGGGGCGCGATGTTTCTGTTCTTGTCGAAAAAACGGGCCGCGAGGCGGGGCAGATGGTGGGGAAATCCGAATACCTCCACTCTGTGCATATCGACGAGGCGCAGGCCGAAATTGGCGACGTTGTTCGCGTCAGAATCGTTGATGCCAAAACCAATTCGCTGACGGCACGTCAGATTTAGGTGTCACCGGTCGCGATTTGCCCGCAATGATTGTAGACCAAAACGACTGCAATGGCCGGAAAATGGCGTAAGTGTGGCAGTAATATAGTAAATATGGCCGCATTCGCGCTTCACAGAAGCGCGTTTACCTCTTAATCTCACAACATATAGCGGACGACCGTGGTGCCTGGGGTATCTGTGGGTCTTCCGACTGGGGGACAGTAAGAAAAGGACGAGGGCTGTGTTTAATACAATTTCCAAGGGGCTACGGCTGTTTGCGGGCACGATGATTGCCGCAACATTCGTGCTTCAGGCATCTGCTGCCGATGCACAAACAAGATCTCAACAGGGCCGCGACAAGGGCCAGTATATTCCGACGATCTGGGTTGACCCCGATGGGTGTGAACATTGGGTCATGGATGACGGTGCCGAAGGCTATATGACACCGCATGTCACCCGTCAGGGTATTCCGGTCTGCCGCCGGGGTAACGTCTGCGGCGTGATGAATACGGACCAGTTTTTCAACACCGACAGCTACCGTGTGCACCCGCAGGGCCGCGCGCGTCTGGCTGAATTCTTCAAGACCACGGGTGCCGTGTCCTATATCATCAGCGGGCACACAGACAGCCGCGCGTCGGATGCCTATAACATGAAGCTGTCGCTGAACCGTGCCAATGCGGTTGCCAGCATCGCCCAGCAATCGGGGGCCCGCATCGCGGATGTCCGTGGCTATGGCGAACGGATGCCAGCGGCGTCCAATGGCACAGCGGGCGGTATGGCCAAGAACCGCCGCGTCGAAATCATCTGCATTCGCTAAGGGGACAGTAACGTGATGAAAGCTAAGATTATGATGGTCACCGCCTGCGCCCTGACACTGGGTGCCTGCGCTGACTACGAAGGCCGGGGCTATCCCGCCGATAAAACCGTCGACCGTGGCTTTGACAAAAAGCACCTGAGCCAGCTTCAGGCCGGCATCTGGGTCGATCCCAACGGCTGCGACCACTGGATCATCGACGACGGCGTCGAAGGCTACCTCAGCCAGCGACTGGACAAATACGGCAAGCCGGTCTGCTCTGGCGTGGCCCAGCCCACATATACGGCGGGCGACTTCAAAGGCGGCTCGCGCGTCCGAGATCCCAACTGATCTTGCGACCACTCCTGCACATAGGATCGGGCCGGCGCGTTTTATGCTCCGGCCCTTTTTTGTCGGCTCAAAGGGGTACATAGTTTGAATATGGGACCCATATTAATCCAAAGACACCTCCAATTAGGAAAACGCTTTGCCATCTAGTGACACAATGACGCCTCCCGCTTCTCACGCGCAGCAGCTTGAATTTCCGGACAACCGGCTTCTGATCGATCTCTGCGGCCCCTATGACGCCAACCTGACCGCCGTAGAGACGGCGCTTGAGGTCCAGATCGTGCGTCGGGGCAACCACCTGTCGGTGATGGGAGAGGAAGACGCGACCAGCCGCGCTGCCTCTGTGCTCGAAGGGCTTTACGCCCGTCTGGAAGGCGGACGCAGTGTGGAGCCCGCCGATGTCACCAGTTTGCTACGCATGGGCGATTCCGCCGCTGGGACGGGGGTGCGCCCGGGTGACCAGATCGAGATGCCGAATTTGGGCGGCGTCGAAATCCAGACCCGCAAGAAACGCGTCGAACCCCGCACGGCCGCGCAGAAAGCCTATGTGCAATCGCTGTTCGACAACGAACTGGCCTTCGGCATCGGCCCTGCCGGTACGGGTAAAACCTATCTTGCGGTGGCCGTCGGCGTGTCGATGTTCATCGGGGGCCACGTGGACCGCATCATCCTGTCGCGCCCTGCCGTGGAGGCGGGGGAGAAGCTGGGCTACCTGCCCGGTGACATGAAGGACAAGGTCGATCCCTACATGCAGCCCCTTTATGACGCGCTGAATGATTTCTTGCCCGGCAAGCAACTGGCCAAACTGATCGAAGAGAAAAAGATCGAGATCGCGCCGCTGGCCTTCATGCGCGGGCGCACCCTGTCCAACGCCTTCGTCGTGCTGGACGAGGCGCAGAACGCGACCTCGATGCAGATGAAGATGTTCCTGACCCGTCTGGGCGAAGGCTCGCGGATGGTGATCACCGGTGACCGGACCCAGATCGACTTGCCACGCGGCGTGCCATCGGGGTTGCAGGACGCGGAACGGCTGCTCAAGACGATCCCCAAGATCAGCTTTAACTACTTCACCTCGAAAGACGTGGTGCGCCACCCGCTCGTGGCCGCGATCATCGAAGCCTATGAAGCAGATGCAGGCCACGCGTGATGCCCGGCTGCTTCATTTTGCCAGATAAACTCCGGGGGGCCGGGGGCTGGCCCCCGGTGGCGCGCTGATGCAGGCGCTTGACGTGATAGAGGAAGACCCCCGTTGGGCCGGTCTGGACCTTGATACCCTATGCCCCCGCGCGATGCGCGCCACATTGGCGCATCTGTCGCTGGATGCCGACACCGCCGAGGTGACGGTGCTGGCCTGCGACGATGCACATATCGCCACGTTGAACGCAGATTTCCGCGACAAGCCCACGCCGACAAATGTGCTCAGCTGGCCCGCCGAGGAACGCGGTGCCGTGCGCGACGGCGAACTTCCGCTGCCGGTCACGCCGGGGTTCGACAATATGCTGGAACTGGGCGACATCGCGATTTCATATGACACCTGCCACGCCGAGGCAGAGGCCGCAGGCCGCCCGATGGCCGATCACGTGACCCATTTGATCGTGCACGGGCTGCTTCACCTGTTGGGGTATGACCACGAACGGGACGGGGATGCGACCCTGATGGAACGGTTAGAGGTAGAAATACTTGGCAAATTGGGGTTGGATGACCCATATAGAGACGACGCAGTGCAACCGCCTGCCTAAACACATAAAGACAGGACCCGATGGGCGACACAGACGGATCATCTGAGGCGGCGCAGAGCGCGCAGTTGGAAGACATCATACCGGCCTCCGAGGCCGAAGAAACCGAAGACACCCCGAAATCCGGTGGCTTCTTTTCCCGGGTCATGGGCGCACTCAGCGCGTCGGACAACGAGGAAGAGGAGGAAATCACCGCGGCACAGACCGACAGGCTGTCCACCCGCGGCATGATGAACCTGCGCCGGATGCGGGTGGATGATGTGGCGGTGCCCAAGGCGGATATCACCGCGGTGCCGGTGACCTCGACGCTGGATGAGCTGGTCGGCGTGTTCAAGGACAGCGGTCTGACGCGCCTGCCGGTGTATGACGGCACGCTCGATACCCCCGTTGGCATGGCCCACCTCAAGGATCTGGCTCTGACCCACGGCTTTAACGGCCGAAACACCGAATTTGACCTTCAGGCGATGCTGCGTCCCTTGCTGTTCGTGCCGCCGTCCATGACCATTGGCGTCTTGCTGACCAAGATGCAGGCCGAACGGCGCCATATGGCGCTGGTGATTGACGAATACGGCGGCGTCGACGGGCTGGTCACGATCGAGGATCTGATCGAACAGGTCATCGGCGAGATCGAAGACGAACACGACGTGGACGAAGGCAAATATTGGACGGTCGAAAAACCCGGCTGCTACCTCGCGCTGGCCAAGACACCTCTGGATGATTTCGAGGCCGAGATTGGCCATTCGCTGACCGACCACGATGATGTCGACGAAGAAGAGATCGACACGCTTGGCGGGTTGGTCTTCATGCTGTCGGGACGGGTGCCGGCGCGTGGCGAAGTGGTCGTGCATCCCGATGGCCCCGAGTTCGAGGTGATCGACGCCGATCCGCGCCGGATCAAGCGTTTGCGCGTGCGTATGGCCGGATCTCACTGATGACTTTGCGCAGTGCCGCTTGGATGCGGTTCGGGGCCGCGGTGCTTGCGGGCGTTGTCGCGGCCTTTGGGCAGGCACCCTATGATTTGCCGCTGGTCTTGCTGGCTGCACTTGCGGCTGTTCTGTTGATCTACCGCTTTGCTGCGACGCCCCGGCAGGCCGCAGCGCTCGGCTGGGGCTTTGGCTTTGGCTATTTCTTGCATGGCTGGTCGTGGCTGGTTTCGCCCTTCATGGTCGACCCTGAACGCTATGCCTGGATGGCACCTTTTGCTGTGGCGGGGCTGACGGGCGGTTTGGCCTTGTATTGGGCTTTGGCGTTCTACGTGTCCCGCCGGTTGTCGGCACAGGTCTGGCCGCTGATCTTCGTCCTGCCCGCCGCCGAAATGCTGCGCGGTTATCTGTTCACCGGCTTCCCGTGGGGGATGTTCTCTCAGTCTTTGGTCAACCATTGGCCGGGGCAGGGGCTTGCGCTGGTGGGGCCCTACGGCATGACCCTTGCCTTTGTCGCGCTGGCTGTAGCGGTGGTACAGCGCGCGCGGGGCACATTGCTGCGGCAGGGCGCTGTCTGGGGCGCGCGGATCTTGGGCGTGGCGGCGTTGACGGTGCCCTTTGGAGGGGGCGACGCCCCGATCACCGACCATATGATCCGTATGGTACAGCCGAATGCGGCGCAGAAAGACAAATGGGACCCCGTCAAAATTCCCGAATTCTTTGATCGTCAGCTGGCGCTGACCGCTGCACCGCCTGCGCAGGGGGATGCGGCGCCTGATCTGATCCTCTGGTCCGAAACCGCCATCGCGTGGCCGCTTGATTTGGCCCATGGCGCGCTGACCTATATCAGCGAAGCCGCCGCCGGTACGCCTGTGGTGCTGGGGGTGCAGCGGCGCGGCGACATGGCCTACTACAACTCGGCCGTGGTGCTGGGGCCAGACGCCGAGGTTGTGCAGACCTATGACAAGCACCACCTCGTGCCCTTTGGCGAATACATCCCCTTTGGCGATCTGTTGGGCCGTATCGGTCTGCGCGGCATGGCGGCGCAGTTTGGCAGTGGGTTTTCCTCGGGTCCGGGGGCAGATCTGATGGATCTGGGGCCCTTGGGCCAGGCGCTGCCCCTGATCTGCTACGAGGCCGTCTTTGCGCGGGACGTCAACGCCGCACCGGCGCGGCCCGCGTTCTTGATGCAGCTCACGAATGATGCGTGGTTCGGCAAGGGGCAGGGGCCGTTGCAGCACCTGGCTCAGGCCCGGATGCGCGCGATAGAGCAAGGTCTGCCCATGGCACGCGTCGCCAACACGGGCGTTTCGGCGATGATTGACCCCTGGGGCCGCATCACAAAGAGTTTGGCCCTGAACGAGGCAGGCTTTCTGGATGCCCCTCTGCCCGCCCCACGCCCTGCGACACCCTATAGCAGGTGGGGCGAATGGCCGTTTCTTTTCATCACTTTGGCGGGGTTTGCCCTTGTTATCCTGCGCCGACGACGCAACTTAAAGTTTGACCAAAGGGGCAGGCAAAGCTAAGCCCCGTTAATCGGCCACAACGGCTTCCTGACGTGGCTAAGAAATCTATTGGAGCACTAAATGTCCCGCAAAAACTACACGTTCACTTCGGAATCCGTTTCCGAGGGCCACCCGGATAAGGTCTGCGACCGGATTTCCGACGCCGTACTTGATGCCTTTCTGACCGAAGAACCCGAAGCGCGTGTCGCAGCGGAGACCTTTGCTACCACCAATCGCGTGGTCATCGGCGGCGAGGTTGGCCTGTCGAACAAGGACAAGCTGGATGAATACCTTGGCAAGATCGACGGCATCGCCCGCGCCTGCATCAAGGACATCGGCTACGAGCAGGATGAATTCCACCACGCCACCTGCGAGATCACCAACCTGCTGCACCCGCAGTCGGCGCATATCGCGCAAGGCGTGGATGCGTCAGGTGACAAAGAAGAAGGCGCGGGCGATCAGGGCATCATGTTCGGGTTCGCCACCAATGAGACGCCAGAGCTGATGCCGGCGCCGATCCACTATGCCCATGCGATCCTGCGCCGTCTGGCCGAAGTGCGCAAAGACGGCACCGAGCCAACGCTGCGCCCGGACGCCAAAAGCCAGCTTTCCGTGCGCTATGAAGACGGCAAGCCTGTTGGCGTGTCCTCTATCGTCTTGTCGACGCAGCACGCCGATGCAGGCCAGACCAGTGCCGACATCCGCGACATCGTCGAACCCTATATCACCCAGGTTCTGCCCGAAGGCTGGATCACCCCCGACACCGAATGGTGGGTGAACCCGACGGGGACCTTTGTCATCGGCGGCCCTGACGGCGACGCGGGCCTGACCGGGCGCAAGATCATTGTGGATACTTATGGCGGTGCGGCACCGCATGGGGGCGGCGCGTTCTCGGGGAAAGACCCGACGAAGGTTGACCGCTCTGCCGCCTATGTGGCGCGCTATCTGGCGAAAAACGTCGTGGCTGCCGGTCTGGCCGAGAAGTGTACGATCCAGCTGAGCTATGCCATCGGCGTGTCCAAGCCCCTGTCGATCTACTGCGATACCTATGGTGGCGACGCGGATGTCACGGATGCGGCGATTGAAAAGGCGATCCGTCAGATCATCGACCTGACACCGCGCGGCATCCGCGAGCATCTGCAGTTGAACCGCCCCATCTTTGAACGCACCGCGGCCTACGGCCACTTTGGTCGCGCACCCGAAGCGGATGGCGGCTTTAGCTGGGAAAAGACCGATCTTGTCGATGCGCTGAAGGCCGCGCTGTAAACACATGCTTCATGGTACAAGAAAGGGCAGCCCCAATGGGCTGCCCTTTTGCGTTGGTGGGGGTGTTACAGCTCTCCTAGGCCGGGGCGTTTGCCGATAGAGACGTGGTCGATATCTTCGGTCCGGAACCCCTTGATCAGCGAGGGGATCATCGCAAAGACCAGCAGGAAGATCGGCAAGCCGACGACCGTGATCACCTGTTGCAAGGCGGTCAGCCCCAAGTCCCCTGCAAGGATCAGCAGCATCGCGGCGACCAGCCCTTCGGACACGCCCCAGAACACCCGCTGGCGGGTGGGGCCGGGTTCGGGCGAACCGGTGCACAGCATGTCGACAACCAGCGACGCGGAATCCGAGGATGTTGCAAAGAAGATTGCCACCACCAGCACGGCGATACCCTGCACAATATCGGCGAAAGGGAAGCTTTCGAAAAACGCGAACATGGCAAGCGGGACGGAATCAGCCACTGCGGCGCTCAGCGAACCGGCCTGCGCGCCAAGAGCCGCGCGCGCGGCGGTGCCGATGCCGTCAATCTCCATCGCTTGCCAGCCGAAGATAGAGAACCAGATCAGCGTGAACAGGGACGGGGCCAGCAGCACGCCAAAGACGAACTCCCGTATCGTGCGCCCCCGCGAAATCCGCGCGACGAAAAGCCCGATGAAGGGCGACCACGTGACCGTCCAGGCCCAGTAGAACACCGTCCAGCTGCCCTGCCAGCCCCAATCCCCATTCGAGGGGTTGGTATCGGCAAGCATATCATTCCAGAAGGCGAGCCGTGGCAGGTTGCTTAGGTACAGGCCAAAGGTCTCGACCATGCCGCGCAGCAGGAACAGGGTCGAACCGGTCACCAGCACAAAGACCATCAACGCCACGGCCATGCCGATATTGAGGTTGGACAGCAGCTTTACCCCCTTATCGAGCCCCGCCACGATAGACACCACGGCAACGGCGGTCAGCGCGGTCAGGATGCCGACCTGCAGCGGCACGCCGTCGTTCCACCCAAACAGCGCCGACAGACCCGCTGCGATCTGCGATGACCCCAGCCCAAGCGCTGTCTCTTATACACATCTCCGAGCCCACGAGACGCTACGCTATCTCG
>OJDA01000255.1_pt1 | contig 7744 bp, 7 predicted proteins | sample 1592551 | NCBI WGS metagenome assembly OJDA01 (sample SAMN05416810, study PRJEB24817) | seawater metagenome | isolation source: Sea water | place: Canada:Atlantic | collected 2013-07
AGCGTAGCGTCTCGTGGGCTCGGAGATGTGTATAAGAGACAGGGCATCCGTTGCAGGGTCGGTCCACGGGGGCCGCCACCGCGATCAGGGCCGTCTGTTTGCCGGTCTGACATATCGCGGCTAAATTGCTTCACGTGAAAATCGAAACCCCGGCGGCGCAAGCGGTCGGGGTTTTCTTATGCCATCGTGATTCGGGACGTTTTGGGGCAGGGGGCGCTGCGACGACTTCAGGCGCATCCATGGCACATGCCAAAACCGCAACGCCAGATAAATAAGGCATCAGGGCAAAGCGATATGTTTAAAGGGGGGATCTGGTGCTGAAGGGGAGGATTGAACTCCCGACCTCGTCATTACCAATGACGCGCTCTACCACTGAGCTACTCCAGCACTGTGGGCGGGTGATTAGACCCATTCGCAATATGGTGCAAGCGTAATCTGGACCATATCGGTCCGCTGCGCTAGACAATCGACATGTCAAAGGATACCGCCCCACAAAAGCCGCCAAAACCCAATGTATTGCGGGAAGACAGGCTGAAAGCCGCGCTGAAAGCCAATATGGGCCGACGCAAGGCGCAAGCGCGTGCGCGCAGCGACAAAAGCCAAAGCGACGACACGCAAAATAATAACGCGCAGACAGATAACGGGCCGACCGGCCAAACCAAGGAAGGCTGAAGGATGGATTCGATTGTGGTCAAAGGCGGCGGTGCGCTGTCGGGACAAATTCCGATTGCGGGGGCCAAGAACGCCTGTCTGACGCTTATGCCCGCGACCCTGCTGTCCGAAGAGCCGCTGACACTGACCAACGCACCGCGCCTGTCCGACATCCGCACCATGACCGAATTACTGCGGTCCCTAGGGGCAGAGGTGACATCGATGCAGGACGGTCAGGTTCTGGCGATGTCCTGTCATGGCGAGATCAACACGCGCGCCGAATATGACATCGTGCGCAAGATGCGCGCGTCGAACCTTGTGCTGGGGCCGCTGCTGGCCCGCGAAGGCCACGCGCAGGTATCACTGCCGGGCGGCTGCGCGATTGGTGCGCGTCCGATGGATATTCACACCGATGGTCTGGCCCTGATGGGCGCAGAGATCGACTTGCGTGACGGCTATCTGCACGCCAAGGCGCAAGGCGGGGCATTGAAAGGTGCGGTCATCGACTTCCCCTTTGCCTCTGTCGGCGCGACCGAGAACATCATGATGGCTGCGACTTTGGCCAAGGGCACGACGGTGATCAACAACGCCGCGCGCGAGCCCGAGATCGTGGATCTCGCGGATTGTTTGCGTGCTATGGGCGCGCAGATCGAAGGCGACGGCACCAGCCGGATCGAGATTCAGGGCGTTGACCGCCTGCATGGGGCCACCCACCGTGTTGTGACCGACCGGATCGAACTGGGCACCTATATGCTCGCCCCGGCGATGTGTGGTGGCGAGGTTGAATTGCTGGGCGGGCGCATCGACCTGCTGTCGGCTTTCTGCGAAAAGCTTGACGCGGCAGGGATCGACGTGACCGAGACGGACAAGGGTCTGAAAGTCGCGCGGCGCAATGGCGTGATCAACGCGGTGAATGTCACGACCGAACCTTTCCCCGGTTTCCCCACCGACCTGCAAGCCCAGATGATGGCGCTGCTGTGTACAGCGGACGGTACCTCGGTGCTGGAAGAGAAAATCTTCGAGAACCGCTTTATGCACGCGCCCGAGCTGATCCGCATGGGGGCCGATATCGAGGTCCACGGCGGCACCGCGACGGTTCACGGGGTCAAAAAGCTGAAAGGTGCGCCGGTGATGGCGACCGATCTGCGCGCGTCGATTTCCCTGATCCTTGCTGGTATGGCCGCCGAAGGCGAAACGCGCGTCAGCCGTGTCTACCATCTGGATCGCGGGTACGAACATGTGGTGGCCAAACTGCGCGGCGTGGGCGCAAATATTGAACGGATCAAAGACCAATGACCGAAGATGCACGTTTCGAAGACGGGCGCGAAGCCCCGCTGAACCTCGGCGCGCTGGATGCCGATGACCTCAAGGTGATCTCCTCGCTGGCGCAGGACGCTGTGTTTCCGGGATCGGAAATGCGCTGGCTGCAAAAAGAGGGGCGCTTTGCCCTGCTGCTGAACCGCGTGCGGTGGGAAGACGCGGGCAAATCGCGCCACGCCCCGGAACGCGTGCAAACAATCTTGATGTTCAGCAACGTGCAGCGCGTGTCCAGCCAGGGCGTGAACAAGGGGGATGCGGATACCATCCTGTCGCTGTTGCAGATCGAATTTACCGAAACCGATGCGCCCTCGGGCGACGTGCTGCTGACCCTCGCGGGGGACGGTGTCATCCGGCTGACGGTCGAAGCGCTGGATGTGACCTTGAAGGATGTGACGCGCCCCTATGTGGCCCCGTCGCGCAAGCTGCCGGAACATCCGGCCTAAGCGTTCTTCCACATTCTTTGCCGTGCGGGGTGCCCGCGTGGCATCCCTTCAAAGCCCATTGCACGTTGCAAAGGACATCCGATGCCCCAATTCCTAGACTTCGATCAGCCCGATTTCGAACAGGCGTTCACCGCGCTGCTTTCTGCCAAGCGTGAAGACAGCCCCGACGTGGACGACACGGTGGCCGAGATCATCGCACATGTGCGGTCCAAGGGCGATGCCGCGGTGATCGAGCTGACCCAGAAGTTCGACCGCATCGCGCTGACCCCTGACACCCTGCGCATCACCGCGGCAGAGGTCGACGCCGCGATTGCCGAAGTCTCGGACGCGGATCGCACAGCGCTTGAGCTCGCCGCGGCGCGTATCCGTGCCTATCACGAACGGCAGCTGCCCGAGGATGCGCAGTGGCAGGACGACGCCGGTGCCACGCTCGGCTGGCGGTGGAGCGCGGTATCCGCCGCAGGGCTTTATGTGCCCGGTGGTCTGGCAAGCTATCCTTCCTCTGTCTTGATGAACGCGATCCCGGCCAAGGTCGCGGGGGTAGAACGGCTTGCGATGGTCGTGCCCACGCCGGACGGGGTGTTGAACCCGCTGGTGTTGCTGGCTGCGCGGCTGGCGGGCGTTGACGAGATTTACCGCATCGGTGGGGCGCAGGCGGTGGCGGCGCTGGCCTATGGCACCGACACGATCCCCCCCGTCGACAAGATCACCGGCCCCGGCAATGCCTATGTCGCTGCCGCGAAACGGCGGGTGTTTGGCAAGGTTGGCATCGACATGATCGCGGGCCCATCCGAAATTCTGGTAATCGCGGATGGGGACAACGATGCTGACTGGATCGCCCTTGATCTGCTTAGCCAGGCCGAACACGACGAAAGCGCCCAATCGATCCTGATCACCACGGACAAGGCGTTTGGCCACGCGGTGTCGGATGCTGTGGATGCACGGCTGGAAACGCTGGAACGGCGCGCGATTGCGGGCACCAGCTGGCGCGAGAACGGGGCGATCATTACCGTGCCGGATCTGGCGACAGCCGCCAAGCTAAGCAACCGTATCGCACCTGAACACCTTGAACTTTGCGTCGCGGATGTGGATGCGCTAAGCGCGCAGATCACCCACGCGGGGGCGATCTTCCTTGGTCAATGGACGCCCGAGGCGATTGGCGATTACGTGGGCGGGCCGAACCACGTGCTGCCCACGGCACGCTCTGCACGGTTTTCCAGCGGGCTGTCGGTGCTGGACTTTATGAAGCGCACGACACTGGCACGGATGACGCCGGACGCGCTGCGCGCGATCGGCCCGTCGGCGGAACGTCTGGCGCGATCCGAAAGCCTTGAGGCGCACGGTCTGTCGGTCACCGCACGGCTGCGCAAACTGAACGACTGACGCAACGGCCCTTTGCCCGGCCCGCCGATGTCAATTGTAGAACCCCGCCGCCCGGTCTAAGGTCGGCGGGATAGACACTAAATGAGACGTCCCCATGTCCCGGATCACGCATATCGCGCTTGACGACGCGAACCTGCCCCCGCCCACGCCCGAGATAGAGCAAGAGCGCAAGGTCGCCATGTTTGATCTGCTGGAGGACAATGTTTTTACCCTGCCGTCGCGCGATGATCGCCCGGTGCCAAAAGGGCCGTACCATCTGGGCCTGTCGATCCGCGACAAACGGCTGGTGTTTGATGTGAACACCGAAAGCGCTGAAAAGGCGGCGGAATTCCATCTGTCGCTGGGGCCGTTCCGGCAGGTTGTCAAAGACTATTTCCAGATTTGCGAATCCTATTTCGAGGCGGTCAAGAAATCCGCCCCCTCGCAGATCGAGACCATCGATATGGCACGGCGCGGGATTCACAACGAAGGCTCTCGGGTGTTGCAAGAGCGGCTTGAAGGCAAGGCCGAGATCGATACAGATACGGCCCGCCGCCTGTTCACCCTCATCTGCGTTCTGCACTACGGCGGCTAGATGACCCAGAAACTGCCCCAATCGGTGCTGTTTTGCTGCGATCACAACGCGGTGCGGTCGCCTATGGCCGAAGGGTTGATGAAAAAGTTCTACGGCACGGGCACCTATGTGCAATCCGTCGGCGTGATGAACGATCTGGAAATCGATGGTTTCTCTATCGCGGTGTGCCAAGAGCTGGACGTGGAACTATCCCGCCACCGGTCCCGCAGTTTCGACGAGATGGAGAATTGGGGCGATGATCTAAGCTCTTTCGATCTGATCATCGCGCTGAGCCCCGCCAGCCAACGCCGCGCGCTGGAACTGACGCGGTTCTATCATCTGACTGTGGAATATTGGCCGATCCTCGACCCGACAGGGTTGGGGGAAACGCGCGATGCCAAGATCGCGCAATACCGCGCCGCCCGTGATCAGATCAAAGACCGTCTGATTGACCGTTTCGGCCCGCCTTCGCGGCCACAGATCTAGGGCAGGGGCGTGCCCCTGCCGCCGGTGTCACGGTCTTAGGTGGCGCTGCACAGGGTCGATGCCGTCTGGCCATAGGCTTTCCATACAGCCCAGAAATCATTGTCGCTTTTGCGGTCGGACTGGCGCGCCTCTTGCAGGCTGTGAGGGTCCGAGAAAACGCGTACGCCACGGCGCTGTTCTGACGAAGAAAGCTCTTTGTCGGCAACGGCCTGGATACAGCCGCAGCGCGCCGCGCTCGCCTGTTTGCGCCCCGATTTCATGCAGGCGTTGTGGATCGGCCCGGTGGCGAACAAGACAGCGCCCCGGCCAAAGCCGCCGCTGGGGTTATAGCCGCGCGGTCCGCCGCAAGCGGCCAGCGTGCCAACAACACAGATCATCGTGAAAAGTCGTACCATCGTTTTGCCTCATCTCTCGGACGCCGGGTTGATCCCGAGGCTGCCCTAACTGCTGCTGGCATTTATGCCGGAAAACTGCAGATTGAGCAATTCACGATTGAGGGCGCAAAACGGAAATGCCTTTGCCCGAACAGGTCGGGCAAAGGCGTGTGTTGCTTAGAACTTCCAGCGCGCACCAACGAAGGTCACGTCCAGATCCTGATAGGATGCCGACGGATCGTCGAAGTCATAGGTGCGGTGTGTTGCGTAAAGCTCGGTGTTGTACGCGTCGAGACGCTGAACAACGGCGACACCTACGGAAGAGGTGCTGGACCCTGCGACAACAAAGTCGTTCCCGTCGTAGTAATCAACGGAGAAGGATGTCGAACCCGCTGCGATGTAATCACGGGTGATGCCCGCTTTGATGTAGGCGTAGTCTGCGTCACCCGCAACGCGGCGACCTGCGGAAACCGCGAGGTTCAGACCGGTTGGTTGGTGCAGAACAGCGGCGGAGCCCATGACCAGATCGTTGCTGGTGTCGCGGAACGAATAGCCCAAGCGCGCGTCGACCGAATAGTCGCCGTAGTCTTGAACGTAGCGTGTGCCGACATCGTAGTAGTCGTTGTCATCGCCCGATTTCAAGACTTCCTGACCGTAGGAAACCGATGCGGAGAAGCCGTTGAACACAGGTGTGTCATAGCGCACGCGGAAACGGCGGCTGCCGTCGAAAGAGCTGTTGGTGCCCCCGATTGTAACGGTGGACAGGGTGCCATCCGCGAAACGCAGTTGCTGGCTGCCCGCGATGTCGCTGATGCCCACATAGGCGGCAACACCGGTGCCCGAGAAGTCAGCTTCGGCCGAGCCATCTGTCGACGTGCTGCCTTGACCAAACGAGAAGATACCCGCGTTTGGCGTGCGGTATGTCAGGTCCAGTTTGCGCAGTTCGGTGCGGTGGTAGTCGAAATCCAGGCTGTCGTCGTCGCCATTGATGGCGGAGGACCCGGTCAGGCCAAGGCCTGCTTCGAAGGTCAGACGCAGTTCGGACCCGTTTTGCAGCGCTTGGGTCATGGTCAGACCAACGCGGCTGTTGGAGTTGTCGTTGTCGATAAACGTGGTGTTTGTGTCTTCACCATCGTCAACGCTCAGAACGCCAAAGTTCAGTTGGCCGTAAACGTCCCAGACGGGGCCTTCTTGGGCCTGTGCCAGCGCGGGAAGCGACGCCAGACCAAGGGCTGCAACGGTCACTGTGCCAAGCGAGTGTTTCATCTTCATCTCAAAATTCCTTATTCGCCCGATCTGCAAGAGTGCAGACCATTTGAGAAGGCTGATCCAACGCCGCCGCCCGCGGGATAAAACCATAAGGCAGCCATACGAAATGCCGGTGTTGCAACATTGCTAAAGGGAGCGGTACCGCGCAGTACTGCCAAGCGCCTTGATATATTGGCGTTGGCGGCGGTATGCGGTTTCTGCATGGCAGGTGACCGCGAAAAAATCGCATCCCCCCTTTGACGTTTGCGATCAGAATGCAGGTAAATCCGCCGACGCGCGTCAAATGCCCTAAGGATCAAGGGGAACAGGCGATCCAGCCCATTGACCAGCGCTTGAATCCGCACCATATCCTTGCCTCATGACACCACTTTCACATATCCGCAATTTCTCCATCGTCGCGCACATCGATCATGGTAAATCCACGCTCGCCGATCGCCTGATCCAAGAGACGAACACCGTTTCCCTGCGCGATATGAAAGCGCAGATGCTCGACTCGATGGATATCGAGCGCGAGCGCGGGATCACGATCAAGGCCCAGACGGTGCGGATCAACTACACCGCCCAGAACGGCGAGGAATATATCCTCAACCTGATCGACACCCCCGGTCACGTCGACTTTGCCTACGAGGTCTCTCGCTCCATGCGCGCGGTCGAAGGATCGCTGCTGGTCGTGGACAGCACCCAAGGCGTAGAGGCGCAGACGCTCGCCAACGTGTATCACGCGATTGATGCGGATCACGAGATCGTGCCGGTTCTCAACAAGATCGACCTGCCTGCGTCCGACTGCGACCGCGTGGCGGAACAGATCGAGGATGTGATCGGGATCGATGCTTCCGAAGCGATCCGTGTTTCGGCCAAGACAGGTCAGGGCATTGTCGAAACGCTTGAAGCCATCGTGCATAAGCTGCCCGCGCCAAAGGGCACGCAGGACGCGCCGTTGAAGGCGATGCTGGTTGATTCATGGTACGACAGCTATCTGGGCGTCATCGTTCTGGTGCGGATCATGGATGGTCAGCTGAAAAAAGGCGACCGTATCCGCATGATGCAGAACGGGTCGGTGCACCACGTAGACCGTATCGGCGTTTTCCGTCCCGCCATGACCGAGATCGACAGCCTCAACCCCGGCGAGATCGGGTTTCTGACCGCATCGATCAAACAGGTCCGCGACACGCGGGTCGGGGATACAATCACGCACGAGAAAAAGGGCACCGAAACCCCGCTGCCGGGCTTTAAGCCAGCTGTCTCTTATACACATCTGACGCTGC